>Ga0209007_1000418_pt1 | contig 17480 bp, 17 predicted proteins | sample JacPinW_OM1H0_O2_FD_187961 | JGI IMG/M metagenome (GOLD analysis project Ga0209007, IMG submission 187961) | Forest soil microbial communities from Algoma, Ontario, Canada - Jack Pine, Ontario site 1_JW_OM1H0_O2 (SPAdes) (version 2) | ecosystem: Environmental > Terrestrial > Soil > Boreal... | reverse complement strand
CAGCGCACCGACGCCCGCCTGTATTTTGGATGCGCGGAAAAGGATCAGTACGCGCCCCCGGAAATGATCGAGCGCCTGCGTGCCGAAATTGCCGCCAAGGGCGGCAATGCGGAAGTCGAAATCTATCCCGGTACTGGGCATGGATTTGCCTTCCCATCGCGTCCGGTGTACGACAAACCGGCGGCCGAGCGCCATTGGGAACGCCTTTTCACGCTGTTTGGTGCTGCCTTGAAATGAGCGCGGCGAAGCCCGCTATTCCGGCACGTGAATATGCGCCTTGATATGTTTCAAATTGGCCACGATGGTGAAGGTCATGATGACAAGCAACGACCAGGAACTCCATTTGCCGATGTGAACGGTGGCCCATGCACCGATCTGATTGGGATAGCGCCAGACGCCGAAAAACGTACTGATGTTCTCCGCCAGCCAGATGAAGAAACCGATGAGCACGAAGGACAGCAGCAAGGGCATGCTGCGTTTCCGGTGCAGCGGAATGAAGGTGACGGTGGTCCTGGCGTAGAGACCCAAGGCGCACGCAACGATGTACCAGCGAAAATCGCCGATGTAATGATGCGTGAAGAAATTGGCGTAAATGGCGAGTGCGATGAGCCACGCCATCCAATAAGGGGGGTGATGGCGGACGCGCAGCTCAAACAGCCGCCATGCCTGTATCACATAGCTGCCCACCGCCGCGTACATGAATCCCGAGAACAACGGCACGCCGAAGAGCTTGGTGTAGCCTGGATCCGGGTAGCTCCAAGAGGCGACTGTGCTCGAGGTCTTGAAGACCTCGAGCAGGAATCCCACCGCGTGGAATAAGCAGATTGCCTTGAGTTCATCGAAGGTCTCGAGCTTGCTTAATACCATCCCCGCCTGGACAACGAGGGCGTAGAGAAGCAGCAGGTCGTAGCGCGGAATGCCGAATGCACCGGCGCGCGGCATTGAAAACACAGCCGCGAAAAACAAGCCGACGAACGTGCAGGCGCGTACTTGCTTCAAGCCAAAGGCCAGGAATTCCAACGCTGCATCCCGCATGGGCACACGATAGGGGTGCAATGTGGTCCCAAGCGGGCGCAAACATGGCCAATCATGGCATGGGTGCACTAATATGGCTCGATGAGCGCTCCGCACGATGTCACGCCGCGGCTCGCGGCAACCACCATCCTGGTGCGCGCGCGCGGCGACCAACCCGAATTATTGTTGCTGAAGCGCGGCGAACACGCGCGCTTCATGCCCAACGCGTACGTGTTTGCCGGCGGGGCACTCGACCTTAGCGATGAAAGCGCCGATGTCTACGCTCTGTGCAACGGATTGGACGATGAGCTCGCGAGCGAGCAATTGGAATTGCCGTCCAACGGTCTGCGATTCTTCGTGGCCGCGGTCCGCGAGGCGTTTGAGGAATGCGGCCTGCTCTTGGCATACGATGCTCGCGGCGATATCGCGGATCTGTCCTCATGGGATGAATCGCGCCTGCGCGAGACGCGGCTGAAGATTTCCGGCGGCCAGCTCAGCATCGCCGAGCTTTGCCGCGCCGAGGGCTGGCGCCTCGCGGTGGACAAACTCGCGTTTTTTAGCCATTGGATCACGCCACCGGGCAGGGTGCGTTTCGACACCCGGTTTTTCCTGTGCGGCGCGCCGCCGCGCCAAACCGCGTGTCTCGCCGGCAACGAAATGTCGCAGTTGGTTTGGCGCACCGCTGCCGAAGCGCTGGCGGAGCATGCGAGTAAAGAACTGCTGCTGATGTATCCGACTCGAGCGATACTGAAAGACATCGCGGCGATGCGTGATGTCGAAGAATTATTCGACTTTGCCCGCAAACCCCGCAAGATTGCCCCGATTACCCCGGTCTTACCGAAGGGTGTTCGCGCCGACGGCGCTTAGCCTGTCCGGGCGGACTGCGCGGCGTAAATCTTGCGCACCGCTTCCATCGTATCGGCGTCTTCGACCGACTTGTCGTCTCGATAGCGCTTGACCCGCGCGAGGCGCAGCGCCACTCCCCCAGGATATCGGCTGCTGGCCTGCAAATCGCTGAAGGCGATTTCCACCACCAGCTCCGGACGGATGTACACGGTTCCGGCATCGCGGCGAACTTCGCGCGCCAGAAATTCCCGCGTTTGCCAGGTCAGCATGGCATCAGTAAGCCCCTTGAAGGTCTTGCCGAGCATGATGTATTCACCCGTAGCGGGATCGAGGGCCCCCAAGTGCAGGTTGGAGAGCTTGCCGGTGCGGCGGCCGTAGCCCCACTCGGCCCCGAGCACCACCAGATCGAGCGTATGAACTCGCTTGATCTTGAGCCAGCTCGCGCCGCGATTGCCGGCTTCATAAGGCGTGTCCAGGGCTTTTGCCATGACCCCTTCGTGGCCGGCGGCGATTGCGGCCTCATAAAAGGCGCGCGCCGCGGGTTCCGAATCCGTGACCAGTCGCGGAACCAAGCGCGACGCGGGAACGCCGCTGGCCAAAGCGAGGAAGCGCTCCTGCGTGCTTCGGGTGGCGATACTCTCAGCGCCGAAACGCAGACAATCGAAAAAAAATGCTTCGATCGGCAATGCGCTGCGCGAGGCTTCGACATTGAGCTTCCGGCCGAAGCGCCGCATCGTCACCTGGAAGGGATGCGGGCGGCCCGACGCATCGAAGGCGATCGCCTCGCCATCGAGCACCAGAGTGTGCTCGGCAAAAGTGCACGCGAGCTCGGCGATTTCCGGGATGGCCGCGGTGATCTCATTCAGGCTGCGCGTGTAGATGCGCACCTCGTCGCCCTGCTTGTGCACTTGAATGCGGGCGCCGTCCATCTTCCACTCAAACGCCGCCGCGCCGTGTATTTCCTGTAACGCTTCGGCCACATCGACAGCCGTCTGCGCCAACATGGGAGATACCGGCGAGAACAGTTCGAGCTGGAACTTCGCCAGCGCCTCGGCCCCTTCTTGTAGTGCCGTTGCAGCCACGGCCCCGAGACTCTTGGAGTACATCGCCGCCCGGCGCACCGTTGCGATCGACAGTCCGGCGGCCGCGGCAATGGCGTCGACCATGACGCCGGCCAGCGCGCCCTGCCGCAGCTCTCCGATCAAGAGACGCAGCAGGAACTGCTGTTCCGGCGCCGTCGCGCGCGCGAACAGTTCCTGCAAAGCCGCTGCGCGCCGCGCCGCGGATCCGCCGCCGCGCATGCCGGCGAGTTCCGACAGCTTACCGTCGACTTCTGCCATCGACAGCGTCGCTAAATCCGCGGCCGGCGTGGCCGCTGCGGCACGCACCGCTGCGTAGCCGATGCCGATTTTCCCCTGTGGAATCTCGCCCGAAAGATAGTGCACGCCGATATCGATTTCACCCGGCGTCAGCATTTTCAAGAGCGCCGCCAATTCACTCGCTTTGACCCGGCGCGCGGCGCTGGCGCCCACTCGTTGCGAGGCCTGCACGAGCTCGGCGAGCAAAGTCACCGGCGGGCTACCGCACCAATCCAGCCTGCAAGCGCGTTGATCATGTCGTCGTTGACCTGACTGTTGGTGAACCTGCTTCGCGCCGGGACGTGGAAGGAATGGTCTGCGTCCGGCAGCAGCACGAGCGTCGCACGATCGGCGAGCACCGTAATCAATGGATTCAGCAATTCAGGCTCGGCATACAGATCGCGCGCGCCCTGCAGAAACAGCATGGGCACCTGAACCTTCAAAAGATGCGCCGCGCGCGAATCGGACGGCTGCTTGGGCGGGTGCAGCGGAAATCCCAGAAACGCCAGTCCACGCACTTCAGGCAGCGGATTTGCAGCCTGCGCCTGGGAGGTCATGCGGCCCCCGAAAGACTTGCCGCCCGCAAATAGGGGCAGCACGGGGAGCAAGGCGCGCGCGGCATCGACGGCGGCGCGGACCGTGGCATGGCACAGCGCAGGCGGATCCGGCCGCCTGCCGTGTTTTTCCATGTAGGGAAACTGATAGCGCAGCGTGGCAATGCCGCGCCCGCCCAAGTCGGTCGCCAGTTTCGCCATGAAGGGGTGCAGCATGCCGGCGCCGGCGCCGTGCGCCACCACGAAGCAGGCTTTGGATTCCGGCCCCGAGTTCAAGAGTCCGGAAACGCGCGTGGTCGCGTTGACCTCGATCGTGACCGGCTTGGCGTCGGGGCTGTTCACGCTAACTTAAGGCAGCTTCGGCGTGCGGAAGTTCATGCGCGAGTGCCTCGCGTGATGTGCTTGATGGCATCGTTCAGTGAGCGCGCGCCGGAGGCATAGTCCTTCCAAGGCTTGAGCTTGGTCAGCAGTGCCGGGGCCGTCCGCACCGTAAAAGACTTGGGATCCAGGCCCTTCTTGACGTCGCGCCAAACGAGGGGCATGGATACGGGTGCGCCTTCGCGGGCTCGCGGCGACAGCACCGCCACGGCCGTCGCGGTACGATCGTTGCGCAGATAGTCCAAGAAGATCCGGCCGGAGCGCTTTGCTTTGGACATGTTGTCGAGATAGCGCGTGGGGCTGTCTTGCGCCATCTGCGCACAGACCAGATGCGCGAAATTCTTGGCGATGGGCCACGCCACCGCCTTCTTGCCCTCGAGCAACGGCGTGACGACATGCAGGCCCTTGCCGCCCGTGCTCTTGCAGAAACACACCAAGCCGAGCTTTTCGAGGCGTTCGCGAATGTCTAGCGCCGCGGCGATCACGGCCTCGAATTTAACATCCGGCGCGGGATCCAAATCAAACACCAGGCGGCCCGCGGATTCGGGATCGTTGCGCGCGCAATTCCAGGGATGCAGTTCCAGCGCGCCGACCTGCGCCACGGCCGCCAACGCTTCGACGCGGTCGATCTGCACGTAGGGCGCTTTATCGCCGCGCACCTTGACGAAGTCGAACAGATCCGACATGCCCTGCATCGCGTGACGCTGGAAAAATTGCTGTCCCTCGATGCCGTCCGGTGCCCGCACCAGCGAGCAGGGACGGCCGGTGAGATGCGGCAGCATCCACTCGCCGATCTGCTCGTAGTAGCGCGCGAGATCGAGCTTGGTCACGGGCTTGCCGTCACCCCCATCGGGCCAGAGTGCTTTGTCCGGTTTCGACAGTGTTACGCCCATCACGGTCGAAGGGCCGGATGCCCCCGGCGCCGCGGTGGTTTTCTTCTGCGCCGTGTTTTTCCTCTGTGCCGCGCCGGTCTTTCGCGTCGCGCGCGTTTTCGCAGGTACGATATTCTTCTCGGCCGCCTTTTGCATGGTTGCTGTCTCCGCCACCACATCGTTGGGATCTTTATCCTCGCGCAAGCCCTTGAAAGCGGCCTGGCGAATCATTCCCGAGTCGGTCCAGCCCTCGAATTCGATCTCGGCGACCAGATCGGGTTTGAGCCAGCGCACATTGCTCTCTTTCGGCGGTGCATTGGGGCCGGCAAACGGACTCTTCTCGCGCGTGAGTTTCTGCAGTTTCGGCAACAGCGTTTTCACCACTTCGCGCCCGTAGCCGGTGCCGATGCGCCCGGCGTAGACCAGTTGACCTTCGCGGTGGACACCCGCGAGCAGCGATCGCAACGTCCCCGCTTCCGTGGTCCAGCCGCCGAGCACGACCTCCTGTCCGGCGCGGCATTTCGCTTTGAGCCAGCGATCGCTGCGGCCGGAGGTATACGCGGCGTCGAGTTTTTTCGAGATGATGCCCTCGAGCCCGATTTTGCAGGCCGAGGCCAGTACGGCCTCGGCATTCGATTCCAGATGCGCGACGTAGCGGATCCGGCTGCTCGAGCTTTGCGCGCTCAAGAATTTCTCAAGCCGGGCTTTGCGCTCGCTTAAAGCAAGGCCCCGCAAATCCTCGCGGCCCTCGAACAAGAGATCAAACACATAAAAGATGAGATCGTCGGATTTTTCGGCGGACAAGGCTGCTTGCAGTGCGCCGAAATTCGGCAGCTGACGGTCATCGAGCGCCACGATCTCGCCGTCGAGGACGCAGTCGGGAAATGCGCCTGCCTCCTTTGCGATGGCGCTGAAGCGCTCGGTCCAATCAAGCCCCGTACGCGTGCGGATCACGGCTTGGCCTTTTTCTATGTTGAGCTGCGCGCGATAGCCGTCGAATTTGACTTCGTGCGCCCAACCCGCGCGATCCGGCGGCCGCGCCACCAATTTCGCCAGTTGCGGTTCGATGAATTTGGGCACCGTCTTTACCATGACCGGCTTGACGCGCTTTGTTTTGCCGGCCTTCGCGTTTTCCGCAGCGTCGGCCTCAGCCGCGCCTGCCGAGGGCGGCGACTCTTCGCCGCCGCCCTCGGCGCGGTTGCTGTTCCATACCGCGTCGGCCTTGCCCGGCGCAGTGGTCGCGAGCATGAAAGGCTTGGGCCGCCGTCCTTTGCCGTCGGCAATTTGCTGCATCGTGCGGCCGGAGGCGACCGAGCGATCCTCGCTGAGCACGGCCTCGCCGCTCGCGTCCGTGGAGTCTGCGTCGCGATGCTTGATCAGCAGCCAATTGGTGCGCTTGCCGCCGAACTTATCGCCGCGCATGCGCACCAACACCCAACTGCCCTTGAGCTTGTCACCCTCCAACGTGAATTTCAGATCGCCCGCCTGCAATGCGTCCTGGGTGCTTTTCACGCCCTCGGGAATCCAGAAGCCGCGGTCCCACAACATGACGGTGCCGCCGCCGTACTCACCCTTAGGAATCGTGCCTTCGAAATCGCCGTAGTCGAGCGGATGATCCTCCACTTCCACGGCCAGGCGCTTGTCGGCCGGATTCAGCGAGGGCCCGCGGGCGACGGCCCAGGATTTGAAGACGCCGTCCCACTCCAAGCGAAAGTCGTAGTGCAGCTGTCGCGCGGCATGCTTTTGCACCACAAAGCGCAATCGCGAGGAGGGGGCTACGCGCTCCTCGCCCGAAGGCTCCTCGGTTTTCGTGAAGTCGCGTTTGGTGCGGTAAACGGTGAGCGCCGGCTTCGCCATGTCATGCGCCTTGATCCATCATGCGGCGGTAGGCCAGCAAGTGGCGAAGCGATGCCTTCGGATCCTGGGCCCGCTCGTAGAGACGGGCAAGATTGAAATGCGCATCGGCGAATTGCGGATCCAGCGCCAGCGCTTCGCGGTAGGCGATGATGGCATCGGGCTCGCGCTCCAGATCCTCGAGCACCACGGCGAGATTGAACGCAATGAAAGGATCCACCTTGGCGCCCACGCGATAGACACGCTCTGCTTCAGCCAAGCGACCCGCCAAGTGCAGCAGCCTGCCGAGGTTGATGCGCGCTTCCAGATGATCGGGATCGGCCTTGAGGCACGATTCGTAAGCCTTTTGCGCCGCCCGCGGATTGCTGTCCTCCAGTTCCAGCGCCCTGGCGTAGTGTCTATCCGCGGAATCGGCGGCGGAATCGGCGGCGAAATCCGCGCTGGAATACGCGGCGGCGCGCGCGGACTTCTCAATCGCGGGCGCGGCATCTTGCCGCGAAATCACGTGCAGCCGGCCCTTCTCCTCGACGATTTCCAAGGCCAGTGCGTACTGGCCCGACTCGGACTCGCGCAAGGTTTGTCCCTCGCGGATGGCGATGCGATTGCCGAGTGCGGTGAGCGAGATTTTATTGAGCGCGGAGCCTTCCGGCAGCGCCGAACGCAACTCTTGCAGCGTCTTGTTGATCCGCTGCGACGAGATTTTCGCGGCGCGCAGCGCACTCGCGGTGCGCAGGACCACGAGATCGTGGAACGAGTAATGCAGTCTGCCCGAGCGTCTGACGGGTTGAATGTTTCCCGCGCGCGCTAAGGCACGAACAGCCGAAGCCGGTAATCCGAACAGCCGCTCCAGGTCTTTCGTGTCATAGGCATGCATTTCATCGTCGTGCGGATTTGCGCGCTGCGCCTGCGGCAGCCGCGCGCTTCGGTGCCTTGCGCTCCTTCAGATCCGTCGCTTTGGAGCCGCGCGCATCGATGCTGGCCCTCAAGGCTTCCATCAAGTCGATGACATTGCCGCCCTTGGCCGAAACCGGTCCCTCGGACAGCGATACTTCCTTGCCCTCGACTTTTTTCTGAATCGCCGCCTGCACGCGCGCGCGATGCTCATCGGCGTACTCGTTCGGGTCGAAACGCTTCGCCGCCAGATGTTCGATGAGCTGCTGCGCGAGCTTCAACTCCGGCTCCGACACCGGCGCCGCCTCGATGCCTAGGTCCTTCAGATCGCGAACCTCGGCTTTGAAATGCAGTTGATGCAGGGCCAGGCCATCTTCGATCGGTCTGATCACCACGATGTGTTCCTTGCCGCGCGAAATCCAGCGGCCGACCGCGCATTGCCGCGACTTGCGCAGCGCCGTCGCCAGCAAAGTGTAAGGCTTCGCGCCGCCCTTGTCGGGCGCAAGATAATAGGTGCCGTCGAAATACAGCGGATCCACCGATTCGAGCGGCACGAATTGCCCGATGTCGATGGCGTGGCTGGTCGTATCTTCGAGCGCCTTCAGTTCCTCGGCGCTGAACATCACGTACTGGTCCTTCGCAAATTCGTATCCCTTGACCATTTCGGAACGCTCGACGATTTGTCCGTCACTGACCGCAACATATTGTTGCTTCACGCGCGAGCCGTCCTTTTGACGCAGCAAGTTGAAGGAGATGCGTTCGGAGGAGACCGTCGCGGAATAGAGCTTCACCGGAATGGCGACCAGCCCGAAAGAGATGGTCAGCGAAGCAATTGATCGAGCCTGTGTAGCCATGATCTTTTAATCCCTTGAAGCCTAAAGAGTGCGATTTCTTTCTGATTTTATTGAATAAACGCGCGCAAGACCTTCGATTACTTACGGTTTACGCACGTAGCCTAGGAACAATAGAGCGGCGTTTCAAGTGATTTCGGCCCAAATAGCTGTAGGCATCGAGGAATGCGGAACGACTCTACCGGCCCCACCCGCAACCTCGGGGGCTCGGACACACAAGGCGGAAACTCTTTTAAATACAGTCAGATAGGCAGGGCAGAGGCCCAGCCGACCGGCGCTGCCTTAGGCCTGTTTCGCCGCCGGGCGAACCGGAAGCTTCCACTCGGGACGAATGAAATGACAGGTGTACCCGTCCGGATAGCGCTCGAGATAGTCCTGATGCTCGGGTTCGGCTTCCCAGAAGTCCCCCGCTGGAGCGAGTTCCGTGACCACCTTTCCGGGCCATAGTCCCGATGCGTTGACGTCCTCGATGGTGTCCTCGGCGATACGCTTTTGCTCATCACCGATGTAGAAGATGGCGGAGCGGTAGCTCAAGCCCCGATCATTGCCTTGCCGATTCAAGGTCGTCGGGTCGTGAATCTGGAAGAAAAACTCCAGCAGTCTGCGGTAGCTGATCACTTTGGGGTTGAAGATGATCTCGATGGCTTCGGCATGCGTGCCGTGATTGCGGTAAGTGGCATTGCGCACATCGCCGCCCGAGTAGCCGACGCGAGTGGATATGATCCCCGGATAACGGCGCAACAAGTCCTGGACGCCCCAAAAACAGCCACCCGCGAGAATTGCGCGTTCGGTTGGTGCAGACATGTTCCTTACTCCTTCACAAGCGTTAGCGTGCCGCGTCGCGCGATTCCTGTTCTGCCAGCGTGTACAGCGCTTCGGGAGCCACCTCGAGCCGCTCTATCGGAATCGGTGCTCCGCTGGCATCGGACAGGCCATACGTGCCGTCCGCGATCTTTTGCAATGCGCGCTCGATGTTGCTCAAGCGATCGTCGTCCGCGGCCTCGAGGTTTCCCTCGAGTTCCAGGGTGGTCAGCTTCTGGGCATCGTCCTCGAATTCGCGCGCCTGATCGTGGGTTTCAGCGTTGGCGCTCGCCTCCGCGCTTTCTTCGCCGCGCCGGACCCGAAGAATTTGCTGCCGCAATTCCGTGAGCCGACGCTTTTGCCGACCAAGGAAGGCCTGATCCAAGCGGGAAGTGGGTGTAGTCATGGCTGTACATTATACCGATTTGCCAAAATGACAGCGCCGTTTACAGGGCCTGAAAAATCTTGAAGTATTGAGGGGGCTGCCCATTGCGGCGGCGCAGGGTCAAAAAAGAGAGGTTTGAATGCACGCGAAGATGTCTCTAGCCTCACCTACACCTACACCTACACCTACACCTACACCTACACCTACACCTGCGCCCGCACTCGCCTTTGCCGTTGCATTTGCGGTGTGCCTCTGCCCAGTGCGCTTGAGTCTAGCGGCCGAGGACGCCAAACCGCCTGCGGCGACCCCGGTTCAGGCGATTGATGCGCAGGTCCTGGCAAAAGTGGTGCCGGGAATTTCCAAGGCTCAGGTCAAGTCGTTGCTCGGCGATCCGTGGCGCACGGTGCAGTACAACGATGAGGAAGAAATTGAAAACGAATTCTGGGAATACCGCGGCAAGGATTCGCACGGCACGTACCGCGTGCACATTGAATTCGACAAGCACGACACCGTAGTCATCGTCGGGAAAATCCCCGACAAAGTAGCCGGGGGCAAAGGGACGCCGGCGAAGAGCTGATCGTTGCGCGATCGATTGCGCTCGCAATGGCGCGATCATTTACCCTGCTAGCTAGGGGATGCCGCCGCTAGGGGTTCCCCTGTCCGCCTGTCAGCCAGTTCTGACAATTCGTTCCGCGTTTCCCCGGTCTCCGCTGATTGGTATTTGGTATATCAATTCGCACTCGATCAGGAAGTCATAACTACAGCGTGGGGGCGAAGTCGATCTAACTCCAATTTTAAACATCGTCATCGCGGGGGAAATCGTATGTCTCACATCAAGCCTCAACTGGCCAAACGATTTGGCTTTTCAGTTTTGCTCGCGCTCGGGATTGCATCCCAAGCGCCGGCCCAAGGACCGGCGGCGGCCGCGTATCCGCCCTATGGCTCAGCCATCCCGGTCATCACCAATACCGAACATCGATCCGGTGCGGTCAACGAAGATACGCAGAAAATGCCGGCGCCGAATGGGCCGAACGAAGAATCGATCTGGAACATGAAGGTCGAGGGCTTCAACGACAATCAAGCCCGTCCCATCTACCAACCCTTGATCGTCAATCAAGACGGCCGGGAAATCATGTACAACGGCAATCTCTCCGGCACGGCGATGAATCCGTTGACGGGAGTTTCCGAGTCGAACGGCACATCGATCATCGACGTTACCAACGTCAAAAAGCCGAAATTCCTGTTTCACATTCCTGGGCCCGATCCCATCAACGGCTCTTTCGCAGCGGCCGGGGCGCAGATGGTGCGCGTCTGTCCGGGCAGCACCATGCCGAATGCGGCCGCCAACGGCATCGCGGGCAAATTCTTTTTGCTGCGCGCCTTCGGCAACGCGGGCGCGAACGAGTCGCACCAAATCTGGGATGTGACCGAACCTTCGGCGCCGAAATTTCTGACCACGATAATTGGCGGCCTCAGCAACACCCATAAGAGCTGGTGGGAATGCGATACGGGCATTGCCTATTTGGTTGCAGGCTCGAAGGCCGATGGTTGGCAGCAGAGCGGGTCGACGCAGCATGTCTACATCTACGATCTGAGCAATCCCGCAAAACCAGTGTTCATTCGCCAGTTCGGACTGCCGGGCCAGCAACCGACGGCCTCCGTGGCCACACAGCAGCCCTGCCTCAACGCCCCAAGCGATACCTGTTATGAGGGAACCACGAATCCGCCGGGCGGCGTGCATGGGCCGGTTTCCATGGGCACGGTGGTGAACCGCGTTTACATGCCTTATGGGGTTGGCGCGAGCGGCGTGATTCAAATCGACGACCGCATGAAACTGGTGAATGGCTGCAAGACCAGCGGGCCCGGCGCGAATCCCAACGCATCGAGCAACTGCAAGAACAGCCCGACTCAAGCGGATTTGCTCTGGCCGCAGGTCAGCTGGGTGACGATGAATCCGGAGAATGGCGGTCACAGTTCGATGCCGGTGTTCAACGTGCCGATTCCGGAAGCGCAGTCGAACTTCGGGGACGGGACGCCGGAAAGCAAGAGCCTGCTGTTCGTGAGTTCGGAAGGAACCGCCAACAATTGCTTTGGCCAAGCGCCGCACGACTCTTGGATTCTCGACATTGCGAATGAACAAACGCCGTGGCCGATGGCGACGCTCAGTGTGCCGCAATTCCCGGGTAATTTCTGCGGCAAGGGGGCGCGATTCGGCGCACATGCGGTAACCGAACAGATTTATCCGCCGTACTACGGAAAAATCATCAGCGTCTCCTGGTTCAACGCCGGCGTCCGAGTTTGGGACATCCGGGATCCGAAGAATCCGAAACCGATCGCTTATTTCATCCAGGCGCCGAATTCGAACACCGCGGCGTCGTGCTCGACCATCAACGGCGTGACCAACTGCTTCAACGCCACGATGAACGACTACGTGGAGTATGACGATCGCGGTTTCATCTACGCCGCGGATCGTGCCGGTACGGGAGTGACCATTCTCTCGCTGACCGGCGAAGCACGTAACGCGATCCTGCCGCAGTCCGAACAATAGACCCGCACGGAGCTACCTATGCGTATTCAAATGTTGGTTTACAGCGCGGGCCTGGCAATGTGCTTCCTCGGCGCCTCTGCAGCGCGCAGCGCCGATGGCTGGGCGACGGCCATTCCACCGCCGGCGCGCAGCACCGATACCATCAGCGCCGCCAAACTTGCACAGGTGAAGCCTGGAACGTCGACCAAGGCGGAGGTTCAGTCTCTGCTCGGCGCACCCTGGCGGATTTTGCAATTCAATGATTGCGGCATGTCCATGCCCGGACAAGCGGACGAGAGCTGGGACTACCGCGGCAAAAATGCCAAGGGCACCTACCGCGTCCACATCGAATTTGACGACAGCGATGTGGCGCGATTGGTGGCCAAAATCCCCGATCATGCTGTCGGGGTGAAGGGCACGCGCGCTAAAACCGCGCCGCCCGACATGAAGGTGGCAATGAAGATGTAGCCGGCGCATGAAGATCCGGCGGCGCGCCGCTTATCGGCCGCCGTCCGGCGTCATTCGTGATGGGCGGTGAAGGATTGATTGGAACAGGAGGGTGGGCCGTTGACCGGGTTGCACCGGACAACGGCGCCACCGGGAAGGCCGACGGAATAGGGCGTCCATTGCGAGGGCTCGGACGCCGGATAGTCGGTGCTCAATAGTTGCGCACCGCTCGCCAGAGCGAGCTCGCGGCGAGCCGTGTCGTTGGTTCGCGCCTGCTTCGTGTCGGCATCGGTTCGGGTGCGGACCAAGTACCCTTTGCCCACCAGGGCCGCAATTTCTTCCTGGCTGCCGTCGTTTTCCTCCGTGAAGGCGCAATCCGGTTGGCCAGGTTCTGCGTTGGTAAAAATCACGCGGCCGCGCAGCGCGGGATGTCCTTCCAGATACACCGGTCCCACTGGGCGCTGATCCATCAGGAACACCACCTTGCCGCGCGCAGCCGCCAAGGTCGGCCACTCATTGCGCAGCACGGCTTCCTCGAGCGTCGCATGCTTGCCGCGCACCTGGTCGGGCGTAATCATTTCGTCGGGTTTAAACACGGAGCGGATTTCGGCATCGAGTGCATCGAAGGTGCTCGAAGTAAATTTTTCGGGAGCCGGCGCATGATATTGCGGCGGCAGCTCGGACTGTTTGGTCTCGAGAAGAATGAAAATGGGCACATGACTCTTATGCGCCTGCGACCAGGCGCGGACGATCTTGAGACATGCGATGAGCTGCTGACAGGTACTCCGATAATCGAGTTCCTGCACATGCATCACTTTGAATCCCGGTTTGCTCATGAGACCCTGCGGATCAAAGTCAGGGTCTTTGGGTAATCCCGCCGCAGCGACGGCATCGATTCCCATGGGGTGCGCGTAGCGGCCGCCCGCACTGTCGGCGTAAATATCCAGTTCGATCTGCCGCACCCCCGAGGTCAGCTGTTCATCCAGCGGCCGATGCCGATACTCCAGGGCCTCATAGAGCTTGGGGTTCTTCTGCTGCAGGAGCTTGGCCTCGCTGGACGCCATTCCGGCGTGATAGCTGTTGTGCGTGCCGATCACTTGGATCTGATTTATTTTCACTAAGGCATTGGAATCCGGCACGGCCGCGCCACACGGCAGCATGCTCAAGAACGCGCCTACACTCAAACCAATCGATCGAATCAACACCGTTGCGCTCCCTTCATTGATCGCACTGCCGTGCGATGCCAAGTTTCGGCTATATATATCTGCGCGAGGTTACATCTGCTTGAACAGATGCGCGAATTGGCGGCTCACCGGGATTTCCTCCTTGCGGCCCTTGAGCGTCAGGGTCAAATGCCCGAGTTCATCGCGCTTCGCGTGCGCGATGTGCTGTGAATTGACCACGGTGCCGCGGTGAACCTGCCAGAACACCTCCTCGTCGAGCTGTTCGAGCAGTTCGCGCAGCGGCATGCGAATAATGCTGTCGCCTTCGCGGGTTGCCACCGTGATGTATTTGTCTTCGGCTTCGAACCAAAGCACCTCGGCGACCGGGATCAGCTTGACCGTGGTGCCCGCGCCGGCGCGTACGAAGCGCAATTTATCCTTGCGCGAGGATTGGTTGCCGAGCAGCTTGGCGATGCTCGCCGCCATCTCGCCGACGCTGCCATCGCTGTTGCCGCGGCTCAACTGCCCCGAAAGCCGTTCGATGCATTTGGCAAGGCGCGCAGTCTCCACCGGCTTGAGCAAGTAATCGATCGCCGCCGCCTCGAAGGCGTCGAGTGCGTAGGCGTCGTAAGCGGTGACGAAGACGATGAGCGGTGGATGCTCTCTCAGGCACAGCTGGCGTGCGGCCTCGAGCCCGTCGAGCTGCGGCATGCGGACATCGAGAAAGGCCACGTCGGGGGAGAATTCGTCGGCCAGTTTCAGCGCCTCGGCGCCGTTCGAGGCCAAGCCCACGCAGCGTGCCGCGGGCCAGTGTTCGCTCACTTGCTGCGCGAGTACTCGTGCCAGCAGCGGTTCGTCTTCGGCGATGAGGTAGCTATAGGGCGTGCTCATGCAGCCGGTCTGGACAGCAGATTGAGCGGCACTTCGATGGCCGCATGCGTGCCGCGCGGCGTGCGCGGCTCCAGAACCAGGCGCGCCGCGCTGCCAAACAGCGATTGCAGCCGGGCACGGACGTTTTGAATGCCGGCACCGGTGCCCGCGGTATGCGCGTTGCCGAGGCCGACGCCGGTGTCATCGACCGACACCATGAGCTTATCGCCCTCGCAGCGCACGCTGACGCGGATGGCGCCGCCGTCGCACGCCGGCTCGATACCATGCGTGATGGCGTTTTCCACCAGCGGCTGCAGCAGCATTGCCGGGAATTTCAGGCGCAAGCACTCCGGATCACAATCGAATTCGGTGGTCAGGCGATTCGGCAGCCGCAACCCCATGATGGCGAGATACGCCTTCAACAGCTCGACCTCGGTGTGCAGCGTCGCCGTTTCGCTGCGCGCATGCGTCAGCGCGGCGCGCAAGTAGCGGATCAGGTTACCGAGCAGGCAACGCGCCATGCCGGCGTCGGTCGCGATCAAGGCATCGAGATTCGCCAGGGTATTGAAAAGGAAATGCGGCTCGATCTGCGCCTGCAGCGCTCGCAGCTGCGCTTCGATCGCGGCGCGCTCGGCGCGTTCCACGTCGCGCTTGCTTTGCGCCAGCCGCACCCAGCTGAAATTGATGAACAGCGCGATGCTGGCTGCCACCAGCGAGAAAACAACGGCAACCAGCCAAATGTAGCCCTCATGCATCATGTACGTGGGCGACTGACGGTGCAGGAACAGCTTCGAGAGCAGTTCACCGCCGATGGCGCCGGCCACGATCAGCACGACGTAGATGGCGAAGCGCAGAGGGAGGCTGCCGCGGAAGCGCTGCATGACGGTACAGCGCACGGACGCCACCAACGCGAGAATGCAGAGACCGATGCAGTACGAAATGACGAGATTCGGGATGACCTCGTCCCACGAGCGCAGCACCAGGGCGATGAGCAGCGCGATGACGGTGTTGATCGCCATCACCATCGGCACGCGTCGCCGCAGGAAATCGACTACCGTATCGTGGGTGCCGTCGAACGCCAAAAGCGGATCGGTGGCCTGGGCCTGCAGGTGGGTCTTCATTCAGTTCCCGGGTTGCTCAACCACCTAAGTCTATCGCCCTTCGACCCCCAGCGCATGCACCGAGTTAGCCGCGACCGGGGTGGAGACTTCCGCCTTGGCGACCACAAAATCGTCCACCGCGATCAGCGCGAAAGGAACGAGGCCTAAGATCAGTGAGAGTGACAGGGCAGCGAAGCCGTGGATCGTTTTCATGTGTTTCCCCAAGTAGTTGTAAACCGTGGAGGCACTGTAGAGGGGGAGGCTTGGAAGCGCGGAAATTGCGCCAAATTGCCGGTTCGGCGGCGTAGGCGGTGCTTGTGGGTCGCGAACGGCAACACTGCCGCCGACCGGGCCTCAAGATTCCAGCAACGTTATGTCCATTTTCGCGAAGAAGGTCTCGCCAGCCTTGAGGACCTGCACGCCGGGCTTTTGCATAAAGTCACCCGAAAAGCCTTCCGGATCCGTGATCCCATGCCAGGGCTCGATGCAGATAAAGCTCGCGCCGGGCTTGGTCCAGACGCCAAGATACGCAGCGTCGGCGAATCCGACTCGCAATCGCGGTCCTTGGTCGCTGCCGTAACTGACCGACCGGCTTTTGAGCTGATCGAATATCAGGACATCTTGTTGGAATAGCGAATCCAGCAAATCCAGCCGGCGATTCACGATCGGTGTTGGATGGCGTGCGGGCGTCAGCAATCCGGTGTCGTCGATTCTTCTCACCGTGTCGGGCTCGTCGGTCTCGAATTCAATGTAGTGCGCTGAGCGCGGCTGCCCGAAAGGCAGCGGCCAGCGAAACCCCGGGTGATAGCCGAAACTGGCCGGCATGTCGGTGCCGCCGGCATTGCGTATCTCGGTGCTCACCGAAAGAACCGCGCCGGACAATTCGTAGCGCACATCCAATTCGAATTGAAACGGATAGACGGCATCCGTCGACGCGTCAGCGTTCAACCTAAACGCAGCGCTGGACGGGCTCGAGTTCCGCAAGCTAAAGATCTTGTCGCGCGCGAATCCATGTCTCGAAAGCGAATAGGTTTTTGCGCCCAGCCGATAAACCCCACCCGCCAGCACGCCGACGATGGGAAAGAGCAGCGGCGCACGACCCGCCCATACGCTCGGGTCGCCGTTCCAGAGTAGATCGCCGCCGTCGCCGGCTCGCAAGACAGAGAGCTGCGCGCCGCGCGGATCGATTTCCGCGGTCATTTCTCCCGACGATATCGAAACCCAGGGGCGCGGCTGATCGGTCATCCGCGGCGAAGTATAGTTTGACTACCACTGATAGTCGATCGATAGCGCAAGTTCGCGCTGTGTGCTGCTTTCGGTCAGCGGGCTAATGTCCGGACTGCCTTTCAGCTTATTGATCGCAGCGTCCAAATTCAAAAGCCAATGATTCGTGATGAATCGCGTCGCGCTGAATCCCACGCCGGCGGAGGCCATGCCGGCGTGCGCATCGAAAACCGGATGGCCGGAGGCCAGCGACTGCGCAGGTGAGACGCCGAATTCGCTCTGCAAATAGTGGTGTGTACCGAACGTAACAGAGGGGCCGGCGAACATGACGAACTTTTTCGAACT
>Ga0209007_1000417_pt1 | contig 17502 bp, 16 predicted proteins | sample JacPinW_OM1H0_O2_FD_187961 | JGI IMG/M metagenome (GOLD analysis project Ga0209007, IMG submission 187961) | Forest soil microbial communities from Algoma, Ontario, Canada - Jack Pine, Ontario site 1_JW_OM1H0_O2 (SPAdes) (version 2) | ecosystem: Environmental > Terrestrial > Soil > Boreal... | reverse complement strand
AAGCCGCTCAAGGTTCCGTCGAGATTGACTTGAGTGCGGGGGCCGCAGCCGCCTTGAACCGGGCAGTCGTCGAAGCCGCCAGCGCATCCGGTCAGCACCGCGACGGCCATGAATGCGGTTGGCAGCCGCTGCCAAGGCAACGCTGATGGATTCGTAACGCGGCTACCGGGGCATCCATTTGCTTGGGCTCAAGCCTGTCGGCAGCCAACTCATGCCTAACGCTCAATTTCTCTTGCTCATCGGCTTTGAACCCTCGTTGTAAGACATATTCAGCTCTGAGGTAGGCAACCGTGAGCCCCATGCCGGCGTCGTGCTTGGCATTTAACAAATCCTCAAAGCAAGACAATTGCTGTCTATATAGAAAGGCGTAAACAGCAGTGAAAAAACCCTCACGAAGTCAAAATATTCAGCCAACTGCGTCCAATTGACCGGCACGGGGCTCACGACTACCCTGGGAGCCAGCGCGCAAAAGCGCTAGGGAGAGTCCGTGCCGGGAGTCCAGGCGGACCAAGTAACGGAACTGCTGCAGCAGTGGGTCAAGGGCGATGAAAAGGCCCTGGGCATTTTAGTGCCTCTCGTCTACCAAGAGCTGCGCCGGCTCGCTCACCATCATCTGCAATCCGAACGGACGGACCACACTCTGCAGAGTACGGCGCTCGTGAACGAGGCGTTCCTGCGGCTCAACGGCAGTGATCCTGTTCTGTTGCAAAACCGCGGGCACTTCATCGCCATCGCCTCGCGATTGATGCGTCAAATCCTGGTGGACTATGCCCGCAGCCGCGGCGCGCGTAAGCGCGACGGCGGCTGGCGAATCGCCATTGAGGATCTCCGTGAGCTGCCGAACGACGAAAACGTGCCCATCGTGGCGCTGGACCATGCGTTGGACGCACTGTCCAAAGCGGATGAGCGGCAGGCAAAGATCGTGGAGATGAAATTCTTCGGCGGCTTGTCGGCCGAAGAGATCGCCGCGGTGCTCAACATTTCTCTGGCGACGGTTGAGCGTAAGTGGGCGACCGCACGAATCTGGCTGCGGCGCGAGATGAAAAGGTCCGCGCGTCCGTGAGCGATCACAATTGGCAAAAGGTCGAGCAGCTATTGCACGAGGCGTTGACACTGGCCGAGGAGCAGCGAGCCGCATTTCTCGATGTGGCGTGCGGCTCAGACGAAGGCTTGCGCGCCGAACTGGAGTCACTGTTGTTGGTCGGGGATGAGATGAGCGCTGACTATTTGAAGTCGCCGCTATTGGGTGAACTCGGCCGAGACATCGAGCCACTTCGCCCAGCCTGCGCGCTGTCCGCCGGACAACTATTTGCGCAGCGCTATGAATTGATTCGTGAGTTGGGTGAAGGCGGCATGGGGCAAGTATGGCTCGCTGCGCAAACCTCCCCCGTGCGACGCCACGTGGCGTTGAAATTGATCAAGGCGGGGATGTACGACGAGGCGGTCGTGCAGCGCTTTCGATCCGAGGGGCAGTCCCTCGCGATCATGGACCATCCCGCCATTGCCCGGGTTTTCGATGCGGGGACGACACCCCAAGGACAACCCTACTTGGTGATGGAGTATGTGCCCGGTATACCGATCACCGATTATTGCGATCAGCACGCACTCAGCATCCGGGAACGGCTGGAACTATTCATCCATGCCTGCGAGGGCGTGCAGCATGCGCATCAGAAGGCGATCATGCATCGGGATCTGAAGCCGTCGAATATTCTGGTCTTTGAAGTGGACGGCAAGCCTACTCCGAGGATCATCGATTTTGGCTTGGCAAAAACAACCGCACCCCACGTCGCCGGCGAAAGTTTGTTTACCCAATGGGGACAGTTCTTAGGAACTCCCGGCTACATGAGTCCGGAGCAGGTGAATCTGGACGCGCGGGATATCGATACGCGCACGGACGTGTATTCGCTTGGGGTCGTGCTCTACGTACTACTTACGGGTCTGCAACCGTTCGAGACGAAGCGACGACAGAAGCGGCCGCTCGACGAGTTGCTACGTCAGCTGCGCGAGGACGAACCGCCTGCCCCCAGCACCAAAGTCAGCGCGGATGGCGGGGCATCGACAGCAAGCGCGGCAGCACGCGGCGCCGACATCAAACACCTGGTCAAGCAGTTGCGCGGCGATCTCGACTGGATCACGGTGAAGGCCATCGAGCGCGATCGCGAACGCCGCTACGCCGCGCCCTCGGAGCTGGCTGCCGACTTGAGACGGTATCTCAACGATGAACCGGTATTAGCTCGCTCGGGCGGTCCGGCCTATCAGGTTCTGAAGTTCACTAGACGGCATCGCGCGGCCGCGGGATTTATGGGGATTGTCACCGCGCTCTCAATTGTGGCATCGACTGCCGCATTGATCGCTCTGCGTCAAAAGCATGAGGCGCAATTTCAGACGACGCAGGCACTGCACGCGCAATCACGGTTGCTGACGGAAGCCGCCGCGCAGCGCCTCAAAACTCTGGACGTCGTCGGCGCCCAGGGTCTCATCCTGGAAGTGCTTACCAATCCCGCGTTTGCGCGAGCACGCACTCCGGCCAGCGTGAGCGTATTTCAGGAAATTCGCGCGGCCGATGTGCAACTCGCGGTGCTCTCCGGTCATCGCGAGATTGTCTTTTCGGCCGCTTATTCGCCCGACGGTACCCGTATCGTCACCGCATCGCGCGACCAGACCGCACGGATCTGGGATGCGCGTACGGGCGTGCAGCTTGGTGTGCTATCCGGACATAACGAGCGGGTCAATTTCGCCAAGTACTCGCCCGACGGCACTCGCATCGTGACCGCGTCGTACGATGGAACCGCGCGCATCTGGGATGCGCTGACGGGCACGCAGCTCGCGGTACTGCCGGGGCACGGCCATGAATTGTTGTTCGCGGGCTACTCACCGGACGGCACTCGAATTGTCACTGCCGGCGCGGACAAGAATGCGCGCATCTGGGACGCGGAATCGGACGCGCAACTTATCGTGCTGTCGGGGCACGGCGATAAGGTGTATTCCGCTGCCTACTCGCCTGACGGACTGCGCATCGTCACGGCGTCCTGGGACAAGACTGCGCGGATTTGGGATGCACGCACCGGCGTGCAGCTGGCGGTGCTGTCCGGGCACAGCGATCGCGTTTCTTCGGCCGCCTACTCGCCCGACGGCCTGCGCATCGTCACCGCGTCCTGGGACAAAACTGCGCGGATTTGGGATGCGCGCACGGGCGCGCTACTCTCGGTGCTAACGGGACATGGCGATGCGGTCTCTTCCGCCAATTACTCACCCGACGGCACCCGCATCGTCACTTCGTCGTGGGACAAGACGGCAGGTATTTGGGACGCGCTGACGGGTGCGCAACTCGCGGTAATTGCCGGTCATGCCGACATCGTCTACTCCGCGCTCTACTCGCCCGACGGCACGCGAATTCTTACCGCATCGTGGGATAAGACGGCACGCATCTGGTACACGCGTAGCGACGCACAGCTCGCCGTGCTGACAGGCAACGATCGCATCTATTCCGCCGCGTACTCCCCCGACGGTAATCGCGTTGTCACCGCGTCTGAGGACAAAACCGCGCGGGTTTTGGATTCTGGCACCGGCGTGCAGCTCGTGGTGTTGTCGGGCCATGAGGATCGCGTCTTTTCTGCGACATACTCGCCCGACGGCAGCCGTATCGTCACGGCATCGAATGACAAGACCGCGCGGATTTGGGAGGCCTCCACAGGCGCGCAGCTTGCAGTCATGTCCGGCCATACCGATGGCGTTAGGTTCGCCGCGTACTCGCCCGACGGCACGCGCATCGTCACCGCGTCGTTCGACAAAACCGCACGGATCTGGGATGCGCGCAACGGTGTCCAGGTTGCGTTACTGGCCGGGCATCGCGATATCGTGTACTCCGCCGCTTACTCGCCCGAGGGGACCCATATCGTCACGGCGTCGCGTGACAAGACCGCCAGAATTTGGGACGCGCGGACGGGTGCTCAACTCACGGTGCTAGCAGTGCCTGGCGACTATGTGGAATCCGCCGCTTACTCCCCCGACGGCACGCGCATCGTCACGGCATCGTATGACCGAACCGCCGGGATCTGGGATGCGCGCTCTGGCGTTATGCTGACCGTCCTATCGGGACATGGCGATATCGTTTTCTCTGCCGCCTATTCGCCTGATGGCAACCGCATCGTGACCGCGTCGCGCGACAAAACTGTACGGGTCTGGGACGCCCGTACCGGCGCGCAGCTTGCGGTACTCTCGGGGCATGGCGATGCCGCCGCTTCGGCCGTTTACTCACCCGACGGCAATCATATCGTCAGCGCAGCAGCGGACAAGACCGCCCGCATATGGGACGCGCGCGTGCAAGCGAGCGTTGAGGCCCAGATCATGTGGGACGCGGCGGCCCAGGCCGATCTGCTTCCGGCCGTTGATCGAACTCGCCTGGGTCTTCCGACCGATGCACCGATCAAGTCTTGGCCCGCGCGGAGCTCATCCTGTGATCAGGCGGCCGCGGCCGTCTACGATCCAGACCGTCTTGCATCAGGGACTATGCGCGACGATATTCTTGTCGATATTGCGAGTCCCGCGTGCTCAGCGGAAATTGGCCAACCACAACATTTCGCGCGGCTGGATTATCAGATGGGGCGCACGCTGTTCGCGAAAGGGGAATGGGGCAAAGCAAGACAGCGTCTGGAAAGCGCCGTTTCGAGGGGCTATCGTGCGGCACGCATTGATCTCGCAGACTTGCTTGTCAGTCCTGCTGCAAAGATGCGCGATCCTGGCCGTGCCGTCTCACTCTACGAGACCGCTTGGCAAGAAGGGGTAGCTATCGCGGCATTCAGCCTGGCCCATCTATACGAATACGGGCTGCAAGCCTCCGATGCTCCCGGAACGAGTGCATTTCATGCAGATATTTCTAAGGCATGGCTGTGGTATCAAAAAGCAGCGGACGTAGGGGAACCGAACGCGCTAGCACGCTTCGCCGAACGTGACGACCAGAATGCTCTCGCTGAGGCGGATCCGGCCAGGAGGAATGCTCTCTGGCTGCAAGCCTTTACACGCTACGCGACGGCGGCCGCAGGCGCGCACCACGAAGATTGGCCTGACGAAATATGGAAGCGTTGGCGGTATCGTCGCGCGACGCTCGCGCGCTTGCTCGCACACGAGGGCATGATGCAGCAGGTAGGCGATGCGTACGGCGAGGTGGTCGCAAAGCGATATCCTGAGGCCACGTGGTGGGAGCAAATCAAGAATACGATACAGCGTGGATCACATTTGCTTTCCGGAACCGCTGACGTGGATCGTTACTTGTTGTCTGGATCGCCGCAGATTCGTTCATGGAGGCTATGGGCGAAACCTTCCGCGCTTTCGCTGTCCTGCTACGCGCATCTTCCTCGCCGCCGTCGAGCGCGGGCACGGTGGGCCGCATGCGGAGCAGGACAGCGAAGCGCAGCGGCGGAGCGCGGCCTAGCGCGAGCTTTTAACATAGGTTAGTTGCTCACGCGAACTCGCGGCCTGGCATCCGACTGATAAGCAACTAAGGTTTAGCATGGCCCGAATACTCACAGCGGATGATCACGCCCTCGAAAGGGCAGGCCATCGGCCGTTTTGAGAGCGTGATACCTATATTCTTGAGGTTGGCGAGGCAGCCACGGGCAACGATACCTTGAAATTATTGCGCCGCGCTGTTCGCCCCCCAAAGCAGCATGCTGCAAGCTGCGACGTTGATCACCAAATGCTTACAGAAACCATTGATACACTCCGATCCGAATTAGATTGGAGTGCGTCACGCAGATGACCTACAGGGCGCGGTTTGATCAAAATAAAGCGCCAACGCTACACCGGGCGACATGCCCAAAAGCGCAATTTGTCGATCCGCAACCGAAGCAGAAGACGGGTCTGCACAAATCCGGCGACGCGCTTCGTGATTTGGATGTTGTGACGTCGGGAAAGGCATACCAAGTCTTGGACGCCGAATTTCCCGGCAAAGTGAGAGTATGTAGCTGTGCGGAAGGGTCGACGCTCGAGCTGGTGAGACCCAAGGCAGGTCGCAGGATGACTCGGGCCACTTGAGGCGAGCGGAATGTAGTGGCAGGCGAGAAATGCTATGACGTCAGCTCGCTCGAACACTGGCACTGAGAACGTAGTATTTATGCGAGGGCAGGGCCGCGGCCGCATCTGGCTCCGCGGCTCCAATCCGCTCAGATCGCCTAACTGCAACGTGTGTGGGAGTCTCGATGCGCAACCTCACCCTATCGCCGTGAATGGCGAGCACCGTGACGGTCATGGACTCACCTATGAGCAATGCCTCGCCGACTTTTCGTACTGATATAAACGTATGTCACCGATTGCGGAAGTTCGCCCGCATTAAACTATTGAGCCTTCCGTATAATGGGAGCTTCCGTCCGGACTCGAGCCTGGGCTTTGTTCCTCGCGCCACATCGCGGCGAGATATTCTCGTATTTGCGCCTGCTCGATGTCGCTTGCGTCCCACGATTGCGCGTGGCAGTCGGCAAACAAATGGACTCTGCGACGCTCGATTAACGCCGCCGCAATGTCGGTGAGCCGAAATGTGCCAATCGACTCCACGCCGCACTCCGGACAAGTCACAGGAAATCTAACTAGGGGCTCATTCATAAGGTCTTGTGCGTGCCATGATCGATGCAGATACGACGAAGCAGTTCTGTCTCAAGCAAACGGCGCAAGTGCGGCCTCAATCATGGCTCTTCGTGCTTCAAAAGTCGGTTGCGAGCTGACGTTGTGACATTCACTGTGGAAAATAACGGGCTCGTGACTCGTCAGCATTGCGACCAGACGACCCCTCGCGTAGGGCATTGCGTTGACCTTCTTGCACAGAGGGCATACGGTGGCCACGTACACAATCGACATGAATTCGTTTTCCCTTTCCGCTGAGCCTATTGCTGCACAGGACGGGTTGGGTGTCAGTGGTCCAAACCACCAAGCGCCAGATTTATTTGCCGGATGTCCCCTTAACCTGTGTTAAGGCGCATTAGAACCGCGGAGGACCAGGGCGGATGCTGAAGACGAGTGATTACCGCGTGAGACATAACCAGTTGCTGGGGGCGCTTGAGCCTGTGTCTCTTAAACGAATTACCCCGCATCTTGAGCCCGTCAGTTTCAAGCTCGGCGCGGTGGTATGCGAAGCCGCGGGCATCCTCAAACACGCCTATTTTCCCCAGGGCAGTGTCCTATCGCTACTTACTGTGTTGGAGAGCGGTTCGGCGATTGAAACTGCCAATATTGGTCGCGAGGGAGCTTTTGGCCTCTTCGCCGCAATGTACAGCCGCGTCTCTTTCAATCGATGCATCGTGCAGATGGAGGGGCACACGGTGCGGTGTCCGATTGAAGTGTTGCGGCACGAATTTGAAGGGAGCAATCACGTTCGCGACCTTTTTGTAAGTTTTTCTGAGACTCTTCTCTCGCAGGTCCAGCAGACTGTTGCCTGCAACGCTCTGCATTCGACGGAAGAGAGAATGTGCCGATGGCTACTCATGATGCATGACCGAGCGGAAGGCGAGTCACTCACGTATACGCACGAATTCCTTTCGAATATTCTCGGCGCGAATCGCAAATCCGTTACGCTAGCGGCCCAGTCAATGCAAGCGGCAGGATTGATCGAATATCGTCGAGGAACGATACAGGTTCTCGACCGCGCGGGTCTGGAGAATGCATCTTGCGAGTGCTATGCAATCGTGAAGAAACGATTTGATGCGTTCCTGACCCCGCCCGAAAATGCGGTTCGAGATAACAGCAGAGGCCGAAAGGGAACGAAGTAGGTCTGAAGCTGGACGACAGATCGGGGAATTGCATTCAGCGTGTGCCTGATAGACACGATTTTGCAGGACCTGCGATTATTCTATCCATATGACACTCAGGAAGATTGTGTCGGGCGGGCAGACAGGGATAGATCGAGCGGCGCTTGATGCAGCGCTGGCAGTTGGTTTTCCGTGCGGCGGATGGGTACCCGGGGACCGAATGGCCGAGGACGGCGTGATACCTGACCTGTATCCATTGGTGGCTCTGCCGAAAGGCGGTTATCGGCAACGCACGCGACTCAATGTGTCAGACAGCGACGGAACCGCCATTCTTTATGATGAGATGCTGAAGGGCGGGACGCGACTGACGCGCAATTTGTGCGCGTTGCTCAAGCGGCCATACATTTTGATCGATGTTCGGGAAACGCCAGATCCTATAGTGGCTGCGGACAAGATCGTGAAATTCATTGAGGATAACAATATTGAGACGCTGAACGTCGCGGGGCCGCGTGCGAGTGGCTGGCCAGTGGGGCATGCGTTCGCGCTCGGAGTCATAGGACGAGTGATCGAGAATCAGAATGTCACAAAACAATTGTCTTAGAGCTAATGCCGACTCCGATCCTCGAAAAGGCTTCTGACCCTGGCGTAATACCGGCTGGCGGCCATTCAATTAGTCGGCGAATAATGCGAACATCCGTGAGGGCGGCGGAGACATAGCCATGATCGCGAGACATTGGAGAGGATGGACCAAGCCCCAGAATGCGGATACCTACGAAACGCTTTTGAAGACGCAGGTTCTTCCCGGCTTAACCAAAATCGCGGGCTACCGGGGCGGTTTTGTTCTGCGCGACAATGCGGCGGACGAGGTTGAGTTCGTGGTGATCAACCTGTTCGACTCGGTCGAGGCGGTCCGGGCCTTTGCTGGTCCCGACTACACCATCGCGATCTTCGAACCGGAGGCACGAAGGCTGCTGTCGCGGATTGAGACGACCGCGCATCACTACGAGGTGCGCGCGAGCACCGCGTCATTTTCTTCGGGATGATGGACTCATGGTGCTGGCCGCGTTTGACCGGCTTCAGCTCTTCTGCTTCGTTGCCTCGCGAACCTCTTTGAGCTGCTTCCAGTTTGGTGCATATTTTAGCGCCTCGTCAAAACTTCGTGGGTGCGTCCTTGGTGTTGTCTTGCTTGACGAGCACATCGCCCCAAGCTTTCAACGGGTCGGCCCAGTGAGAACCCTTTTTATTCGCGTCCTTGAACTTCGCCGCGGCGCCATCGAGATCGCCGTGCTTCGCCAGGGCCATTCCAAAGGAGTAGTAGCCAGAGGGGATGCTGGGTCCGAGCTTCAAAGCCTTCGCGTATCACTCTTGCGCACCCCTCCAGTCGCCGCGCAGATCCAGTACATCGGCCTTGAAACGGTGGCAATCCACGAACGTGCCGTTACCGAAGGGCTTGAGTGCCGCATCGGCCTTTCCCGGCTGGCTGCTCTTCTCGTAGGTGGCGGCGGCAAAGCAAATGTACGGGGGATTGCTGGTCGCGTACGTAAGTTGGGGGAGCATCGCGCTTTCCGGGACCAATGTCACCTCTCAAGTCTGCGTTCGACGCTAGTCCGTTTATCAGTGCGTCAGCACGTGGAAACCCACAATCGCGAGTATTCCTGCAGACGCCACTGTCGTGACGGATACCAAGCGCACTGGCCAGCGCGGGCGACTCGAGGCGAGCGACCGATGCGTACCGAGTTGTACAGTGTCACGATACCAAGTGCGTAGGGCCGCCCAGCCTCCAATCAATACCATGCATGGCAGGGCGAAAAGCAGCACTCGCAGCGTCCACATCCTCCCGGCATACCACATAACGATGTGCTGAGCGGTGTGGGCCGGTTCGTAGTTCATCGGTCCAAGATTGCGCACGATGAGTGAGGCCATAAAAAGCGCTGCAGGAAAGATGAGCAGCAGTTGCAAGAGGGCGAGAGTGCGCATGCGCATGTGGGCTTTGTATCACAAAGTTAACGGCCCGGACAAGCGTGGACGTCGTCTGGCTATGAATGAGCCTTGGCCGGCTTTGATCACCTTCGGGTGGATGACCTCTAGAAAGCCAAATGTCCGTGTTGCGCAGTGCGTTCATTGCCGGAGCGGGATGACCTCCGCGCTGAGCGCAACAGTGCGAGGGGGTGTGGACTTGACGGGTATCTCGAGCGTTGCTGACAACCGTCCCACACGCTCGGCGAAGAACGCAACGATGATGCGACAAGTATGTGCCGGTTGAAGCATATGGCCGCAAAGACTGATTAGAACGAAGCTGTCACGCACTGCTTCGTCGGCGCTGTCGCACCAAAATGGCCTGTCTTTGCGACAGGCCTGGTCTCCAGGGGATGACGTGTTCGGTCGTGCGTGATTCGGGCGCGATTGCCACAGGGACGTGGCAACGGCTTGGAGGGGCTCGGACCGAGAATCCAAAAGGCGGACCGGAGTCACGCCTCTGGGCCGCCACCGTCGAGCGAGCACATGCATGTGCGAACGGCTCGACCAGACGAAGAACACTCGACCGACGAAGAACTTCTAACGATTTGCTCGACCCAGCCTCCCTTGAGCGATGACCAGGTATTCGTAGATCTGCTGCAACTCCAGTTCGGTAGCGGTCCAAATCACGTCGTGGCAGGTAGCGACGAGAATGATTTCTGAGCCCCTATTGAAGGCATGCAATACTTCGTTTATGGGAAATTCGGTCAGTCGCTCCCGCCCGCATTTGGGACATACCACGGGAAATCTGACGGTAAGCTCGATCATCACTCACCTCGTGTCATGCCTCCATATAGGAGATACGACTGAGACGGGTGAAATGATCCGAGACGATTTGACACAGGGGCGGCCGGCCGCGAGGCAGACGCCTACCAAGACAGCAACACGTCTCGGGGCGAAACAAGCCTGCCGACGAAAAATGTCAGTTGTCAGTCCATCGAGCTCCTGGCTTGTACTTGCTTTGCGGTCGAGGCGGTGGTGTTTTGGCTTCGCGCGGTGATTTGCGCGTACCGGGTTTGAGTTTAAGAATAAAACGAGATGTGGGGTTAGATGGATTCGATTGATGCATAGAGGGGTTGATGGCTCCTTAAATTTTACGGTTTGGTTGTTCCGGCGTTGATGAGGTTACCTGCCAAATAATATTCGTCAGTCGTGACAGTTATACGACTTCCAATTTGGTTTGTCGATGAGGCCGGCCAGAGGTTTACTGAAGGTTTGAGGTTTGCCGACGAGACTCGGCGATAAGGCTCGGCGTAGAGCTGGCACAATGTAGTTTGTCACTGGAAATGGAGCAGCGATAATGAACGAGCGCATCCTGCTGGTCGACTACGAGAATATTAAGGCCATGGATCTTGCGGCGCTGCCGGATGACGTCAAGGTGGGTTTTGTTTTGGGGGGCAAGCAGGGAACGCTGCCCACCGCCCTTGCCGTTAAGGCGCAGTCGATGGGAAGTCGATTCGACTACGTGCGCATCTTGAGCGTCGAGCGCAATGCGTGTGATTTCTGTATCGCGTTTTACCTGGGCGAGCTCTTACATGCGAATCCGCAGGCCGAGTGCGTGATTTTATCCAAAGAGAAGAAGGGCTTCGATCCTTTGGTGAAGCATTTGACCGTTGAGCGGGGATTTAAGGTTCGTCGGGTGAGTGAGCAACAGGATGCATTTGAGGAGATTTCGGGGGTGACGCTGAAGACCCCGTTTGAACGACTCATCTGGTTGCTCAAGAAGGAGAAGGTTTTGCCGCGCAAAAGGCAGGGATTAGAGGGAAAGGTTAAGTCTTGGTTTCAGGATCTTTCGCCGGCAGATCGCGACGGACTAGTGGCGCAGTTGTTTGAAGGTGGCTTTGTCAAAGAGTCGGAAAAGGAGGCGCTAACGTTTTTCAGGGCGCAGCTGAGATAGAGCCTCCTGTCAGCCGAACAGCCCGGCCGACGAAGAACAGTCGTAGTGTTGAACCGTCTGTGGCCGTGTCAGCAAAAACCGATCGTCCTCAGGATAGTAGTGGGCGCAACTGATGTCGCGGCCGGCGAATGCTTTGATGGAATCTTCATCTTTCCACCAACTCAAGGTAACGATCTCAGTACGCTCCGCATCGATGTCGCGAGTTGCAATAACGGCGCCAAGATTGCCCGGCGTTTGCCGGTATTCGACCATCCCGGTGGAGTTCACGTAAGCGACATATTCGTCTTTTAGCGCGCGACGAATTTCGGCGCGCCACTCTCTCATGATCGGCATACGGGCGTCCTCTTAGGCTCAATCGTTCTATGCAGTGGCGGCCGCGAAGGCGAAACAGTCAAACAGGCAGGGGGACTACCGTTCGATTTAAGAACAGCCTCGCGCTCCGCGGCGTTGGGGAATACTGTAGTCCTTTGCGACCGAAGTACCTAGGTCGATTTGATCTAATTGAAGCGCGGTTGTCTTGGGTCATTTGCGATGGGACGACTGCACGCCGGCGAATGTCCAGAGAAGAGAATTCATCAGCCGATGACGCCCGGCCTCCAGCCGCTGTGGGCAATAATCCCCTTGGGGTCTTTCATTCGAGCAGCGTCTTAATCGCCGCACGCTTGTCTTTTGCGTGACTGTAGTAGCTCTTGGCGATCATATGGCCTGCCCAATAGCCAAGATCTCCGGGCTTTTCGGGGGTGCCGACGCCGTTGTAGAGCCAGGGCTTGAGATCCAGGAGAGGCGCGGCTGCCGCGCCTCTCCTGCATGCCTGCTGGACTGTTAGTTTATCGGCTCGTCTTCGAAGCGGCCGTCATAGGCTACTTGTTCGCCCACATTACGCGGGTCGAAGTCGTTCTCGTGCACGACGCAACTGAAGCTCGTCGCATTATTGGGATCGCCATGGCCGACATATTCGCCACGTTCGGGGTAGGGGCAAAGCGGCCGTTGGAACTGGATGCCTTGAGTCGCGAGGTTGTTTACAAAGTGCGTGGCGATGATTTGTTGGGGCGCTGGACCTTGCTCCACCCACTTCTCGAGCGCCTTCAACACATCATGAGCGGCATCGATCACAGGTCCGTTGGCGGTTCCGTTGCCGAAGGCGTTGGGGCCGGCGCCCCCATTGCAATGCGCCATGCCGGGAACCATGAAGACCCGATAGAAGTCGTGGGGATCGCCCATCTTGCGCTGCACGGCGCGGTAGTAATTCAGTCCATTCTCGGGCGCGATTGCGGTATCCGCCCAACCGGCATACTGGATCAATTTTCCGCCGTGGCGCCTGAAGGCGCTCAAGTCGGGGTTCACTGAGCTTAAGATCGGCTGCAAGGTACGTCGCGCGAGAGCATCTTGCTGATCGACGTTGATGCCGAGGTAGTTGCAAGTTGTTACTTGCTGCACTAGGTCGCATCCGAATCCAAACCCGAGTGTGTACTGCGAGCCCGGCGCACTGGGAGAAGTACCGCTGATCCAAGTGTCCCAGTCGCCGCTGGCGGACTCGCCACCGGGCTCGTACCCCGGAAACAGCATTTGTCCTTGAAGATTGTGCGGTCCGAAATAGATCTTGCGTGCCGCTTCTACCTGCGCCGGCGTCAAACAGGTACTGGGATCTTGGCCTCGATGACATTGCGCCACGATGGGGTCAAACAAACACCCACGAGGGTCACTCAAGAAGGCGTCGGTTTTGACGCCGCCGTCTTTGCCGAGACAGGCCGCAAGGGCGGGGGTGCTGAGCAACGCCAATTGAGCGGTTGAGATGTAGGCGTCGGGTACCCCATCGGTCTGCGGACCATTCAAGGTGGCCTGCATGTCGTAAAGGTAGGAGGAGCCGAATTCGCCCACCTGATCATTCACGGGCGAGCCGACGATGATGCCGTTGAAGTCATCGGGAAACATCTGCGCCTCTTTCAGTGCCTCGCGTCCGCCATCGGAGCAGCCCACGAAGTAGGAAAAGCGGGGCGCATCGCCGGTCAACGCTTGGATGATGGCCTTTGAATCATCGGTCGTGGCTTTGATGGCGCGGTAGCCGTAGTCGAGCAAGACGTCGTGGTTACCGATCAGTGCCGGTGCGCCGCTGGGCGGCCCCGAAGTGCCATCGTCGGTTGCGGCAGTTGCATAGCCGCGCGATACCGCATTCGCAATGCCGGAGAGCGAAATCGAGCCCGCGAAGCCGCCGTTACCTATCTGTTGATATTTGCCGTTCCAACCGTCGCCGGTTGGAATCCACACTTCGAAGTGGACGTTAGAGTTGGCGCCGGGTTTGACGGTGCCGGCCACACGGCACAGATTAAGCGGCGCCGTCGTCGTGCCGGAAACGGTTGATCCGGCCGAGTACGATTGCGCCAGCGTGATGGTGGTATTGGGCAGCGCTAGGTTGGTCAAACTTTCGCACGTGGTTGCGTTCGCTGCGTAAGAGGCCAGCATCAGAGTAGGAACTGCAAGAAATGATAAGGCGAGTTCGGTCGAACCCGATCGACCCTGGGACCAGATGCCTCGCGGGAAACGACTGAATTGGAAAGGTAGACATTTCATGGATGTAACTCCGCGTTCTTCGTCTTGATTGGTGATTCGCGTCGCCGTGCACATTCGGCGGGCAGCCGGAATCCTAGAACTGATATATGACGCGAGCAAAGGGCACCATGCTGAATCAATCGTAAGGTTTGTGCTGTAGGATTTCGCGGACATGAGGGTGAGGGCGAACGTTTCTGTAACGCGACTTGAGCGGAAAAGGTTTTGTTGGCGACGATGTCGATCACGCTCGACGGTAACCTAAGCTTGCGACAGGCATTGCGGTTCCGCCGTTCGCCCTCGTAACGGTCCCGCTCATCCCAGCGTCGTTGAGTTCGGGAAAGATCGCTGGGAAACTCTCTCGCCTGATCTTGCAATGGGGGCCGCAGCGTGAATCGAAGAAAACTAATCAAAACGGCCCTGGGCCTTCCGTTGCTGGCTCGCGGTCTGGGATTCGCATTCGCCGAATCAAAGACCGTCAATGCGCGTCATCTACGATCGCGTGTGCGGCCTTCTGATCCGGCATGGCCCGGCGCGGCGAGCTGGGCAAAGTTGAAGGACGATGTGGGCGGCAATCTGATCGAGGTGCATCCCCTATTCGGGCCGTGCGCAAGCGCGCCGAATGGCGCGGAGTGTCAGACTGCTTTAGAGAACATCCACAATCCCTTTTTCATCGGCGATCAGCCGGGCGGCACGCAAGTCTGCGGCTGGTTCGACGCTTGGACGCCCGCACCCAGCGTGTATGCCGTGAAAGCGCGAAACGCTGCAGACGTGGCGGCTGCTGTGAAATTCGCGCGCGACAACAATCTGCGGCTTGTCGTCAAAGGTACGGGCCATTCTTACCTCGGGACATCGAGCGCACCCGACTCGCTGCTGGTGTGGACGCGCGGTATGAACGTCGTGACGCTGCACGATGCATTTGTCGGTCAAGGCTGCGAGGGCAAGGTCGCGCCGGCCCCGGCGGTGACGGCGGAAGCGGGTGCCGTGTGGATCGATCTCTACGCTGCCGTGACGACCCATGGGGGCCGCTACGTGCAAGGCGGCGGCTGCACTGATGTCGGCGTTGCTGGGCTGGTGCAAAGCGGCGGGTTCGGCAGTTTCTCGAAGGGTTTCGGCAGCGCCGCGTCGGGGCTCCTGGAAGCGGAGATCGTCACCGCGAACGGTGCGATACGCACCGCGAATGCCTGCACCAATCCCGATCTGTATTGGGCTCTGAAAGGCGGAGGTGGGGGTAGCTGGGGTGTCGTCACAAAGCTTACCTTGCGGACACATGACCTCCCCCAGTTCATGGGCTGGGCATGGGGCACAGTTAAAGCCCGATCCGACCAGGCCTTCCGCAAATTGGTCGAGCGGTTTGTCAGCTTCTATACCGAGCATCTCTTCAATCCGACCTGGGGTGAGCAGGCACGTTTCGCGCCCGACAATGTGTTCGAGATCTCCATGTCGAGCCACGGGCTCGACGGTGAGGCAGCGCAGGCGGTGTGGAAGCCCTTCTTCGAGTGGATCAGCGCATCGCCCAACGACTATGCGATCACCGACGAGTTCGGCGCGAACGGGCACGCAGCGCGGGACAGGTGGAACACTGAGGGAAATCCGTCGATGACCCTTGACTCGCGCGTCGGCGCACCCAAACATCATGGCTGGTGGAAAGGCGACCAAGGACAAGTCGGCGCGTTTCTCAACGGTTACGACTCACTTTGGCTACCGGCGCGACTCTTGCGTGAAGATGATGGCAAGCGTCTCAGTGAGGCTTTGTTTGCCGCCAGCCGCTACAAAAAGATCGAGCTGCACATCAATAAGGGGCTCGCCGGCGCCACTCCCGACGTCATCGCCGCAACCTTGGATACGGCAACCAATCCTGTTGTGACGGAAGCCTTCGCTCTTGCCATTATCGCCGACGGACAGAAGGGGGCGTATCCGGGAGAGCCTCACGCCGCCATCGATCTCGAAGCGGCTCGTAAGGACGCGCGCGCCATTGACCTCGCGACGGCGGAATTGCGCAAGATCGCGCCGAATGCCGGCTCCTATGTTTCGGAGAGCAATTTTTTCAACCGCAACTGGCAACGCGACTATTGGGGAAAGAATTATTCGAGGCTGCGGGCGATCAAGGCGAAGTACGATCCCGAGGGGCTATTTTTCGTGCATCACGGTGTCGGCAGCGAGGAGTGGAGTGCAGATGGTTTCACCCGTGTTGGTTGAGTAAGTGAAGAAGCCGCCGACCTAAGAGTCCGACGGCGGAAGTCTCCTTGGCGCTGCGATTGCAGCAGGGTGAGCCGCACGCCGGCGAACGCGCGAACAGGAGTCCGGGCTGGTCGGAGAGGGCACCAGGGAAAGCGTAGCGAACCGGTAGCAGCCGACGCTCGGTGCAGAACACCTACTTCGTCCGGTCAATCCGGCTTGATGCAGAAAGCATGGCGTCTGTGTTAGCGAGAAACACCGTGGCGACTAGCTCGGCCTTCAGCGAAGGTCTACTTGTCAGCCAATGTGTCACCAGCGCGATTTGCATCTCCGCAATCAGGAGCGCGACCAATGATCGAGGTAGGTCTGACCGTGAGCCGCCGGTCCTGGCGGCGAGGCGCGGCTCGATCAAGGCGGCGAGGTTTCTGACCCATAGTGATCGGATCGGGTCGGCGAAAAACGTCTGATTCACGGTTCGTTGCTGACGAAAATGATCTAGAAGGGGTACGAGCTGCTGCGGGGTGACATTTCCGCCGACGCAGGCCGCCATTTGACTCGAGGGATTTCGCATGCTTTCCGCCAAAAGCGCTGACTTATTGGCGTAATGCAGATAGAAGGTCGAGCGTCCAACATTGGCCTTGCGGCTGATGTCCTCGGCCGTCAAGGCCTCATAGCCTCGTGTCAGCACCAGTTCTATGAACGCCGACATCAAAGCCCCACGGGTCCGCTGAACGCGACGATCAGGAATTCTTGTCATAGACATTCATCATGATCCGAAAAGGTCAGACAGAACGGTCCGACTGTCCATTATTGGACGACACACCGCTAGGTTCCGCCAACTCTCCCAACAGATGATATTAAATGATGGCGAGTGACTTGGAGCGCCCATGACGGATGACACCTCAAAACAACGCCGAGGCCTGGCGGCCGCATTTTTAGTCTGTGCGCTTGCAAGCCTGACGCTGCTGGCAAACCACCCCGGCGGTAGTCCAGGGAGTTTCGCCGATCTGATCAAGGATGAGGCTGCACACCAGGTCATTGATGGGGTTGTGCACGGGGGGTTTGTCATCACGTTGGTGGCCCTGACGATCTGCTTTGTCTTTTTGTCTCGCTTGCTGGGATCGGCGAGGA
>Ga0209007_1000416_pt1 | contig 17515 bp, 14 predicted proteins | sample JacPinW_OM1H0_O2_FD_187961 | JGI IMG/M metagenome (GOLD analysis project Ga0209007, IMG submission 187961) | Forest soil microbial communities from Algoma, Ontario, Canada - Jack Pine, Ontario site 1_JW_OM1H0_O2 (SPAdes) (version 2) | ecosystem: Environmental > Terrestrial > Soil > Boreal... | reverse complement strand
GAGCCGATGCATATCACATGCCGGGGCTACCGCGCGAGCCGCTCAATCTCACAGTTCCTAGCTAATGGTCCATCGGTCCAGAGGGCTTGCGGACACTGTAGGCCGCGCCTTCGGAAGCCGCGGGCGCGGCGCCGCGCACGACGGGCGGCGGATCTCCCTCCCAGGCATAGGCCACGCTGCCGGCGGGCGCGTGATACCAGCCGGGATCGCGATAGTCCCCATGCGCCAGGTCCGCTCGAATCTTCATCACCGTGAACATGCCGCCCATCTCAATGTCGCCGTAACGGCCTGCACCCGTCATCATCGGCAGGGTATTCGCCGGCAACGGCATGTTCATCTGCATACCGCTCATGTCGGGGTCCATGGTCATGTAACCCGGGACCAGGGCCGCGATCTGCTTCTCCAGGTCGGCCTGTTCGACGCCGATGCTGTTCGGCACGACATGGCTCATGGCATTCATGGTGTGGTGGCTCTTGTGGCAGTGGAAGGCCCAATCGCCGGGCGCCGCCGCGGTGAACTCGATGGCGCGCATTTGCCCGACCGCGATGTCGGTCGTCACCTCGGGCCAGCGCGACGCCGGCGAAGTCCAACCGCCGTCGGTACCGACCACGACGAATTCATGGCCATGCAGATGAATCGGGTGATTCGTCATGGTGAGATTGCCGACACGAATTCGCACGCGCTCGCCGAGGCGTGCCACCATCGGCGCGGTGCCGGGGAATGCGCGGCTGTTGAAGGTCCATAAATTGAAGTCGAGCATGGTGCTGACTTTTGGTGTGTAGCTGCCGGGCGCGATGTCGTAGGCGTTCAACAGAAACACATAGTCGCGGTCGACCGGCATGAAGCCGGCGTCTTTCGAGTGTGTCACCCAAAATCCCATCATGCCCATCGCCATCTGCGTCGTCTCATCGGCATGCGGGTGGTACATGAATGTTCCGGCACGCTGCGCGACGAACTCGTATACATAGGTCTGTCCCGACTTGATCGAGGGCTGATTCAGGCCCACCACGCCGTCCATGCCGTTGGGCAGGCGCTGCCCATGCCAGTGAATGCTGGTGGGTTCCGGCAGCCGGTTGGTGACGAATATGCGCACGCGGTCGCCTTCGACGACTTCGATGGTGGGGCCGGGTGATTGGCCGTTGTAGCCCCAGAGATGTGCCTTCATCCCCGGCGCAATCTCGCGAATGACCGGCTCGGCGACCAAGTGAAATTCCTTGATGCCATTGCGCATGCGCCATGGCAGCGACCAACCATTCAATGTCGCGACGGCGCGATAGGGTCTGCCGTTGGGCGGCGTCAACGGCGGCTGCATGGCCGGCGAATCGGTGGACACAATCTCGGGGAGCGCCGCCAGCGCGGCTTTTGTCACTGCGCCGGCCGCGACGGCAAGCCCTGCGCTGCTGAAAAATCTTCGTCGTGAAAGCATGATGGTTCCTTAAGGCGCCGCTGCGCCGACATTGCCCAGCAATGCCGCGTCGAGCTGCGATTTGGCGATCCAGAAATCCCGCAGGCGTTGAATGTAGCCGTCGAAACCCGCCGCCTGTTCGCGCGCACCGGACAACAATTCGAAAATGCTGATCTGCGATGCGTTGTAGCGCAGCAGGTTCTCCTGCGCGATCGCGTTGCGCAGCGGCAGTACCTCATCACGCTGCTGCTTGGCCAGTTCGAATGCCGCGTGATAGTTGGCATAGGCCAGCCGGATCTGCGAGCGCGCGTCAATCGCGGCCTGCGCGAAACGATCGACCGCCTGGGCGTAGAGCGCTTCCGATTTTTTGACACGCGCGGAGCCGCTGTCGAATATCGGAACTTCCAGGGTGATGGTGTAACCGCGTTCGTACGGAGCATCGCGCGAACCCTGTTGCACGCGCGTTGCGCCGGCGTCGAGTACATTGACAAAGCGCGTGCTGCGCGTGAGCTTGAGGCGGCGCTGCAGCTCATCCATGTGCATTCGCATCAGCTGCAGATCGAGCCGGTTCTGCAGCAGCGCGTCTTCGACATCGGGAAGATTCTCCAGGCTTGCCGGCAGAGTCGGCAGGACTTGCGCCAGCTGCAGGTTCAGTGTGCCGCTCTTTTCCCCCGGCAGTCCCATGACCGCGATCAGTTTTTCGCGGGCGGCCGCTTCGGCCAGCTCTGCGTAGCTATCGCCTTGAACGGCATCGATATAGAAATTCTGCTCGCGAGCCTGGTCCAGCCGGTTCCAGTTGCCGGCGGCCACCATTCTTTGCGCCAGTGTCGCGCCGGTTTCAGCCGCCGCGCGGACCTTGAGCCGATAGCCGCGGGCCTCGCGTGCGGCGACGGCCGCGTAATAAGCCTCGCGAGTATCTTGGGCGAGCTGAGCCACGCGCAGAACCGCGGCACGCTGCGTCTGCGCGAAGCGTTGCTTTTCGATGTCGCGGGCATACGGCAGCGTCAACAGAGACAGCACATTGAGGCTCAAGGTCTCCTCGACGTCGTATTGCCCGGCGGCGCTGGCATGCCGCAGATCGAAGCGGGGATTAGGGAGGCGCCCCGCCTGTACCAGATCCGCTTCGGAAATGCCCAGCTCCTCGAACGCCCCCTGCAGCATGCGATTGTTGAGCAGGGCGATTTGCACGGCATCTTCGGCCGACAAAGGGCGCCCCAGAAGTTCAGCTACTCGAGCGTCGGCCTTGGCTCGTTCCTCTGACGTTCGCGGCCATTGGATATCTTGAGCCAGGTGCTGGCGTGCGGCGACCGCAACGGCATCAAAGCCGCCGTCGTGGGTGAAGCCGGTGCAGCCGTCGATGCCAAGCGCGGCCAGCGTTATCAACAGAAGAAATGCGCGTCGCATATCGTCCTCCTCTCCAGTCGGTAATCGGCGGCGCGAAAGCGCCGCAAATCAGGACAGGGGACGCGGAGGGCGATCGAGGCGGTCGAGGGCAACCGTCGGAGGCGGGCGGTGCGAGGGCAGGGAAGCCTCGAGGCTTGCCGAGCGAGGAGGAGTCCAGCTAAACGGCACCAAGGCAACCGCGGCGGCACAACAGGTACCGCAGTGATGGTGCTGCTCGGCGCCGGTTTGTGACTTTCCTGAATCGTTGGCGCAGTGGTGGTGCGCGGTGGCGGCGCCCGTATCGTGCGCGGCGCAACTCCACGCCGCGGCGAAGCTTTGCAGCGGCAGAATGAGCGCCAGCAGCAGCACGAGCGTCATCGAAGGAGTCCGAAGGAGTGCCATAACCCTCAAAACATAACACCAGACCCGGGAGAATACACGTGAACTACGTCTATCCGGCGCCAATTCATGGAATACGGGGACCGGCGCTTGGGGCTACACTGCCGCCCAAGGTTCTCAAGTGAGCGAGGTTTTCCATGCGTGTGCTGCAAGTCTTAGGCGCGATATTGATCCTCGGCGGGTTGTTCGTGCTCATCAAGTCGCCGTCTTATTCGAGCCAAAAGAGCGTGCTCAAAATCGGCGACGTGGAAGCCAAGGTATCGCAGGATCACGTGATTCCGCCTTGGGCGGGCGGCGCCGCTGTGGCGGTCGGTGTCGTACTCATCGTGGTCGGCGTACGCAAGCCCTAGGGAGTTTCTTCGAGCTGCTTGCGTAGCGCGCGCAATTCGCGGCGCCGGCCGGCACTGGATTTGGGATAGCTCAAGCGCAGCTCCGCGAGCGTGTCGAGCACCACGCGCGAGACGATGAGGCGGGCATTGAGCTTGTCATCGGCGGGCACGATATACCACGGCGCGTCATGGGTGCTGGTCGCGCTCAGGCATTTCTCGTAGGCCTTCATGTAATCCTTCCAATAGTGGCGCTCCGCAATATCGGCCGCGGAAAACTTCCAGTTTTTGTCGGGCGTTTCAATCCGATCGATGAAGCGCTTGCGCTGCTCCTCTTTGGAGAGATGAAGAAAGAATTTGACGACCCGGGTACCGTTGCGAGTCAGGTGCCGTTCCAAATCCACGATGGAGCGGTATCGATGATGCCAAATGCCTTTTTCATCCATGAGTTCATCGGGCAGACCTTCGGCGCGAAGGATTTCGGGATGCACGCGGACGATTAATACTTCCTCGTAGTAGGACCGATTGAAAATGCCGATCTGGCCGCGTTCCGGCAGCTCGCGGGTCGTGCGCCACAGGAAGTCGTGCTTCAGTTCCTCGGCGCTCGGATGCTTGAAGCTGCTAACGCGACAACCCTGCGGATTGACGCCGGACATGACATGCGCAATGGCGCCATCCTTGCCCGCGGCGTCCATGGCTTGAAAAATGATCAGTAGAGCGTAGCCGTTCGATGCGTAGAGTAATTCTTGCCGCGCACTCAATTCTTTGACGTGTGTGCCCAGCATGTCGCGGTACTGGCGCTTGCTTTCGTACGCGGGGCGCACCGCCGTCGGCCACTTCTTGAGGTCGACATGGGTTCCCGGTTTCACTCGATAATCAGCCGACTTGATACGCATGCTCTTTCCGCTGGGGTAAGCGATTTCTGACATCCGCTCTGTGCGATACCGTACAGCATAGCGCAGTCATTGCGCGCAGCATCCGTCAGGCAAACAATAAGGAATCCGCGATGAAGTGCACACACCGGCGGTCGCTCGGCTTGCCGAGTCTCATGGCCTCGGTACTCATTCTGGGGGGCACGGCACTGGCTCGCGCGGCTGATTTTCAGCTGCCCGCACTCAATTCGCCGCCGAGCAGCGAGCACCACCCGGGAAAAATGATTTGGGCCGATCTGGTCACTCCCGATCTGGCCGCGGCCGAGAAATTCTATGGCGGGTTGTTTGGCTGGACGTTTCAGCGCATCCGCGCCGGCGAGGTCAATTATGCGGTGGCAATGCTCGACGGACGCCCGATAGGCGGAATCGTCGAGAAGGCGATTCCGGCCGGTCAGCATCAACAGTCCGCATGGCTGACTTTTCTGGCCACCAATGATCTCGACGCCGGCAAGAAGGTCGCCGTCTCTCACGGGGCAAAAGTCCTGAGAGACATCAAGAGCTATCCCCTGCGCGGCCGTCAATGCGTGTTATCGGATCCGGAGGGCGCGGTGTTCGCGCTTCTCGCCTCGAGCAGTGGCGATACGCCGGATTACCTGCCGGCGACCGGCGATTGGATCTGGACTTCGCTGCATGCCAAGGATGCGGGAGCGGAAGCGGCCTTTTACCAAAATCTGCTGGGCTATGATGTTTTCGATCAGCCGAGTGACGATGGACTGGAACATTTAATCCTGTCGACCGATAACTATGCCCGCGCCAGTGCCAATGATCTGGAGCGCGACTCAGCGCGCCGTCACTCTCACTGGCTGAATTTCGTGCGCGTCGAGAATGCGTCTGACAGTGCCGCCAAGGTTGTGGCCATGGGAGGTCGCGTTTTGGTCCCCCCGCGTGCTGACCGGCACGGCGGAATGCTGGCGGTGGTCGCAGATCCCGCCGGAGCGCCGATCGGCTTGATGGAGTGGAGCGAGAGCGACACCAAGGCGGAGCCGAAATGAAAATCCCACGTGGTCGATTGATGGCGAGTGGTCTTGGTGCGATGGCATCGCTGTTGTTGTGTGCTTGTGAGGTAACCGGTGTCGGCGTTGAGGGCAGCGTTGGATACGACGGCGGCTATTACGAGCCCTACGGCTATGATTACGGCGGTTGGGGTGCCGGCTATCGCGTGGGCCCCGGACGATGCTGCGATCATCGCGACGATCACCACGATGTCGGCCGAGGGCACGCCGGACGCGCACCGGCTTACCGCCCCGCGCCTGCCGGGCGATCGGCGCCGTCCATTCCGAGCCGCTCCAGATCACGCTGATCTTCGGCTTAAGCCGCTGATCTTCGGCTCAAGCCGGTGATCTTCGGTTTAAGCGCTGGTGTAGTATCGGCAACTCCCAAACGTTGCCGTGGAACTACCCATTGCTCGAGTCGAACCTTGTGCCCGATGCGAGGGCCGCGCGCCGCATCCTTCTGGCCAGCATGGTCGGAACCACCATCGAGTTCTATGATTTCTACATCTATGCCACCGCCGCGGTGTTGGTTTTTCCACGGCTGTTCTTTCCCAAGGGCGATCCGGCAGTCGCGACCCTGCAATCGCTGGCGACGTTCGCGCTAGCCTTTGTCGCGCGGCCCATTGGGGCGGCAATCTTCGGGCATTTCGGCGATCGTGTCGGGCGCAAAACCACCCTGGTCACGGCACTCTTGACCATGGGTATTTCGACCATCTCAATCGGACTCTTGCCGACCTATGCCTCCGTCGGCGTGTATGCGGCGTTGCTTCTGGCGCTGTGCCGCGTTGGGCAAGGGATCGGCTTGGGCGGAGAATGGGGCGGCGCGGTGCTGCTCGCGACTGAGAATGCGCCCGCGGGTAAACACGGTTGGTACGGCATGTTTCCGCAGCTCGGTGCGCCCCTCGGCCTGTTCTTTTCAATCGGCGCGTTTCTCCTCATCGGCAATCAATTGTCCGAGGCGCAGTTCTTCAGCTGGGGATGGCGCGTGCCTTTCTTGGCGAGCACCGTGCTCGTGGCCGTGGGCTTATACATCCGCCTGCAACTGGTGGAAACGCCCGCCTTCAAGCGCAGCATCGCCCAAGGCGAACGCGTACGCCTGCCCTTCAACGTGGTGTTTTCGAAATTCCCCCTGCCGCTTCTTTTGGGGACCTTGGGCTCGACGACCACTTTCGTGGTGTTTTATCTGGCGAACATCTTCGCGCTGGGCTGGGGCACGACTTCGTTGGGGTTTCCGCGGCAGCAATTCCTGATCATGCAAATGCTGGCGGCGGTGATCTTTGGCCTGATGATCCCGCTGGCGGGGTCGATGGCCGATCGCATCAGCGGCCGCAGGATGCTGATCGTCGCCACGTTGCTGATCATCGCATACGGTTTTGGCTTCAACGCGCTGTTCAGCGCACACCAGACGGCTGCCGTATTCGTGTTTTTAGCGTGCGGATTCGGCTTGAGCGGGCTTTCCTATGGGCCGCTGGGAAGCGCCCTGGCGACCCTGTTCCCGACACCGGTCCGCTATACGGGCACCTCGTTGGCGTTTAATTTCGCCGGAATCCTGGGCGCCTCGATCGCGGCGCCCATCGCAACTTATTTGGCGAAGCACTATGGCTTGGCTTTTGTCGGGTATTATTTGTCGACGACCGCGCTCATCTCGCTTATTGCTCTGATGTTCATCAAGGGTGAGACAAAATGATTCAACACAATATTGCGTTTGCCGCGCTGCTGTCCGCAGCGTTGCTATTTGCGAGTCCGCACGCCCAGGGTGCCGATGGCTATGATGCGGCGCTGACGCACCCGGGCCGACCGGCGGCGGATTCAGCCCGTGACGCGATCGATCATCCGGCGGAGATGCTGCGGCTTGCCGGCATCAAGCCGGGGATGAAGGTTGCCGACGTCCTGGCCGGAGACGGGTATTACAGCGAGCTGCTGAGTTATGTGGTGGGCCCCACGGGCCATGTGTTTCTGATCAACAATCTTGCATTCGACAATTGGAGCCAGCCGGCCTTGAAGGACCGCATGGCCGGCGGCCGCCTGACCAATGTAACGCAGCAGACGGTCGATCTTAACGACATGCAATTGCCGCCGGCGAGCCTGGACGCGATCCTTTTGGTGAAGGTGTATCACGACATGTATTGGGTGAATACCAATCCGAAAAATCCCTGGCCCAAGGTCGATGTCAGCTCCGTTCTTGATCAATTGTCGCGGGCGCTCAAACCCGGCGGGGTCTTGCTGTTGATCGATCATTCGGCCAAGGCAGGTCACGGTAAATCCGACGCGGGCGAATTGCATCGCATCGAAGAGGCGTTTGCGGTTCAGGATTTTAGCGCCCACGGCTTCAAAGTCATCGCCAAGAGCGACTTGTTGAGAAGACCGGACGACAAGCGCGATCTGATCAGCTACAAGGGTCCTGCACTGGGCAAAACCGATCGATTCGTGTTGGTGTTTCGCAAGACTTAGGCCGGGCCGCTCAATCTCACAGTGCCGAGACCGCGTTCAGCCAACGCTGCATGCTGGCCGAATCCATGGCGCCGGTCTGGCGGGCAATCTCCTTGCCCGCACGAAACACGATCATGGTGGGAATTGCGCGGATGTTGAAGCGTCCGGCCGGTGCCGGTTCATCCTGGGTATTGAGCTTCGCAAAGCGCAGCTTGGGTTCCAATTGGCGCGCGGTTGCTTCATAGAAGGGCGCCATGGCGATACACGGTCCGCACCAGGGCGCCCAAAAATCCACCACCAGCGGCAGATCGCCCCGGCTCAGGTGCTTGTCGAAATTCGCCTCGGTCAATTCGACCGGCTTGCCCTCGAACAGAGGCGAATGGCACTTGGGACAGCGGGGAGCGTCCTTCAGCCGATCGCTCGGCAGGCCGACGACCGAGTCGCAATGACCGCAAACCACTTGAGTGCGCTCGCTCATAAGTTGGCCTATTTGGGTTGTGCAACCAGAATTGTAAAGCTGTCGGGCACGACGGTCGCGGGCGCGCGCGGCTGATCCTCGCTCACCGCGGGCGGCGGACCGAATTGCGCGGCGGCCAGATAAATCCTGTGGGTGGCAGGATCGAGCGCCATACTGCGGGCGCTGACCTGGGTTGTGACCGTGGCGACGACCCGATATTCATCCGGCGAATCTTGATGAATCACGGTCAGCGTGCCGTCGATCCCATTGGAACTGAACGCCAGGCCCAGTTCAGGATCAAAGACGGCGCCGTCCGATCCCCGGCCGATCACGACTTGGGCGATCGCCTTGCCTGAGGCTGAGTCCGTGACCGCCATGACTTGGTTTGCGCAGACCGAGAACAGTCGATGATGCATGGCATCGATGGCAATGGCGGTTGGTCCCGCACATTCCTTCAGCAGCCATTTGGCTTTCACCATCAAAGACTTGGCGTCGATCATCACCAACCTTCCCGGCGCCGTGTTGATATTCACGTACACATGTCCCGCCTCGTCCGTGGCCATGGATTCCGGGGGGCCGGGTAGCGGCACGGTGGCCACGACTTGCAGAGTCCCGGCATCGAGCACCGAGAGATTCGCGCTTTCCCGATTGGCGGTGAAAATGTGATTTTGCTGCGGTTCGTAGAGAATGGCGCCGGGCGAGGTCCCCGAAATGGGTACTTCATAAGCCACGCGCAGCGTATCGAGTTCAAAAACCGAGACGGAATTGGCGCGGCCATTGCTGGTAAAGCCGCGCTTGATCAAAGGCGCGAATGCGATCGCGTGCACGCCGGCCGTGCGCGGAATATTGCCGGTCAGTTTGCCGCTGGCGGTTTCGATCACATCGACGTGGTCGTCTCGCGTCACGAACAAGCGGCCGCCGCTGGCATCCAACGCCAAGGTATCCCAGGCGTTATTTCCGCCGATCCGCCACCCTCTCGCCACCTTGTAGTCGGCGGCCGGAATGGGCGAGGTCTGCGCATGCGCGAGAGCCGCGGCAAAGAGCGGCAGACACGCAAAAAGCATGAGAAAATTCCGCAGCATTGGCAGCCTGGAGGAAACGGATGGCCGCTAGTTTACGCATGGATCGCGCGAGAAGAAATCGTGCGGGGATCTTAGGTGTAATTTCTACACCTAAGTCAAGCGCAAGAGCACATTTCCAGTGGCGAACGGTTATCGATAGGCTATGCGTTGGACGCAATAACATTTCCGCATCATCAACTACGCAAACAACAGTTCACAAAGGACGTACGCCTCACCCATGATGCGCGCAGATTGGTAGGCATCGGTATGAGGAGAATTGGGATGTTCATTCGGTTAATGGCCGCCGCTGCGGGCGCCGGGGCCATTTTTGTCTCTGTGGGCGCCTTGGCGAACGACAACGGCGCACTGGAGGAAATCGTCGTGACCGCGCAGCGGCGCGAGGAATCGGCACAAAACGTCGGTATCGCCATGTCGGTGCTCTCCGGCCAAAGTCTGGCGGCAAAGTCCATCAGCTATGTCAACGATTTGCAGAATGCGGTTCCCAGCCTGCAAGTGGAGCCTGCGTTTGGCAGCAGTCAACCGCAGTTTCGTCTGCGAGGCGTCGGCTTCATCGACTACACCTCCAATAACACCTCGCCCGTGGGCGTGAGCCTGGACGGCGTCGCGTTCGCGTTGCCCATCCAGACCCAGGGCCAGTTGTTCGACATCGATCGCGTTGAAGTGCTGCGCGGTCCGCAAGGCACCTTGTATGGCCGCAATACCACCGGTGGCGAGATCAATTTCATCAGCAATCGCCCCACTGCGGACCCGCATGCGGGATTCTCGCTGGAATACGGCTCGCACAATGAGGTCAACGCGGATGGGTTCGTGTCCGGCAGCATTGCCGACGGGCTGACGGGAAGGCTCGCCGTGGCAACGGAACAGGGCGGCGCGTGGCAGCGCAATCGCGTCACCGGACAATCGTTGGGCGACAAAGACAAGGTCGCGGTTCGCGGCCAGTTGCAATGGGATCCGGCGGACGCGATTGACTTTCGGCTCGGCGTTCATTGGGCGCAGGATAAGTCCGATGAACAGGGCCTGTACTTGCTCCAACCCTATACGCCCGGCAACGGCGGCCCGGCCATTCCCGCGGATACGTCGCGCTACGTCACAGGCTGGGGGCTCAATCCGACGTTTGCCAAGCTCATCGGCATCAGTGCGAGTTCGAAGCCCGGGCTCGACGACAGCAACAACGGCGTCGACCTGACCGCCAATATTGATTTCGGCGGCGCCAAACTCACCAGCATTACCGCCTACAACAAACTCATCCGGCGCGAATATGCGGACTGGGACGCCACGCAATTCGACGACTCGGACGAATACTTGAACAGCGATCTCGACGTGTTCTCCCAGGAACTGCGCCTGGCGGGGAACCATGGGCCTTTCGGTTGGGTGACCGGCGTTTTCTACTCCAATGAAGATCTGCGCGAGAATTTCTATTCCGACCTCACCGATCGGCTTGGCGGAATCGCGGTGACCACTTACGAGCAAGTCGCCAACTCCGTCGGGGTCTTCGCGCAGGGCGACTATCAATTCACGGACACCCTGAAGGCGACGCTCGGCGTGCGCGAGGATCACGAGAGCCGCGAACTGATCGGGCTCAACACGGCATTTCTGCCCGGGGCACCCTCGCTGACCGGCGGGGCTCTGGGCGGATCGATCACCTCGAACTTGCCCTCCGGAAAGGCGGAGCTGGACTACAAGCCCGTGTCCAGCACGCTGATCTACGGGAGCATCAGCCGCGGCGTCAAGTCGGGCGGCTTCACGGCGCACAATACGACCACTGCGCCGGCGGCGGATCCCTTCGAGCCGGAAAGACTCACCGCCTTCGAGATCGGCGTGAAATCAGACGTCACGCGAACCCTGCGAGTCGACACATCCGTTTTCTACTATCGCTACAGGGATCAGCAGATTCTGGGCAAGGTCTTCGACGATGCCTCGCAGTCCTTCATCGGCCGATTCGTCAATGCCAATTCGCGCATCAGCGGCGGTGAAATGGATTTGGAATGGCAGCCGCTGGCTGGGATTTCAATTACCCAATATGCCGGATTTGCGGAAGGCTACTACACCAGCAAGCTGCTCAATGCTCCCTCGAATCCGGCGCAGCCGCCGGTCGATTACAACGGCCAGCCGGAAAGCTTTCCGAAGTGGAGTTACGGCGGCGATGTGAGTTACAGCTGGAATGTGGGCGCTTTCAGCGTGACCGCCGAATCGAATTACAGTTTTCACGATACCTACAGTCAGTTCTTCTTGTTGGGCAGCAACGATTTCACCATTCCGAAATACTGGCTGGCGAATGCGAATCTGACGCTGGCGCCGGCCTCCGGCGCGCCCTGGACGGTGACACTGTGGGGCCGGAATATTTTTGATAAATCCTACGATCTCACCCGGAATTTCTTCCTGCCGACCAGCGAAGTCGCCGCGGCCGGCGAGCCTACGACGGTGGGCATCCGACTGACTTACAAATACTAGGATGGCCATGCGAATTCTCGGCATCGTTTTGGGGCTCATCGTGCTGATCCTGATCGGCGCATGGCTCTGGCTGCGCGGACCGGATATTCCCTATGCGACGCTGGAGGCGAAATACGCCCAAGGCGATTCGCACTTCGTGGATCTGCCTGGGGGCTATCACGCGCACTATCGCGAGAACGGCGATCCAAACGCGCCATTGCTCGTGTTGTTGCACGGCTTTGGGGACTCCTTCACCACGTGGGAGGGTTGGGTGCGGGAACTCAAGCCGCAGTTCCATATCATCAGCCTGGATTTTCCCGGTCATGGTTTGACCCGCGCGCCGGTGGGCACCACCTTGAGCGGCGAGGGCTTGGCGGACTTTGTCGACGCCTTCGCGGCGAAACTGGCATTGCCGAAGTTTGCGGTTGCCGGCAATTCCATGGGGGGCGGGGCCGCCTGGGAACTCGCCGTGCGCCATCCGGATCGAGTCAATGCGTTGATTTTGGTCGATGCGGCCGGCTTTGCGAACGACAAACCCGGCAAGCAGCCCTTGGCATTCCAGATCCTGCGATATCGTCTCGGACGCACCTTGCTGAGCAAAATCGACAATCGGCCCTTGATCGACCAGGGTCTCAAGGTCGATGTCTACGACAAATCGCTGATCACGCCGTCCATCGTGGATCGCTTTGCGGAGTTTCAGCGGGCGCCCGGCCACCGCGAAATTTTGATGAGCGTCAATATGGGCTCGCGAGCGGGCTCGACAGCCGAACTGCTGTCGAGCATCAAGGTTCCCACACTGATTTTGTGGGGGGAGAGCGACCCGCTGATCGAGCCCAGTGCGGCGCGAAAGTTCGCGGCGGCGATCAGCGGATCGAAATTGATCACCTATCCCGAAGTCGGCCACTTGCCGCAGCTCGAGATTCCACAGCGCTCGGCGGCGGACGTCGCGGCGTTTTTGAATGCCAATCGCGGGGCGGCGCAGTGATTTTGATCGGGTGGCGCTCGTCAGGGAGGGTAAGGAGAATCGAGGCCCGGAAGCTCCAGGGCCTCGATTCTCCTTACGCTCCCTGACGGGAACTCGGGCCGCTCAAACTCACACGGCGCCGAGTTCCGCATGCCGGCCGCCTCAATACCCGAGGTATCATTTAGGCATGCAGCGAGATTATCTGGGTAATTCGATCAGCGGCGGCCGCGACAGCACGCTGCGAGCCATCGATGATTTCATCGAAGGCTATCTGGCCTATGAAACCCGCGCCGAACGCGTCCTCATCGCCGCCGACGCGGACCCGGAATCCTGCATGGCCAATGTGTACGGCGGAATCCTGTGGATGCTGCTGGAGGCGCCGGAGGGCGCCGCGTGCGCTGCGAAGTATCTGATGGCAGCGGAACGCGCGGCGCCGAGCGCGACGCGGCGCGAACAGCTCAACTGCGCCATGTTGCGCGCGTGGGTCGACGATGATCTGGGGCGCTGCATCCGCCTCTGCGATCAGGTGTCGGATGAGTTTCCACGGGATCTCGCCATCGTCAAGACGCATCAGTACTTCGAATTCAACCGCGGCAACTCGCCCGAAATGCTGCGCATCGCCTTGAAGGTCAGCGCCGCGAACAGCGATGTTCCCTACGTTTACGGCATGAAGGCGTTCGGTTATGAGCAATGCCACCTGCTCGACGAAGCTGAGTCCGAGGCGCGCTCGGCGCTTGCGATGCGCCGCAAGGAACCCTGGGCGCAGCACGCCCTGGCGCACGTATTCCTGACGCGTGGACGGATCGACGAGGGCGCGCAATTCCTGGAAGACGCCGCCGATACCTGGTCCGGGCTGAACTCCTTCATGCTCACGCACCTATGGTGGCACTTGGCGCTGTTCTATTTGAGCCAAGGCCGCGAGAACGAAGCGCTGCAACTGTATGACGAGCATTGTTGGGGCGTCGCCAAGAACTATTCGCAGGATCAAATCGGCGCCGTCTCGTTGCTTGCCAGGCTCGAAATCGCGGGCATGGATGTCGGGTCACGCTGGCACGATTTGAGCGAGCATCTGGCGGCGCGCGCACAAGATACGAGTCAGCCATTTCTATCGCTGCAATATCTGTACGGCTTGGCGCGGGCGCGTCGCCCGGAGGCCAAGGTCTTGCTGGAGTCGGTGCGCGAGTACGCCGAACGCGCGCCGCCGTTCACGCGCACCGCATGGCGCGAAGTCGCCCTGCCGGGCTGTGAAGGTTTGTACGCTTACGCGTGCGGTGATTTCGAGCGCGCCTGGCAGCACTTGAGCGTCGCCATGCCGCGTATGGCGGAGGCGGGCGGCAGCCATGCGCAGCGCGACCTGTTCGAGCAACTCTTGCTGGATGCGGCGCTCAAGAGCGGCCGATTGCGCGTTGCGCAACAGGCGCTGGAATTGCGGCGCAGCGCCGATCCCAACGGCGTGCCGGTCAACGCGCTGCTGGCCGGGGTTTACGCTCAGCTCGGTCTCAATTCCCTGGCCGATCAGGCGCGCAGCCGCGTCGCGCTCACGCGGGCCCGACATCCCTCGCGGGATGCAGGCCATGCCGCGAGGGACGCATGACTTGGGATACCGAGAATCTGCTCGAGATCATCGAGGCGCGCCGCGAAGAATTGATTGAGCTGGCACAGGCGTTGATTCGCTTTCCGACCATCAATCCGCCCGGCGAAGCCTATCAACCCTGCGCGGAATTCATTGGCCGGCGCTTGGGCGCGCGCGGATTCGCCGTGAACTATGTGCGGGCGGCGGGGACGCCCGGCGATAGCGAACGCTATCCGCGCGTCAATGTCATCGCGCGGCGGGAAGGCAGTGTTGCGGGACGTTGCGTGCACTTCAACAGCCACATCGATGTGGTGCAAACCGGCGCGGGCTGGACCCTGGATCCCTTCGCCGCGGTGATTCGCGACGGCAAAATCTATGGCAGAGGCGCCTGCGACATGAAGGGCGGCCTCGCCGCGTCCATCATCGCCGTCGAAGCCCTCATCGATTCGGGCGCGGAATTGCCGGGGGCGCTGGAGATTTCGGGAACGGTCGACGAGGAATCCGGCGGCTTCGGCGGCGTTCACTATCTGGCGCAGCGGGGTTGGTTTTCCCCGCCGCGTGTCGATCATGTGATCATTCCCGAGCCCCTGAACGTGGATCGCGTTTGCATCGGTCACCGCGGTGTCTGGTGGGCCGAGGTGAAAACTCATGGGCGCATGGCGCATGGATCCATGCCTTTCCTGGGCGACTGCGCGGTGCGCCACATGCATGCCTTCATTGATCTCCTGGAGCAGGATCTCTATCCAAAACTTGCGGCGCGGCGCACCGATATGCCCGTGGTCCCCTCCGGCGCGCGGCATTCCACCATGAACCTCAATTCGATTCACGGCGGCCAGGCAGAGACGTCCGGTTTTCCCGCACCCTGTGTGCCGGACTCCTGCCGACTGGTGATCGATCGCCGCCTGCTCATCGAAGAGGATATGCTCAGCGTCAAAGGCGAAGTGCGCGCGCTGCTGGACCAGCTCGCGGCGGAACGCGAGGGGTTTGCCTATGAGCTGCGCGATATTTTCGAGGTGCAGCCCACCATGGCGGATCGCAACGGGCCGGTCGCGCGCAGCACCGCCGCCGCGATTCAACGGGTGCTGGGCCGCGAGGCCGAATTTGTCTGTTCGCCCGGTACCTACGACCAGAAGCACATCGATCGCATCGGCAAGCTGCGCGACTGCATTGCCTATGGTCCGGGAATTCTCGACCTGGCCCATCAGCCGGACGAGTACGTGCTGATCGAGGATATGGTGAATTCCGCCAAAGTCATGGCGCTCTCCGCCCACGCCTTGTTGGCCGGCCGCGCATGATCTCCGCTCGGCGGCGACCTTGAAGCGCGCGAGCTCGAAGCGCGCGACGTTGACGCGCGCGGCGTTCTCGGCGCTGGCCATACTCGGTGCCGTGATGCTCGCCGCGTGTCCGGTGCAGGGCGCGCAGCGCATGATCATCGGCACGCAACTCGAGCCGCCCGTTCTCGATCCCACGGCCAATCCCGCCGCCGCCATATCCGAGGTGCTCTACGGCAACGTTTACGAGGGCTTGGTGCAATTCGCCGCGGACGGCTCCGTCCTGCCGAAACTCGCGCTCTCATGGGAAATCTCGAGCGACGGTCTCACGTATCTATTTCATCTGAAAAGCGGAGTGCGATTCCACGATGGCAGCGAATTCGATGCGCCGGCCGCTAAATATTCGTTGGAACGCATCGTGGCGCCCGGCTCGACCAATCCCCAAAGGTCGCGCCTGCAGGCCATTCGTGCAGTCGAGGTCGTGGATCCGCTGACGTTGAGGGTGCTGCTCAGCCGCCGCTCCGGCGGATTGCTGCAATCCCTCGCGTTCGGATCGGCGGTGATGGTGTCGCGGACATCCGCGATGAGCAATGCCGTGCGGCCCATCGGCACGGGCCCGTTTCGATTCTTGCGTTGGCGGCGCGGCGACTCCATCACCCTGGAGCGCAACCCGGATTACGCGGGGCCGACCGCGCGATTGAGCCAGGTCACCTTCAAATTCATCACGGATCCCACCGCGGCCTTCGCCGCCTTGATGGCCGGCGATGTCGACGCATTTGCCAACTACCCGGCGCCCGAGAGTTTTTCGCAGTTTGCGGTGGATCGGCGCTTCAAGGTGTTCACCGGCACCACGGAGATGGAGACCGTGCTGGGACTCAATGAGCGCGTGGCGCCCTTGAGCAATCTGCTGGTGCGCCGTGCGATTTCATACGCCTTGGACCGGCGCGCCATCATCGACGGCGCGATGTTCGGCTACGGCACGCCGATCGGCAGTCATTTTCCGCCGGGCAACCCTGCCTATGTCGATTTGACCGGCGTGTACCCGCACGACATCGCCAAAGCGAAAGAATTATTGGCGCAAGCCGGCTATCCGCACGGCTTCTCGATGACGTTGAAGCTGCCGCCGCCCAGTTACGCGCGGCGCAGCGGCGAGATTGTCGCCGCGCAGCTGGCGCAGATCGGCATCCGCGTCAATATCGAGAATCTCGAATGGGCGCAGTGGCTCGATCAGGTCTACAACCGCCATGACTTCGACATGAGCATCGTGGGTCATGCCGAACCGCTGGACTACGACATCTACGCCCGCGACGACTATTACTTCGGCTACTCGAATCCCGAATTCAAGGCGCTGATCGCCGCACTGGACGATAGCGTTGACGCCTCCAGGCGCAAAGAGTTGCTGCAGCAGATTCAGCGCAAGCTCGCCACCGATGCCGTCAACGGCTTTCTGTTCCAATATCCGCGCTTGGACATCTGGAACGCGCATGCGCACGGCATCGGCTTCGACAATGTGCTGAGCGTGGTGGATGTCACGCAGGCATATTTTGACGATGCGGCGCAGGTGAATCACAGCGACGAGCTGGCCGCCGCGGCTGGGATCCGCCTGCCGTCATTCAGGATCGCCGGTGTGCTTTTTTCGGCCGGAGCGCTGATCTTGCTGATCTTGAGCGCGCGTCGCTTCGGCAGTGCGTATCTTGCCGGGCGCGTGGCCGTGCTGGCGGCGACGCTGCTGGCCGCCACGGCCATCGTGTTCGTGATTGTGCAGATAGTGCCTGGCGATCCGGTGCGCTACATGATGGGACTGCAGGCGGACCCCGCCACGGTTGCGCTCATGCGTCACGAACTCGGACTGGACGCGGGCCCCTTGCAAC
>Ga0209007_1000415_pt1 | contig 17527 bp, 16 predicted proteins | sample JacPinW_OM1H0_O2_FD_187961 | JGI IMG/M metagenome (GOLD analysis project Ga0209007, IMG submission 187961) | Forest soil microbial communities from Algoma, Ontario, Canada - Jack Pine, Ontario site 1_JW_OM1H0_O2 (SPAdes) (version 2) | ecosystem: Environmental > Terrestrial > Soil > Boreal... | reverse complement strand
GACGATCACCATGCCGAGACGTTTGAAGATTACGGGATTTTCGATCAGGGCGTGGGTACCGACGACGAGCTGGGCTTCGCCTGATTCCGCGCCGGCGGGAGCAGCGTCCTTCACGGATTTTTTTCTGCCGCTTACGACTAGTTCGACACCGTAGCCTGACTGCTTAAAGATTCGGCGGGCAGAAAGATAATGCTGCGCGGCGAGAATTTCCGTCGGCGCCATGAGCGCGACTTGGTAGCCATTTTCGATGACGATGGTGGCGGCTTCCAGAGCGACGATTGTCTTGCCGCTGCCGACGTCGCCTTCGAGAAGGCGGTGCATGGGGAAAGGGCGTTCGAGGTCCGATGCGATTTCGACGAGAACGCGTTTTTGCGCGGCCGTGGGCTTGAAAGGGAGAATGCGCTTGACGGCTTCGCGGATTTTTTCCTCGCGAACGCACATGGCGATGCCGCGTTGAGAGTGATCGCGCGAGCGGCGCAGGGCGAGAGCGAGCTGATAGTAGAAAAATTCCTCGAAGATCAGGCGGGTTTGCGCGGGGCTGCGAAAGCTGTTGAGCAGCTCAACATTTTCATCTTTGGGAGGGAAATGGGCGAAGAGGATTGAGTCGCGGCGCGAGGGGAAGCGATAGCGTTCGCGAATTTGCGGCGGAAGCGGGTCGGGAATATCACCTTCAAAATTGGTGAGGATACCGTAAATAATTTTGCGAAGCATGCGCGAGCCGATTGCGCCGATGGCTTCGTAGATGGGAACGATGCGGCCGACTTCGGTGGAATCGGTGGCGGCGCCTTCGGTTGCGCTGACCGCTTCGATTTGAGGATTGACCATTTCCAAGCGGGCGGGACGGTAAGGGTCGACTTCCACTTTGCCGTGCAGGACGAAACGCTGGCCTTCTTTCATACGGCCTTCGAGGTATGCGCCGTGGAAGAAGCGCGCGTGGAGAGTGCCGGAACCGTCGCGCAGGGTGGCGTGGAAGATGGCGGGGCGACCGCGTCCGAAGCGGACGGTGGCACCTCCGCCTGCGGTTACTTCCGCGAGAATGGTGTGTACCTGGCCCGGGATAATTTCGGCAATTTTGGTGAAACGGATGCGGTCTTCGTAACGAAAGGGTAGATAGCCGAGCAGATCGCCGGCGGTGAAGAGTCCGCGATCTTCCAGAATGGCGGCACGGTGAGGGCCGACGCCTCGGAGAAATTTGACGGGAGTTGTCAGGGAGATGGTCACGGGTTCAGAGTATTTGCCAGGCGCTGGTTAATTCGAGCGATTGAGTTGCAGGATATTTATAACATTTTCGTGCGGAGCGCGCCGGGGCACCGGGTGAAAGACAAGACAGAAGACAAGATTCAGTGCGTGGGTGCGAGATGAGATTAGAAATTTAAGCCGCACAGAAAGATGCCGCGCTGAAGGCCGCGGCCTGCCTACCGGGAGGCGGGCGCTACATTTGAATCTATAGGCGGGTTGCGCTCGGTGGGAAGGTAAGATGACGACGATGGAGCGCAAATTTCTTGGGATTACGGTTCGACGGTGGGTGGAGTACGCGGCTGCCATTTTGGTGGGGAATGCGATTTACTATTTTTCTTTGGTGCCGCACCTGCCGCAGGCTTTAAGGCATCGGGAATTCTTGTTGGATTGGGGAAGCGCGACGGATTTTGTGGTCTGCCTCGCTGTCTATGGGCTGATCCGATTGGGGTCGAAGATATGAGTTTTGGCGCATGCCGTGCAATCCAACTTGTAGCTGAAGCTTGCGCGGCAGATTAAACGGTTGGATACGCCAAGTCCAAAAGACTAAATGTATCCGCTACAACACCTTACATAGGCCGTGCATCACAGCTAGAGGACAGGCTTTGGGGCATATGTCCGATACTGGGAAATCTACGTCAAGTGGTGCTCACCAACGGTCACCACAACCGTCTATTTATTCGAATCTTGCAGAAAGGCGCACCGGAGAAGGCGGGGTTCGCGGCGGGGAAAACGGGCAGAAGAAGCCACCCGAGGCGCAAACCCAACCGGCGGCAAACACCATGGGGATGAGCGTCGCGTTTGAAGGAGATGCGCGCGCCGCAGCGCAGGTGAAGCTTGCGGAGGAGCAAGCGCTGGTGCGAAGCGCACAGGCGGGAGACCGTCTGGCGTTTGAGGAATTGGTGCGGCGCTTTGACCGCGAGGTTCTGCGCCTAGCGCTGAATTTGGTGCATCGTCCCGAAGATGCGCGGGACATTTACCAGGAAAGCTTTTTGCGGGTCTACCGGAACTTGCACCGCTTCCGGTTTGAGTGCAGCTTCTATACCTGGCTGTATCGCATCGTGACGAATGTGGCGCTAGACCATTTGCGGCGCCGGACGAGCCGTCGAGAGGATCAAGCGCCGGTACCGGAAGAAGCAGAGGGCGGGACGCGAGATTTCTTTGACCGGCAGCCGGAGTTGAGGCCGGGAGCGAATCCGGAGAAACATTTGCTGGGACAAGAGTTGGGTGCGCATATTGCGACGGCGTTGGACCGGCTTTCTCCACGCGAGCGAATGGTTTTCGAGATGAAGCATTATCAGGGATTGAAATTGCGAGCGATTGGGGAGATGTTGGGGACGTCGGAAGAGACGGTAAAGAATTCTTTGTTTCGCGCGACGCGGAAGTTGCGGGCAAGCCTGGATGGGATGAGGTAGCCACGGCGAGTTTTTTGGAAGAGATTGGTCAAGTTCGAGAAGCTTGAAACGCTTTTATAAGTGGGGACGAAAAGGAATGCAGCAGGAGCAGCAGGACAAAATGGCGGCTGAGATTTGTAAAGGGTTCGAAGAGAAGTGGACCCTGTTTGCCGCGGGCGAACTCGATGCATCGGAGATCGCCGAGATGAAAAGCCATCTGGTTGAGTGCGAGCGATGCAATGAGACGCTGGCACAGGAAAATGCGCTGGTGGCGTTGCTGTCGAGCAATCGTACGGAGCCGGACGCGGCGCTGTTGGCGGGATGCCGGGCAAGTTTGGAAGATGCGTTGGATAGGGAAGAAGAGCACGGCTGGGTGAGGCGAGCGGTTGGCGCGTTGCTCCCGACGAGTTGGATTTCTCCGGCGCCGGCGTGGAGCGCGGCTCTGCTCTTGTTAATTGGTTTTTCGGTGGGGATGCTGGGGCCGAGACTGTTGCAGCATCGAGCGGCGAATACTGCGCAAACGGGCGTGAATACGCAGAACGCAAGCATGGAAGACGGGACTCCGAATGGTTCCGCGACTCGTTTGAGCTCGATCGATATGCATACGGCGCAAGTGGCCGGGATTAATGTATCTCCCTCCGCTGAGAATGAGCCTCCACAAGTGGAAGTGCGCTTGAATGCACAGCAGCCGTTCACCGTGCAGGGGACGGTGAACAATGACGATGTGAAGAGCGTTTTGATGTACATCCTGCGCAACAACCAGCGGTTTGATGCGGATTCGCGCATGAACGCGGTAGAGCTATTGCGCGCGCGCAACAAAGATGCGGATGTTCGCTCCACGCTTTGCCAGACCGTGCACACGGACCACAATGCGGCGGTTCGACTGAAGGCGCTGGAAGCATTGGACGGCGCGGAGCCGCAAGACATCATTCAGCAGACTTTGCTGGATGCGCTGGTGGACGATCAGAATCCCGGCGTGCGCGTGGAAGCAATCAACGCGTTGCGCGCGATGGCGGCGAAGGGACAAGTGGAATCGGACGATCACTTGCTCTCTGTGTTGCGAGACCGCATGCACAAGGATCCCAGCACGTATATTCGCCTGCAGAGCGCGGCGGCGATTCAAGATCTAGGGCCGCGGCAAAAGTTCTAAAATGGCGCGGGCGATGCTTGCTTCCAGGCCCGTGCGCGCCATCGGGAAATACTTCAGCGAATCCTCGGGTTTAACTCTCACTTGGGGTTTAACTCTCACTTGCAACATAACGCTTCTCGCGTTTTTTGTGCTCACCACCCTTGCTAGTCCTGCTTTGGCGAATCCGCCGGATGGGCCGCGTACTTCCGCGCGGCTGAAATCCGATTTGAGAGGCGCGATTACGACGCGCGACGGGCTGCGACTCCATCTCGCGCTGGATCTGGGAAACATCGTTGTACACACACAAAATTCTGGAAAGATTGATTACACCGTTCATCTGGAGACGGATGCTTCGCAGAAAGATGCGAAAGAACTGTTGAAGAATTTCTCGGTGAGCGCGCGCGAGACGGGGGATGGAGTTTATCTGCGAGGGCAAACCTCGCGACTATCGAGCGGACGGCTGTGGGTGACGGTGACGGTCAACATACCGAAAAACTATAGTTTGGATCTTTCCACGGGCGGTGGAAACATCGATAGCGATGACATTGACGGGCCGGAGAGAGTGCTGACGTCCGGCGGAAATATCATGGCCGGAAATATCGGCGGTGAGGCGCGGCTAGTAACCGGCGGTGGGCACATCACGGTGAACAATGTGAGCGGAGGGTTGTTCGCCAATACCGGGGGCGGGCATATCACGACCGGTGCGGTCACTGGCGGCGCGACGCTGCACACAAGTGGTGGCCACATCCGCATGGCTTCGGTGGAGGGTGTGGCGAAATTGCAAACCGCCGGCGGAAACGTGACGGTGGAACATTCGGGAAGCGCTCTGAATGCAGAGACTACGGGGGGCCAGATCGAAGTAGGGGAATCCGCGGGATTGGTGCGGGCGAAAACAGGCGGCGGCGGGATTCGCGTTGTACGCGTCTCGGGTCCGACCGATCTGGAAACGGTGGGAGGCAGTATTTATCTAACGCAAGTGGATAGCCCGGTGAAGGCGTCCACGGGAGCCGGAGCAATCACGGCGTGGTTTGTAGCGCCGGTAAAATCGCCGAGCCAGTGCCAACTACAATCGAATGACGGGGACATTGTTGTGTATCTGCCGCGGCAATTGCCGGTGACCATCGATGCGCAGGTTCAATCGGGCGACGAGCATCGCGTGATTGTTGATCCGGCGTTTCAGTTGAAGATGAGCGATGACAGCTCGTCGGATAATGGCGTGCATATGGTTCGCGCGGAAGGGCCGTTGAATGGGGGAGGCGAAGTGCTGCATCTGCGTACGGTGGCGGGAAATATACGGCTGGTAGCCAGTGACGCGAACAAGCAAGTTCAGCTTTACAAACAGCAAATGGAACAAATGCAGGAGAAAATACGTTTGCAGTTACAGCAACTCGAGCGAGCGCAATCGCACGAGAATGCGCCGTAGGCCGAGCAACAAAGCGTCGGGGCGCAGCAATGCCGAGATCGTGCAGACGAAAAGATTCCCGGCCGAAAGAGGGCCGAACGTCCACAGAGAAGGGAAGAAGTAGATTCAAGGGGGCGTATTGTGCAAACGACGATGCGAAGCAGGCAATTGCAGTCCCGTTCGCCATGGCCGATGAAAGCTGCAGCGAGCTTTCTTGTATTGCTGGCCGCAATCCTCTTTTTCTCACCCAACAGCCTAGCAGGCGAACTTGACAATCTTTTCAAACAAACCTATCCGTTGCCGCCAGGCGGAAGTTTCCTGCTGGAAAATGTGAATGGATCCGTGCAGGTGGACGGCTGGGAACGCGATGAAGTGGAAGTGAGCGCGGTAAAAACCGCGCAGAGCGATCAGCGCGACATTGAGCTGGTGAAAATTGAAGTGGACAGCACGCCCGGAAAAATCGCGGTACACACGCGCTATCCGAAAGGGGAAGGCGCGGAAGTAGCGGTGGAATATCACGTACATGTGCCGTATCGAATCCTGCTGGGAAGCGTGGAAACGGTGAACGGAAGCGTGATCGTTCGCGGTGTGGAAGGTTCGGGAGCGCTGCGCTCCGTGAATGGAAATGTGGAAGTGACTAACAGCACGGGCCGGTTCAGCGAGAAGACCACCAATGGCAATGTACGGCTGGAGCTTCGCCAATTGGCTGATGGCGGTCCGATGAATCTGGAGACGGTGAACGGGTCAGTGGTGCTGGGATTGCCGGCTTCGGCTCGCGCAGATGTGAAGGTGCTGAGCATGAACGGCGACGTAACTTCGGACTTGCCGGTAACTTCCACTGCCGGATCGCCGGGGTCTCGCGCGTATCAGGCAAAACTAGGAGTGGGGGGCGGCCAGATTTCAGTTCGCACGATTAACGGCGGCATACGCCTGTTCCTCCAAAGGCCAGGTGTCTGAAGGGGCGTACCACCAGAAAGCGAGGACAACCACATGAAGAAGTTCCCGTATTCGTTTGAAAGTCTCGGGATCATGTTGCTGATGGTTGGTAGCATGCCCGGAACGCTCAGAGCGCAATCCTCAACCCAAAGCCCAACCCCAGCCACGTCAAGCCCTTCCGAACCCGCAAGAGCATGCCCAGATTTGAGCAATACCCTGGAACAATTGAAGGACTCCGCGCGTATTAATGGACAGGAATTGCAGGAGCAGCTTGCAGACCTGCAGGAGAAGATCGCGAAGGAGGTCGAGATGAACGCGCCGCAAATCGCCAAGTTACAGAGTCTCTCGGCCCGCATGGCGGGGAATCAGGGTGAATGGGAGGCTCGCGCGCAGGAACTTGCGTCTCGTGCCGCGGATTTATCGGCACAAGTGCAGGAAAAGGCAGAATCCTGGGAGCAGGAGCCGAGAGTTTTTACCAGTACATCGGACGAAGGCAGCGGCTGGCTGGGAGTGGAAATTGGCGAAGTGAACGCCGAAAAGGCCAAGGATCTGAAGCTCACAGAAGTCCGCGGCGTCGAAGTGATGGATGTTGAGCCGGACAGTCCAGCGGCCAAAGCCGGTTTGAAAGAACATGATGTGATTACGCGCTACGACGGACAAGCAGTGGAAGGCATGGTCCAATTCCGGCGGCTGGTTCGCGAAACACCGGCGGGCCGAAATATCTCACTAACAATTTCGCGTAATGGCAGTACACAGGAAATCTCGGTGGAACTGGGTGATCGCAGCGCATTCTACGAAAAGAAGATGAAAGGCAAGATGCGCGATTTTGGCAACGCTTATGTTCTTAGCGATCCGAATTTTGATTTCCATCTCGACACGCCCGCAATTTTGGGTGACATGGAAGTCCGCGCGCCTTCGCTGGGGATCGGCGCGGAAGATCTTTCGGGTCAACTGGGGGATTATTTCGGCGCACCGAATGGTGCCGGCATTCTGGTTCGGGAAGTCCGCTCAGGTACAGCGGCGGACAAGGCCGGGATCAAGGCCGGGGACGTGATCGTCAAAGTGAACGGCAAGCCAGTGGGTTCGCTCAACGAGCTGCGCCAGCAACTCCGGGACAAGAGTGACGAGAAAACCGTGAGCCTGGGAATTCTTCGCAAAGGCTCAGAGATGAGCGTTGCGGTGACCATCGAAAAACCAAAGCCTAGTGAATCGACGCATATGGTTCGCCGCGCGCAACTCTAGTGTTAAACGACATACACCTGTAATTCCCACCCCAAGGCCCGGGCACGCTCCCGGGCCTTTAGTTTTTTCCTTCGTGGAAATCGAGTATCGATGCGGGAACCGTGGACGGTGAAAGCGGTCGGTTGTCTATTCGCGGACTATTTCGGCGTTAGCAGCGGGAGCGACCAGGCGCATCAGCTTGGGGCCGTCGAAAAACGCGTCAATTTCATTGTCTTCCGTCTTGATGCTTAACTCTTCGAGTTGCGCGCCACCTACAGGCTGCTTGCCGAGCGAATCAACGGTGATACTGCCGGGTGTGTTTTCCTGCGGGACGAGAACTGAAAAAGTTTGTGCGCCTTTTTTATCCCAATCGTAAATGCGGCCAAGAATAGCGTATTGATGGTAGAGATTGTTATCGAGAACGACTACGAGAGGCGAGTTGAAAGTGAACTGCTGGTTGTAAGGGCGAGCGCCTTCGAGATGTAGCTCGATGTCAGCTTTGGGGCCATTGAACGAAATAACAGCCGAGGCCTTTTTCGGGGCGTCGGTGGACCATTGATAATGTATGGGTGTTCCGTCCTGCATTATTTCCAAAGTGCCAGTTACGTGCGAGTTGCCTTGCGGGTTTTGAATTTCCGCTGTGCCGTGAGCCACCCAGTTATTGCCACTCGGACTAATTTCAAATTCTTCCTTGCCCACTTGCTGTCCATTGACCAGGATGCGCAATCTCCCTTTGTCAGCGACAAAAAGGGAAGCAGCGGGCCGAGTGGGACCGGCCGCTAGATTTGAGCGTCCTGCACGGGAGGGAGCAGTGGAGACCAGGAAGACAGCGGCCACCAGTGCTGGCGCAACGAAAAATGCAGCAACGCGCAAAGACCGGAAGCGCAAAGAGATCAGTTTTGGATTCATGCAGTCACCTTGGGAAAGATTCCCAGCCCAAGAATTTGTTCGACTACGCGCAAAGGCTCGGTGTTTGCTTCGACCTTAAAATCAGCGAGTTCGTATGAGGGCAGCCGCTCGTCGTAAAGCTTGCGGAAACTGGCTTCATCGCGAAAGAGCGGGCGATCGGTGATGCGGGCGGCACGTTTCAAAAGATCCGCAACGGGACAGTGCAGCCAGATGAGCGCAATGTCGGTCCGGCGCAAAAGAGCGGCGTTCTGTTGTTGCGCGGTGGTTCCCCCGCCCAAGGAAACGATGCGAGGTTTTTGCTGTTCGGCGGACTCGCCGAGAATGCGCGCGAGCTGTTCGTGTTCGATACGCCGGAATTCCGGTTCGCCGAGCTTGGCGAAAATATTGGGGATAGATTGGCCGGTATGTTCGATGATGCGCTGATCGAGGTCCACATGCTGCCAGCCAACTTGACGCGCGAGCAGCCGCGCGACTGTGGATTTGCCGCTGCCCATGAATCCGGTGAGGCAGACGAGTCTGCGCACGCGTATTTCAGCGATCATGATGCTGGATACCGGTAATGGGTTTAAGAAATTGCGGGATGGCGCAATCAATCACGTTTAAGGATATTGATTGTACCATCGAAGGAGGTCAGTTCAACTTTAGCGCGGCCGGCATTGAAGGTGCCGAACAAACTGTTGCCGAACCTGCTGTAGAAATGTTGCTGATGGCTTTTGGGCGTCAAGCTGGCTTCGTTGATTACTTTTCCCTTCAGCGAAGTGGCGCTCAGATCGAAGGAGTCCGCGGGTGAGAAGCGGACTTCAATCACGCCGCTGTAATTCTTCAGGCGATAAATACCGTTGGGCAGAAATTCACCCGAGAAAAGAATGTTGCCGGTGGAGGTTTGAGCGTGCACGTGATAGCTGTGAATGTCGGTGAGGCGAAGATTCCCACTGATGGAAGAAATTTCGAGCTTTCCGGCGCAACGCGTGCACTGGAAAGAACCGCCCACGGTCTTGATCGTTACATAACCCGCGGAATCTTCCAGATCTACGGCTGCTGCGACGGTTTCGACGTTCATGTCGCCAAGCACGTTCGCGACGTTCACTTCTCCGGAATCGTTGTGGATCTGGAGTTCAGCGTCTTCCGGGACGTTAATCTGGTAATCGGCGCGCATATCGTCAGGCGCGATATTGTCAGAAGCGGCGTGGGTGGATACGTCCACGCGATTGCCCATCTGTTCGGCGTCAACTTCCACGTCGTCGCTGGCGCGAGTTGAGATCACCATCACTTCGGCCTTGGTCCAGGCTTTCACGGTGATCAATCCATTCGGATTGTGAATGGTTACGACAGGGTGGGCTTCAACTTTGAAATGCTGTTCCTGGCGGCGCGGCGGTTGAGGGTCGGCGGAAAGGATGCTGCAGAACAAAAGGCTCGGTATAATCACCGCGATCGGTTTCCAACTTGCGGTCGAGGTGAACTGCTTGCGAACGAAGTGAGTGGCACTCATCGGTTGTTTTCTCCGCGTTCCGTCATCTGCGCTAGCAGATCCGCCTTCTGCTGGTAGGCTTCGTAGAGATAATCCCGCGCCACTTCATTCTGTGGTTCTTCTTGAACACTTTTTTCACATAAAGCGATGTAATTGTCAACAATTGCCAGGTTCTTGTTGAGGGAAGCGGTGACTGCGGGGTTCTCGTCATTGAAAGAAGCGAAGGAATTCTGCTCGGCGGTTAGCTGGGCGCGCAACGGGAGGGTGGAGTCCTCAGACGCTGCCAGCCAGCGCGCTTCGTTAGATTGTTTATTAATCGGACGGCTTAGGGCAAAAGCTCCTGCAATCAGCAGGGTTAAGTAAGCGCCAGCCAGGGCAGGTCGTGGCACGGCGGCGAACCATCCTCCGAACCAGGTGGTTTTAGCGGTTTCCGCGGGGCGATTTTCGTGAATCAGGCCTTCCTGTTCAAGATGCGATCGTAGCGAAGCCCAGATACGCGGTGGGACTTCGATCTCTTCAGCGCGCCAGCTTGACGCTTCAGTACAAATGGCCTTTAGATCCTCGACAAGGATGCGGCAATTGGGGCAGTCGCGAAGATGGGCTTCGACGTCGGACGGAGGGTTGCCCCCCATCCAAGAATCGAGACGATCCATGAAGTCCTTACAAGTGATCGTGGCCATTTCCCTTAGTCCTCGCTGCCGGATTCGGCGCTGGCAGCCTTCCGATCTTCGCGGGCCTTGTCGCGCATGGCTTCGTGAAGGAGCTCACGGAGCCGCATACGCGCTTTGTGCAACTGTGATTTAGAGTTACCAATGGAACATCGCATGATTTCAGCAATCTCGTTGTGTTCGTAACCCTGAACATCGTGAAGCACGAAGACCGCCTTATATCCCGGAGGCAATTGTTCGACGGCGCGTTGCAGGTTCACGCGATCAATGGAGCCGCTGAGCCGCAAGTCCGGAGTGCCGAAATCTCTACGAGGGCCGCCGGATTCTTCATCCGGCTCGGTCATTTCGTCGAGCGAAGTTTCCGTACCGGACTTCTTTCGTAACTTCATCAGCACAACATTGACAGCCAGCCGATGCAGCCATGTGGAGAAAGCCGATTCGCCGCGGAAAGTAGCGATTTTCCGGAAGAGCTGGAGGAAGGCTTCCTGAGTTAAATCCTCCGCCTCGGCCGTATTTCCTACCATCCGAAGACACAGCGAATACACACGGCGATTATGCAGTCGGTATAAACGCTCAAATGCCGGCGCATTGCCCTGCTGGGCTAGCCGGATGGCCTCCGCCTCCGGCAACTCGTCCGTATCAGTTCGTCTCGTTCGGGCCACGCTACCCGTCGGGACGCATCCCTAGCTGCGATGCGTCGGTCGCCTTAGAAGTTGTACTTGTGGTTCTTAACGCGCAACAAATTCCCGTCGCTGACAATTTACGACAGTCCGAGGAGGCTGCAATCCCAGTAAAGGTGTAGCAAGCCTATGATCCTTGGGTATTTTCGTTGGAATTGCTTCCAGCGTCTAGTGTTGTTCATATTCGGAAGAGGGCGGAATCCATCCAGGGTATAAACCATAGGTGCTGCGGGAAAGCTCAGAAGGGAAATGAAAAAGCGAAAGCACCTCTAAGCCGAAGCACGGATGCGAGACCGCGCCTTCAACCTCTGCCGAATACCTTTGGTCAATGGGACAGAACCCAGCTCGGCGGCAAAGGTTGCAACTTGCTCGGCCGGAAGCGCGCGAAGAAAGGACTTCAATATGATTTCGGATTCGCAGAGACAGGTGTTGAAGTCATAGTGCAGACAATCGAGGCTCTTCCAGCAGTCGGCTGGCTGGATGGAAAGGCCCTGGCCCAGGTCTTCGGCGGTCTCGTCGAACTCGCGAACGACGTGCTCAACCGTATCGGTAAGGATGCGAAGCTTTTGGAAGAAGCGCGAGCGGTTGGCGAACAGCACGTGATGAAGGAGTTCGTTCCAGTGAGCGGCGTTCTGAGCGCTTTCGCCACGGAAGAATTCAGTTTTGAGCGGCTCGACCAAAGGAAGGTTGGCCAAGTGGCGACCGCGAGCGGAGAGAGCGTCGCAAGCGGTGATGAGAGCGTCAGCCACACGCACGAGGAGATCGGCTGATACGAAAACCTGTTGGCGCGCGCAGACAAGTTCGCCCCGGGCGCGTAGGGATAGCGCTCCATCCAGAGCCACGCTCATCATGGCGAAGGAAGACTCCCACTGCCGCACGGTAGTCTCGTACACGTGCCCTTTATCACGCGGCAGCGCAGCTATCCAATCTTCGGTGACGCTATGACGCGTATCGGCAGGCTTGCGCCTCCGTCTTCCCAGCACGCGCCCTCCCAAGTAGCGGGGCGGATTATACCACCGGTTTCGCCTGGAGTCGTTTTCTTGACGGTCGTGGAAGGCAATCGATATACTGCGCGCGACCCATCAAAAATCCCGAAGTTCCCGGCAAGCCCGCTCGCCGAAAGGATTGCGATCCATTGGAATTTGAACCACTCGATCAGTTTCAGCAGCGCCGCAAGAAGTTGAGCGATATCGAAGCGCTGGGACATGCGGCGTATCCGCATAAGTTTGCCTGGTCGCACACGGCGCGGCAGATTGGCGGACAATTTGGTACCCGCACGGCCGAGGAGTTAAAGGCCGAGCCTGTGAACGTACAGGTGGCGGGAAGAATTATCGGGTTGCGTCCGCACGGGAAGGCAGCGTTTGCGCACATTGTGGGTGATGGGGCGCGGCTGCAGATTTACGTGCGATTGGATGTCGTAGGCGAAGAGGCTTACAAACTTTTCCAGCTTCTGGACCTCGGCGACATTATCGGAATATGGGGACATCTTTTCCGCACGAAAACAAATGAATTGACGGTGTGGGTTGAAAAGATCGAGCTGTTGAGCAAGGCGTTGTTGCCGCTTCCTGAAAAATGGCATGGGCTTGCGGACATGGAGCAACGCTTTCGGCGGCGGTATGTGGATTTAATTGTGAACGAACGCACGCGCGAAACTTTCTTGCGGCGCGCGCAGATTATCCGTGAGATACGGCAGTTCTTCGAGGCGCGAGGCTATATGGAAGTGGAGACGCCGATGATGCATCCGATTCTGGGAGGCGCCACGGCGCGGCCTTTTGTGACTCATCACAACACGTTCAAGATGGATTTGTATCTTCGCATCGCGCCGGAGCTTTATCTGAAGCGGCTGGTGGTGGGCGGGCTGGATCGCGTGTTTGAGATTAATCGCAACTTTCGGAATGAGGGTGTGGATGCGATCCACGAGCGGGAGTTCACCATGCTCGAGTTTTACCAGGCTTATAGCGATTATCTGGAACTGATGGATCTTACGGAGGAATTGTTTCGAGGGCTGGCGGAGAAAATCTGCGGGAGCACGAAGTTTAAGTTTGGAGAAAACGAGATTGATTTTGGGCGCTTTGAACGTCTAACCATGCGGGAAGCGATTCGGAAGTATTGGCCGAATGCTGCTGCGCCGTCTCCATCGGTGGAAGATCTTGCTGCAGCGGGCGAGCCGCGCGCTCTTGCGGAACGCTACAATACATTTGCGAACGCGAATGGTTTGCCGTCGATTGCTGTTGTGAAAGAGCTGTCCGATGGTGAGTTAACTGGAGAGCTTTTCGAGGCGGTTGCCGAGCCACATCTGGTGCAACCGACTTTTATTTATGATTTCCCCACGGCCATCTCGCCGCTTTCAAAGCAGAAGGCGGACGATCCCTCGCTGACCGAGCGGTTCGAACTTTTCATCGCGGGGATGGAGCTGGCAAACGGCTTTTCGGAGTTGAACGATCCCTTCGAGCAAGAGAAGCGTTTTCGCGAGCAGGTGGAGAAGGGCGGATTGGAACTACCGAAAGAAGTGGATACGGACTACATTCGCGCGCTTTCGCATGGGCTGCCGCCGACCGCAGGGGAGGGCGTGGGCATCGACCGTCTTGTCATGCTGCTGACGGATTCCCACACGATTCGCGAAGTGGTTTTGTTCCCGCTGCTGCGAGCAGAAGGCGGCGAAGCGGAAGAGACGCCCGCCGCCGAAAAGAGCGGTGATGCGAAATGACGTTTGAATGGCTGGTGGCGTTCCGGTATTTGCGTTCGCCGAACCGGCCTGCAGTGCTGCGAATCGTGACGCTACTGGCAGTGATAGGCGTAGCGGCTGGTGTCACGACGCTGGTGATCGCTCTCTCGATGAACACGGGTTTCCGCCAGGCTATCCGAGACAGACTGCTGAGTGTTACCGCACATGTGAACCTGAAACCGATCGGCACTGCAGGAATTCGCGATTATCGGCAATTGATGGAGCACCTGGCCGGAACGCCGGGTGTACGTTCGATCGAGCCGGCGATTTACGATACCGTCCTGCTGTCCTCCGGTCCGCACGCACGCGGGATTGTGCTGAAAGGCGTGGACCCGGAACTGGAGCGGCGCGCGAGCGAAGCGCTGCACAACATCGTGGCGGGGTCGCCTGACTTCGCGGCTGATGCCGACGGAATCCCGGCGCTTCTAGTGGGACGCATTCTCGCGGACGATATGAAGCTTTCCGCCGGGGATTATGTGACGTTGACCAGCCCGCAGGGAAACCTAACGCCATTTGGGATGCTTCCGCGTTCGAGACGGTTTCGCATCGCAGGAATATTCGACTCGGGCTTCTACGATTACGACGCGAATTGGGGCTTCGTGAACTTGCAATCAGCGCAGGGGCTTGCCGGAATCGGGGATGTGGTGAGCCTGCTTGAAGTGCGCGTTACAAATATGGATAACGCGGCAGCCATTGCCGATACGCTTTTGCGCCGGGCCGGAGATGGATTTACCACCAGCACATGGATGGACGAGAACCGAGCCTTATTTCGCGCGCTGAGCCTGGAAAAACTGGTGACCGCGCTCTTCATCGGGCTGATCACATTTGTGGCGGGCCTGAATATTCTTGTGGTGCTTACGATGACGGTAACGGATCGGGCGCGGGATATCGCTGTGCTGATGGCGATGGGAGCGCGAAGCGCGCAGATCCGCAAAATTTTCATCGTGCAAGGGATCGTGGTAAGCATTACCGGCACTGCGGCGGGACTGTTGCTCGGTTACGCATTGGCGTGGGTCGCCGATAAGTGGCGATTGATCCCGTTGAATCCGGAAGTCTATGCGATTCCCTACGTCCCGTTTCACGCGAACGCACTGGACTCGGTATGGATTGCCGCTGCGGCGTTAGTCATCAGCATCGCCGCGACGATTGTTCCCGCGCGCGCCGCCGCAAAGATTCTGCCTGTGCAAATTCTCCGCTTCGAATAATTCCCAGAAACTTGTTCTTCTCCAGACGTGTTAGAATCGAAAAAGAGGCGAAGTATCAGCAGAGGATAAACGAAGTCCAAAAAGGCACAGAAATCGGGACGTGGTAACAGTACGGGCAAAAAGTGAAATTCATTAGAATCGGGGCTATCCGCGGCGGGGCGCCGGTTGGCTAGCAGGCTGTAAAGTAAGGACATACAGAACTCCAGGTTCGGCATCCTAATTGAGATAGGTTATTGCGAAGATATGCAGACCCAGTTGAATTCGAGTGCCGCCGTCTTTAAAGAACCGGCCGGTAATGGGCTGGCTCCCTCTGAGACACTTCTGCACTGTGACAATTTACGGAAATCCTTTCGCTCTGGTGCGCAAGAAATCGTTCCGATCGACGGGCTGGATTTTTCGATTCAGCGTGGAGAAATGGTTTCGATCGTGGGGCCATCCGGAACGGGCAAAAGCACTTTGCTGCACATCCTCGCTGCGCTGGACACTCCGACGAGCGGTACAGTATACTTCGGCGGGAATTCGCTCCGGTCTTTTTCCGAGGCGGAGCTGGCGGAGTATCGCAATCGCGCCGTTGGGCTAGTCTGGCAGCGTCATCACCTGCTGCCGGATTTTACGGCTGCGGAAAATGTGGCGATGCCTTTGCTGGTTCGGGGCGTGGCGTTGGGACAGGCGCTCCAAACGGCCGGCGAATGGCTCTCAGAGGTGGGGTTGGCCAGTCGAACCGAACAGCGTGCCGGTGAACTTTCCGGAGGCGAGCAGCAGCGCGTGGCGATTGCACGCGCGCTGGTGAATGGCCCCGCTTTGCTACTTGCCGATGAACCTACCGGGGATCTGGACGAACGCAGCGCCGAGAATATTTTTGAGCTAATGCAGCGTCTTCATGCGTCTCACCATCTAACCTCTGTTCTGGCAACTCACAACTTATCGCTGGCAAGGCGAACCGGCCGCGTTCTGCTGATGGAACGAGGCAAGCTGACACCGGCCACAAACGTGCACGCAGATTTCGCAGGAGCAGCATCAGTTCCAACAGGCCCCGACCAAAACCTTGGGAGAGTGCAGGTGACTCGTGTTTGAACGCTATACAGAAAAAGCCCGGCGCGTAATCTTTTTTGCGCGCTACGAGGCGAGCCAGTATGGCAGCCCCTACATCGAGACGGAGCACCTGCTGTTAGGACTTCTCCGCGAGGACAAGGCGCTGGCGAACCGTTTTTTGCGTTCGCACGGCTCGATTGAATCCATTCGGAAAGAAATCGAAGCGCGCATCACCGTGCGCGAACGAATTTCCACATCGGTGGAAGTGCCTCTTAGCCAGGAGTGCAAGCGCATCCTGAACTTTGCCGCGGAAGAAGCAGAAAGATTGGGCCACAAGCATGTGGGCACCGAGCATCTACTCTTAGGAGTCTTGCGCGAGGAGAAATCCTTTGGCGCGGAGATTTTGCAGGAGCGTGGATTGCGGCTTTCAGCTGTGCGCGAAGAGTTGACGCGCAGCGCAGGAGAGAAAGTGCCAGTCAACCGTCCGAAAGAGGCTTCACTGCTAGCCGAGTTCAGCCGTGACTTGACGCAAGCGGCGATGGAAGGGCAGCTCGATCCATTGGTGGGCCGCGATCGGGAACTCGAAAGAGCCATTCAAATCCTCTGCCGGCGCACGAAGAACAACCCTGTCTTAATCGGAGAACCAGGCGTAGGGAAAACCGCGATCGTAGAAGGCTTGGCGCAGAGGATTTCCGATGGAGACGTTCCGCCGTTTCTCGCGGACAAACGCATCCTTTCGCTCGATCTTTCCTTGATCGTTGCCGGAACAAAATATCGCGGGCAGTTCGAAGAACGGCTGAAGACCATCATGAAGGAGTTGATGGAAAGCCAGAACGCGATCGTGTTCATCGACGAGTTGCACACATTGGTGGGCGCTGGGTCGGCGGAAGGTTCGCTGGACGCAGCCAACATTTTGAAGCCGGCATTGAGCCGCGGAGAAATTCAGTGCATTGGAGCCACGACTCCCGCGGAGTATCGCAAGTCAGTGGAGAAGGACCGCTCGCTCGAGCGCCGTTTTCAGTCGGTAAAAGTTTCCGCGCCGAACGAAGAAGAAGCGATTCGCGTGCTGCAAGGCGTGCGCGACCGCTATGAAAAGTTCCACGCCGTAAGCTACACGGACGAAGCTATTCGATACGCGGTGTATCTATCGAACCGGTATATCCCCGACCGCTTTCTGCCGGATAAGGCGATTGACCTGCTGGACGAAGCGGGCTCGCGCGTGAAACTCCGCCAGGCAATGTTGCCGGATGAAGTTTCCGAGGTGCAGAAGCGCGTTAAATTCATTACGCACCGGATGGAAACGGCCATCGCCAATCACGAATTCGAAAAGGCGCGGTTTTATTCCGAAGAAGAGCGCAAAGAGAAAGAGCATCTGCGCATGCTGCGGGAAAAACTGAAGATTGACGATTCATCCACTGGTATTGTCACGCGCGAAGATATCGAAGAGGTTGTAGCGCGCTGGACTGGAATCCAGGTTTCGGCGATCAAGGAAGACGAACAACAGAAGCTGTTGCGCATCGAA
>Ga0209007_1000414_pt1 | contig 17538 bp, 19 predicted proteins | sample JacPinW_OM1H0_O2_FD_187961 | JGI IMG/M metagenome (GOLD analysis project Ga0209007, IMG submission 187961) | Forest soil microbial communities from Algoma, Ontario, Canada - Jack Pine, Ontario site 1_JW_OM1H0_O2 (SPAdes) (version 2) | ecosystem: Environmental > Terrestrial > Soil > Boreal... | reverse complement strand
CGCAAGTTCGGAGGCGAATGGATAATGCAGCACTTGCGCCATGGAGTACCCGGAGCGCGCGCTGGCCGGTCCGGACAGCGGTGCGAGCGCAATGACCGCTAATACGCCGGCAAACAACCGAAATTTGATCATAGTATTTGTCTTCCGCGACTTTGGTGGGTTGCGAATACTAGCGCCAAGGGCCATCGGCAGTACACCTACCAGGTGAAATCAAATCAACCACTGAAAAGTGGCGAGCTGCTTGGCAAAGGAAATCACCGACAGATGCTGCTGAGTCTGAGCATCGAAAAGATAGGCGACGCCACCAATAATGAAACCGTTCATCATGAGCGCAATCGCGAGTGCGGCGAGTTTTGCAGAGATCCGGGTATTCATGATCGTCTCCTCAAATGTTTGCTTTTACACAGCGGGGTTCTTCCGCCTGCTTACACGAAGCAAGAGCCGTGCCAGGCCCGGGAGGAGCGTTAAATCGCTATTTTTAAAGGAATTATTTTTTTAAGACGGGGACGCGGCGGCCGCGGACACTGTCCGCGGACAACGCGGACAGCGCCCCCGGACGCTTCAAGGCTCCGAGCTAATGTTCGATCGGACGGTCGGCAGTCCGGGCCGCCATGGCCTTGGAGGACCGCCGGCGCCGAGCCACCAACTCATCGGTGATTTCGATGACTGCGTGCTTGCCGGTTGCACCGACGTCCTTGCGCGCTTCCACACGCTGCTCGGCAAAACGTTCACGTTCGGCGAGGCTCACGCGTTTGATGGTCGGCTTGTCCCAGAAGGCGGCAAGATAACTCGCAACCGCGACTGCGCCAATCTCTTCGCGGAAAAATCCCAGGCGCAAGGCGTGCACAACGCGGCCCTGATCCAGTCCCGCCACCGAGTACAGGCGGTACTCGCCGAAAATATCCAAGTTCGGCACCGCGTCGGGATCAAAGGCGTGATCCGCAAGCGCGAGCTGAATGACGAACCAGCGCGATGCTTCGTTGTCTTCCAGTTCCTTCGGCGTCAAGGCGCGGATGGTCTGCGTGGACTCCAAGCTTTCCAGCGGCTCGTCGAGTTTTTTCACTTCGCGCGGCGCGGGCACCGGAGCGGTTGCCACTACGACATGCTGCAACGATGTGAGTTTGTTTGGCATGGGCTTGGCCGGCGACATTCGAAACTTCGGCCAACCCCTGCGTGCAGTCGCCACTGACTGCGTGACGACAGGCGCGGCCTTCGGGGCTTCGACCGGCGCCGCGCTCTTGGGTGCTGCAGGCTTGGGAGGCGGCGTCATATTTTGTTTCGGCGGCGGAGCGATCGCCTTCTTGGGAGGCGGCGCGATCTCTAGCTTCGATGGCGGTGCCACCTCTGGCTTCTGCGGCGCTTTGACCGGCGCTGCGGCGGTTACAACAACCGCGGGCGCAGGCGCGGCGGGCGGTGGCGGCGCTTTGCTCTTGGGTGCGACCGCATCGGTCAGCACGGGTGCGGCAATGACCGCGGGCTTCGGCGCCGCGGTCTTGGGCGCGGGAGACTTGGCGGGCATCACCACTTCGGTGAGAACCGGCGCGCTCGCGATGGAGTACGGCGGCGCAAGCTTCAACTCAAACGGTGGCGGTGCAGCTGCGGGCGCCACCGCCTCCTTCGCGACCGGGGCGACGGCGGCGACCGCTGCGGCGGGAGCAACCGCTGCAGCGGGGTGCTTCTGAATGGTCGGCAACGGCACATCCAACTCCGGCAACTCCCATTGCGGCGGCGTCGGCGGCAGTGTGGCAGGTGCGGCGCGCTGCGGCATGCTCGGCGGTACGCCAAACTCGGGCGTCGGCCACGCGATGTCGATCGAAATTTCCGGAACTTCGGGTTTTTGGCTTACCGCGCTTTCCTGGACTGCTGCTTTCTTCGGCGCCGCCTTGTGCGGCGCGGCTTGTGCGGCTGCGACGAGCGCGGCTTCGGGCGCGGCCTTTTCCGCGGCGATCTTTTGTGAGACGGATTTTTCGATAACCAGATTGGCCGGCTTCGGCGCGGCCGATCGCTGATCAGCCTTGGCTTGCATGGTTCCAATGACGCGTAAATCTGACGCGCTCGCGGTCGCGGTCAGTGCGCCGGGATAGGTATCGCGAACTTCCGCAAGAACGGCGTCGGCTTCGTCTTCGGACGCAAACGGCCCGAATCGCAAGCGGTAGCGGGTACGCCCGTCTTCGGTCACTTGGATTTGATAAACATGCGCGCTGAGTGGGCTGTTGGTAAATGCTTTCGTGGGCACGCTGATCGGCGCGGTCGAAACACTGAGGTTGATGACGAAGGGTCCTTCGCCACCAAGACGCGGCGCCTCTTGCACCGGCTGAAACAGGTCCTCGATGCTGAGATGCCAGATCTCACCTGCCATTGGGGCGTTTATCGGCGTTGCCATAAATCCTTTCCCACGAACGGTACGGGTGCTCAAGATATTGACGAACTGAGCAGAATGAAAGCGTGATCGGCGTCTCTCAGCGGCGACACGCGCGCTGTTTATGTCAAGGACTACAAGCAACATAAGCAAATCTCGCGGACAGCCGCCGCACGAATCAGCTTTTTGAAAAGGAATAAGTTGCGTGCGGGCGCGCGTTGGGCAATAAGTAAACTATGAGCCTACAATCGTGTCGCGCTAATCCCGCTTGAGGCATTTCGATGCTCGATTCTGATCGCGTCACGAGTAAAGCACTCCGCCTCCTGCTCGTATTCCTGTCCATCTTGGCGGTTGCTGCATTCGGTCTGTCGCTGCATCGCCTGGGGGGAAGCTTGACGCTTTCCTATCTGCCGAACGGCGTCGCCGTTGCTGCCACTTATCGATTCGGCCGACGCGTCTGGCCGGCCGTCTTATTGGCAGGCTTCGCGATTGTATTCTGGGGATCCGAGCCGCTAGTGCCGCTGGTCGCATGTATCGGCGTGGGAATCGGTCTTGCGAGCGGCGCTTGGGCTTCGGCGTGGCTGCTGGAGCGCAGCGGTTTTGATGCGGGCTTTTCGCGGGCGAAGGATGTGCCGCTGTTCATTCTTTGCGTCGCCGCGGGCATGGCACTGGGGCCGTTCTTTGCACTCACGGGGTATTACCTGTCGGGAATGAAGGATTTCGCTTCCGATCCGAGCCATTTTGTTCGCTGGTGGGCAAACGCCACGGCCGGCGCACTGCTCTTGGGCCCCCTCTTGATGGCGTACAACCGCAAGAGCTTCGAGCGCTTCGCGGCGCATTGGCCCGAGGGCAGCCTGTGGCTGTTCGGACTGCTGGTTTGCTGCGCCTCGATCATGCTGGCGCCGGGAGATCTGGGGCGGCCGCTCATTGTGGTATTCGCCTTCATCCTCGTCGTTGTCAGTGCGATGCGGTTCGGGCTAGTGCTCGCCGCCGGAGCGTCGTTAGTCATTTCGACCATGACCGCAATCAGCGCGGCATTCAGCATCGGCGTGTTTTCCCAATTCAACCAGTTGCAGGGCCTGGTGACGATCTGGTCGTTCATCGCATCGTTGTCGGGCTTAAGCATCATCATCACGGCACTGCTCGGTGAGCGTGACGCGGCCGGCAACGAGGCGCTGCGCGCCGAGCAGCGCTATGCGCAAATTTTCAACGGCAGCCCTCAGCCCCTGTGGGTGCACGCCAGTGACTCCTTAAGGTTTCTTCTGGTGAATGATGCCGCCGTGCGTCAATACGGCTGGAGCCGGGATGAGCTGTTATCGCGCAGCATCGAGATCCTGTCCGCCGGTCCAAACCAGCCGGTGCTGCCCCGGGTCCACGATGCGATCGTGACCGCGGATTTGCCGCTGGAACCGTTCGAAACTCAGCATCGCACCCAGGACGGACGTCTGCTCGAGGTCGAAGTGTGGACGCAATCGATCGACTGCGGCGGCCAAGCCGGCGAGCTCGTGTTCGCGATCGATGTGACGGAGCGGCGCGCATTTGGGCAAGCGCTCATGGAGGCCATCGGCGGCGAGCAGCGGCGCATCGCGCAGGAAATGCACGACGGTCTGGGGCAGGAACTCACCGGTTTAGCCCTCTCGGTGCGCGCTCTGGCGAACCGTGCGCAGAAGGAGCGAGACGCGATTTCGGTGGATTTGGACCAACTCGCTCTATTGGCGACCAGCTGCATACAGGATGCGCACCGCATCGTGCAGGGTCTCTCGCCCCTGACCAACGCGGATGGCAATCTTGATGCCGCGCTCGAGTTGCTCGCACAACGCAGCTCGCTGAGCGGCACGAGGGTGAAGTTCCGCAGTCGGCACGAGGTGGCGCCGGCCATCGAACTGAAGATGCGCAATCATCTGTATCGAATCGCGCAGGAAGCGGTGCAAAATGCGCTGAAGCATTCCGGCGCGAAAAACATCGACATTGAGCTTTGGTCGCGCCCGGGCGATCTGCGGCTTTCCGTCATCGATGACGGTCAGGGATTGATCGCCGGTCTCGAAAAGCGCTCAGGATTAGGGATGCGAACGATGCGTTTTCGAGCCAGTGCCATTGGCGGCAGGCTCCTCATCACGCGCGGCGCCAATGGCGGTAATTCCGTGGTATGCGAGGTGCCGATTAAGTCGGCGTTCTTCGCAACCGCGTAGCGGGAGGTGAAAAGGTCCGGGGACGTTGGTGCGTCCCCGGGCTTTTTTGGCGGCAAAAAATGCCGCAATAATGCAACTCTTGGTCTTTTAGAACTTGTAATTCAGACCCGTCGAGACGCCAATCAGGTGGCAGCCACCCCAGGTGGTTGGTCCCGCGCTGCTGTAATCCGTGAACACGGTATTCGTACCGTCGTGGCAATCCGTCGTGAGACCGCGGCCGCCGGCGCCGATGTCATAGTGAGCATTGCCATTGTTGACGGTGTCCGCCGCGTCCAAGTACCAGTACAGACTCTTGTCGAAGCGATGCTTCCACGCAATGGTGTACATGTTGGCCGTATCGACGACAGTGGTCGGATTGTAGTTGTGCTGGCCGCCCGGATCTCCCGGCGTATTACCGGCATGCGCCCAGCCGATGCTGATGTTATCCCTGCTGAAAATATCCTGCGACAGCGCAAACCACAGGCCGTTTCTGGTCCGCTCATTCTGGAACTCGAGCGCCTGGGGCACGCTGCGGTGCATGTACTCGTAGATCCCGCTGACGCTTAGGCCAAAGTCGAACACATATTGCACGCCGCCTTTAATGGCCCATTCATCCGCGATATCGGTCAGATATGGCGGCGAGAAACCATTGGCTGCCACGAAGCCCGCTCCGTACTCCCCTGCGTACGTGTTGTAGGTACCGCAGTCGAGTATCGGCGCCGCGCCCGGATTCGCGCAGTTGTTGGTAAGGCCGAACAGATAGCCGTACATTGGGTTGTTCGCACCGATGCCATCGCTGTTGCGATTCACATCGTGATGCAATTCCCACGCCGCCGTGGCGTAGAAGCCCCCGTACTCGAACTTCAGGTCGGCGCTATAGGCCGTGCCGAATCCACCGTCATCGCAGTTCTGCGGCAAGTTGCCGCTGCCCGGCGTGTTGCCGCCGCTGCAGTCCGGCGATCCGGCGGATTGAACCACATTGTCGTAGGTGCGGTTCGCGCCGGGTGAAACCAACAAATCGAAGCTGAACACATTGGCGAACTTCGGCGATTCAAACCAGATCGAATGGTCGAGCCGGGTGCCGAACTCGACGCGATTATCGCCCCCGGTGTTGCCCATGATGGCGGCGTAGTCGCCGAGCATGCCCGAGAACGGATTCATGCGGTCAGTGGACTTTTTGTAAGGTGCATAGGTCGTGCCGATCTTCAGCTTACCCAGGGCGTCTTCCGAGACCCCGACGTAGGTGTCGCCGTAGCCGATCGCCCCTTTGACCACATTTGACTGCTGGGTATAGGACGTATTCAGGCCGGGCGATGAGGTGATGGAAGGCTGTGTCTCGATTTGGTAGATGAAGGACACATCGCTGCCGTCGATCTGGTGCGAGCCGCGGTACCCGAGTACCGATTTATTGGTGGACAGGCCGCCGATCCAACCCACGGAACCGGTGATCTGTGTGCCTTTGGGGCCATTATTAATGAAGCCCGTTCCAGGCGCGCCGCCGGCGTAGCTATAGGAATAGGCCGTGAGTCCGCGAATGCCTTTCGTTGTATCGTCGAGCGAGACATCCAAGGTGCCATAGAAGCCGCTCAGGAACTTCTTGAACAGTGGTTCCTTCTCTTCGACTTTGGCAACCACAGGCGGACCGGGCACTTGCGCCGGGGCGACTTGTGGCGGCGCGGTGACCTGTGGTGGCGCGGCAACGACCGCGGGCGGCGGCGTCGCGGCCTGCTGCTTCGAGAGTGCTTCGACTTGTTTCTGCAACGCGTCCATTCGCTGCATCATCTGCCGCATTTGTTCCTTGAGCGCCTTATTCTCCTGCGCATCATCGGCCAAGGCGCTGCCCTGGACGAAGATATTAGCGGCGCATGCTGCCAGCGCAATCAGCATAGGCCTCGCCAGTCTTAGATTTAGCATCTTGTGATCCTCATAAAGGTCGTTTGATCGAATCGATGATCTAGGAATCCACTCCCATTTCGGGCGCGCGGAGGTGATTGAGCGATTGAAATACAAAACGCGACTGCGCTTTGATTGACCCCATTCAATACCCCCCTAACTGATGACGGAGTGACACACCGCTTACTTAGTTTTCGTGGTATACCATATATGATTGGCTTTGCTAAACAAAGTGTTTTCTTTGCAACAGTGAAGCCGAGCGCTCGAAAGCAGCATAAGAAGCGACTCGCCGTGCACCCCTTTCGTCCAACACCGCCTACGCTTCGAAGGTGGCCCGGCTTTTGGCGAAATGCCGCGCGCGCATGGGCTTTAGGACGAAAAGCGCGAGCAGGGCCGCCACGACGTTGAATGTCATCGCTACGGTAAACACCGTGCCCCAGCCGTGGGACTTGGCGATGATGGCGGCAATCGGAACCAGCAATGAGCCGGCGCCCTTGGCGGTGTACAGCATGCCGTTGTTGGCCGCCGCATACTTCGACCCGAATGTGTCGCCCTGAGTGGCGGGAAACAGGCTGAATATCTCGCCGTACACGCCGAAATACAGCGCCGTCACGAGCACGAAGATCACCGGATTCGATCCGGAGCGGCTCAAGATGAACAAGGCGCCGGCGCCGATCAAAAATGCCAGCGTCATGGTGTATTCGCGGCCAATTTGGTCGGACAACCAGCCGAAGAACGGCCGTCCGACGCCATCGAAAATCCGGTTCAAAAACAATGCGAAGCCGAGCGCCGGCAGAATCATGCCGAACAGTTCAACCGGAATTTTGCTGATTTTGAAATCCTCGGCGATTGGCGCCATGGATGCCGCCATGGTCAGACCACCGGCGGCGATCAACACGAACATCAGGTACATCACATAGAACACGGGGCTCTGCAAGACATCGATCGGGGTATAGCCGTGCGCCGTCTGGCTGGGCTTGACCGCGGCGCCGGCAATTTGCGGCGGCGGCGCCAACAACAGCCACGACATGACGAACACGATGCCGCCTTGAATCAGGCCGAACACCAGAAATGCCTGTTCGTATCCCGAGGACTCAATCATGGTTCTGATCGGCCCGACGGTCAGCGCCGCGCCCGCGCCAAACCCAGACGCGGTCACGCCGGCGGCAAGACCGCGCCTCCCCGGAAACCATTTGAGCGCATTGCCGACGCAGGTTCCGTAGACGCAGCCGGTGCCGATGCCGCCGAGCGCAGCGGCGAAGTACAGCAGCGGCAACGACCCGGCGAGAGAATTCAAGAGCCAGGCGCAAGCGACCAATATTCCGCCCGCCATGACCACCCAGCGCGGGCCAAACTGATCCACCATGTAGCCCTCGACCGGAATGAGCCAGGTTTCGAGCAGCACGAACAGGCTGAATGCCACTTGTATCGCGGCGCGTCCCCAGTGGTACTTCGCATCAATCGGATTGACGAATAGCGTCCAGCCATATTGAAGATTCGCGACGGCCGCCATGCAAATGACGCCGATGAGCAGCTGCACCCAGGGATTCGCAAACGGCGAACTCGTGCTGCTGTTTTTCGCGGCGGCATTTTTCGAAATGTCGTTGCCGGCCATCCAGTTGTTCTCCCCACAAGACGATGCGCGCACGTACTCTGCATGGCAAAGTCCGAAGAAGTCAAGACCGAAGGGTCACGAATCAAACGATTAGGGTTCTGAGCCGAGCGAGCGGCCGTAGTTGCTGAGCAGAACTTGGATGCCGAAATAGCCGATGAATTCCGGCTGGCCATTCGCGGTGCCGCTGACGCTGCGCCCGGCCATGAAAAGCGCGATGAATGCCGGCGCCAACTTGTAGCGGCCGCCCAGGCCCAAAGTGGTCTGATCCGGCGGCGCGCCGACCGCGTGATCGTCATAGAGCTCCACGCCAAGATCCAATCGTTCCGTCATCGAGCGGCCCACCACGAGTCCTAGGATTCGCTCGTTCACACCGTGCTTGGGAAAAAAATAGCCCGCCTCGAAATCGACATCGACTGGCCCGAGGCGCTTGGTGACCTCGAACGGCAGCAGAAAGCGGGAGCCGGGAACCGCGATCCCTTTGTCCTGAGACGAACTCGGTGCGTTGGCTTCCATCTGCGGAAACACCGAGAGCTGCCAACCGCCCTCCCCCTGGTCAAAGAAGCGCCACTTGACTCCGGGGAAGGCATTGCTCCAACCGCTTTGGCGCGGTTGGCCATCGGCGGTCTGCACCACGTAGGGAACTTCGTAGGTCAGTTGCACTCGATCGCCAATGCCGTAATTCAGGTCGATTTGCGGCACCTGATAAGACGCGACGCTTCGGCTGATCGTTTGCGCGCCGGCAATGTTGATTTCCCAATTGGCGTTGCCCGGGGTGCCGGGATCATTGGTCAAGAAAGGTGGACCTGCCTGCGCGTGAACGGCGATCGGCGCACAAAGAAGCGCCGCGAGAAAGTACGTTGAGAATCTCATCGAGCGGCCGCGGTTCTAAAGCGCTGCGAGGATGACGCCGCCCGCGATGAGCAGCGCGCCGAGCCCGACTTTCCAAGTCAGCCGCTCACCTAATATCAATACCGCGAAAAGTACCACCAGCACAACGCTGAATTTATCGATGGGCGCGACCCGGGAAGCGGGCGCCATTTGCAGGGCACGAAAATAACACAGCCACGAGAGTCCCGTGGCGATACCGGACAACACCAGGTAGCTGAGCCCTTTGTAAGATAAAGTTGCGGGGGCCTGCCATTCGTGGCGCGCCGACACGAGCAAAGCGCTCACCGCCAATATCACAATGGTTCGATAGAAGGTGGCCAGGTCCGAGTTGATATCGGACACGCCGACCTTGCCGAAAATGGCGGTCAACGCCGCAAAAAAGGCGGAACCGAGCGCGAACAAGCGCCAATCGATGCTCATCGGGCGACTATGCACTCACAAGATGCTGGCTCGCAACTGCGGCGAATCCCGTCCTTGGGAGTCTTGTCGCCGCGAATCCGCCCAATGCGATGAGTACGGCGGCACCGTGCTCATCGCAACGTGGCGATGCCGTTGGCGGCGTCGATGACCTTTAGGTTAGATTTGCAATGTGACAGTTAGGCGAACGCAATTCGCCGCTGCTCAAGATTTATTTTATTTTTTGGAATTTTTATTAAATTCTCGGCCATGTTGCAGGCTTTGCCCCACAGAGTGGTCGACTCCGTGTAGGCTTTGACTTGCAGACTGATGTTTATAAGGAGCCTCTGATGTTATCGACGCGAACGCCCTTGCGGTTCTGGCTGACATTGATCTTTGGCGCGGGACTGACCACCGCTTTTATTGCCGAGGGGGCCGCCGCGCAGAACATGGAGTTGCTGCAGCACTGGAAACTCGGCGGTACCGGGGGGTGGGATTACCTGACGATGGACTCGGCGAAGAAGCGACTGTTCATCAGCCGCGCCACCCGCGTCGATGTCGTCAGCGTCGAGTCCGGCAAGGTGCTCGGATCGATTCCCGACACTCAAGGCGTCCACGGCATTGCGCTTGCGCCCGCGCTAAAGCGCGGCTTCACCAGCAACGGGCGCGCGAACACCGTGACGGCGTTCGATCTCGATACGCTGAAGGTCATACAAGAGGCGAAGGTCTCGGGGCAAAATCCCGACGCGATCTTGTATGAGCCTTCCGGCAAGCATGTGTTCACGTTCAACGGAGCCTCCAAGGACGTGACCGTGCTCGATGCATCGAGCCTCGCGGTGGTGGCCACCATCCCCGTGCCGGACAAGCCTGAATTTGCGGCCCAGGACGGCCGCGGCCAGATTTTCGTCAATATCGAAAGCGACCCGGGGCAGATGGTGGTCATTGACACTCAGAAACTAACCGTCAAAAGCACCTGGCCGCTACCGGGTTGCAACAGTCCATCCGGTCTTGCCATCGACAGGGCGCATCGTCGCCTCTTTTCGGTCTGCGACGGCAAGGTGATGGCAGTCACCGATGCGGTCAGCGGCAAACAGACGGCCCTGGTAACGATCGGCGAGCATCCCGATGCCGCCGGGTATGATCAGAAACGCGGCCTCGTTTTCAGTTCCAATGGCGAAGGGACCTTATCGGTCGTGCGCCAAGACTCGCCCGACCGTTATACGGTCGTTCAGACCTTGCCGACGCAGCGCGGCGCGCGCACCATGGCGCTCGACGAGACAACCGGCAAGGTCTATCTCGTGACGGCGGATTTTGGAGCGGCGCCGGCCGCCACGGCGGAGCAACCTCGTCCGCGGCCCGCGCTGATTCCGGATTCATTCGTCCTGCTGGTGGCCGGCGAGCGATGATGGCCAACGCGCAAAGCGAATCATTCACCAACTTTGTGATACAAAGTATCGGCAGACCCGCAGAGGCGGCAACCGAGGCTATTTTTCACCGATTGCTGCAGCGCAAGAGTACTATTTACATTTCTTGACACTGCAGCCCATTTCCTTTGCAATCCCAAGTGCCGGGGACTTTTTGCACAGGACTGCGAGATTTTATCGTATGACAGAACTGCGACAGGCGCTGGACGACATCAACGCTATTCGAAGCCAGGTCGCACGCGGGACGCAATTTCGCGGCTACGGTCCCCTCTCCGTCGCCTCGAGTGGAGTCCTCGCCTTGGCAGTCGCCGCGGCCCAGGCTCGCTGGGCTCAAAGTTCGGAACACGACCTGCGGCTATTTCTGGTGGTATGGATATCGACTGCGGCCGTAGCCGTCTCCCTGTCAGCATTGGAGACCGTGTTTCGCGTGCGGCGAGTTCATTCTGGACTCGCTTTGGAAATGATTCAGGCGGCGGTGGAACAGTTCTTGCCGTGCATTGTCGTAGGGTTACTGCTGACCGTGGTGTTGATGCGCGTCGCACCCCAAGACTCCTGGATGCTGCCGGGCCTGTGGGCCGTAATCTTTAGCCTAGGGGTGTTCGCATCCTGCCGCTTCCTGCCACGGCAAATGTTCGCTGTTGGGGCCTGGTACCTCGCGGCCGGGCTCGTCTCGTTGTTGGTTGCCGCGGGCCACCATGCGTTGCTGCCCTGGAGTATGGGAATATCGTTCGGCGTCGGGCAATTGCTCGTCGCCGCGGTTTTATATTTTGGATTCGAGGACGCCGTTGAAGAGAGTTAACCGAAAATCACAGGCTGCTTCCCCATTCGCCTACGATGGCTTGAATCGCGTGATTCATGAGCGTGCCCGATTAGGCGTGCTGACTTGCCTGGTCACACACCCGAAAGGGCTGCCTTTCCCGGAAATGAAAAAGCTCTGCGCACTGACGGACGGCAATCTGAACCGTCACCTTCAGGTTCTACAGGAGGCCAACTTGGTGAGCCTTGCCAAGGGTCCGGACCGGGATCGGCCGCAGACTTTCTACAGAATTACGGCCTTGGGACGCAGGCGCTATCTCGAATACCTCGCGGTCTTGGAGCAAGTGATTCTCGATGGTGCGGCTGCGACCAAGGCGCCGCTGTCGGAGCGCAGTTCGTAGCCGAGGCGGATACAGCCGTGATCCAACTTCAAAGGATGATAGATTAAGTGCCATTCGATGCGCGCCTGGGTTTGGTGTGGTTTGGTTATGCCGTCGCACTGGCGTCGATGGCATACAGCCTGATCACGGCGTTCGCGACGCGAAGTAACTCGTCTGCCATTCCCCGCGATCGCGCAACGTTGCCGCCCGTTACGATCTTGAAGCCCCTGTTCGGCGCGGAACCGGAAACCTACGAGTGTCTGCGCTCCTTTTGCCAGCAGGCTTATCCCCACTATCAGGTGATCTTTGGCGTCTGCGATCCGCAAGACCCCGCCGTTGCGGTGGTCCATCGGCTGCAAAAAGAGTTCCCGGATCTCGATTTGGTATTGGCGGCGGATCGCAAAGAGCACGGCAGCAACCGAAAGGTGAACAATCTCATCAATATGATGGCTCTTGCGCGTCATGACTACCTGGTCATCTCGGACAGCGATGTGAAGGTCGACCGCGACTATCTCGCCAAGCTCATTCCACCGCTGCTGGACGCCGGCGTTGGCATCGTGACCTGTGGCTATCGAGGCATTGCCCGGCCGGGAATCTGGTCTCTGCTGGGAGCGATGTACATTAATGCCTGGTTCATGCCGTCGGTGCGCGTCTCCGCCATGATGGGTTTCCGATCTTTCGCCTTCGGGGCCACCATCGGAATCAGGCGCGAGACGCTGGTCAGGATCGGCGGTTTCAATTCGGTGTCAAATCAGTTGGCCGACGACTATCGGCTGGGAGAATTGACCCGCCAGCAGGGGCTTCGCACCATCCTGTCCGAAGTAGTGGTCGACACGCTCGTCAAGGAATGCACGGCCGCGGATCTGGTCGCGCACGAGTTGCGCTGGCGCCGCACGATACGCAGCTTAAGTCCCTATGGATACATTTTTTCCGTCGTCACGCTTGGCCTGCCGGTCACAGCCTTGCAGCTGCTGCTGACTCAGGGCGCCGCGCCAGCCGCGGCAATTTTCTCCGCGACGGCCCTGGCGACTACGCTGATTCACTTCAACGCGCGCCGGCCCGGCGCATCGAAAGCCGTGTTGCTGCTGGTGCCATTTCGCGATCTGCTGCACCTCGGTCTTTGGATCTGGAGTTTCGCCACGCGGCGGGTGCAGTGGGGCAACAATCACTATGAAGTGCGCCGAGACGGCGACGTCCAACCGATCGAGGGTTGATGCAGCGGCATTTGATCGTCACCGCTGATGATTTCGGCCTGCACCAAACCGTCAACGAAGCCGTCGAGCAGGCGAGCCGCGGCGGGATTCTCACCGCAGCCAGCCTGATGGTGGCAGGACCTGCGGCGGCCGATGCGGTGCGGCGGGCCCGACGCCTGCCGAATCTTCGTGTCGGTTTGCACATCGTCCTCGCAGATGGATTATCGTCGCTGCCGCATCGGCAAATCCCCAGCATCGCGGACGCCGAGGGGCGCATCGGCGAGGATATGTTTTTCCGAGGCGTACGATATTTTGCGAGTGCCGCCGCTCGCAAGCAGCTCGAAGCCGAGATCCGCGCCCAGTTCCTGGCATTTGCGCGTACCGGACTGCCTCTCGATCACGTCAACGCACACAAGCATTTTCATTTGCATCCCACGATTCTCGGTATTCTGATTCGCGTCGCGCGCGAATTCGGCGCGCGCGCCATGCGGGTGCCGGATGAGCCGTTCTGGTTTGCGGCGCGCACCGGGTATTGGGATGCCGCCGCCGGCACGCTGCTCACGCCCTGGCTCATGCTCATGAGGCATCGATTGCGCGTCGCGGGCATATTCCACAATGACAGCGTGTTCGGAATCGCCAGCAGCGGTTCGATGGATGAGGAGCAGTTGCTGGCGATTTTGACGCGGCTACCGCGCGGCGTGACCGAGATATATTTGCATCCGGCCACCACATCTGGCGCCGCCGTGGCTCCGTCCATGCGCGGCTATCGGCACGCCGATGAACTCGCCGGGCTGCTCAGCGCGCGAGTGCGAGAGGTCATCGCGGCGCTCAACGTTCGGCGCGGCGGATACGGCGACATCTTGCGGAGCATCGGCCGCTCGCTCGCCTGAACTCCGGCGGACGTATACTGTATTGCATGATTTCCGCTATTCGTCTGCCTGGTGTATTGCAGCGCTATCTGAACGGCGCGGTTGACGCTTTGCTGGGCGGAGCGTCCCAGCGCGACAGCGATTTCGCTCGGCCGTTGCGCGAGGAAGCTTTGGTGTCCGCGGATTCGGTATCGTGGCGCGTCTTCAAGAATCCCATCGCGCTGTTCATTGGCGGCACCGCGGCAGTCATTCTCGAGCTGGCGGAGCCTGCGGTCCGCGCCGGCGTCTGGGAGCACTCTTCCTTTCGCAAAGATCCCTTGAATCGTCTGAAGCGCACCGGCTTAGCGGCCATGATCAGTGTCTATGGCGCACGCAGCGTTGCCGAACTCATGATCGCGCGCGTCGTGCGCATGCATGCATCGGTTCAAGGAACCACTGCCGCGGGCATTCGTTACTCGGCCAACGATTCGCGCCTGCTCACCTGGGTTCATGCCACGGCTGCTTTTGGGTTCGCCGCGGCCTACAACCAGTACGTTCAACCATTGAGCGCGCAGAATTTCAACGACTTTTATCGCGAGGGCGCGCCCGTTTCGCGGTTGTATGGCGCCATTGATTCCCCGCACTCGCTTCAAGAAATGCAGGCGCTGTTTGAGTCCATGCGTTCCTGGCTCGCCCCGTCTGCCATCATTTTCGAATTCCTGCGGATCATGCGCGAGACCGCCGCCTTCCCACCGCCGCTGCGGTGGATGCAGCCCATGCTGCTGCGCGCCGCGGTGGAGTTGATCCCCGAGTGGCTGCGCGAAATCTTAGGCCTGTCCGAACATCACGGATTGCGCGCACACGAGCGCCGGCTGGTGAAATGGGCGGGCGCGGGCGCGGACCGGATCGTTTTGCCATCAAGCCCGGCGGTGCAATCCTGTGTTCGGCTTGGATTGCCAATGAATTATCTCTATGCCTGACGAGTGCCGACGAAAAAGCTGATTGAGATGATGAGCAGCACCAATGCGGCGATGGCGCCGTAGCGGTAGTCACGCGCCCGCAAAAAGAAAACCAGCATGACGGCGACGCGCAGCGCCGGAAGCAGGATGAAAAGCGCGATGCCGGCGGTAGCGACGCCCATCCCCAACGCACCCGCTGCAACGCTGAGCGCAAGTCCCAACGCAATGATGGCTGAGGCGGCGAGCGTCCCATAATGCAGCAGCTTCCCGAGCAGGTTTTCCAATTGGCCGGATACGGCCGCCGTGGCGTTCAAGACCTTGGCCCGATGAGATTGATGCCGAAGGCGGCCAACAGCATTTGCGCCGCGAGAAGACCTAAGATGCCGATGAACATCAGGCGCAACTTCTCGTTGGGCACGTTCATGAGGATGTGCGCACCGAGCACCGCCCCCGCGACCGACCCCAACGCGATGGGCGCTGCCACCGACGTGACGATTTCGCCGCGCGCGAAATACGCGGCGGCACTGGCCGCGGCCGTGACGCCGATCATGAAATTGGAGGTTGCCGAGGAGACTTTGATGGGCAGCCGCAGCGCTGTGTCCATGGCCGGGATTTTCAGCACCCCGCTGCCGATGCCGAGCAGAGCCGAAATCAGTCCGGCGCCGTACATCAGTGTCATTCCCAACGGCAGGCGCTGTATGGATGAGGAACCTTCCGGATCTTTGCGCCGCGCCAACATCTGCTGCGCGGAGAGCAACAGAATCACTGCGAAAAGCAGGTACAAATAATGGGTGGGGATCAATCCGGCCAAGAACACGCCGCACAGCGCGCCGGAAGTAGTGGCGGTTTCGAGCAAAATCGCCAAACGAATGTTGGTCAGTCGCTCCTTCAGGAACGGTGCGGCGCTTCCGCACGAACAGGCGATCACCGAAACAAGGCTTGCGCCAATCGCGGTGTGAATATCGACGCGGCCGAACATGGTCAGAACCGGCACGATGAAAATGCCGCTGGCCATGCCCAGCACCCCACCGAGCATGCTGGTGCCGAGGGCCACCCCGAACAACCACAATTCAAGCCCGATCGGCACTAGCCTTGCGCTCGCACGCCTGAGGGCGCGCGGCGCGCCAAGCGTGTGACAAAGCGGATGTGATCACCGCGGTAATACAGCCGCTCGTAGTCCACCGGGCGGCGATTTGCTGAAAAACTGGTGCGCTCGATCAAGAAAATCGGACTGCCCGCCTCCATTCCAAGCGCGCGCGCCACCGTGCCATGCGAGGCGACGGCCGCGAGCCGATACTCTGCCTCGAGCAAAGGCGTGGCGTATTTCTGTTCCAGCAACGAAAAGATCGGCTGATTCTCCAGATCATCGGCCATGATCTTCTCCCCCAGCTCTTGCGGCAGGTAGGTTTCGTCGAATGACAGCGGGATTCCGTCGGCCAAACGAACACGCTGAATTCGTGCCACCGTCGCGCCTCGCTGCAGCGAGAGCTGACGCGCCACGGTTTCACTGGCTGCTACGAGGCGCCGATCCAAGACGCGCGCAGAGGGTTCGCGTCCGAGCGCCTGCATGTCCTCGACAAAGCCGGTGAGTTCGGTGAGCTCCTGAGTGATGGTCGGTTGCGTGACGAAAGTGCCCTTGCCGCGCCGGATCTCGACCAGGCCGCGCGCCACCAAACTCTGGATTGCGGTGCGGATCGTCGTGCGGCTGACGGCGTAGCGTTCGACCAACTGATCCTCGGCGGGCAGGCGCGAGCCCGGGGGTAGGACGCCATCCGCAAAGCTCCTGCGCAGTGCCTCCTCCACCTGAGCGTGTAGCGGAAGTTGCGAAGTGGGGTCAACGTCCATGTAGACATTGTGACATCATGATGTCGTGATGTCTAGAAATCGACCATTCAGCGGTGCAAATGCTCGATCAGGGACGTTTAGTTCACCCTGGCTGCCACCGAAGTGGAATACTCAAGGTCAGCGGACGCGAGCCAGGATTCACAGGGAGCCTAAAGAATGGGACCGATATTCAATGTCGTTATGCGGATCGTCAGTAGCTTGGTCGGCGTGGCAATGATTTTAATGGGGACGGTGTGGATGCTGCAGGGCCTCAACCTGGCGTTTCGGGTCGGCTTCATGGTGGGCAACTACCATTGGACCATTTATGGCGCGATCCTCGCACTGGTAGGCGTCGCGCAAGTCGTGTGGAGCAACATGCGGCAAAAACTCTAAAGGGCCGCGTTTCTTCCCGGGCAGCGTGTTACCCAGGGCTCGGTGTCGTCACTCGGTCAGCGGATGCCCCTTGGGTAGTTGGTGCGCATACCAAGTTGCGAGCCGGTGCCGGATGGTTTTCTCACTGACCTGATCCTCCGGCATCGGCGCAATCACCTTGTCGTGCACCAGCAAGCGATACACGTAAAGAGCCTTGAGGCTCGCGGAATCGGTGGCTTCGAATTCCACCGCCTTACGCCCTTCGGCATATTGAACGCCTGCCTGCAACGCCGCCTTGAACAACTCCGATTCGTGCTTGAGCTTTTTCATGCGCGCATCCTCAGCGGCCGGACGATAGGTGAATCACATCCTCGGCGTCGCCATCGACCGCGGCGCGGCTGAATCTCAAGGGGACGTACGATCCTTGAGCCCACATTGGAAACAGATCCCGATAGTGCGCGCT
>Ga0209007_1000413_pt1 | contig 17559 bp, 14 predicted proteins | sample JacPinW_OM1H0_O2_FD_187961 | JGI IMG/M metagenome (GOLD analysis project Ga0209007, IMG submission 187961) | Forest soil microbial communities from Algoma, Ontario, Canada - Jack Pine, Ontario site 1_JW_OM1H0_O2 (SPAdes) (version 2) | ecosystem: Environmental > Terrestrial > Soil > Boreal... | reverse complement strand
AATTGCCGTTGCGAGTTTCTTGCTGTCGAACAGGACCGGGGCTTTGGATGTGGAGAGCGAGCCGAGCTTTGCTCGGCTTGAACCCCTCGGCTTCGCTCGGGGCAGGCTCACGGGGGCGGCCGTTCCCACACGAGCTGTCGTACTCACATCAGATGTGGCGGACTCTAGTCGCGCGCGCAGGCGGAGAGTTACCAGCTCGACCTCCCGCGCGGGATGGGCGTAGCCGTAGCGGCGGTGGTGTTCTTGTTCGAATTCCTTTAGGAGATTCCTGGTGAACGGCAGGTTGAGTTCGTATCCCTGGCCGCGGTAGCGCAGATCGATGCTGCGATGATAATTTACTTTTCCTTGCCAGGATTCCTGACGAAAATCTTTCGCGGCTTGTTTCTGCAGGGCGGAGAATTCACGATCCAACTGCGCGGCTGGAAGTTTGGCGGCGACTCGCCACAACACCGTGCGCGAGTAATCCTTGACGACATCGCTGACCAGAATGCCGAGTGCGGAGAGCGCGCCGGGCAACGCTGGAATGATCACGTGAGGAATGCTTAACGCTTCAGCGAGAGCGCAGGCATGAAGGCCTCCCGCGCCGCCGAAGGCAACGAGCGCAAAGTCGCGGGGATCGCGGCCGCGTTCGATGGAGACGACGCGGATGGCTTTCTCCATGGTGGCGTTCACTACTCGAATTACGCCGGCGGCGAAGCGTTCGAGCGTGAGCGAACACTGTTGGCGCTTCAGCCATTCGCGCGTGATGCGGCGAGTGCGGTCGAGATCGAGGATGAAGTCGCCGCCCAGAAAACGCTGCGGCTGCAAGCGGCCTAGCAACAAATTCGCGTCGGTGACGGTAGGCTGGGTGCCGCGACCGTAGCAGATGGGGCCGGGATCGGCGCCGCCGGATTCGGGGCCGACGCGGAGAACGCCGGCGGCGTCGAAGCGGGCAAGTGAGCCTCCGCCTGCGCCTACCGTGTGAATGTCGAGCATGGGGACGCTGACGGGAAGTCCCGCGACTTGAGCGTCGTTGGCCGTGGTTGGTGCGCCTTCGACCAGCGAGACATCGGTGGACGTGCCTCCCATATCGAAGGCGATGATGCGTTCGAAGTCGCTGGCGCGTGCGCTGGCGGCGGCGCCCACTACGCCTCCGGCGGGACCGGAGAGTAACGTGCGCACGGGTTCGCGGGCGGCGGCGGCGAGGGCGGTGATGCCTCCGCTGGATTGCATGACGAAGATTCGAGGGGCTAAAGCCCCAACATTCTTGGGGGCGCTTTTCGCGGCGCTGAAGCGCCGCTCTTCCACGGAGCGGGTGGGATCCGATTTGCTTTCGAACAAGGCCAGTTCTCCAGCGCGGCGCTCCAGATTTTCCAGATAGCGCTGCATGATCGGTTGCAGGTAGGCGTTGATCACCACGGTTGACGTGCGTTCATACTCGCGAAATTCGGGGAGGATCTGATGGGAGATTGAAAGCGGAATGCCTAGAGTCTTGAGGGCCTCGGTTACGGCCAATTCGTTTTTCGGATTCGCAAAAGAGAACAATAACGAGATCGCGATGGATTCCGGTTGCTTCTCTGCGACTTGGGAGGCCAGCGATTTCAAACCTGCACGCGAAGGTGAGGTTAGGATTTCGCCGTCGCTGGCTGTGCGTTCTTCGATGCCGAAGCGGAGTTCTTTCGGGATTAGGGGTTCGATGCGGTCGAAGAAGAAGTCGTAGAGTTTGGGGCGGGTCTGGCGGCCGATTTCGATGGCGTCTTCGAAACCGGCGGTGGTGACTAGGGCGGTGCGCGCGCCTTTGCGTTCGAGCAGTGTGTTGGTGCCGACGGTGGTGCCGTGCAGAATGACGAATTCGCCTGGATGATCGATTTTGCTGAGCGCTTCGACGATGGCTTGCGAGGGATCGGCGGGGGTGGAGAAAACTTTCAGCATGCGCAGGCGTCCGCTGGCTTTATCGATCCAGACACAGTCGGTGAAGGTGCCGCCGGTGTCGATGGCTACGCGGAGCGGTTGGGGATGGCGGGACATGAGATTTAAGTGCGGCGAACAAGGGTAGCATCTTCAGGAAAGCCCATGTCTCGCAAAAGAAGCGAGACATGGGGCACCCCACATTTAAAGCGCCCACATTTGAATTTGCTTCGGAAAATTAGGGTAACATCTGCGGCTATGAGATATGCATTTCTGGTTGAGACGTATGCCACTGAGCGGGTGAAGGTGGTTAGCGTGTGGAGCGAGTTTCGGGACGAAGATCTTCCGGTGCGTCCGCGGGAGGGCGATGCGCGGGGGCGCAGCGTGCACGAGCAGATGGTGCACCAGTGTGTGAGCGAAGATTTGTGGTTCCGCAACATGCTGGGAATTGATGTGGGTGCGGCGAACACGGGAGTCCTCAAAAGCGCGCCAGCTCTGCCCCGGCAAGAAACGCGGCTGGAGTTCATGAAGCGGTATGCCGAGGACAGCGGGAAGCGGCTGGCGGCGCTGCAGGAAAAAGATGATGCGTGGTGGGAAGAAGATGTGAAATTCTTCGATGTGCAGCGGTCGCGGGCGTGGGTCATTACGCGGCGGATGACGCATACGTCGCATCATCGCGGACAGTTGATGGCGATGCTGCGCATGTTGGGGCGGGATGTGCACAGCAATTATGGGCCGACTGCGGATACCGGTGGGTTAATGCAGAATCATGCGCCTACGATTTATGCGTATGGGAGTTTGGAGGAGTTGTTTACGGGGGAGGGTGCTGGCGGGAAGAAGGCGGTGTTGCCGGGGAGTGGAGGAAAGGCAGTGACGGAGAGGCTTGAGTAGCGTGTACCGGCATCGCGCACCAGAATCTGGTCAATGAGCGTAATCGGGATTTTTCGCCAACTGAACGCGTCCCGCATCACTGGATACGTCCACCTTGCTCAGCCGGGGGAACGGCTTCCCATCTCATGTCATCTGCGTCCATGAAACCGAAGTACTCAATCAGGCGGTAGGTGACATTCGACACCGTGTCGCGGAACCATCTCTCCGTTCCGCGCCTTGAGGAGGCCAAACTTCGAGGCGGAGACAATTCCTCGACTAATCCACCCGCTACAAGTTCTTCCAATTTCATCTTCAGTACATGAGCTGTCATGACCGTGATTTGGCCCGTCTTGAAGTTGCTCAACGGCGTGGGATCGGCAAGCACATCGATAGGCTGTGGTTTCCACGAATTCCTGCCGTTCCAAACATTGACGCAGAGCTCAAAGCTCCGCCCGCACCCCCAGCACTGAAGAGCGTGCGCAATCACGTCTCCTCCCGGCCATTGTGGGGCGAGCATCTTCTCCAACGGAAAGTCGGCGCGGACAACGTGAAGTCGTCTCTTATCCACAGCCGTTATGAGTTGACGGACGAAGTTCTGATAGTCGTTCGGAGTTTTAAAAGTCAGTCGCTCATTAAATTCGAAACACTGGCGGCAAGCATTCATGTTCGCAACGATTATCAATCACAAAAGGCGAAGGGGGAAAGTCAAGGCGATTACACTCATTAAATGGCGATTTCACCTGACTAATGAAGAACTTCCATCCTCGCGCCGCGAAACCCGGAGATCTATCCCTTTGTTGTAAACGCCAGCGTTAGCAAGGTTTTTTGTTCCACCTCATGCGCTTTGGCGCTGCCGGTGGCGGGGCTGGCGCTGGAGCTGCGTTTGACCGAAAGCACGTGACGGTTACCGGCGATGCGTTGCAGGCGTGGAAGCATGTTAAATAGAGCGCCCATGTTGGCGGGCTCCTCCTGCACCCAGACGATGTCTCCGTTGTCGCCGTGGCGGGCGAATTCAGCGACGAGTTCATCTTCAGGGAAGGGATAGAGTTGTTCGAGAAATACGATTGCGGTTGAATTATCTTTTCTCTTCTTGCGCTCGGCCTGGAGTTCGTGGCCGATCTTTCCGGTGCAGACCAGGATACGGTCGGCTTCTCCGATTTCGGTGTCGGGAATTACGTTCTGGAAATTTTTCGTGGTGAAGTCTTCAATCGGCGATGAGGCGTCGGGGTGGCGCAACATGCTTTTCGGTGTGAAGACTACCAGCGGTTTACGCCAGTGGCGCAGGGCCTGGCGGCGGAGCAGGTGAAAATATTGGGCGGCGTTCGAGGGCTGCGTGATCTGGATATTGTGTTTGGCGGCGAGTTGGAGGAAGCGCTCGATGCGCGCGCTGGAGTGCTCCGGTCCCTGGCCTTCGTAGCCGTGAGGAAGAAGCAGGACTAGGCCGGAGAGCAGGTTCCACTTGGCTTCGCCGGCGGAGATGAATTGATCGATGATGGCCTGCGCGACATTTACGAAGTCGCCGAACTGGGCTTCCCACAGGACGAGCGCTTCGGGATAGTCGCGGCTGTAGCCGTATTCGAAGCCGAGCACGCCTTGCTCGGAAAGAGTTGAGTTGTGGATTCCGCAACTGGCCTGGCCGGGCGCGATGTTTTCCAGCGGGACATACTCGTTTTCGTTTTCGATATCGACGAGAACGGCGTGGCGCTGATTGAAAGTGCCGCGGCGGGAGTCCTGTCCCGATAAGCGCACGGGAATGCCGGCTTTTACCAGACTCGCGAAAGCGAAGGCCTCGGCCATGCCGTAATCGACGGCGCGTTTGCCTGAGCCCATCTCGGCGCGCTGCTCCAGGAGCTTCTTCACCTTCGGATGAATGTGGAAGCCCTCGGGATATGCGGTGAGATGTTGGGTGAGCTCGGCCAATTCATCGGACGAGACGCCGGTTTCCACTTCGAATTCCGGCTTGTGACGGCCTCCATAATATTGGTCCCAATAACTGGGCAGGTCGCGCATCAAAGGCTTCTTGGTGATTTTGCCCGCGTCTTTCTGCGCGGCTTCGAATTCAGCTTTGATGGCGGCGGCTTGCGCCGGCGCATCGGTTGCGCCGATGTCATCCGCGTAGATTTCCCACAGCGGCGGATGGTCTTTAATTTTTTTGTAGAGCAGCGGCTGAGTGACGGTGGGGTCGTCGACTTCGCTGTGTCCGTGGCGGCGGTAGCCGATCAGATCAATTACCACATCGGTACCGAAGCGATAACGATATTCGGTGGCGAGGCGGGCTACGCGAACTACGGCGTCCACATCTTCGCCGTTGACGTGGAAGATGGGAATCGACTGGCGGCGCGCGATGCAGGCGGCGAAGCGGGTGCTGTGCTCTTCGAGATAGCTGGTGGTGAAGCCGAGCAGATTGTTGACGATCACATGAATAGTTCCACCGACGGTGTAGCTGGGAAGGTCGGCGTAGTTCATGGTTTCGGCGAGGATGCCTTGTCCGGCGAATGCGGCGTCGCCGTGGATGAGGAGCGGAAGATATTTTTCGCGTCCGCCTTCACCGGCGCGGTCTTGCTTGGCGCGCGTGCGGCCGACAGTTACAGGATCGACGGCTTCGAGATGGCTGGGGTTTGAAACCAGATGGATGTGAACTTTGTTGCCGCTGTACGTGGTGTATTCGCCGGTCGCACCCATGTGGTACTTCACGTCGCCGGAGCCGAGGACGCTGCGCGGATCAACATCTTCAAATCCGGCGAAAATTTCTTCCGGATCACGCTTGGCGACTTGGGCGATTACGTTGAGCCGTCCGCGATGGCTCATGCCCATCACAAGTTCGGCTGCGCCGAGGCGCGAACCGGTGTCGAGAAGCTCATCGACTAATGGGATCAGCGCGGTAACGCCTTCGAGCGAGAAGCGCTTGCTGCCGAGATAACGCTGCTGCATGACCTGCTCAAAAATGTCGGCGCGGATGAGCAGATCGAGAATTCGCTTCTGGTCTTTTTTATGAACCTCGGATTCGGTAACCTCGTAACCCGGAGACGGCGATTCCATCTGCTGGTAAATCCAGCGGCGGCGTTCAGGATTGTAGATGTGATTAATTTCGATTCCGATGGTCGAGGAGTAGATGGCGCGGGCTTCGCGGGCATACTCACTGTCGCCCTGCAGTTCAATGGTCGGACGTGGGCGGAGAAAACCGAGGGGATCGAGATCGCCTTCGAGGTATCCCCATTGGCGGAAGGCGTTGAAGATGTTTTCGCGTTCGGCGGATGTTTCAATGACAGCGGCTCTTGCGCCGCCGTTGGACGGCTTTGATTTCTGGGTTGGCATATTAGACATTACTAGAATAAAGGATGCGGAGCGGGGTGCGGGGGATTCTAGAGCCTGCCGACAAACAAACCCGGCCAGGAATCTTTCCCTGGCCGGATAGGGCTAACAATTACAACTTGTGGACTCAGCGTGGAAAGTGGAACGTCTCAAACAGGTCACTAATTGCTGGCCCGTTAACGGGAACATACGGGTTGCTAGATTTCGTCACCGGATTCGGGAAATTGTCCCGGCTGCGGAAACTAACCGTACCGATGTTCCAGTTCCTCTCGATGAACTTGAGGATGGAGACGTGGTCCGAATATCCGTGGGCGATGTGGCCACCCTTGGAGTATTGAGAGACCACGATAAACGGGATACGTGTGCCGTCGCCGAAGAAGTCGAGCGGCTGAACATAACCGGAGTCATAGTATCCGCCGCCTTCGTCCTCAGTGATAAAGATCGCGGTATCGTTCCAGTAAGGAGAGTTCTGGATCTCATCGACGATCTTTTTCGTGAAGCCCTCGAACAGGTCGAGCTTCGACGATGCCGGATGGCCATCGACGTAGCCGCTGGGCTTGACGACGGAAACCGCCGGCAAAGTTCCCTGGGCAATGTCGTTGTACAGGTCAACCGAGTCCTTCATGTGCGCTGCCACCTGAGCCGGGTTCGACATGATCGACGTGTCGTACTGGAACGGGTTGCAGATGTTGCAATATTCGTCAGCGTTCGGCCCGTTGGTTCCATAGTTAAGCTGGTAGGGGTCGTTGACGTAGTTGTTCCACTGATCGCCGTAGTACTTCCACGAAATGTTATTGGCATTGAGGTCATCGCCAATGCTGGGCGTGGAAGAAGGCGGGATCGTGAACGGGGTGTTGGACGGATTCTGGTCGGTATAGGCGTTCTTGCCATTGCCGAACCAGCCCGGGTTGTAATTGTTCAACAGATAGTAGTGGCCCCCTTCACAATGCGGGTCAATACCGAGCGATTTGAGGTAACTCACGATTGGGCCGACGCCGGGCGCTGTAGGATCCGAGCAATCACTGTACGATCCGCCCCCAGAAGCCGGGCTGGGCGTAAAGGGCGGCGGATAGCCGGAGTTGTAGCTGTTACCGTAGCCGTCTTCGCTATACCAGTTGTTGGTGCCGGGAGCCGGGTTGGGGTTTTCAACTTCGTTAACGGTCCCCTCGTCCGGATTGGGGCCACCGTCGTAGGGTTCGGTAAATACCACCTTGTTGTTCGGTGGCTCGGCAGGATTCCCGCGACTGTCGCTGAACCAGATCGCATCGCCGTGACCGAACATAATGTGGTTGGCGCCGGTGCCTCCATTGACGGATTGATGGAAGTTATCGCTCATGGTGTAGGCATCCGCCAGGCTCTTGAAGTAAGGAGCATCGCCTCGCTGCACGTTGTAAAAGGCGAGGGAGGTCGATCCTTCACCCGTGGTGGTTGCGTCTGGAACGCTGGGCAAATAATTGTAGGTGAAGCAGGGAAGCGCACCGTTGTCAGAAGAGCACAATGGTGGCTGCGTGACGCCATTCGTGCCCGCCCCGACCGTTACCTCAACCCAGGAAAACAACTTGGCGTTGCAACCAGAAGGATTGTCGGCACTGGCATGGCTGAGCCCGCAATTCAACTGCTGCCACATCTGATAGAAGCGATGGACCGGGCTCGCGGCATAGTCGTTATAGGTGAATGCTCCGCCATTCGTTAACTGAAATGGCCCGGCGGGCAAGGTCGTAACGTGGTCTATGCGGGTATCGGGTGTGTACTTGGTGAGTCCGGTGCCACCGCTGACGAGATACTGATAATACTGATTGTTCGGCAGTCCGGATTCGGAAAGTTCGGCACACTTTACCGCTGAAATCGCCGGGCTGGTTCCGCAGGGATTGGAGCCGGAGAAATAACCGGCCGAACCGCTGGGACCGCCGACTAGCGGTGCAGGTAAATTGTTGTTGGGAAATGTCTGTTTCGGCGGGTCCAATAGGAAGGTATCGGTATCCGTCGCCGACAGCTGTCGAGCTTTTTCAAAGTTGGGACCGGGGGATGCGTTCTTATTGGCATCCAGCTTGATGATGCCTTCCGAAAGCAGGTTGTTCACGGTCTCGCCGCTTTTCGGTACGTAGGTGGCGAAGACGTGATCAAAGCTGCGGTTTTCTCCGATGATCACGATGACGTGCTTGATCGGAGAGACGGTCGCTGCATCGCGAGATTGGTCGGATCGTTGGGGTTGGGCGGCTGCGCTGGCCAGGGGTGCGCCGATTGCAAACTGGAGCATGGCCACACCGGCCAGTCCAGTACGCAAGTAATGCGTCCCTTTTACTGCGATTGATTTGAGAGTCATTGATCCTCTTCTCCTCTGGGTTAGGGTTAAGGTTAGGTTCAAGCTGCTGCTTGGCAGTGGATACAAAATCTAAAGTCGTTTTTACGGTTCTACGCGAATCAGCCCCATCATCCCTCCATCCTCGTGCTCTAAAAGGTGGCAGTGGTATACAAAGTCGCCCACGGTATTCGGGTCGCGAAAGTCCATCCGCAATTTCACGGCGGGGTATGAAAGGCCTTTTCCGTCGTAATAAGGAACGTTGACGGTGTCGCGAAGAAACGGCTCGTTCACCTGCTTGCCGAGGTAATCGAGCAGCATGAAATGCAGCTGATGAATATGAAAGGCATGAAGTTCGCTGGAGCGGTTTTCAATGATCCAATCCTCGACCGTCCCCTGCTTTGCAACGATGTTAGGAACTCCTGATTTTGGATCGAACTGCTCGGGTGTTTGGCCGTCTACGGTTACGTAGAATTCCGTCGCGCTGGTGGGATCATTCGGATCGACAAGCTTTTCGGAGAAGTAAAGCCTGCGCGTTCGAATTGGAGCTACGCTTCCCAGCCACGGCAGCTGCGATGCAGGAAGCGGTTGCGGCGAGGCGGCCAGCTCCGAGCGCGGCTCGGGCGCATCTTTGGAAGCACTGATGATAGCGATGGCACGGTTGGGATCGTTCTCACCGCTGGGGCCAGTATTTACAGCTCGCGTAACTAGAAGTCCCGACGTATGTTCGGGAGGTCCTTTCACAATGAATTCCACGCGCGCGCCCGGTGGCACGCCGAGGTGGGTTTGCCAGTCCACAAAATCCGCCGGCAGTCCGTTTTCGTTGAGCGGAACTCCATCGATGGCCACCAGACCAAGGGACTGCGGTGTGTGGCCGAATAGAACTTCCAGGTTGAGGTAGGTAATTGCCGATGCATTCACCACGCGCCAAAGCTGCTGCTCCTCCGGCTTCATCTCGATTATGGCGGGCCGATAATCGGGATAGGGCACAGGCGTAAAGTTGATCGAGATATCCTTCGCCGGCTTGCCGAATCCGGTGCCGGTATTGGCTGCGTCCCCATCCTTATCGAACAGCATCTTAGGGATAACCGGTTCCGACTTCGAGGGCGGAGCGTTAGGGTTCAGCAGGTCCTGATCGCGTATGACAAAAACTCTTTCCGGCAATCCCGCAACCGCTTTATCCGCCCGCTCGATTCCTTCGACGATCATGGCGCCCGACGCGCCACCGAGCACCTGCACTTTCGTAAACCCATGAATGTGTGGATGGTACCAATACAACCCGGGCGGCTCGTTGTCAGGGATGCGGAAGCGATACTCGAACGGCGGATCCTTCGGCTGAATCGATGTGTGTAAGACGTCGTCCTGGTGGCAGACGGGAGGGATCGTTAAACCGTGAAAATGAAGATTCGTGGAATCCCGCGTCATCAAGTCGCTGGCGCAGGAACTCCCATTCTTCTCGGCCTCTCCATGCGGGTGCTGGTGGGCAGTCATTGTCGTTGCGGCATCGAGACCGAAAGCGGTCAAATCATTTTTCAAAGTCAGGATGACTAGATCGCCGGGACTCACGCGAAGAGTGGGCGCTTCCGCGCCGTTCTCATCAATGAAGCAATAACGAGTGCTTCCGTCACTCTGCTTCGCATTGAGTGCGGTTAACTCGACTTTCAGCACGCCGTTGTGGCTGCGCAGATCTTCCGGCTCGGTAACTACGCTGCCGGGCAAGGGGCGCGAGCACACGTCCGACGCATCCCGTGCGTGTAGAACCGAAGGCGATTGAATCAAGCACAGGCAGGCGACGACGATGACGCTTTTCAACATCCGTTAGTTTCCAGGACTTGCCAACAGATCAGTGCTGGTCTTTCGTGTGCTATACCCAGTGCGCTATGCCACGCTCAATGAAAGTTTGTGTTGGAAGAGCTTCGGTGCGACGTTGAAGACATGAATTTTCTCCTGAGCGCAGTACGGAGATGACTACGCTTGCAATCGTACTCGGAGCATTGTTGCAGAAAGGTTTCACCAAGATGAATTCCCAAAGAAAAAATCCGCAGGAGAAATACGTGACGCGTGAAAAGCCACGCTAGTCCCAGGGTTCATCAAAATGACTCGTCAAAATGATTCGTTCGAAATTCTATAGCGGATTCTCTGGCCAATGTGAAGATCAGATTAATAAAATTCCACAGTGCAAATTGCTTCATCAGGTAAACGCCGTAGGCCGGTTGGCAAGCTGGACCAATGTAGACTGCATGAACCCCTCCGACGCGGAGGAAAAGCCATGCCAACTCTTCTCGGAATTCCGCTCGATGCGAACTCTTCTTATTTGCGGGGAGCGGCGGGTGCGCCGGAGAAGATCCGCGAAGCTATGCGCTGCGACGCTTCCAACCAGTGGACGGAGCTGGGCGTGGATTTGGGAGCGGTGGACGCTCTCGCCGATGCGGGCGATTTGCGCTTGCAGAATTCACCAGAGCGAGCCGGCGACGATTTCGCAGAGATCGAGCGCGCTGTGGGTGCGTTACTGGTGAAGAACGAACGTCCGGTGCTGCTGGGCGGGGATCACTCGGTGACTTATCCCATCCTGAAGGCGTTTGCGCGACGCTATCCTGAGTTGACGATCATTCATTTCGATGCGCATCCGGATTTGTATGATGAGTTCGAGGGCAGCCGAGTGTCGCATGCCTGCCCTTTCGCGCGCATCATGGAGGAGCGGCTGGCCAAGCGTTTGGTGCAGCTGGGAATTCGTACGATGGTTGGCCATCAGCGCGAGCAGGCAGCGAAGTTCGGAGTCGAAGTGGTCGAGATGCGGGCGCTTCCGGCTTTCGAGCGCATGAAGGTTCAAGGGCCGGTTTATATTTCTTTCGATGTGGATGTGCTCGATCCGGCATTCGCGCCGGGAATCTCGCATCGCGAGCCGGGCGGGATGACGGTGCGTGAGGCGATTGCTCATCTGCACGCGATTGAGGGCAGGATTGTTGGAGCGGATATCGTGGAGTTTAACCCGGCGCAGGATGTTGCAGGAATGACGGCGACGGTGGCGGCAAAGATGCTGAAGGAGATTTTGGGGAAGATGATTGTGGGAGGGTTATAAGAACGCTCGGGGTGGAAAACGCCTTGCGAGGCCGACGCTGCGACGGCGTGCAAGGGATCCTTCGACTGCGTGGCTGCTTCGCTTCGCGAACCAGCCACTTCGCTCAGGATGACAACATTGTAAGGAGGAAGGTAATGGGAAATGGTCTCTTGCAGACTGCGAGTCCTTATTCAGTAGAGGAAACTGTGATGCGGCTGGAATCGGTGCTCGCCCAGCGTGGCGTACAGGTGTTCGCTTTGGTCGACCACAGCGGCGAGGCGGAAAAAGTTGGGTTGAAGATGCGGCCGACGAAGCTGTTGATTTTTGGCAATCCCAAGGGAGGGACGCCGCTGATGGTGGCTGCACCTTCGCTGGCCATCGACCTGCCGCTGAAGGCTCTGGTGGCCGAGGATGAAAGCGGCAAGGTTTGGGTTTCCTACAATAGTCCCGAGTACCTGCAGCAGCGGCACGGCGTGCCCGAGGAGTTGATCAAGAATATCGCGGTCGTGGGCGCGCTGGTGGCCAAGGCTGTGGAATAATGCTGCGTCGTCTAGTCGCTGTCATAATTTTTAGCGGGAGGCTGTGTGGTTGAGGATTCCAATCGGGCCCGAGATCATCTGGCGAATGAGCGCACGTTTCTGGCATGGGTAAGAACCAGCGTGGCGATTGTAGTGTTTGGATTTGCCATTGGGCGGTTCGCCATCGCCCTGCGGCAGTTGGCGGGGTTTCAGGGCGTGCCTTCGAAGACCACCGGGTTTTCCGTGTGGATGGGAATGAGTTCGATTCTGGCGGGAGTAATAATGGTCGTCGCCGGACTGGCGCGCTATCGGAAAACGAGAGCGCAACTGGATCAGGGAAAGTTTGAGCCGGCGGGATTCATCGTGGATCTGGTGACGATCCTGACGGCTTTGTTTGGGCTGGCGCTGGCGGGGTATTTGATCTATGTGGAGAAGAGCTTCGGCTGAGTGCGATTCGTGGTGGTGAAGTCGAGCTTCGCTCGACTGGACAGCCGGGGCGGCTGTCCCCACATAAGCATCCCGCAGAATTGAAATCTTATGGCAAATGATCAGGAAAAAGAGGCGGCGGCGCGGGCGAGCTTGCGGTTTGTGAAAGACGGACAGATCGTCGGAATGGGGACGGGGTCGACGGCGGCGTATTTCATTCAACTGCTGGGTGAAAAGGTGAAGAATGGTCTGAAGATCCGCGGCATACCCACCTCGGAACATTCTCGGGAAACGGCGGCGAGGCTGGGGATTCCGCTGACCACGCTGGATGAGTGCCAGGAAATCGATGTGACGGTGGACGGGGCGGACGAAGTTGATCCGCAATTGCGGTTGATTAAAGGTGGAGGTGGCGCACTGCTGCGGGAAAAAATTGTAGCTTCGGCGACCAAACAACTGGTGATCGTGGCCGATGCCACGAAGAAGGTCCCGGTGTTGGGGAAGTTTCCGCTGCCGGTGGAAGTCATCAAGTTCGCGCAGGCGCTGGTGGCGAAGAAGATTCGGGCGCTGGGAGCCGCGGTCGAGCTGCGGCGGAACGCCGACGGCAAGCCGTTTTTGACCGACGAGAACAATCACATTCTGGATTGCCGCTTCGGAAAGATTCCGGATGCGGAAGAACTGGCGCAGCGCCTTAGCGATATGCCGGGAGTGGTGGAACACGGATTGTTCATCGGAATGGCGAACGTCGTGCTGGTGGCAAATGGGAGCGAAGTTGATGAGCTGCGGCACGGAAGTTGAATTTCAGGCAGAAAATACTTTCACCACAGAGACACAGAGAAACCCCTTTTTTGTCTGTCTCTGTGTCTCTGTGGTGAATGGTTCTTGAAGATCAATCGAATGGCCGCAGGAGAACAGCCACCGGGGCAGGATCAGCCGTCGCGGCGTCGGGGCGTGAGATACCGCGTGCAGACTCCGCTGGATGTCACGGTGCTGCGTTCGGGGATTCCCGATACTTTGCCGGGGCGGTCAGTGAACCTGGGCGAGGGCGGAGTGGCGGCGGTGCTGGCGGGGGAGTTGTCGCCGGGTGAAGCGGTGGGAGTCGAGATTAGCCTGCCGTTGGTGACGGGTTTGTTGCGCACGCGGGCGCTGGTGCGGCATCAGGACAAGCTGCGCTCGGGGCTGGAGTTTGTGGGGCTCTCAGCGGAGCAGCGGGCCGCGATTCGCGATTGGGCGGGAGAGACGAAAGCAGAACCGGAACCGGGGACGCGACCGGAGGTTGCAATCGAGGCTGCCGCCGGCAACGATTCGGAAAGCGATGGACCGCGCATTGGTCCGGGACGTGGGGCGCAGCCTCCGGTGCGCAAGCGGCGCGGGCGGGCTGGGATATTCGTGCTGGCGATCGCCGCCGTATTGATTGCAGGGTTCTGGTGGCGCTGGAATCGCGGATGGGAAAATCTGGAATCGAATCTTCAGAGAAGCGAAACCACGGCCAGCCAGCAGCCTCAAACTCATGTCCCCGCCGATGTGATGGAAAAGTTGGTGACTCACCGGGTCGATCCTGACTATCCCGAGGCGGCGCGTGCCGACAAGCTGCACGGAGTGATTGTGTTGGATGTGGTGGTGGGACAGGATGGATCGGTGATCGATGTTCATCCGCTCAACGGACCGGAGGTCCTGGCGCACGCCGCGACAGATGCCATGCGCTGGTGGCGGTTTGAACCCTATCGCGTTGACGGTCGACCGGTGGTAGTGGAAACGACAGTTGCGGTAGAGTTCAAACCTTGAGCGCAGCACCAGCCTTTCCGATTTAACTATCCTTGTTTGCTTTTGCTGCTTTATTGCTTTCGAGCGGCTTCTCATCCCCGCTCATAGCCGTTTTGAAACCTCGAATCCCATCGCCCAGGCCTTTGCCGAGCTCGGGCAGTTTTTTAGGGCCGAAAATTAGAAGTGCGATTCCGGCGATGATCAACAAGTGCATGGGTTGAAAGAGTCCTTCGATCATGAGAACCTCCTGTACTCGTTAGGCGAAATTATGGATAAGGCGAGACTGGCGGCACGCGGATTCCGCCGCCAGCCTTTCGCCTACGATTGGCAAACGATGGTTCCGTTCATGCCGTCGGGATAGAAACCGCCCGAGCAATTTCCCCCGGCGTAAACAATGTTGAGCACCTGGGCCGTAGTGCGCGGGATGCTCAAAGCATTGCTGCTGCTTACATCGTAGGGAGCTGATGTAGTGGGAGGAATGTCAAGCGAATCTACTGCGGGACTGGTAACGTGGTTATCGATGCACGCCAGCCGAATTGAGCCGGAGTGTTGAGCTTCGGTGGCCAAAATTGCCCCCGCTGCTGCCAAATAGGTTTTGCTGCTGATCAGCGGAGCAGCTCCTAGGTAGGCGCTCACTCCTACATCCTCGAATTGTCTGGCCAGCTCCAACCAGCTATTGACGCTCGAAAATCCGTAACCCAGGGCGGCAAGGTTAATCGTAGGCTTCTTTACCGCCGCCGAGCCGAGAGCCGACCGCAGGTATTGCACGTGGTCGATTTCGTTCTCTCGCAGCGCCGTGGCGAGGAATGCCAGGGACGAGCTTCCGAAGTCAGGCACCATATTTCCGCCGGTCGTGGGACCGCTTTCCTCGGCTGCCGTAAGCACTTTAAGCTCCAGCAGGTTCGCTCCATAGGTCGCCACAGCGTAGAACTCAGCTTCCAGATATTCCAGGTTGAGGGCGAAATTCAAAATGTCGGCATCGGTGATGGTGGTTGCAGCTGCAGCTTTGCCCAGCATGCCCAAGGGGCCGCCCAGCATGGTTGCGGCCGCAACGCCGATTCCGGTTACGCCCACGCGCTTCATGAACTTACGACGGTCGGATGGACTGTTGACTATGCGCTCTATTATTTCTGTCTTCATTGAGATGTGCCTGTCCCTTTCATGCTGAGACGTAGCTCAGCAAGTTGAAATTAGGGTTGGGCGAATTGAGCGGGATTCGCAGCGGGGCCGTTTCGAATGCAGTCGGTCTGAGTTCTGCCTTCGAGATTGTCTATAGGCTGTACGTTGGAAGGAAGATTTTGGATTCTTCGTGCAGAGCTTATTTTTAAAATTCTTGCAGGGTCGGACTTTTATTCTTGCAACCTAAGTCGTAGCTCGGGTGCTCTGCTCTTAGCCGCGGCGTTTGCGCAGGGCGCTGAGCACGATGATGCCGCTGACCGCAAACGAGACGACTGCGGCAAGCGCGGCGATCAGCATAAGAATCCCACTGAGATGCAGGACGTCGGCGAATACGGCTGCCACGGCGAAGATAACGCCAATGCCGTTGAGCCAGAGTGGACCTTTAATGGAAGATGCCCGGCGGGAAGAAGGAAGATCGGGACGCAGGCGAAGTTGCAGGAGCAACGCCGCTACTCCGATGGCAGCGACCACGACCAGCGCTACCGGACTCAGGAACGCGCGCTGGCTGGTGTAGAGGACGACAAGTGCGAGCGCCGCAAGCAGCAGGCCAGCGGCGATGATGGTCGCGCCGCGAGGTTGAGGATTGTGGCCGGGGCTCGAAGGGGTGTCTGACACGGAGTTCCGTCTTGAGATTTATACAGGCGCGGGCTGAGGTTTTCAAATTGGGGTCCAATAAGAAGCTTTCTAAGCCTGTCCTAGGAGTCCGGTGTCGAAGTGCCTATCCCGGCAAGCCACTCAGCCTGGCGAGGATCGCCGTGGTTCACCGCATAGAGCACAAGTTCGACGCGCGACGAAATCCCCAGCTTATCGAAGATGCGGAATAAGTACTTTTTGATCGTGTGCTCACTGAGGTTGAGTTCGCGGGCAATGTCGCGATTGCTCATCCCTTCGGCGACCAGGGCGACGACCTGCTCCTCGCGGGGCGTAAGCAGTTGGCGGCCGTTGGAGTTGAGAACGCGAAGCGAAGGCACCTCGGAAACCAGGTCGAGCAGAAAGTTCATTTGTTCGGTGTTGGCCCAGATTTGACCAGCTGCGACCCGCAAAATGCACCGGCAGAGCAGGCGGAACTGAGCGTCCGAGATGCAGAAGATACCACGGGCGCCGGAGCGGAATGCGTTGATGATCAGTTCGCGGTCGTAAGACTCGACCAGGAGAACTTTCGCGACGGCGGGGTAGGAAAGGTGAATACGGCGCATCGCGGCCAACTGGTTGGCGATGCTGCCGGAGTGATTGAGCGTAAGAACGAACACTTTTGCAGGATTAGAAGCCACGGCCTGGAGGATCAAAGCGATATCGGCCGGGCAAGTGGAGATGCTGAACTCGGAGCGACGGCGTAAGGCGCTCGTCAGCAGTTGCGCCTGCATGCGGTTCGAATCTGCAATGAGGACGGTAATTGCGGATGAATCCGTGGCCAGAGACGAACTCATGAAACAGGGCTCCCAATGAAACGGTATTAAAGTGATGCGATCTTAGGCGTACATGGGGACGTACTCAAGGAAAGATGTCACAAAATTCAGGGCAGTCTTTCATTTCGGGAAAACAGGTTTCGATGCTGTGGAAAAGTAGAACGCAGGTTGCGCTGGCGGAAATCCTCAGGCAGTTTCACAGTGAGCTTCTCAGCGGCAGTGCTTAATTCCTCATTGGAGAGTTTCATTTCTTCTAACCGAATGTGATTCCGTGAACATGCAAGTCTACTTTTGTGGGTAGCCCGTGAACGAACATTCCTGCATCGGTGCTCGAACACCGCTGCGAGCAGAACCCGCGCCGCTTGGGGCTTTGCGCTTTGCGCTTGTGAATCTGGCATGACCCCGTTGGTGGACAACACTTCCTATGTCTTGCCGCGCACTCCGCACGGAAGTACCTTACTCACGTTGATGAGAGCCGTGGAAGCAGAGACGCTCTCGGAATCCAGCAACAGATGGAGCGCGTCGCGCAATGAGACCCTTTGTCGATCGAGCAGGACTTGCGATGACGGCGCTATTGGTATTGCAACTTTGCATGGCCGCATTCGCCCAGGAGCAGAAGAGGGAGCCAACCCTGGGTGCCAGCATACAGCCTGCTCAAACCGGCCTAACCGGGGCTGGAGTGGGGAGCACGGGAATGGCGGCTGCAAAAGCCGGGCAAGCGGATGGCGTGGGAAACCCTCAGCTCGGAGGACGCCATCCGCTTTACCGGCTGACTCGAAGTGATGTCGTGGCGTTGAGCTTTACGCTTTCGCCAGAGTTTGACCAGTTGCTCACCGTCCAACC
>Ga0209007_1000412_pt1 | contig 17617 bp, 15 predicted proteins | sample JacPinW_OM1H0_O2_FD_187961 | JGI IMG/M metagenome (GOLD analysis project Ga0209007, IMG submission 187961) | Forest soil microbial communities from Algoma, Ontario, Canada - Jack Pine, Ontario site 1_JW_OM1H0_O2 (SPAdes) (version 2) | ecosystem: Environmental > Terrestrial > Soil > Boreal... | reverse complement strand
GGCGCTGACGGCAAACCTACGGTTACATTACAAATGTCTCGACGACCATCCCTAGGGTTACATTCTTGAATGGCTTGACAGGTACGTTGAATCGGAGCCGAACATCGCCTCGGGATCAAACCGCATCTTGTAGGGATACGGTTTCAGCCGGGATTCTGTTTGCAGAGCGAATGCGGGTAAGGCAAAATAGTGCGCGTCAGTTGGCATATTGTAAAGCTCACGTTGCGGCGATTCTTGGTTCGGTGGCTATCTCAAGGGGAGGATCGATGCTCGACAACGAACGGTGCGGTTCAACCGAAGCTTCGCGAGGACGCGCAATGCGACTTCGTCATAGCGCAATTATTCTGGGAGCGGTGATGGCGATTTCCGTGGCCGGGTTTACATCGCGCGCGGCCGCGAAGCCAGCGGCTCCGGACGGTGCCGCCGGCGAGCAAGTCTTCAAGTCAAATTGCGTGGTCTGCCACGCAGCCGACGGTACGGGCTCGCCGACCGGAAAGGCGCTGAAGGCGCCCGATCTGCACTCCGACGCCGTTCAGAAGATGACGGCCGCCGAAATGGTGACTCAGGTCTCCGACGGCAAGAACAATATGCCGCCGTTCAAAAGCACTTTGAGCAAGGATCAAATCGCGGCTGTGGTCGCGTACGTCCGTGGCGCTTTCGGGAAGAAAAAGTAAGCTCTTCAATCGACATTGCTCGCGCGTGTTGCCGCTTTCTACCCTGCAACACACGCGAGCAGGCCTCGAATTCCCGCCTCGAAATCGTCGCTCGGTGTCAGCAGGCTTACCACGAGGTATCCCGCTTCAGGAAACTCATAGAAATGGCCGGGCTGTACCAGAACTCCGCGCTGTTCGAGTAACCGAATCGCGAGATCTTCGTCGGGTTCGACCGTGGGCGCCTGCAGGATCGCGTACCAGCCACCTTCCACGTCCAGCCGCGACACAAGCTTTTGCGCGCGAAGCGCTGTGTCCAAGGCGCTTAAATTGTCCTCGATCCGATGAAGAAGCTGCCGTTGCATCTTTGCGCGCTGAGCGAGAAGCGCCGGTAGAGCGTGCTGCAGGGGCGCGCTGAGCGAAAGATATGTGTCTGAAATGATCTCGAGCCGCGCCATGGCATCGCGCACGCGGGTTTCCGGGCCGCTCGCAGCGATCCACCCCACCTTCATCTGCGGCAACGCGACAATCTTACTGAGCCCGCTCAGCACGAAGGTCAAAGCGCGATCGCCGGTCGCGAACGTCCCGAACGCTTGGGCGGCTGCTGCCGATGTTCCGATCTTGTAATCCAGAAAAACCTCATCGACCACCAGAGCAAGACCGTGTTCGGCGCAGATGGATTGAAGCCTTTCGGCTTCGGTGGGGCGAATGAAATGTCCGGTAGGATTGTTCGGATGCACGAGCAAAATCGCCCTTGTCCGCGCGGTGATGGTTTCTGCCAACGCATGAAAATCGATCTGCCAGCCGTGATCGTAGATCAAGTTAAACGGTCGCAGGCTCACATCCTGAATCGTAGCGAGGAATTCGAACAGAGGATAGCTGGGCTGCGCGATCACAATCTCGTCGCCCGGATCGCATAGCAAACGAAATAGAAACGAATACGCCTCGCTCGTCCCAGTCGTCAGGATCAGATTCTCTAGATCGACATTCACACCGGGATGCATTTCCCGATAATAGGTGACGACTGCGGCTCGCGCCGAGGGCAAGCCTTTCGGATCCGGGTCATAATGCAACACCTCGCGGCCTTGGAGCGACGCGAGAGTCGCGTCGAGGTCGTATTGAAAGCCGCATATGGTGGGATTCGAAGCGGTCAGATCAAGAACAGGCTTGCCGCTCTGTTGATAAGCGCGCAGAGCCTGGGTATAGGCGTTTTCGTGAAGCTTCCAATCGCTGCGCTTGGAAAACATGGATTATTCGGCGGCCGGCGGCGCCACGCGCCCGATCATTAGAGCACGCGTTCGTGCGGGTACCCGGCCGCATCAAGCGCAGCCGTCAACTCCGCGATATTTTCAGGGCCGCGCGTTTCCATGGTGATGTCGATGACGGTGTCGCCGAGCAGCACTCCATAATAAGCGCGATCGTAGTTCGTCTCCACGATGTTCGCCTTCTGCGAGGCGATCACTCCAGCAAGTTTTTGCAGAGCGCCTGGATGATCCGGCAGATGAATCCGCAACCGCACCAGACGGCCGTCTTTCACCAGACCGCGCTCGATAATCCGCGAAAGAAGCGAAACGTCGATGTTGCCGCCACCAATGAAAACGCCCACCTTCTTGCCTGCAAAATGAATTTTGTGCTGCAGCACGGCCGCCGAAGCGACGGCTCCGGCGCCTTCGGTAAGCGTCTTTTCCTTTTCCAGTAGCAGCAAAATCGCGTTGGCGATTTCCTCCTCGTCGACCGTAACAATATCGTCCACGTAGCGCTGCACCAGGGGAAATGTGACCGAACCCGCGCAGCGGACTGCGATGCCGTCCGCGATCGTGGATTTAGCGGGTAAGCTGACCGGCGAACCATGCTCGAGCGCCGCTTTCATGGATGGCAGCTTGGAAGTCTGCACTCCGATCACGCGAACTTTCGGACTCGTCTCTTTGACGGCGCACGCAACTCCGCCAATCAAGCCGCCGCCGCCAACGGGCACGACGAGCACGTCGATGTCGCTCTGTTGGCCGAGCATTTCCAAACCGAGACTTCCCTGCCCTGAGATCACAGCCTCGTCATCAAACGGATGAATGAACGTGAGCCCCTGCTCCGCGCAGCGTCGCAAAGCTTCCTGGCACGTTTCATCGTAGTTCGTGCCGGACAAAATCACCTCGGCGCCAAAACCGCGCGTAGCCGAAACCTTCACAATCGGCGTGGTCAACGGCATGCAGATTTGGGCCGCGATCCCGCGCTTCGTCGCGTGGTATGCCACGGCTTGGGCGTGATTTCCCGCCGACGCGGCGATCACGCCCCGGCGCTTCTCTTCCTCGGTGAGCAAGAGAATCTTGTTCAGCGCACCGCGTTCCTTATAAGACCCTGTCATCTGTAAGTTTTCGAGCTTGAAGTAAATCGCATTGCCGGTTAGCTTCGAGAAAGTCTCCGAGCGAACGAAAGGCGACAGAAAAATCGAATCGCGGATGCGCGCGACGGCAGCCTGAATTGTCTGCAATGTGACCATTTGAAGGAGGCGCAGGACGGTGTCTGCGCAACTCTAATATTGTATATGGGCTGCGCGGAGCGCGAGCCGGAAAACTGGGCTGGGCGTTCCGAACGTCATCTCGCTGGCCGGGGCAGGCTGCGCAATTCGTCAATCGACCGGCTTCACCGAATCCATCAGCCCGAAAAATCCCTCGGCGAGGGTCGGGTGAATGTAGACGGCGCCCTTCAGAATCGTCCAGGGCGCATCGGCCAGCATCATCGCACCCAGGATTTGCACGGTCTCGCCGCCCTCGATTCCCAAAATCGCGGCGCCAAGAATCCTGTCAGTCGCCGCATCGATCACGATCTTCATCAACCCCACCGTTTCGCTGCGTTCGATCGCCCGCGACACACTTGCCATTGGATAAGTTCCGATCTTCAGCTTTCGGCCCGCCGCGCGCGCTTCTTTTTCCGTCATCCCGACCCGGCCGAGCTGGGGATCAGTAAAGAGCGAATACGGTACGTAGCGATTTTCGATGCTCAGGTTTTTCCCGTCGATAATGTTGGCGTAAAGAATCTGGAAATCATTGTAGGAAATATGCGTGAATGCCGGGCCGCCTTTTACATCGCCCAGCGCCCACATCCCCGGCACTCCTGTTTCCATCCGACCGTTCACTTTGATATATCCATGTGAATCGAGCGTAATGCCGGCGTTCTCGACGCCCAGGTCGTCGGTATTCGGCCGTCGTCCGGTCGCTGCTAAAATATGGGTTCCGGCAATCGTCTCGGTCGCCTGGCCCATCATGACCGTCACGCGAATCTGATCTCCCCGCTGTTCGACTTTCGTGGTGTTCGCGCTCAGGTGAAACTTGACACCCTCTGCCTCCAGCGACTTTTGCAACTCGCGCGAAATCTCGGGATCTTCGCGCGCCAGAATCCGATCGGTACTGTGAACCAAGGTCACGCGGCTTCCAAATCGCCGAAACATCTGCCCGAACTCCAGTCCAATATAGCCGCCGCCCAGCACGATCAAATGCTCGGGAACTTCCCGCAATTCCATGATCGATTCGTTCGTCAGATAGGCGATGCTCTCGAGCCCCGGCACGTGCGGAAGATCCGGCCGCGTCCCGACGTCGATGAAGACTCGCTCGCCCTCGATCACATCGCCGTCCACTTGAAGTTTTCGTGGCGCGACAAATCGGCCATGCCCGCGATACAGATGCAGATTCGGACGCTGCGCTACCCGCCGCTCGTGACCGGAGCGGAAGTTCAGCACAACTTCGTTCTTGCGCGCGATCACCGCCGGCATGTCTACGCTCACATGGCCTGCGCGAACACCCCAGCGCGAAGCATCCCGCGCGTAATGCGCCACCTGTGCCGACATGACCATGGTTTTCGTTGGGGTACAGCCGGTGTTCACGCAGGTCCCGCCTAGATTCGCCTGCTCGATCATGGCTACGGTCCAGCCGTGGTCCGCCAGTGCGTAGGCCAGCGGGTTCCCGCCCTGCCCCGACCCGATTACAATCGCGTCAAATCGCATCTTGTCTCCTACCTGTTTACTTCGTTCACGACTTTGCCTACCATTAGCCGTGCATCGCGTCCCCGCTTTGCTGCGTCATACAGCCCCCTTTGTGGGGGCAATACCTGACTATGCCTAACGCTCCACGGCTTGTGGTGATCGATCCGAACGGCTCGCGGCGCGACGTCGCCATTACCATATTTCCATTTCGCATCGGCCGCCAGGCAGGAAACGAGCTGACGCTGCGGGATAGCCGCGTGAGCCGCCAGCAGGCTCAGATCACGGACGTCAGCGGCACCATGGTACTTGAAGACGTGGGCAGCAGCCACGGCACTTTCGTGAACGGCGAAAAAATTCTACGTCACGAGCTCAAAGCGAGTGATCAGATCGATTTCGGAGTTCCCGATTCCTACCGCGTCGTCTATGTCGGCGAGGGCGCCACGATCGACGAACTTGTCGAGAGGATCGAGGCTCCGGCACCAACCGAAGCGGGCGCGCGGGAGCTTCATCACTTGAGCGTCTTGCTGGACGTCGCGCGGTCGCTCAGTTCCGGGCTCTCGCTCGAGGACATTCTCGCATCTGTGGTCGATGCGGCGATTGCGATCACGCGCACAGAACGGGGCGTACTGCTGCTGGCGAATCCCGCCGGCCAAATGGAAACAGCCGTTGCGCGAAATGGACAGCGCGGTACCCTGCGTCCCGAGGACATGCAAGTTTCGCAGGGCGTGTTAAGGCGCGTCCAAGCTTCTCGTCGCGAACTGGTCGTCGGGGACGCTATGGACGCCGAGGGCGGGCGCGCGGGGCACGGCGAAAGCATCACGCGGCTCGATCTCCACACCGTGGTCGCGATTCCCATCGACAAGAAGCCCGTGATCGAAGCGGTTGACGTCACAGTCGCCGCGCGCCAGAGCGAATTGCTCGGCATCCTCTATCTCGATAGCCGCGCTCCTTCGAGCACCTTTTCCGCGCTCGACCGCGAAGTGGTTCGCTCACTGGCGCACGAAGCCGCCACGCTGATTGACAACGCGCGTCTTTTCGCCGCTGCGCGGGTCAAGGCCCGGCTCGATCACGACATTGAAATCGCCAGCAAAATTCAGCAGGGCCTGCTTCCCAAAGAACTGCCCAATTTGCCCGATGTCGCGGTCTCGGGCTCGACGCTTGCGTGCTATTCGGTCGGTGGCGATTGCTTTGACGTGATCGACCTGGACGGCGGCCGGCACGGATTTTTCGTGGGCGACATTTCGGGCAAGGGCATTCCCGCTGCTTTGCTCGCGACACTGCTCCAGGGAATTTTCTTCACCACCGCATCGATGGACATCCCGCTTACCTCGGTCTTCTCGCGCGTCAATCGTTATCTCGCCGAACGCGCAGGCGGAGATCGCTACGCCACCGTCTTCTACGGCGTGCTCGATAAATCCGGCGCGTTCGAGTACGTGAATGCCGGTCATGTCCCCCCGCTGATCAAGCGCAAGTCCGGCGCGATCGAAAGGCTCGATCTCGCCAGCTTCCCCGTCGGTATGTTCCCCGAGGCCGAATACGAAAGCGCTGCCGTAAAGTTAGAGAAGGGCGATTTCCTCGTCATCTACACGGACGGCGTCTCGGAAGCGGTCAATGTCAAAACGGAAATGTTCGAGGAAGAGCGCCTTCAGCATCTCCTGGAAAGCTTTCAAGGCCAGACCGTCGAACAGCTCGCGGAAACGATCCGGGAGGGTGTAAAGACGTTCACACAGGGTGCTCCGCAATCGGACGACATCACCATTCTTGTTGTACAGTACAAAGGTATCCCCGGCTGATCTAATCGGGTGACCCGTCCGCGCCGATAATTGCTCCCAAGTTAAAACGTGAGAAAAAGGCGCCATTCGCGCAAGATTGTAATATTAGTGTTGCGCGCTAATAGTTCGTGCAGGATAATCCGGGAATCCATAGCATGCAGTTTCGGCATTTTTCCGCGGGTTTTGCAAAATGAATTGCCCTCAGTGCACGACCGCAAATCCTGACTTTGCCGAGAATTGCAGTCACTGCGGCACGCCAATGCCGATCAGCGACACAGCTACTATCCGTGTCATCGATCCCACCGCCTTATCGACGGGCTCCGATTTCGGCACGCGATACCGCATCGAAGCACTCCTTGGCCAGGGCGGCATGGGCCGCGTCTACAAGGCCTACGACAAGACTCTCGATCGGATGGTCGCGCTGAAGGTCGTGCGCCAGGGCATGATGGCCGATGCGGAAGCGCTGAACCGATTCAAACAAGAGCTTCTGCTCGCCAGCAAGATTTCGCACACCAACATCCTGCGTATCCACGATATGGGTGAGGTCGGTGACGTCAAGTTCATCACCATGGCCTTTGTCGACGGGCCGGACCTGCACCACATCCTGCAAGCGAACCCCAAGCTTCCGTTTGAGCGCGTCGTCAGCTTCTCGCAGCAGCTCGCTGCGGCATTGGCGGCGGCGCAAGCCGAAGGGGTGATTCACCGCGACCTGAAGCCGCAGAACATCCTTGTCGGCAAGGACGACCACTTATACGTTTCCGATTTTGGCCTAGCGCGATCGTTTGAAGAGACCAACATCCAGATGACCCGCACGGGCGCCTTCCTGGGCACACCGCGTTACATGTCCCCCGAGCAGGTCGAGGGCAAGCCGGCCGACCTGCGCAGCGATATTTACGCCTACGGCCTGATTCTCTACGAGATGGTGACCGGCGACGTGCCCTTCACCGGCGAATCCACGCTCAAAGTGATGTATCAGCGCATCCAGGAGCGACCCAAGAGCCCCAAGACGCTGAACCCCGACCTCCCGAATTGGTTCGTGCAAGTCATCATGCGGTGCCTGGAGCGCGACCCAGTCACGCGCTACCAGCGCGCCGATGAAATCGTGCTTGACCTGCAAGGCGCGAGATCTACGGTCTCCACGTATCGCGCCGGAGGAGGAGCGACTCGCACCGTTCAGATCCAGATTCCCGAGTTCAGAGATAAGCGCTGGATTTGGGCCATTGTCGGGGTGGCCGCGTTGTTTGTTGCGATGTTTGCGATCCCGCAGGCCCGGCACTTGATTTTCAGCGGAAAGGCGGCCAAGTCGGGAGGCTCAGGTATTTCGGGAGTGCCCCCGATCGACAGCGGCAGGTACATCGCCGTATTGCCGTTGCAGGTCCTCGGAGACGAATCCCAGCTGGGCTACCTCGCCCAAGGCATCCAAGACGCCCTGTCGACAAAACTCTTTCAGTTAAAGGACATTCATGTAACCGGCACGGACGCCGCAGCCCGAGTCGACCAGAAGTTGCCGCTCGAGAAAATCGGCGCGGCGCTCGGCGCCAACATGGTCGTGCAGGGCACGCTGCAGGGATCTGGCGACAAAATTCGCATTATTCTGAAGCTTGAGGATGTTGCCGCCGGCAAGGAAATTTGGAGCCAGCAGTTCGACGGGGTCACCGGAGACCTTTTCACGCTCGAGGATGATATCTACAGCCCGCTCGTTTCGGCATTGAATGTCAATCTCACCAACGATGAACGTGCGAACGCCAGCGTCCACGCCACCGAAAATATCGCCGCGTACGACTTGTACTTGAAAGGTCGGAATGCCATGCGCGGCCAGCAGGACTTGAAGAACGTCGACGCTGCCATGAACTTTTATCAGGACGCCCTCAAGCAGGATTCGGGATTCGCGCTGGCCTATGCCGGCTTGTCGGAAGCAAGCCTGGTAGAGTACCGCGAGAAAAAAGATGCGTTCTGGGCGCAGAAAGCGACCGCCGCAGCTCAACAGGCAGAGCGGCTGAACGATAACTCGGCCGACGTGCATTTCGTCCTCGGACGCGTATATTCGACAACCGGAAAAACTGCGGAAGCGATCGCTGAATTCAAGCGCGGTCTTGCGATCGAACCGAATTCCGACGACGGTTATCGCGGACTCGGCAAGGCCTTCATGGCCCTTGGGGACAAGGATCAGGGTCTACAGGCTTACCAGAAGGCCGTCGAGATCAATCCCTACTACTGGTACAACTTCAATCAGCTAGCCACCGCTTATTCGAATGTCGGCGAGTACGAAAAGGCGCTGGCAGCTTACAAACGCGTTACCGAACTTGAGCCCGACAATTCCTTCGGCTATTTGAATATGGGCGTCGTTTACTTTCAGCTCGGCAAGTACGACGAGGCGATTCCTTATTTTCAGAAATCCCTCCAGCTCCAGCCGAGCTCCCTGGCCTACTCAAATCTCGGCTCAGCTTATTTCTACCTAAAAAGGTACTCGGAGTCGGTGCCCATGTTCCAAAAAGCCGTCGAACTCAACCCAAACGATCAGTTGACTATGGGCAACCTCGCGGACGCCTACCGTTGGTCCGGCCAGCGTGACAATGCGAATGCGACGTACCAGAAGGCGATCGCGCTCGCCTACAAGGAGCTTGAGGTCAATCCCAAGGACACGGAAACGCTTTCCGGCCTGGCGATGTATTACGGGAAGACGGGAAACACTACGCAGTCCTTGGAGTTCATGCGCCGGGCGCGCGCCATTAATGCAGCGGACGTCGATCTGATCTACGAGGAAGCGATCGTTTACACGCTGGCGAATAGGCCTGAAGACGCCATCAAGTCACTACGGACAGCCTTCGCAAAGGGATACTCGGTGGAGGAAGCAAAAGTCGACCCTGAACTCAATTCGATTCAGGGTCGACCGGAATTCGCGAGCTTGGTGGCAGAGTACGGAAAGAAAAAATAATACCTAGCTCTGAAACGCTCGACGCTTCAGACCAACACCCAAGAGCGCCACAAACCCAACCAGAAGCAACGGCAGAGTTGTAGGTTCGGGTACGTTTGCGTACACGGCGCTGGTAAAGCCCGCCGGGAAACCTGCAAACGCCAGCGTAAAAACAGTGTCGTAGGGAATCATGCCGTCGTCGAAAACGACGTTTGATCCGCCGCCACCATCCGACGAGACTACACAGTTGCCGAAATCACTGGTATCGCCTTCAATCGATGTAGAGCAGTTCACCGAGCTTGGGGCGATCGTCGGAAGGCTGAAGAAGAGCGCGTTGATATCCATTCCAACGCCATCTTCAACCACCACGTTCAGGAACTGGCAGGTCGGAGTGTCAAAGCTAAACCCACCCTCCAACAAGAAGCAGTCCGAGCCCGGGTTCTCTTCCGAGCCGTTGCTAACAGGACTCGTTCCTGTAGGGCTTAAAATCGAAAAACTCGTGGTAATGACGGGCGATGGCGCACCAATAACGTCATCGCCGGCTGCTTTAATCTGGGGGTCCCCCGGCGGAAGGCCATCCGCCTTCGCCCCTGGCACCGCAAACGCGAGCGCGAGCGCCGCGACCAAAGTCCCTGCGACAAAAAGGCTGCTTAGCTTCATCGATACACCCCCGTAATTTTCCAGCAGAAAATACAGTGCACGCTGTATGCCAAAGAAGGCCGAATCAGATCGACATTAAGTCCTTTAGTTACAGCACAAAAAATCAAGCCCTGAAAGGGAAACTTTAAGATGTGCAATAGTTTGCGTATCTTCGTCCTTCCATAACCATTCCGCCGAACCGACGAGAGCAAGCGGATGGAAGTCCATCCGGCACAACCACCTGACTGGCAGAGCGGCCCGGATTGTAACAGAATTTTAACCATCGCGAGGCGGATTGTCCTCTACAATCGCGCGTCATGCCCATTGAGAACCTGCAGGCAGTCGTTACCGACGGCCCCCAAGCCGGCCAGCGGGTCGTGAGCCTGAAGGGCCCATTGAGCATTCACACCGTGTTTGAATTCCAGAACCTGATTCGCTCCGAATCCTCTCCCCATCTGATCATTGACTTCAGCGGCGTTCCGTTCATCGATTCATCGGGGCTGGGTTCGCTCGTGGGCGCCCACATCTCAGCCCAGAAAGCGCATCGGAAGCTTTCCTTCGCTGGAATGAACATCCAAATCATCGCTTTGCTCGAAATGACGCGTATTCGCGGTATGTTTTCGATTTACGGGACCGTCCAGGAGGCTGAAACCGCTCCGGCCTAACCCCAGGGAGTGAGCGCGGAAATCGAAGTTCTCATCTTAGTTTCCTCTAAAAAACATTCAAGTCTTGCCCTCACAGTTATTCAGGGAAGGTGACGGGCTATGGGCGTAATGTTGCATTTCGTGCAGAAGTCGGGCGCTGGAATCCAGATTCATGGGTGGGCAGGAACACTCGCAGTTTCCCTTAACGCGAAATCAATGACTTACGGGTTAGGCCGAAGAACGGTTATTGGGCGGGCCATCCGGGCGAAAATCTGGGTTCGCAATGGCGTGACCGCGTTGTGACACCGCTAGCTCCCGGCCTGGGTGATCCCCATCGCAAGATCGCATCAACTGCGCGCCGCAACTAACGAGTACAGGTAAAGGAAAATTCCAGCCAAGAAAAGCGCGCCACCCACGAACGCGAACAAAATAAATGCCAGCGGCTTTGCCCAGAGCAGGCTAATCAATTCGATCGTCAGCCCCAAAATCAGAAGGATTCCGGGAAGACGTAGACCGCGTCCGATCGCTGCCGGTTCGATATTCATTGCGCCGGGCTCCAAAACTTGACGTTCTTCTGGTTCGCAACGTTATGAACCGTGTCGTGGCAGCCGCTGGTGATGCAGGACGTCTGGTTGCTCTTGATTGAATCGAGCAGCGCCACGTGGATAGGATTGCTCTCAAACGAGCGAGCGCCGAGATGGCAGTGCAGGCATTCGCGGTTGTTGTACGGCGTGTAAAGTTTGATCGGATTCGGAATGGTGCCCAAATACTGCACGTAGATGTGCTGCAAGCCCTGCATTTTGGCCCGAATCCCGCCATACATCGCGTAGTCGGTATGGCATGTGTAGCAGGCTTCGTCGACTGGGATCCGATGGTTCTGGAAATGCGCGGCTGGCACATAGGACGGATCATCGACATAGAGACTCTTCCCGTAGGCCTCCATGACGTGGCAGCTCAAACAAAACTGCGTCTGTTTGGAGCGATCGATGTGTTCCGAGGCCCCCCAAAACATGCAGAGCACCGGGAGGATCAAGAATGCCAGGAACGCGAGCATTTTCCCTTCCCGGCTGTTGGTAATCCCCGGGCGGAGCACGACGATCACGACCAGGACGATGCTGATCAGCAGCAAAGCGTAAAGCAGCTCCGCAGGTGCGGGCAGATGCACTCGTAGCCTCCGCGAGAGTCCAGTCCGTGTGCCGAAGGGAGCGCGGTTGAATCGCGCCACTCTTGAACCACGAACTTACTTCTTCGCCAGTTCCCGGACGTAGCCCACGAGTCCCTTGATCTGGTCGTCCGGGATCTTGCCTTTGTAGGCGGGCATTTTTGTGCCTTTGCCGTTCGTGATGCTGTCGTTCAGCTGCGCGTCCGTTTGTTTCTGCACGGCATCGGATCGCAAGTCCGTCACACCGAGTTGTTTTCCCATTGCGCCGCTGCCGCTGCCGTCGGGCGCGTGGCATACGGCGCATTTCGATTTGAACAGCGCCGCGCCATCCTGCGCCTGCGTAGGCGCGGCGATTACTAGGACCAATGCAGCCAACAGAAAAACTGCGGATCCTGTTCGAACCATTCGATGATTCATTTCATCCCTCCCATGTCTTGGACGCTTGCACTTTAGAAAGCGTACCGGAACGAGAATGTCGCGTTACTTCCGTTAAAGTCCTGCAGCCGAATCGCCGCCAAACCGAATGGGTTCGTGACTCCCGTTTCGTTGAAACCGTAATAGTTCCAGGACATCTTGTAGGTGACGTTTTTGTGGACATCGATCGCAATCGATCCGTATGGCTTTTGGTAATTGAAATCGAGCGTGCCGGACGGCGTAAGCGGATTCAGGAACGTCGAATTGCCGCGGACGAAGCTGCCGCCATATCCGACCGTGGCCGTCACGCGCTTCATGGGCTTCCAGATTATCGCGCCGTGGGCGAAATGATCCGTGCTCCCATACGTGCCTACCGCTCCCAAGGGGGACGACGCGCCCGCAATCGGACACGCCGGCCCCGTCGGGAGCATCAAGACTCCCGCGGGGAAAGCCGACACGGCGACAGTAGCCGGAGGGGGCGTGGGATTGGCGGACGTGGTGGAGTATGCAAAGCAGATCAGCGATTGCGTGTAGACGTTCCAGTAATTGTAACCGAAATCCACCGTCAGGCGCGGATTCGCCGTCAGTATCGTCGAGAAGCTGAACGAACGGTCGTGCTCGAGATTGTTTACCGTCGAAACGTTGTCGCGGTTTTCATGAATTTCGACCGCGCCATCCAAAGTCGCCCATGGCCGTGGTTTGTAGTTCGCTTGCAGCTTATAGGACTGCACTTGCCGGGGATCGATCCGCGTATAGGAAGCGTCGTTATAACCGAACTCGAAGTCGCCCGTAATTCGAAGAGCATCGGTCGGCCGCACCACGGCACCGAGCAACAGAGCATTCTCGTCGATGGCCGTTATGCTGCGACTCGGGCTTGGTGCTGCGGGCACGACAAAAGTCACGGACCCGTCGGGATTGAGCATGCAGCCGGTCGGCAAAGCGCCGGCAACCTCCGCGCAGCTGCCGCGCGCCGCCAGGAAATCATTCGCTCCCGTCGCCGTAGCACCACCGGGGAAATAGATCATCTCCGAGTCGTTCGTGTCGCTGTACTGCGCGACGGATCGGTTCGTATAGAGGTAGCCGATATGAGTGCTCACGCGGCGGTTCACATCGAATTCGAGTTCCAGAGTGTTCGATTTCAGGTCTTGGCCCAGAAACGTCGAAGCAAGGCCGGTGATTACGTCTGCGGCCGAACTCGCTGCGTGTTGCGGGCAAGTCGCTGCATTGGAGCCCGAAGGACAATTGACTGCGTTGAAGACTGCCTCATTCTGTTGCAAGCCAACCAGCCCGGGAAAGCCCGTGCCAAATATGTTTGTTTCGTCGAGCGCCCACATTCCCGGAATGCGCCAGTTGTCGAAACGGAAGGAATCGAGGATTCGTAATTTGTCGGAGATAGAATAGACGCCCGACCAATCTGCATTCACCGAGACGCGCTTCGCATCGGCCGGGCCACCGGTTGTGCTGCCGCGCTCGGCCGTGCGCGCCGTCCATCCGTCCACGGTCTCAAGGAAATTCGGAATCTGATTGTTGCTGCTGCTGTAACCGAACGTGCCGGACATCTCGAAGTTCTTGAAATAATTCGATTGGAACCGCAGCCGCTCCGTTGGCATGAAGTTCCGCGGATTTCCAACTTGGCTGTAGGACAAGAATCCGTTGCAAGTGGGATTGGCTGTGTTCGCTGTGCCCGTGACGATCGGCGCGGCGCAGGGCAGAACCTCGGAGGGCGTCTGCGTGCTCCAGATGTTTCCCAGGTCCACTGGCGTGCCGTTCGGAGTGCCCACTCCCGAGGGATTCGCGAGGATGAATCCGAAATTCTGCGGGTTCGCGACCGGATTGTCGCTGACTGCATTGTTCTGCGAGAAATAACTGATGAACTGGTCGTAGGAAATGGTCGTCCGCGGGAGGATTTTGAAGTCCACTCCTACGCGATACGCATTCGTCGTATAGCTGTAGTTCTCGTTGAAATCCGATATCGTCCCTCCATCCGTGGTGAAGAATCCGGGGCCCTCGTCGCGATTGCGGGAATACCCTAATCGGAGTTGCACAGCGGAATTTGGAAACAGCGTGAGATCGTAATCCTGCATGCGGCGGACAAGATCTAATCCATGAGGAGAATTGTTAATCGCCACCGCAGGCGATGAGCAGTACGCGGGAGCACCCTGGGGAAAAGCGGCGGTTGGCGGGCCCACATAGCATCCGGTCGTTAACGATCCAGGCGCGTTTAATGAAGCCGGGTTCAACGGATTTGCCAGTAGGTTATAGTCCCAAAAGTTCTTGTCGCGGCGGAACAGCACTCGAAAGTCGTAAAGTTTGTTCTTTGTGATTCGCAGGCGGCTCACGTCATTCGGGTCGCCGCCGTACCCGAAGTTGCTGAAGCTCAGGTTGTCGAACAGCAGTCCCTTGTGGTCGATCGACCGCATCTCCAGCGTGTAATCGAAGAGACGAACGCCGGAACCCAGGTTCTCGAACGTATCGTAGGTGTCCTTGTTGCCGTTGATTTCGTTCGCTCGATACCCGAATTCGATCGACTGGTGAATGTTGTAGTCGCCCGAATCAATCCCTTTTGACTCTCCGGAGTCGTCCTGGGCTCGGGCAACCGGCGAAAGGAACAGCGCCACGGCCACCATCGCAAAATGAACCGGCCGAACCCGCGCGCGCACGTTCATGGTCGGCCGCTCCTTCGAAAATCTCATTCCCGGGTCACCGTCTGGTTGACTTCATCCATAGAAATTCCATCGAGCCTTCTACTTGAAGAAGGTCGCATCGAAGTTTGAGCCATGAATTTGCGAGTGACACAACAGGCACGATTGAAAAAGGCTTGCCTGGTTGTGGAACGAAGGCGCTCCCGGCGCCGAGCTGAAGCTTGAAGTCGTGTGGCACTGTAGGCACAGCAGGTTCACGTTGCTCAGTTTCAGCATGTGCGGATTCGGCCCGCCATGCGTGAGGTGGCAGGACTGGCATCCATCTACCTTGATCGGCGCATGCTCGTAGACAAACGGGCCCTGCTTGTCGATGTGGCATTTGAAGCAGATCGCATCCTGCGTGGAGGAAGTGCGCACCTGCTTGGGACCGACGGAACCGTGTACGTTGTGGCAATCGCTGCATTGGATCAGCCCTTCGTTCACGCGATGATGAAAGGGCATCTCGAATTGAGCTTTTTGCTGAAGGTGGCATCCGTAGCAAAGCTCGGGCTGAGTCTTTACGAGCAAAAACTCTGATTCGGCTGCGTGGTGCGGCGAATGGCAGGACACGCAACTAACGTCGTTCTTCGAATGCACCGAGTTGATTGCATTCATGTGCTGCGTGCCGCCAGCGTGGCAGGTCAGGCAGCGTTCGTTGACTTCCTTCGCTGAGGCCTTTTCGAACAGGAAGAGCTTGGACGTGTCGGATGGATCGGCGACGTGGCTGCTGGCCGGGCCGTGGCAATCCTCGCAACCGTGCTTCGCGATGCCGCCCTCCTTGTAGGTCTGCTGCCAATGCGGGCTTTTCTCCCAGCCGGTGTAGATATCCGCGTGACACGTCTTGCAGGCGTCCGCGCCCGCGTAATCGGATGGACTCGTCGCAGTCTTAGCCGGTGCGGTCTTCTCTTGTGGGACGACCGCGGGCTTGTCCGCATTGGTCGGAGTGGCCTGGGACTGCGCCAACGCCAGCACCGGCAACAAAGCGCAGGTAATCAGTACCGCTAGGGCCCTCGTCGCGTAACCGCGCGCTTTAGGGCCCCATGTGCTCGATTCGATCGAGGCGTTCCTGCCGGCGGGGGCGGCGAATTCAATGCTCGAATTGTTCATCTCGGACACCTAGGAAAGTGTTGGGTGCTGTTTTTCGACTCCGGCTGACGTTTCGGCCACGCCCCGGCGACCCGTGATTTGCACAATTTGGACGCGAAAGTAGACGGGAATCAGCGGGCGTTCGGCACCGTTGACGATCGTTTTGGCGTAGCCTGGCTCCCACCAGTCAGCCCGTTGTTGCAGGAACGCGTACGCTATTTCACGTTGCGTTCCAAATTCTGGCGCGTCCGGCAGCTCTTCGTAGCGACCTAAAATGATGATGCTAACCCATTCATCCGCGCTTACCAGATCCTCCGTTTCGACGCATACGAGCGGGTTCGCGCGCATCCAATCAATTTTTTCCCCTACGGTTGAAAAGCCGTACCGGTAGTTACTGTCGTAGGCAAAATAAAACGGCACAATGTAGGGCTGGGAGCCTCTGACACACCCCAACCTACCTAGGTGCATCTTGGCCAAGCGACTGAGGCTGTCCTTCGGAGCCATTTCTAGAACCAGCATCTCGACTCCCTAGGAGAACTTAGCGACGGCGCAATAGCGGTTCTCTATCCATAAACCGTGGTTTGTCCACGGACTCCCGATCTCATAACAGGTCAGGAAGTCTTACCCGTGCAGACGGCGTGGCCGCAGGTGCAATCAATGTCCGGCATTTTCTCCATCGCCTCGCACTGAGCGCTGCAGTACTTCTCTGAGGTAGTCGCGCACGAACAAACGGGGTGTGCACACTTCTTGGGTGTCTCGCTAGTCATCTAGGTTCTCCTGGCTTCGGCGCAGGATCTCGTTATGCGTGACGGTATGGTAGGTGAGAGACAGAAGGCATTTCTGTACAAAAGGGAACACATTTTAGATCATCACAAAACGTCAATCGAGCTGGCAAATAGCAATACCGACGCTCGTGAACGGACCTGCCGCTATCTCGCGACAAGTGAGGTTTACGAGGCAAGTAAAGTACGAGGAAGCTAGATCGATCTTTCTGGGCGACGACCTAAATCCAGAGTCGCGGAACTTGCGCACGAGTGCGGCGGCGGAAATCTGCACCCGACGAAAGGATGAACAGAACGAGAAACTCGAGGCGCTGCATTTTGCCGCCCCGCTTCCACGCAATCAACATCCGCTTCACGACGCCAATGTTTCTTGAGCCGTGGCATCGAATAACTCGATACTTGCGCTTCTGCGGAAATTCATAGAACGCCATTCCCGCTAGGTGCCTTCACTCTTTACGCTCGCCTGTTGTCGGGTCCAAGTAAACATAGACATGCCACAACCCCCGCCGCTGAAGCCACCGTAGCCAGCCGGAAATCGGTGAGCGCCGAAGAGCTCTTTTGAGTCGATGAAGTCATACCGGCCCTTGTGAATTTCTTCGCCGTGGGGTTGCCGCTGCTCGGACATACGAGCGTCCAAATGACAATGCGTTATGTTCATCCGGCTGAAGAGCACAAACATGAGGCAGCGGCGAAAATTGAGAGGTTTAAAACGGCGAGTGCGATTGACCTGGCGGCCAGAAGTCAGGCGGTACCTACAAAAGTCACTACGGTTGAGCGAGTGCGAGAATGCGCAACTTCGCTAACTTATTGACAGGATTGGTCGGGGCGCGCGGATTTGAACCGCGGACCTCCTGCGCCCAAGGCAGGCGCGCTACCAGGCTGCGCTACGCCCCGACATGA
>Ga0209007_1000411_pt1 | contig 17627 bp, 11 predicted proteins | sample JacPinW_OM1H0_O2_FD_187961 | JGI IMG/M metagenome (GOLD analysis project Ga0209007, IMG submission 187961) | Forest soil microbial communities from Algoma, Ontario, Canada - Jack Pine, Ontario site 1_JW_OM1H0_O2 (SPAdes) (version 2) | ecosystem: Environmental > Terrestrial > Soil > Boreal... | reverse complement strand
GTGCTCTCTCAGCGACTCGCTTACCGGCGCAGCCCTAACAGCCTTCTGCGCGGGAGCCGCGCGTCCCGCTATCACCGCTGGCTTCATGACCGTTTCTCCTCTCTCTCAATGTCGTTTAGTTCGGTAACCTCCACTTCCCGCAGCGGGTCGTGAAGTTGCGGCGGTGGCCTGCTCGCCGGGGCGGGCTTTTCGGCCGGCCTCTTTGCCTTGCGTTCCGGGTTTCGCTACCGAAAATTTCTCTCCGGCATCGCACCGTGCGGCGCAGCCAGCGATTTCTCGGTTACGTGCTTTAGCGGCCTTAAACTATCCGTCGCAGGGCTACTCGCGTGATCGCCCGCCCGCGACCGCAGCAATTTCTTCGGCTCCGGCGCGGTTTTGAAGACCAGCCCCCGTCTTTCTTCCGGGCCCGTGCGTTGGTCGAGCCCAGCCATAAACCGATGCGACACCGACTGCGGCATGAGAGTGTAAAGTGAGGGCGCCGCCAGATGTTCCACAAGCGCGGCCTTTTCATTCAACAGCGCCGTCATTTCAGATTGCAACGTATGTGAATTCAACGCCCGATCTCCCAACGTCCGAACTCCATGTTGCACAACCGGCAGCCACAAGCACGCCTCCGAGAGCGTGATCGCCACCAGCAAAGTCGCGGAGCGGTTCACCACACTGTCGGTCAGATCGTATCCACGTCCGTCAGGCAGAATCTCGCCGGCAAGGACGATGTCGAACCGCGCCCCGCGCAACGACGACTCCGCTTCCGCAACCGTATCTACGTATTGAACGGCGCAACCCTCGCGCTCGAGTTGTTTAAGGGTGAAGGAGGTTGACGGTGTGGTGTGGCCTGCTACAAGGATGCGACCTGCGGTCGTGCATGGCATGATTTCCCCTTCTGACGAGGGAACGGGCGATCGATGGCGACGCGTCCGCTATTCTGCAAGTCTCCTGTCTGCGAGGCCTTCGCAAAAAAGCTGACGTATCGGAACGTGTGCAGCGCGCGTCAGATGGCGCTGCAAGCGCATGCCTCGTTGTGCGAGATCTGTAGGTTCTAAACATTTGCATCTTTCCAGTGCCGTCTACGCCGGTAGTCTCGCTCGAACGCCCTTTCCTCGGCTCCGCAAGCGGCACTGGCCAGATGCGTCAACCATTCCGTCCATTCCCATATTTCTAATCGGGAATTCGGGAAGGAGACATTAGAGATATTTCGTGCTAACTTCCCCTTCCAGCTCGACCGAATCAATATAGGAGCGCAGAGATTATGTTTCAATTCGCAACAGTACGGCATTTTCCTTGCGGGGCTCACTTAACTGCAAGATTCAAAAGAGGAAACTGCCTGTTCCAGATCGGCGACAATTGAACGAATTATTTCTTCACCCCTAAAGCTAAAAGAGCTCGCTCGGGCGTTCATCGTTGTTCAATATTAGCCGCCGCCCGCTCTGTTTATTAATTAATAAACTTGTCCATAAAAAGCCCCGAATGGCCGGGTAATCACCGCAAAAAGGCTCCTTCCACGCCCCGCCGTACACAAATATCTTGACACGCTATTAACGCGAGAGTAACGTGTGCGTCGGAATGGGGATCCTGGGTTCGCCTTCCGTTTTACCACTAAGCTTTATTTGCCGCTGCTACGGGTTTGGGTGTGTGGTCATGCGACGGACCGTCAACTTCAAATGCGACCCAAGCGGAAACGTCTAATCGTGGCTCGCAAACAATCAGAACCAGTGAATCGGTCTTCAGGCCGGCGCCTTGAAAGCGTCGATGAGGATTTTACTCCACCAGGCATTTCCAGCTTCCGATCCAAACATCCGCTCGAAGCCGCTTCCCGCCCATTGGCGACGCTGGCAAAAACATTTGACGAGTTTTTGTTCGAGCTGGATGCCGACGGCAAATTCCTGGGCGTGTGGAGCTCCAGCCCGGCTCTCACCAGCGCGCGCCGCGGAGAATTCTTGGGCCGCCACGCCATGGAAGTGCTGGGAGAAGAAGTGTTCCGGCCCTTTAGCCCGGTATTTCACCGGGTAATCGACACTCACCAGGGCGACGGCATCGAATTCCGCGTCGATTCGAAAGATGGCGAACGCTGGTTCTACGCCCGTGTTTTACCCGTAGCCCGTCGCAATGGCCATTCGCCCTCGGTCTCTTTGCTAACGCACGACATCACCGCACAGAAGCAAACCGAAGAAAAATTGGGCAAGAGCGAAGCCTTGCTGGCGCAGGCCGAACAACTCGTCAACATGGGAAGCTGGGAAATAGATTCGCAACTTCGGACTGTTCTCTGCTCCGATAATCTGTATCGCATTTTCGGCCTTGGTTTCCAGGGACGCGAGATCGAAATGCAAGAGCTCGGCCGAAACGTGCACCCGGAAGATGTGCAAGAGGCGCGCCGCCGTCTCGAACGGGCATTCGCCCAGGGCATACCTTTCGAGCATGATTTTCGGTACGACTTGCCGGGTGGCGGCGGGCGACGCTATCTTCACGCCCGTGGGTTTCCGTTATTCGACGACGATGGACGCGTGATCCGCGTTGTGGGTGTCACCGAAGACGTGACCGACCGGCTGCAGGTTGAGGAGGGCTTTCGGCGCGTCTCGGATCGGCTGCGCACATTGCGTGACGAAGAACAACGTCGCGTGGCTCGCGAATTGCACGAAACTGTCTCGCAGGAAATGGCCGCCTTGAAAATGGCGCTCGCGCGCGTAGGCGACGCACTACCGAAGCGCAACAGAATTGGAAACAGATTTCTTCAATCGGCCCGCGAATTTGCCGAGGAAGTGATTCAGCAGATTCGGACGGTGTCCTACGTCCTGCATCCTCTATTGCTCGACGAAGCAGGCTTGGCAGCAGCATTGCGTAGCTTTGCAAACGGATTCGCGGACCGTAGCGGCATCGCGGTGAAACTTAAAATCAAACGCGGTTTCGGAACCTTGCCTAAAGAGATGGACATTGCGCTGTTCCGCGTGGTGCAGGAGGCCCTTACTAACATCCACCGGCATTCCAAAAGCTCTGTGGCGAAGATTACGCTCGAACGTGTCGGCGGCAAAGTGCGCGTCACCGTGCAGGATCGTGGAGTAGGCATGCCGCCGGCGTCCGCTGCAACGGGTTGGAGTCCGCCGATGGGCATCGGCATCGCGGGAATGCGCGAGCGCGTCAATCAACTCGGAGGCGTTCTCAACATACAGAGCGAACCGGGACGCGGAACTACCGTCATCGTCGAGCTGCCCCTGTCGGCGCGCGCTGACAACACAACGCAGCGGAAACATTTCCTGGGCAAGAAATCGTTACGAGCGCCGGAGACAGCGTCGAATCGCCATTGAGGTCCCACGAAACTTTTGCATCCAAACGAGGGAGCGGCCATGTCAAAAGAAGCGGCTGTAGCGGTCAGAGAAACGCCAGTTGCGCCCAGAGAAGCGCCGGCGCCGCCAAGACCGCCGGTTTCGAGATCGTACCGCGTTCTGGTGGTTGACGATCATTCCGTCGTGCGCCGCGGAATTCGCTCGCTGCTGGAATCTCAACCCGGTGTGGAAGTTTGCGGCGAAGCGGCTACCGGCGTCGAAGCCCTGCACAAAGTCGTCACCGACCATCCTGACCTGATGGTGCTCGACCTCACCATGCCGGAAAAAAACGGACTGGAAGTTACGCGCGTTGCGCGCCAACAATGTCCCAATACCGACGTGTTGATTCTCACCATGCATTTTTCCGAAGAGATAGCCAAAGAAGTGTTGCGTTGCGGCGCACGAGGTTATCTCTTGAAATCCGACGCGGACCACGAACTGCTCACCGCCGTGCGCCACATCCAACAGCACAAACCTTTCTTCACCAGCAAGCTCGCCATGAGCATGGCGGAAAGTTTTGTGCGCGATCCTGGTAACAGGGATGCCGGCAGCGTGGAAGTGCCTCTGTCGCAGCGCGAACTGGAAGTGGTGCAACTTCTCGCCAGCGGGAAAAGCAACAAGGAAGCCGCCGCGATGATCGGCGTCTCCACGCGCACAGTGGAAAGCCATCGCAATCACATCATGCGCAAAATGGAGTTTCACAGTTTCAGCGACCTCATCCGCTTCGCCATACGCGCCAACCTAGTCCAGCCCTAACCGCTTCGCGAAAAATATTTCAGTGCGGGGCAATCATCGCGGGATAAAGCTCCCGGTCGTGACTGGCGGTGGCGCGGTTGGGACTGCGGGAACTGGACTGAGGAACTCGCGGAGTTTTTGCCATTGCAGCAACGCGAACAGCACAACCTGCGCGGCCAGCAGCACCAGCGACAATATCCAGAGGCGCGAATCGGCGTACCAATCCGCAATGTCAAGCGAGGAGACCCCGGCCGGGATCAGCGCGGCAGAAAACGGCGCAAAGCTGGGACGAAAAACCGCATGCGCCACACCGAGAGCTACGGCCATGCAGGTATAGAACACAACTAAAAACAAAACGGCGGCAACCAGCGGACGACGCGACCGCCGCAAGCCCATCCATTGCAAATACAGCAAATCGCGCGCGACCCACAGCGCCATAAACGCGATGTTCAAAATTGCCAGTCCCCAACTCCATTCTTCAGGCGCGGGCTTCCGGTAAACGTGAATGAGTTCAACGACTGCAATTCCTACTACGATCACTCCCGCCAACAAATACGGAGCAGGCCAGAAAGCCGCCCACAAATTCGCCGCGCTTTCCCCCATGGTTCTGATTCTGCGCCGCACACGCTCGCGGTTGCGCAACAGAACCAAGCCAAGCAGTACGAAGACCCAAAACGCGCCGCCGATCAGGCCTCTTTCCATATTCAGGGGCGGAAGCGGCTTAAAGCCCACGACCACGCCTTTAAAAATGATCGGTTCTCCGGTCGGAGATTTCCAATTGAAGAAGCCGATGATCAGAAAATTCAAAAACATCGCAAAGCCAAACGCCTGCGCCGGCGAATACAGTTCATAAACGGCCGGATCGCGTTTCAAATTGCGCACAATCGCGAGCACAAACCACGCGGTGAACAGAAAATAAATGACCATCAGAACGACGAAGTGAGACACCGTAAAACCGAAGAAAACGTCTTTGACCCCGGGGCCCGCATTCGAGTCGATGATTGCGACGGCTGCGAACGGATTGAGCTGCTGAAACATCCAATTTGATGCTCCTCCTGAGAAATTACCGGATGTGATCGCAACTAGTATTAGAAACGGCAGAATCGCTATGGCGGAAACGCCCCGGCCCAATGCCATCGAGATTAAAAGCGCGAGAACATGGAAGGCTACGCAGCCCGCGAAAAGAATCAAGTATGCTTCGGCGACCAGTTTAAAGTGGATCTGCCCCTGAAATGCGCCCACCAGCGCGATGGGCATCAGGCATAGCGTGACGAAAGACATCAGCACCGGGGCGCCGAAAAGTTTTCCTACACCAAGCTCGAACGAAGTGAGCCGCGTGACGCGCTGATAATCGAAAGTGTTCAGTTCTTTTTCCCGATGAACGGAGAGCAGCTCGTAGATTCCGCCGCCGATCAGCAGCACCACTATTTGAAGTCGCAGGATGAACTCGAACATCTCAATTGATTCATATCGCGCGGTCCAAATCGTGCTCTGGGACTGGCGGTAATACCAGGCTGTTAGCGAAACGGCGGCGCAAATCACTACGGCGGCGATGGCGCGTCCCGGACGCAACTGGATGCGCGCGTTACGCAGGAATTCCGGGTTGGACATGAAGGCGCTCACATTACTTCTCCGCTGGAGATTCGTGAGTACAGGCGTTCGAGGGTCTCCACTACTTCCTGGACCTCGCACACCGGAGCGCCTGCGGCCACCAGGTCTTTGACTAGCTCGGCGAGCTCGGGATCTCCGCCATCGAGTGCGAAATTCGCGCTGGCTGGCTCGGACACAATTCCGGTGACGCCTTTGCGTCCCGCGAGCCACAGCGCCAGACCAAAGCCGGGCTGTGCCAGGCGGACGCGATAGCGTCGCACGCTGGTGCCTTCGCGCATGACGTCTTCGAGCGTGCCCATGCGCAGCAGCTTGCCTTTCTCCATGATCGCGATGTGGGTGCAGATTTCTTCCAGGTCGGAAAGAATGTGCGAGGTGATAAAAATGGTTTTCCCGGCGGTGTGCAAATCTTTCAGCAGCACTTTCAATTCAACGCGGGCTTTGGGATCGAGGCCGGCGGCAGGCTCGTCGAGGACCAGCAGCGGAGGGTTGTGGATGATGGCGCGTCCGATTCCCAGGCGCTGTTTCATGCCGCGCGAAAGGCCATGTATGAAGGCGTCGCGCTTGGTTTCCAGATTCATCAGGCGGAGCACTTCGTCCACGCGGGGCTCGATGGTGTGCGGCTCCATTTTGTAAGCGCGGGCGAAGTAGTCGAGATATTCCCAGACTTTCAGGTCGTCGTAGAGCGAGAAAAAATCCGCGAGGTAGCCGATGTTGCGCTGGGCTTCTTCGGGCTGGAGTTGGACGTCAATTCCCTTCACCGTAATGCGTCCCGAAGTGGGAACGCTCAGGCCGCAAACCATTTTCAGCGTGGTGGTTTTTCCGGCGCCATTTGGGCCGATCAGGCCGAAGAGTTCGCCGTCGGCGATGTCGAGGTCGAGGCGGTCGGCGGCCACGAGTTCCCCGCCCTTCTGCGAAGGGAGGTCGTACTGCTTGGTCACTTGTTCCAGCTTGATCATGAATTGGGCGCCATCTTCCGCCAGCCCGCGAAAAGAGTCAATGGCGGGCGTGCTGACATTAGGAACGGTTCTGTTCGCGTAACTTGCAGGTTTCGAAAGAGCTTTTTAAGGCCGTGGCGCTGTATCAACTGGGCGAGATTTTGGGTTGTGAATGGCAAAAGCTCGAAAATCCTAATGTGTGTTCTGGCCCCGGTTAGAAATTTTTCCGTGGTTTGTTTTGAGTGAGTTGCGTGGAATTCTGTTGGTGGTGCACTGTCGGTTAGAAGTGGGCGCCCACTTGTACATTTTGAAGTGACAACTGGCTCGATTTTGGCTGTCTTTGGGTGCCGCGCCATCGTCACATCTCTTCCGCAAACTGCCGGCACGTAGCCTCCTATGAGCCCGCCCTTCGCCAGAGCACTCAGGATGAATCCCCTTGGGATTCACCACGGCGAGCGGGTGCGGCTCCGCTCTGGCCCCGTTTGTCGGGGCACAAAAATATTAATAGGATATTTGGGTGAATCTTTTTGTATCACGGTTTTGCCGCGATTTCAAGGAGTCGGAGGTTGTGTGCGCGAATTATTTTTGTCTGGCAGTTCCGTTTTGGGAATGAGTGAGGTATTCCAGCGAGAGTGTTGCAGTCGTAAGGTCTAAACCCGAACCTTTTCTGCAAAAAACCGCGGAAAAGATTCGGCACCCCCGCGGGTTTCAATCACGCAGAGGGCGGGGGCTGGTGCCGCGCGGAAGGATCGGCCACCCGCCGTGGTTGAGGAGACCATTCGTCTTAAACAGAGTCTTGCCTTATTTCTTTCGGTATTAGGTCTCCTAGTACGGGGAATATGCGCTTTTCAACGGCATCCCGGAACTCAAAGTCAAAAAGTACGGCGCGATAGCAGCTTGGCTGCAGGTTCTCGAATGCAAAATGAACCCAGCATCGTCGCGGACTGCTGCGTGTAAGAGGATTGGAGTGAGTTATTTCCACGTCCACAGAAGGTTGCGAGTAGTTAGTGGATGATAGGGGCTGCCCTGGGAGAAGTTCTTTTGTTATGGAACACCCGTCCGACTGTTCGATGAAACGGCCGACGTATTCCTGACCGCCTATCTTCATCGAAAGTCTAAAGTCCCATAGGGTCGTAGGAAGACCGCCGTTGTTGAACAACCAAAGATCGACGATGGTGTGAGAATAGTGCGGGATAGTCATATAGCTAGGTTGCATCGCGAGCACTATCTGACCTCCGTCCAGTCGGCGTCTTGCCTGTTTGTGTCCTTCAAATTTCCGCAACGGGAATACATAAAATGCATCCACATTGATACCGACCTCGCACTGGCCATCGCGCGACGCGATTTTGTCGTTGGCATCGTCTAGTGCGGCAATTGCCCGTTGCCTCCCGGTCTCTACTTCGGCTTGCATGTGAGCCGCAACGCTCAGCGCGTGGTAGCTGGCCCAGCTAACTAGCAAAACCGCGATCGCTAGTAAACTTTCGTGGAAGGATTTCTGAGCGTTGGCTTCGTTATTCGATACTCGAATAACAAGAATGAATACTGCGACCGCTGTCGAGGTAAGCAATTTTTGCTTCCAAGTCTGCCAACAATCCGCGAAGAAGCGTGTGCTGAATTTTAGCCAATACTGTCGCACACCCTTGTCTCCGAATATGGCGACGATTGCGCCAGCGGCAGCTACGCCTTTCCATTTGTGATTTACTAAAAAGGTAAAAATCGTGTACGCGAGCGAAGCATCTCTTAATTGTGCTCCCGAAGAAGCATTTCGGCACTCCAAAAGCCGTGGCCCGGTTTGAATGCTGGTGCCGCGCTAAACGATGCAACCCGACGAACAGCAGGTCCCTCGTCGGCCAGAAGGCAGCCTCTGTCGGGATGACACGTTAAATTCAGAGGCGAGTCAAAACATGAAGCTTTTTCTGCAAGGGCGGCAGTAAAGATTCCGTGCCCTGGCGGGTTTCAATCGTGGCAGGACTGAAAGCTGGTGCCGCGCGGGAGAGTTTGCGACCCGCCCTGCACGCACCCAAAAGCCATGCTCTTATCCCCGATCATGCAAATGTAAAGTGAAATGGGACTGTTACCTCGACTGAAGTTGCGTCGGATAAAGCCCGCGCTCAAGTAATCAATATGTAGCGCCATGAAACGTTTTGAAATGTCGACGTTGTCGGCTTCCATGTGATCTTCGCCAGAAGTTTGAAGCAGAAACGAGTTGCTTCCGTCGGAGCACGCATGAATACTCAACATTCGCTGATCGGAAGTACCCGTTTTATCGTAGAGCGCGAAGGGACGTTATTGCCCTTCGCAAAAATGGGTTTCGCAGCGGGTTTTTGGCGGTCCTCCCATTTTGTTATTTCCCCTAGAGGGACTATCGGGCCGTATTGAGCGTTAACCTTCATTTGAATCGGACAAGCTCCCTTCGGATATTCGGTAATTTCTACTTCGTTGCAATCAACCCGGACAAGAAATGCACTGCCTGACGAATAGCCTTTGGGCGTAAAAAGCGAAACTACCCAGTCGTCGCTCACGTCAACAATTTCTGGCGGGTTCGGCCAGCCGCCCGCGGCCGAACTCACCGCGACGCAGGCTCTCAGGTGTCGACGCAAAATGTCGGCGTTTTTCTGAGCCTTCGTCGTCGGCTTTTTCATGTGTTCCGCAATTCTTGATAGATGTTCGTTACGCTCTGTATCAAGCGTGGCCGCCAAGTCAAGGTTGTGAGCCTGAAGTGTGTTGGCTCTTTCACGAAGATCATTTGCTTCCGCACGAAGATTGTTCGCTTCGGCGCTAAGAGAATTCGCTCGAACACGCTCGTTGTTTGCCTCCGCTCGATACCGGTTCGCCTCGCCCGAGTGGTAAAGTTCCAGGCCAGCAAGAACGAGGGCGGGCAAGGCAATCAAGAAGCTGTGCCACCACGGATGTGCCCACAGGAAGTCCTTGACGCTTGAGTGAAGCAATGCCGCAGGCAACAGGAGGGCGACAACTGCGGCTATCGCAATTGCTCGGTTCATGGTTGACCGCTATCATACCAACAAAGTATACCGCCGCAAATTACGACACGCGGCGCCGATAAACGCGGGAAAGCCACGATGAATTTCTTCACCACGTGGAAGGCGGGTGGCGCACTCTTTGCGCGTTTGGCAAAGGGTGCGCAGCTTGCAACAACCGCACCCTTCTGGAAAACGAAGAGTACGGCACCCTCAAGATCGAGGTGGGGCGTAACGGAATTTCGGTGTGGTGCGAAAGGGTGCGCCACCCGCCGCTTGATGGCGCGTGGCGGATGCTGGGGTTTGCACATGCCTACTCATCGTGGTAGCGCGTCCGCGCCGAGCCAAAGGTTGAAGGTGCTCAGCTCTGCGCGCCCGGCGGTCTTCAGATAGAGGAACAACTGCATGCGATAGGCGGCGTAATGAGACAGCACGAGCAGAACCAGCAACGACCCGCGGCTGGCCTTGTTCCCGAACATTTCGATTTGCGCGCGAAGTTCGGCGTCGGAGCAGGGGCTCAACAATTCCTCGATCAACGCGCGCTGCCGCCCGATTGCCTCGGTGATTTGCGCGAGGTTCATGGTTTTTGCCGTGGCCTCTCCGGCCTGCCAGGCCGTCTGAAAGCCGACGAGGCTGAAGCTGTCCGCCAACGCGGCGCGCATGTGGACCTCCGGCATGAACACCAGGTACTGGAGCAGCTCCAGTAAGCTGCGCTGCTTGGGCGACAGACGGTAATCGAGTGTGGCCGGATCGACCTTCGAAATCAGGTGGAGCAGAATGCGTACTTCGTTCTGAAGCGCGTGGATGAGTTCGTCTTTAGTCAGGACCACGAAGCCGACGTTACCATGAAAAGCGTGAAGCGTAGGAAGTTTAGGATGACAGGCTACCCGGAAGTTGAGACGGATGGACGTGGAGGAGCTACAATGATCTGGCCGGGCGAAAGATGTGCGACCCGCCCAGACATGCATTTCTTAGGGATTAACTCAGATTCCGCGGTATGATCGGCGCATGGACAGGCCGAATCCACGTATGCCAAAGTTGGCTACTGCGTGTTGTGTACTCTTCAGTCTAGCGGCGTTCGTTGCTCTGCTGACTCATCACCCTATTCTTACCTTTTATTTTGGCTTTGGATTCTTCGCGGTGGTCATGATCGTTTGGTTTTTGAATTGGCGAAGCTCCTAGACAATGCCCAACCGTAAGAATTCTTCTTTACCCGCGAAAGATTCCTTCGTAGATAGTCACCGATCCCGAGCGCAGTTCATCGCTGCGATTCTATTTTTGGTTGTTGCCGCGATAAATCTGACTGTAGGTGTCGCCCATCACAAGAATATGATGGTTGTCGCTGCTGTTTTGGACTTCGTTGCCGGAGCGTTGCTGTTTATGTCAGCAAAGCGCCTTTCCTCTTAACTAGCTCGGATCGTTCGTATAACTGCTCTCCTGGCTGGCGTAAAAGGGTCGGCCACCCGCCACCCTCGCGAGTTTCAACCGTGCTGGACTGAACACTGGTGCCGCGCGGAACGGGTTAGCCACCCGCCCACCCTCCGGGCTTCACTCTTCACGCATGAGTTTGGATGGATCGACGGTGAGCGCTCGCCGGGCTGGAATGGCGGACGCTGCAATACCTAGCAGGGCCATGGTCAGCACCGCGCCGCCAACGACGACGGGATCCCGTGGATTCGCCTGATACACAATCTGCTCGAGCAAGTGGCTCGCGAAGACGCCTGACAGAAGCCCCACCGCTGATCCCACCCCAAGCAGCAGCATCGGCCGTCCCACGGCCGCTCTCATCACCTGCGTTCTCCCCGCGCCCAGCGCTACGCGAATGCCCAGTTCCTTCATCCGTCGGCTCACGCCGTAGGCCGCCATGCCAAAGATGCCGGTCACAGCGAGCATCGCCGCCAGCAGGCCCATGACGCCCAGCGCTATTGTCGCCACTCTTGCCGGGAATAACACGCCCGCCAGCGCATCGGGCCAACTCTGCACCGTGATTGGCGCATTCGGCGCGAAGCCGCTCAGCGTGCGTCGCAGGGCTGCCGCCATCTCGTTCGGCGCCCGCCGCGAGCGCACCACGAAAACTGCTTCGCTGTCCTCGCTTTGCGACAATGGCACATACACCGCGGACTGCGGCGACTCCGCCAGGTCGTGATACTTGCCGTTTTCCGCCACGCCCACCACTTCCATCAACTTGCCCCACAGAAAGAAGTGCTGTCCGACAGCCGGCGTTTCTCCCCACATCGTCCGTGCGAAGGTTTGGTTCACGATCGCGACATACGGCGTGTTTGCGGTGTCCTGCCACGAGACATCCCGACCGCTTAGTATACGAGTGCCGGCAGCTTCAAGATATCCCGGCGACATCCGATACGCGAATGTCGCCAGTACATAATTGTCCATTCGGAACTCGACTGTTCCGGGCCGGTAAATTGGAATATCACGCATCCAGCTACTCAAAGGGACGGGTTTCACCGCACCGGCCGCCGTCACACCGGGGACGCTTCGCGCCGCCTCGATCATTTTTTTCTGGAGCGCCAGATCGCCGCCCTGTTCCACATCGCTCAAGTCCATATCGGCCAGCATGACGCCCTGCGGCTGGATGCCCAGGGGACCGTGCAGGGTTCGCACCATGCCGCGCACCGCGACTAGTGAGGCCGTTACGAGCAGCGTGCAGATGGCAATTTGTGCGCCCAGCAACAGGTCGCGCGCGGCAAACCGGCGCAGGTGCCTTAAATCCACCGGTCCGTCCTTCATCATCTGCAACGGACTGCTTTGCCACGCCTGGCGCGCTGGAACTATTCCAAACAGCAGCGCGCTTCCCAGTGTCAACACGAGACCTGCCAAGTACACGCGCGCATCCGCGCTTACTGCCAGATGCCCGCCGTAGGACGGATGCCACTTGTTGATCGCACCCAGCAGCAGGCCTGCGGTCACCAGCCCCGCTGCTCCGCCCATCAGCGATACGATCACGGCCTCAGTCAGCAGTTGCCGCACGATCCGCCACCGGCTCGATCCAAGGGCCACACGGAGCGCCAGTTCGCGGCTGCGATCCGCCGTGCGCGCGGCAAACAGAGTTGCCAGGTTCGCGCATGCCGCCGCCAGCACCAGCAGCGCCAGCAGGGTCACGCTGTAAAGGAATCCGCGAATGACATCCCCTTCGTCCCCGAAGAGGCCCGGATGGACGAGCCGGAAAGACACTCCCTTGTCGGTCTTGGGATACTCCTTCGCCAGTTCGGCCGCAATCACATTCAGATTTTCCGTCGCCTGCTGCGGAGTCACTCCAGGCTTAAGACGGCCAATAACCGTTACACGCGATGCCCGATCGTTTAGGTAATCCTCGCCCTCCACCTGCTCCTCGTTCGCCATTGGCATCCAGTAGTCCGGCCACACAAACCGCTCCGTGCCGTGGAACTGCGCCGGCGCCACGCCGACCACGGTGAACGGATGTTTGTTGAACTCCACGACCGTCCCGACTACATCCCGATCGGCATGAAAGGCGCTTCGCCACAGCTGATCGCTCAACACAAGATATGGCGCTGAATCCGGGCCATGCTCGTCTGCAGCGTGGAAGAACCGTCCTATCTCCGGCTGCACCCCCAGCAGATCGAAATAATTGCCGGTGACCTCATCGCCCTGGATTTTCATCACCGCATTGCGCCAGCTCAGTACCGCATCAGAATATCCATAAACGGCGGCCATCTCACGGAAGGTGGTATTTCGCTGTCGAAAATCCTCAAACGCTGGATACGACGTAGTCAGTAGCCGTCCGCTCACCCACGGCCCGTGACGAAGCTGATACAGGTTCTGTGGGTCGCTCACGTCCAGAGGCTGCAGCAGGACCGCATTCAACACTCCGAAAACGACGACGTTTGCCCCAATGCCCAGCATGAGAGTGAGTAAGGTTACGACGGTGAACGCGGGAGATTTCCGAAGCACCCGAAGCGCATAGCGAATATCCAGCATCATCGACATCCTCTCGCCTGATATTGGTGGAAAAAATGCGACTAATCTACTTTTTTCTTCGAGTTGTGCCTGATTAGTTGAATAACTCGACATTTGTAAACCGCACGGCAAGAGCGGGTTCCTGCCTGCCGGCAGGCAAGCCTCGTCGCCGAAAAGCAGGCTCGCTCGGGATGACGACTTAAATTCACGGGCAAGTCAAAACCCGAACCTTTTCTGGATGAACCACAGAAAAGATTCGGCACCCTCGCGAGTTTTAATTGTGCAGATGGCGAATGCTGGTGCCGCGTGGAACGGTCCGCACCCGCCACGCTGCAGGATTCAATCGTGCGGACAGCGAACGCTGGTGCCGCGCATCTTTCAAACTGACTGAGCGCAGCGCCAATCTCGAATCAATCTACTTGCTCGATAAGGCGCTCAGCCTCGAGCGGAGTTACCGGCGGAAGAGGATCTTGCGGGGGCGGGTAGTTTGGGTTTGGCTCTAATGCCGGACATGAAGGCGTGCTGAACGCGGTTGAAACTGCGTCCATGCACCACGGCGGTGACGATCGTTCGAGTAGCCTGCATATCAGTGAGGCGCACGTAACGGCAGGCGACATTGCGATCAATAGCCATTTCAGGGACGAGCGAGACGCCGACACCGGCCGCAACCATTCCCAGCAGACTGCTGAACTGTCCGCTTTCGAAGACAATGTTGGGCGTGATGCGGGCGCGTGTGCAGGTGTCGATACTCAGATCGCGGAAACAGTGGCCGTCGCGCAACATAACGAACGATTCTCCGCGGAGGTCTTTGAGGGCGAGCGATTTTGCGGAGGCACGCGGATGATCCGCGCTCAATGCCGCAAAGAGCGGCTCGGTCCGGATGGGGAGCAACTCCAGCTCCTTGTGGCGCAGCGGCAGCGCAAGAATCGCCACATCAATCGACAGGTCGCGCAAACCTTCCACCAGGACCGAAGTCGTTTCTTCAACGATGCGCAGTTTCGCGTCGGGATATCTCTTGGCGAAACGGGCGGTATAACCCGGCATCAGATAGGGCGCAACGGTTGGAATGACGCCCACGGCGACGCTGCCGCGAAGGTCTGTATTCCGGTCGGCCGCACTGGATCGCGCTGCCTCCATGTGCTCCAGAATCGAGCGGGCGCGAGGAATGAAAGCGCGGCCGGCCTCGGTGAGGCGAATGCCGCGACCCAAACGGTCGAAGAGCTTGGCGCCCAGCTCTTCCTCAAGTTTTAGCACCTGCTGTGAGAGCGAGGGCTGGGCAATCTTGCAGCGCTCCGCGGCGCGGCTGAAGTTGCCCATGTCCGCGATGGCGCAAACATATCGAAGCTGATGGACTTCCATAGGATAAGCCTATACCTAAAATGGGAGTTATATATTGGAACTATGTCCCATTTGGATGTTAACTTAACTTCCTGGAAATCGCTGCATGGATTTCGACGAACTTATGCGGCTGAATTTAAATGCCTGAAGGAGAATACGCATGGCTTCCGAAGCAAAGTGCCCGTTCCATCACAGCAGCAGCGCAAACCCATCGAACCGTGACTGGTGGCCGAACCAGTTGAACCTCAATCTTCTGGCGCAGCACTCATCGCTGTCCGATCCGATGGGTAAGAATTTTAATTACGCAGAAGAGTTCAAGAGCCTGGACTACAACGGCCTGAAGAAGGATCTTGCGGCGTTGATGACGGATTCGCAGGACTGGTGGCCCGCGGACTTCGGCCACTACGGTCCGCTGTTTATTCGTATGGCGTGGCACAGCGCCGGAACGTACCGCATCGGTGACGGTCGTGGAGGCGGCGGGCGAGGTCAGCAGCGTTTCGCGCCACTCAACAGCTGGCCGGATAACGTCAACCTCGATCGAGCGCGCCGTCTGCTCTGGCCCATTAAACAGAAATATGGAAAGAAAATCTCCTGGGCCGATCTGATGATCCTGGCGGGCAACGTGGCGCTGGAAACGATGGGCTTCAAGACGTTTGGTTTCGCCGGCGGACGTCCGGATGTCTGGGAACCGGACTTGGACGTCAACTGGGGACTGGAAACGACTTGGATGGGGACGGAGAAACGCTATTCGGGTGATCGCGATCTCGCGCATCCATTCGGCGCCACCACGATGGGACTTATTTATGTGAACCCCGAAGGCCCGGAAGGCAAGCCGGATCCGGCTGCGGCAGCGAAGGACATCCGCGAGACTTTCGCGCGGATGGCGATGAACGACGAAGAAACCGTGGCCTTGATCGCGGGCGGTCACACCTTCGGAAAAACTCACGGAGCCGGGCCGGGCGCGCACTTGGGTAAAGAGCCGGAAGGCTCGCCGATTGAAGAGCAGGGCCTGGGCTGGTCAAGCGCGTACGCTACTGGTATCGCGGGCGACGCAATCACGAGCGGCTTGGAAGTGACGTGGAGCAGCACGCCGACGAAATGGAGTAACAGTTTCTTTGAACACTTGTTCAAGTACGAGTGGGAACTTACCAAGAGCCCGGGCGGCGCGCACCAGTGGAAGCCGAAAGGCAATGTAGGCGCGGGTACGGTTCCGGACGCACATGATCCCTCCAAGCGTCACGAACCGGCGATGCTGACCACCGATATTTCTTTGCGAGTCGATCCCGTGTACGAAAAAATCTCGCGGCGTTTCTACGAGAATCCAGCTTTGCTTGCCGATGCGTTCGCGCGGGCGTGGTTCAAGCTGACGCATCGCGACATGGGACCGCGCGCACGCTATCTTGGCCCAGAGGTTCCGAAGGAAGAGCTGCTTTGGCAGGACCCCGTCCCGCCGGTAAATCATAAATTGGTCGATGACAAGGACGTCGCGGGCCTGAAAGAAAAAATTCTTGCCTCTGGGCTGACGGTCTCGCAACTCGTGACAACCGCTTGGGCGTCGGCGTCCACTTACCGTGGGTCCGACAAGCGGGGCGGCGCAAATGGCGGGCGCATCCGCCTGGCCCCACAAAAGGACTGGAAGGTCAATCAGCCCGCGCAACTGCAGAAAGTTCTAAAGGCGCTGGAAAAGATTCAGAGCGAGTTCAACGCCTCGCAGTCCGGCGGCAAGAAAATCTCGCTGGCTGACTTGATCGTGCTGGCGGGTTGCGCAGGCGTGGAGCAGGCCGCGAAGAATGCGGGCGTCACGGTGACTGTTCCGTTTGCCCCAGGCCGCACGGACGCTTCGCAGGAGCAGACCGACGTGCAATCTTTCGCCGTGCTCGAACCGGCCGCCGACGGCTTTCGGTCCTACCGCAACGGAAGCTCTGAGGCAACCGCCGAAGTGGAACTGCTGGATAAGGCGCAGCTCCTCACGCTGACCGCGCCGGAACTCACCGTGCTAATCGGCGGCATGCGGGTGCTGAACACCAACTACGGACAGACCAAGTTCGGCGTCTTCACCAAGAAGCCGGAGGCGTTGACCAACGATTTCTTCATCAGCCTGCTCGATATGCGCACGGCGTGGAAAGCGACCTCGGATGCGAACGATACGTTTGAAGGACGGGATCGCAAGACGGGCGAAGTCCGTTGGACGGCAACGCGAGCCGATCTCATCTTCGGCTCAAACGCGCAACTTCGGGCGCTGTCGGAGGTCTACGGAAGTTCGGACGCGCACAAGAAATTCGTCCAGGACTTCGTTGGAGCCTGGACCAAAGTGATGAACCTCGATCGCTTTGACCTCGTCGCATCGCGGACCGCGGCGTGAGGCCAACGAATCGGCTAACGCGTCCAGTGATTCCCAGCGTTTACGAGCCGGGCTAACTTGTGTCACGCCTCTGGCCTTCTTAACGCGCACGGCAAAAGCAGTCCCTCAAAGCTATCCGCATGCGACGCGGCTTTCGGGATGACGCGCTAAATTCAGAATCGAGTCAAAGCACGAATCTTTTCTGCACGAACCACAGAAAAAGTTCGGCACGCCGCGAGTTTTGATCGTGAGGGTCATGTTAAATTGAATCTCGGTGTTGTCATCTTGCACGCAGGCATAGTAAAACGATTCAAAATGTTCGGGGACCGAGGTAAATAACGAATGGTGAGCGAGGGGACGATTGCAGCTTTCAGGGCCAGTTTACGCGGCGAGGTGATCGGGCCCAGCGATTCGAGTTACGACGAGGCTCGCAAAGTCT
>Ga0209007_1000410_pt1 | contig 17763 bp, 17 predicted proteins | sample JacPinW_OM1H0_O2_FD_187961 | JGI IMG/M metagenome (GOLD analysis project Ga0209007, IMG submission 187961) | Forest soil microbial communities from Algoma, Ontario, Canada - Jack Pine, Ontario site 1_JW_OM1H0_O2 (SPAdes) (version 2) | ecosystem: Environmental > Terrestrial > Soil > Boreal... | reverse complement strand
GGCAGGCGTATCACCCGCACGACGCCAAAAGCGATCCACGATGCGATGGCCGCGAGGAAGAAGAAATTGAAAAATCCGAGCCAGATTGCCGCGGCGGTGTAGTAGATGCGCACGGGCCAGTCGTAAAAGCGCCAGGCCAACAGCGACGCGGTGACGAATGAGATCGACAAAAATGCGAACACTAAAGCCAGGGTGCTGATTCGCGGCGGGTCGGCGGCAGGCTGAAAGGCCGTCCATGTCTCGTAAACGAACCAATGGCCGAGCAGCAGGATGGCCTGAATCACAGCGACAAACGTTGCGATGCGTCTTCTCACTCGGACCAATACCCATGAAATTAGATGAGTTATGGATGCCGCACGATTCCGGACGCCTAACCGCACACGCCGGCAGAATTACCCGGATACGTTTATGATACGTTTAGGCAACGTTAGCTACAGCAATCGCGGTATTTGAGCCGATCCAGCAGTTCGGTACAGTCCGTGTGTCGGGCGGACTACGGACATGCTGAAACGAGTGCTGATTGCCGATGACAACAAGATTGTGCGCAAGATGCTGAAGCTCGTGCTCGCAAAGGTGCCGGGCGTGACGGTCTGCGCCGAGACTGCGGACGGGCGCGCCGCGGTGGAAAGCGCGCTCGCCTTGAGGCCCGACCTGCTGATTCTCGATGTGCGGATGCCGGAGCTGAACGGAATTGAGGTGGCTTCGATCGTCAGGCAGAATTTACCGGAAGCGAAAACCTTGCTCTTTACGATGTACGGCGATCTGGTGGGGCCGAAACTCGCGTCGTGCGCGGGGGTCGAGATCGTGCTTCCGAAGGTGGAGGGTGCGGCGGCGCTGGTGGATGCCATCAAGAAGATCGTTCAGGGCGACTCTGCTTCCGGTGTAGAATTGCCGAGCTGCTAGGACAGCGCGACCGGCCGGCAGCTTTCCTCTACTTCGTCGCGCGAAAACCCGCGGTGATCTGATGCGCCAAGCGATTCGAGCATTCGCCCTCGCGACTTTGCTGGCCCTTTCATGTTCCTCCCCTCACAGCTTCGGCGCTCAGGTACCGGCGGAATTGCAGCCCCCTGCAAACGAACAAGAACTCTTGCGAGTCCACGCCCAAGGCGACCAAATCTATACCTGCGCCCCGAACGATGCCCAATTTAGCTGGACGCTGAAGGCTCCTGACGCGCAGCTCTACGACAAAGACGGCAAGCCCTTCGGCAGGCACTTCGCCGGTCCTTCATGGAAGGCCGACGACGGTAGCCAGGTCACCGGCAAGGCCGCGGCCAACGTGCCATCGCCCGATGCGAATTCGATCCCGTGGCTGCTGGTAAAGGTCGTCAGCCGCAGTGGGGACGGCGTGATGGCACAGGTGACATCGATACAGCGAATCAATACGAAGGGCGGCAAAGCGCCCGCAAGTGGCTGCGACAGGACGCATGCGGGCCAGGACCTGCGGGTGCCTTATTCGGCCGATTATGCGTTCTTCGCGCCTAAATAGGGAGCGGCGCGCCATCAAGCGGAGATGTCCTCGACGATCTGCGTCTCGGGCACGGTCGGCACCTCGACTTCGATGGTCGTGCCGTTTGGGCTAGACGACAGGCGAAAGGTTCCTCCCTGTTCCTGCGCTCGCTGCTTCATTCCGGCGAGTCCAATTCCGGCGTAAGAGGCGCGCTCCTCAAGTTCCCGGAGTTTTTCGGCGGAAATGCCCACGCCGTGATCGCGAATCCGCAAAACCACGCGGTCGGCTCCGAAGTTCAGAAGGATGTCGGCTTTTGAAGCACGCGCGTGGCGCTGGATATTGGCCAGGCTCTCCTGAAGAATGCGAAACAGCGTGACCTCGACTCCCGGCGGCAAACGGCGTTTAGCGCCCCCGATTTCCAGCTTCACTAGGATGTCCGAGCGCTTCGAGAGTCCGTCGATCAGCCACTCGGCGGCTGACGTAAGGCCAATTTCATCGAGCAGAGGGGGATAGAGGAGATAGGACATCGTACGGACACTCGACACGGTGCCTTCCAAAATCGAATTCAACTGTGTGATTACATCCTGGGTCGGCGGCTTCGTGGCGAAGCTATCTGCAATCATCTTGGCGGCAATCAGATTTTGGCCGAGTCCGTCATGCAGCTCGCGTGAGATTCTGCGGCGTTCGTCGTCCTGCACGCGCAGCACCTGAGTGCTCAAATTCCGGGCATTCTGTTCGGCGAGGACGCGCCTTGTAAGCTCGCCCGCGAGCCGACGGTAATGCTCCCAGATCAAAAAGACGGCCAGGAGAAACATACACGCGAGCGCGGCTGCGATAAGATCAAATCGTCTGCCTGTGATGCGACTTCGCTGCTCGAGCAGGATATTCTCCGCACGGTTCATTTCGTCGCTGACCGCGGATGTTTGAACGGCCCATTCCGTCAGCAGCCCGGTCAAGTCGGCCTGGGCCAGCGTATCGGTGGGGCGGGCCTTGGCCGTTTCGATCCCTTTCTCAATGGCTGCCAATCTGCCGTTAATGACAGACTCGAGGCGATAACTGCGCGCCACCTGGTCCTGGTTGTCGGCGACCAGGATCCGCACGCGCGCGAGGTCGGCTAACGTTTCCGCGCGCGCCTGGGCGAATGTCTCGAGATACCGCGGGTCGGAGCTTTCGATGAACTTGGTGCGGGACCGGCCGGCCGTGGAGAGGTCGGACTCAATCGAAGCCAAGGTCAGCTCGACGTCATAGGTATGGTGCACCCATTGATCGCCCTGATAGAGCCGGTAGATGGCCCATCCGGAGAACATGCCGCTAAAGAGCAGTAAAACCAGTGCCGAGGTAAAGATAAGCCGGGGAGTGTGGCGTTGTTCCATGTAAACGCGCCTGGCGGTTTGATCCTCGGAGGCCCGATCGAAGCGCAGATTTTAGCGCAGATTCTGTTTGCTTCGTACGATACAATTCCGCGATACCATGACTACGGTTCCCGTCACGAGGAGCTCGACTTCAACGATGACCCGGCAATCCTTCGTTCCCCGGTTGCTGGTTCTACAGCTCGCAGCGGTTTTCCTGCTGCTTTCGTGCGCGTCGACGCGGCCGCCCCAACGGCTGCGAGTTCGCGTGGTGCCGGGATTTACGGGCACGCTCCGACTGACTCCATGCGCTGTCGGAGCTCTGACCGCGGAGATTTCCGCGGACGCAAACGGGGCCGCCAATACTGCGATTTGCCCGAGTACGGACGCAGGGGTGGTGATCGTGGTGGTCCAGGGAGATCGGGAATATACCGCCGCGCCACAAGACATCGCGATTCGGAGAACGGGCGACGGAATCCCGACATCCATCATTGTTCGGATGCGTCCTTGATTGCCACCTGGCCTGCCAATCTCGCGAATTTCTCCCAATCGCGGTTCTCGCGCAAAGCGCACATGATTCTTGCGGGTCTGCTATATTGATGAGCGCGGCTGTTTGAAGAGTTTTGCCGGGACGGTCTACTGGCAATTGGCTCCCTGACGAGCGCCTGATGCGGCCGCGGTGGGGCAAGTCGATGAAGATAGAGAGCCGAACCGCAGCAGTCCCTGCCCACCCCGATTCTGCCACTTACGTGCCGCGGCACCTTTTCTACGAGACGTCGCATTCCCCTGCGCTAGCGGACCTAGTGGGCTACGACCAGGCCGAGCACATCATCGATTTCTGCTTCATCGCCAATCCGTATTATCCGACAGCGGAAATGTTGGACGATATGCAGCGGCATTTTCCGAATCTGATCAAGTCGTATCCTTCAAGCAATCCGCTAACAAGCCAGAAGCAGCTGGCGGCCGTGCTGCACGTCGATCCGGAGAATCTGATCATCGGAAACGGCGCGACGGAGTTGATCGTGTTGATCAACACGATTTTGATCAACCAGATCGCCGTGCCCGTCCCCACTTTTGGCGAGTACATCGAAAAGCTGCGCCATGAGGGTGACGCCGTGCTCTATTTCCTGGACGCGGCGCAGAAGTTCGACCTTCGATTGGATCAATATTTGAATTGGGTTCGCGAGCGAAACCTCTCTGCTTTGGTGGTGATCAATCCCGGTAATCCCACGGGACAACTGATCCCGCTGGACGCGATGGTGGAGTTTCTAGAGCGCGCGCGGGACCTGGAGCTGGTGATCGTCGACGAATCGTTCATCGACTTTGCGGGTGACACGGTACCGAGCCTGCTTCCTGTGGCCGAGCGTTTTCCGAATCTGCTGATCGTGCGGAGCATGAGCAAGCACTGCGGCGTACCGGGGCTGCGGCTGGGATATTGCTACAGCGTAAATTCCGAGCTGCGCGGCCGACTGCGACATTTCATTCCGACATGGAATTTGAACATGCTCGCGCAGTATTTCCTGTCGCTGCTGCCGCGGACGGATGGGGAGTATCAGACCGCGCGGAAGCGACTGATTGACGATGTGCGATGGCTTTATCGCGATTTGACGGAGATACCGCATCTGGACGTGTATCCCACCGGCGCGAATTTCGTACTGTTCCGGATCAAGAACGGTATGACGGCCGCTGAACTTCAGGCGCATCTTCTGGCCGAACATCAAATGTACGTGCGCGATTGCACGAACAAGATCGGGATGGACGCTTATCACGTGCGCGTGGCCTCGCAGGGGCGCGAGAAGGACGCCAAGCTGGTGAAGGCGCTGCGGACGCTGACGAAATGAATCGGCCGCGGGTGGTGGTGACGTCCCGCCGGACCGATCGCGGGCCGCGCAAGATCGATTACGTGGGCGAGCTGCATCTGGATCTCTTGCTCCGATTACGGACTTTTCCTGTGGTGACCCCGGTGGTCACAGGCGTTCTTAACTGCCTGCCGCAATATATGGATGGAATGTGCGGGTTGCTGCTGGTGGAGGGCGAGGATATCGAGCCGAGCCGGTACGACGCCGAGTCCGCGAATCATCGATACTTGGAAAAGACGGACCCGGTAAAGGACGAGATCGAGATTCGCCTGGTGCGACACGCTCTGCGCCGGAAGATTCCGATTCTGGGCATTTGTCGAGGCTCGCAGTTGCTCAATGTCGTTTGCGGCGGGACGCTTTACGGGGATGTGCAGAAGGAAAAGCGATCGGGGCTGAAGCATCTGGATTCGCGGCACTACGACAGCTATCGGCACACGATTTCGGTAGGGGCCGGAAGTCCGCTGGAAAAATGGTATCGGCGCAAGCGGCTGCGCGTGAATAGCTATCATCATCAAGGAATTCGCAAGCTGGCGTTGCGGTTTCGCGCCATGGCGCACGCGGAAGATGGATTGGTTGAGGCGTTTTATGCGCCGGCCGAAAAATTCTTGATCGGCTTACAGTTTCACCCCGAGCGAATGTTGAAGGAATATTCAGGGAACGAACAGGTGTGGAAAGCTTTCGCCGCGGCGGTTCGCGCTGAGTCGAAAGGCCAGACCGTACGCCGGCGAAACGCCGACGCGCCACTTGCGCACCCCCGCTTCCAGCTGCCGCCGACGCCTGTGATCTAGACTCTCCTGTTCGCGCAGCAGCAAATCCCGGCGCGGTCGACGCTGTTATTCGAAAGCACATGACCGTGCGCTCTGCTGGCGAAAGGAGATGCTTGCGATGAAGAAAGTCCTTGCTGGAGTTTTCGCGCTGTTGTCCGTGGCATTACTGGGCTACCGCCCCGAGGCCCGGGGAAACGATATGCGCGATGAAGCTCACGACCGGGCGCAGATCGAGAAGCCGATGTGGCAGTACGTTCGCGCCCCGGACACCGAGAATGCGGATGCGTACGCCGCCACGTACACGCCGGATGGCCAATTCGGCATCGGTGCCAACGTGGTGAAGGGGCAAGACGCACTGAAGAAAATGATTTCCGATCTCCGCCAGCGCGCCGCGGAGACCGAGGGCAAGACGGGACAAAAGTCCGCGCCCATGTACCACATGTTCCTGAACAGCGAACTCGTGTTTCCAGATAAGGATCACGCGCATATGGAAGCGTACTGGATGACGGTGTTTGGCCAGGCCGGGCCGAATGTGGCGGTTCGCGTGGCTGCCGCAGGGCGAGAAGTGGACGAAATCGTGCGCGTGAATGGGTAGCGGCTGATCAAGACGCGCGATGTGGCGCCGAAGGACTAGGCGCAGTCATTTGTTCGAAACGGACAGAGAGAGCGATTGGCCGCCATTCCAGAGGTCATTTGACGCCGCCGAGATGCGAAGTCGGGCGGGATCGAAGGACAAATCCCGATCAACACGCTCGCCGCCAGTCGAGCAGTGCAGCTGACTGTCGGGTTGCTCGGCTCGGGCGCTGTGGGCGAGGACCATTCCACCCGAGCTTCGCTCCCTGCGTTTTCTTAGTACATCCCGCCCATACCGCCGCCCGGGCCGGCTCCCACTGTAGCCATCTGTTCCTCTTCCTTGATATCGGCGATTAGCACCTCGGTGGTGAGCATCAGTGACACGATCGACGCCGCATTCTGCAGAGCGAGACGCGTGACCTTGGCCGGATCGATGACGCCAGCTTTGATCATGTCGCCGAACTCTCCCGTCTCGGCGTTGAATCCGAAATTTTCTTCCTTCGAATCGCGCACGCGGCCGACGACAACCGCTCCTTCGTGTCCTGCATTGTGGGCAATCTGGCGCGTCGGTTCTTCAAGGGCCCGCTTCACGATGTTGACGCCGATCGCCTCGTCGTCTTGAAGTTTGAGCTTCTCAAGCGCTGGGATGCAGCGCAGCAGCGCCACACCGCCGCCTGGGACAATCCCTTCCTCGACCGCAGCGCGAGTGGCGTGCATGGCGTCTTCGACGCGGGCCTTCTTCTCTTTCAATTCGGTCTCGGTTGCGGCTCCAACTTTGATGACCGCTACGCCGCCAACCAGCTTTGCCAGACGCTCCTGAAGCTTTTCTTTATCGTAGTCCGAGCTGGCATCCTCGATCTGAGTACGCAGCTGCTTGATGCGTCCTTCGATCTCGCTGGCCTTGCCGGCGCCAGCGATAATTGTAGTGTTATCTTTGTCGATGATCACTTTCTTGGCCTGGCCGAGCTCTTCGATCTTTACATTTTCGAGTTTGATGCCGAGATCCTCGCTGATCGCCTTCCCACCGGTTAGAACAGCGATGTCCTCCAGCATTTCCTTGCGGCGGTCGCCAAAGCCGGGAGCCTTTACAGCGACGCACTGCAAAGTTCCCCGCAGCTTGTTCACCACGAGGGTTGCCAGAGCCTCGCCTTCAACATCTTCCGAAATGATCAACAGAGGCCTGCTCGCTTTAGTCGTCTGTTCGAGCAACGGCAACATCTCCCTCAGGGACGTGAGTTTCTTTTCGTGGAGCAGGATGCAAACATCTTCGAGCACGCATTCCATCCGCTCCGGAGACGTGACGAAATACGGCGAGAGGTAACCGCGGTCGAACTGCATCCCTTCGACCACCTCGAGTGTCGTCTCCATCGTCTTCGATTCCTCAACCGTGATAACGCCGTCCTTGCCCACCTTTTTCATTGCCTCGGCAATGATCGAGCCGATCTGCTTGTCGTTGTTGGCGCTGATGGTGCCAACCTGAACGATCATGTCGCCCTTCACGTCTTTATGGGCTTTCTTGATTTCCTCGACGGCAACCTCAACGGCCTTCTCGATGCCGCGCTTCAGTGCCATCGGGCTTGCGCCGGCCGCCAGCGTCTTCACGCCTTCACGGAAGATGGCCTGCGCCAGCAGAGTCGCGGTGGTCGTTCCATCGCCAGCGACGTCGGATGTCTTCGAGGCGACTTCCTTGACCATCTGCGCGCCCATGTTTTCGAGGGGGTCCTGCAGCTCAATTTCCTTCGCTACTGTGACGCCGTCCTTGGTAATGATCGGCCCGCCGAATTTCTTCTCGATCACTGCATTGCGCCCCTTAGGACCCAGCGTGATCTTCACGGCGTCCGCAAGGATGTTCACACCGCGCAGAATCGCCTGACGTGAATTCGCGCCTGTTACAATTTGTTTTGCCATTGAATTTCACCCTCCCCGGGTGACTTCATGTTGCGGTCCGTCCGTACTTCCGGCTCGGAGAAATTACTTTTTGCTGGTAGCTGCCTTCGCGATGCCGCTAACCTTCGCCAGAATCTCTTCCTCGCGAAGGATCAGATATTCCTGTTCATCGATCTTGATGTCGTTGCCGGTATATTTGCCGAACAGGATCCGATCGCCGGACTTTACGTCGAGCGGAATGCGGCCGCCCTTTTCGTTCAGCTTGCCGGCGCCCACCGCGATTACTTCGGCTTCCTGCGGCTTCTCCTTGGCCGAATCCGGGATAATGATTCCGCCTTTCGCGGTTTCTTTCTGTTCGAGTCTTCGCACCAATACGTGGTCATGCAGGGGTGTCACATTCGTTTCCATTTTGCTGCCTCCGATTCATTGATTAGGGAAATCAAGGTGTTGCGTCGGTCACGAAAAGCCGCATTACGGCCGAAATGACTTCAAATTGGCCTGTCGCACGGCGGCGAGGTCGTCGGCCTCTTTCTTCACCCGTGCGGTTTCTTTCCCCGGAGCGTCTTCCGTTTCCTGCGCCACCGCTTCGACAATTGCCGCCTCAGCCTCGCCATTCAACTGTTTTGACTCAAGCGTGAGCTGAAACGCATCCGAGAGCGGGGAGTGGGAAAGCACGACGGAATATTCGGAGTTTTCCCAAATCGCGAGTTGCACGTCGGCGCTGCTGTAGGTCAGTTGAGCAGGGGCGCCCAGATCGGCAGCCGGCCGCCTGGCGATGCCGTAGGTGGCCGAAATGGCCCGGACCATGTCATCGGCCGTGAAACCCTTTGTGGCGGTATCCTCATAGGTCGCCACGATCTTGTAGAGTTTGTGGTTGAAGAAAGAAAATTTGACCTGCTCCACCGCTTCGGCTCGCCTGATGGGTTCGCCGCTTGTCACCGGCCACCAGGTCAATTCCTGGATGAGCGCCGGATTCTGGTGGATCACACTGACGTCATTCGGCGTTGCGTCGACTTGCTTGGAAATGCCGCCCAGGCTGGCTCCCAATGAATAGCTTCGGTATTTGGAAAGATCCTGCGCGGCAATCATGGAACTCGAAAGCAGGATCACCGCCAGGGTAGCGGTCGATTTGTGAAATATTTTCAACTGAGCATCTCCTCGAAGCCGCTACACGGACGGGCGCAAAACGCCTCAACCTTGCTGAGTCCAACCCAAGCAGCTTCCAGGGAGTTGAACCACTGCGATCTTGGCCGGAAGAGGATGCGCTCAGCCCTCTCCCACAACTCCCACTTTACGAGCGCCGATTTTCGATATCTGTCACCTTAAGCACACTTACCCGGATTCAGGGCATCCCGTCAGGGGATGGCAAAAGAAGGAAATCAATGATTCTTCCAATCGGGCGTCTGGAACCCGGCGTGTTAGAATCGAGGTGTGAATGACAGTTACGATTACAAAGGCTTTGCAGTAGTTGCAACGGCCCTTCAGATAAATTATCCGCCCAATGAGGCGTGGCGCCCGCTCTACCGGATCAACGGCAGCGATCAAAGTCACGCGTGGACGCCACGAGACCGAAATGTCGTCTTCGCCACTGAAAAAACGGCAATCACAGAAGCCGGCAAACGCGCCCAGTGGCTAATCGACAATTCCCCACCCACGCCGAGCGATTCGATATAGCCTCTGGCGTTTGGTCCGATTGAATCATCGCGCGAATTGCAACCAGCTCACGCCGGCCAACTTCCGATTCTAATCGGATCGGTGCGGACCGGGAAAATGCATTGGCTCGGATGCATGACTTGCACGAAATCAACCGATAAAACTAGGCGTCGCTATTGGATTGGTAGCGGGAGTGCGACACAAACCACAAATCTGCAGCCAGTGGATTGGCGGTGAGCGACGGGGTTTTTGAGCCCGCGACCCTCGGTGCCACACGTATTTCGAAAAGCTAATAAGTCTATTTCCTACTCTATAGTCAGAAGCTTGACTAGTTACCATCAGTTCTTTGCCTTCGATTGCCGGTTGCTATACAGTAATTGTAGTTCTTCTGGTCCGTGTCCAGCGTGGTTCTGTGGTGCGATGTACGTGCCGACGAAGGCGTGGGCAATCGGGCCTCGCTATGTACCGAGAGCTTTCAATCATCTTGAGGAATAAATATATCGACCAAATTTTCGTACTCGCGAGCATGCTGGCTTGGCTCGCGAGTTCTGCGTTCGGCGCTGGCCAGAATTCGTCGCCGCGACCAGCCAAAGAGCCAGCCGACTACTCGAAGGAAGCGTACGTAGTCGAGCAAATATCGACCAGCGAAACATTCGAGAGCGACGGGACTTCCACTGCGGAATCCTGCGTACGCATACACATCCAATCGCAAGCCGCCCTGCAGCAGCTCGGATTACTGCGTTTGCCCTACGCGTCAGCGACTTCCACGATGACTCTGGTTTATATACGCGTCACAAAGCCCGACGGGCGAGTGGTTGAGACACCGGCCGAAAACGTTCTAGAGGTGCCCGCCGACATTACCCGGCAGGCGCCTTTTTATAGCGACATTAAAGAGAAGCAGGTCGCCGTCAAGGGTCTCGAAGTGGACGACCGGCTCGAATACGAATACCGCGAGGAGGTGAAGACTCCGCTCGCTCCTGGACAGTTCTGGTTCGCGTATGATTTTTTCACGGCGGGAGTTTCCCTGGACGAGCAACTTCAAGTCAAGGTTCCGCGCGAGCGTTACGTCAATGTCCAAAGCGCGGCGAATCAACCTTTAACGACCGATGAGGGCAAGTATCGGGTGTACACATGGAAAACGGCTCATCTGGAGCCAGAGCTGGCCAACAAGGAGGCGAAGGCTGCCGGACCGGACGACGTGCATCGGAGTGACGTGCAACTGACGACGTTTCATAGTTGGGACGAGGTCGGGCAATGGTTTCGTGGTCTCGCCTCACCTCGAGCTGCTCCCACGCCGGAAATTCAAGCAAAGGCTGCCGAACTTACGCGTGGTGCCAAGAGCGATACCGAAAAAATTGACGCAATTTACAGCTTTGTCTCCACGAAGTTCCGTTACATCGGTGTGTCCTTCGGCATCGGGCGTTACCAACCTCATGCCGCGGCCGACGTGCTGGCCAACGATTACGGCGACTGCAAAGACAAGCACACCTTGCTTACGGCGCTGCTCGCGGCGGTAGGCGTGAAAGCAGACGCGGCGCTAATCAGTTCGACAGAGCAAATCGATCCGGACGTTCCCTCCCCTCGCCAGTTTGACCATGTGATTACGGCCATACCTCAGGACAAGGGTTATCTCTTTCTGGACACGACGGCGGAGGTTGGCCCGTTTGGTTATCTCGTAGCTTCGCTCCGCGACAAGAAAGCGCTGGTAATCCCGAGCGAAGGCCCGGCGTTGCTCGTGCGGACTCCGGCGGACCCCCCGTTCAAATCTTTCTTTACCTTCGAGGCAGACGGAGCTCTCGATGGCGAGGGCACGCTCACGGCCAAAATGAAGATGACCTTCCGCGGAGACGACGAACTCGGCTATCGGCTCGCGTTGCGGCAGGCTGGCCAAGCGCAATGGAAGGAAGTGATGCAGCAGGTCTCGTCCAATCTCGGATTTGGCGGAACGGTGAGCGAAGTAACGGCCACCGCGCCCGAGGCAACAGATACACCCTTTCACATCGAGTACGATTACAGCCGCAAAGATTATTCGGACTGGGACGAACGGAAGATCGGCCCGCCGTTCCCGCCCGTATTCTTGCCGACCCTTGCCGACGATGCGGACGAGAATTCCGTGCCCATTAAACTCGGCAGCCCGCGGGAATCAGTCTATCGAGCCACGATCAAGCTGCCCGCGAACACAAGCGTATTCATGCCCGTGCCCGTCGACTTGGATGTCGGCTTTGCTGAATATCACTCGTCCTATTCGTTGTCGAACGGCGCGTTGCAGGTCGAGCGGAGACTGATCCTGAAGGAACGCGAAGTGGCAGGCGGACGGATCGATACATACCGCAATTTTCAGAAATCCGTTCTGACCGACGTGAGCGGTTTTATTTCGCTTGTCGGCGGAGCATCCGCCTCTGCCGATGCCGCCCCAAGTTCCGAGGCCAGGGCGATCTTCGAGCAGGGTGAACAGGCCTGGCGACAGAAAGATCTCGGCGTTGCGACGGATGCATTCCAACACGCTGTGGACCGGGACCCGAACTTTGCCCAAGCATGGCTTGCCCTGGGTGCGATCCACACCATGAACAACCCAGAGCAAGGCATCCAGGAAATGAAAAAGGCCATTTCTCTCGATCCGACGCAGGTCCCTAACTACAAGTATGTGGCGTCGAGGCTGGCGGTCATGCACCGCTCCAAGGATGCGCTCGAAGTATGGAAGGAACTGGCGAAGGTCGCCCCCGAGGACACCGATGCGCCGAAAAACATTGCGGCAATTCTTCTCATGTTGGAACGATATCCTGAGGCGGTAACCGTCCTTGAGGCCGCGGTCGGGCAGCAGCCGAAGGACGCCTTCATTCGACTCCAGCTGGGGGAAGCCTACTTTCATGTAAGACAAGATGAAAAGGCCGCGGTCGCCATTCAAAATGCGGTTGGCATGGATCGCCGAGCCGAGATTTTGAACGATGCCTCCTATTCGCTCGCGGATAACAATTTGCGATTGGACGACGCGCTTCGCTATGCCGAACAGGCCGTAAGCGAAACCGAAACCGCTGCGGGCAAGGTTTCTCTATCCGAGCTCACCCTGGACGACGTTCAAAGGGTGCCGACCCTGGCCTCGTATTGGGAGACTTTGGGTTGGGTGCATTTCCGCATGGGACAGTACGACCAAGCCGAAAAATACCTGCAGGCCAGCTGGATGCTTAGCCAAAACGGAACCATCGCCGATCATCTGGGCCAAGTGTACGAGAGAGAAGGCAAGAAAAAAGAAGCCGCCGTGGCCTACCTGCAAGCACTATCAGCAGGAGGGGCGCCCGATCAAACGAGGTCTCGCCTCAATGCTTTACGGCCTGGAGGAAAGCCTCAGCCGGGGGACGAAGTGGGTCCGGAGTTTCTGCAGAGCCTTCGAACTGTGCAATTGAAAGATTTCTCTCCAAAGCCTACCCAACATGCCAGCGCAGACTTTTTCCTGTTGTTAGCGCCGGGACCCAAAATCGCAGATGTAAAGTTCATCAGCGGGTCGAACGATTTGCGGAATGCCGGGAAGGTTCTGGCAGCTGCAAAGTTCAACGTAAGCTTTCCCGACGACGGACCGACGCAAATCCTTCGCCGGGGAATTCTCGATTGCGAGCCGGAATTAAAGGGATGCACGTTCGTGATGTATGGGCCGAACGATTATCAGTCGCTGAATTAGTCGCTTCTCGGAGGAATCGACGTGCCTTATTAACGTCCTAACCCGGCAATCAAGTGAAGTAGCCTACCGGTTGATGAGGCCCACCGTATCCTCGTGAACTGAAGTGTCACCAATTTGGACGATCCTTGTGAAAGCGCATTCGTATCGGACGGGGCACTTCCTGTATCCATCCATGTTCGGGGCACTCCAACCGCAAGGGAAACCTGACTGCTCCCGGCACGGGTCGAAGGACGAGACGCGCGCCGCACTTCGGGCATTCCGGCTCCCTGTCATGGTGTATCGTTTCTCTCACTCGGGATAACACATCTTAGCCGAGGGTCTTGGCACTGAAGCTGGCGAGTTCGTCATCCTCCACGGTAAAGCTAATTTCGATTGGTTTGCAGCATACTTCGCAGTCCTCAATGTAGCTCTGGCGACCGACGGACAAGTCCAGCACCATCGAAATCTCTTCTCCACAGTATGGGCAGGTAAATTCGTGTTCCACTGATAAAGAAGATACTGCAATCGACCCGACCGGACAACAGGAGTACTGGACGGAGTCGGCTGCGGTGGCTTCGGGCTGAGCTGCCTACCTAACCAAGCCGAAAAGCTACCGAAAGCTAACCAACACTCCAGCGACGAATCGATTCGACGAGTGAACTAGGGTCAAGGAGATTATCATGATAATCGGCATCACAGATTCCACAATTATGGACGCAGAGTAGACGCACTTGTCCCTCGGTACCCCCGAAGGCTTTTTGAGAAAATCTTCACGTCTTATCAGGACCTAGAGAATCACGCAAGTTGGAGGGGCTGATCGTATACTTTCGGCGTGCGATTCTTTTTCACGGCTGTAGTATTCGCGCTCCTAACCGGTTGCTTTCTGACGTCCTCGCCAAGAGCAAATGCTCAAGATCGGTGCGAGGGAATGGAAGAACAATGGCGCCTTCAATCACAACCGAAGAACTGGAACCGCCTGCACCATCTATTTAAGAAATTTGGTCAGTGCAATGACGAGGAAATCGCCAACGGAACCAGTTACTACGTGGGACAGCTGTTTCTGAAGCAGCGGGCACATCTAGATGCGCTGAATCGCCTCGTTGACGCGGATAAGCGATTTGGCGAGTTTGTTCTGCGTCATGTCGACGCAACGCTCTCGGACGGCGAATTGAGGGCCATCCTCGATCTCTCCAAGTCGCATTGTCCGGCCGGGGAATCAGAATTGTGTCGTTCAGTTGCGATTCGGGCCGACAGCAGCCTCAATGACCAACGCAGATGATCTCTCCCACATACACGCAAGCGCCCTTACCGGAAAGGTGGGTCCTAGAACCCAGATGTCCGATTATCCGACTATACGTCCAAGTGGAATTTGTGGGGGAAAATGCAAAATGCGCACAGGGGCAAACCCTTTCTGGCTGGGGATGTGGTGCAATTCCGCCTTAAAAAGGGCGGTTCCGAGAACCTGTTCGCGAGATGGTCGAGATGGCATCGCAACCATCGAGTCGGATCTCCCACCCGCGGCGCATTCTTAACAAGGTTCTAACCTGTTTCATACAGCACAGACAAGGGTCATCGGTGTCTCTAGACTGAATCAGAGTCAGTAGTACCGCCGGACTGCTTTTACGCAACGCAATGTCCGGCGATGGGCTCTACGTTAAGGGAGTCTCAAATGCAAACATTCAAAGCTCTGATCTGCACCACAGCATTACTCGCAGCTTTGGCAATGGTGCCAACTGCTGATGCGCAAATCGGCATTAGCGTAGGCATTCAACCTGTGTGTTCCTACGGCTACTATGACTACGCACCTTATGAGTGTGCGCCGGTCGGCTTTTATGGGCCGGGCTATTTCTACAACGGTATCTTCCTGGGCATGGGCCCGTGGGCCGGTTGGGGTTACAGCAACGGCTGGGGCTACCATCGCTTCAACGGCGGCGGCGGGGGACGCTACAACGGCGGCGGTGGTTTTGCGGCTAATCGTGCTTATGCGGCCAATCGCGGACGCGTAGGCGGCGCATCCGCGACACGCACCACCAGCGGGTCTTACTCCAGGAGCTCGGCGGGCACCCCCCGCGCAAACGTATCGCACAGTTCCGCATCGGCGGGCACATCCCGCGCAAACGTATCGCACAGTTCCGCATCGGCAGGCACGTCCCACGCAGCCGTATCGCGTGGTGGCGCATCTGGCGGAACGTCCCATGCCACAGCATCACGTGGTGCATCGGGTGGCGGATCTCACGGCGGAGGTGGCGGCGGATCCCATAGTGGTGGCGAGCACCGCTAAGCGGTAGCCGCTGAATCAAGCGGTGCATGATACAGGGAGCGACGGAGCTTTTACGCCCGCCGCTCCAGCGATACCGGCTGGATGGTATGCCCCTAGACTGCGCCGTGCGACGATGTGTCATGTCGGTACAAACCCGGTCGCGCTTCTCGTAAAAGTAGTGCTCTCAGAACCTCCTCTGTAAACACCCACGCAATTCTCTCCGTCAGCGCTGCCCCGCATCGAAACGCTTCCCAAATCGGGAATTGTCCATAGTTTCTGTTGGGCACCTCAAAAATGATCTCCCGGTCTTTGAGCCAAAAGGCATTCTCGTTTGCCGTTGGACTGATTTTTCTCCTGTCCGCTTGCGCGGCGCGTAAGTCCTGAGTAACGCCCAAACCGAAAATGTGGAGTACTAGGAAAGGACATTTCCGATAATCCGACGCACCAGGACTTATCCGTGGCGGAACGCGGGAACACTTGATCACAACGGCTCATGCCTTACAGGGGATAGCCTTCGTAAGGACCACAGCGTCACGGCTGTCAATCCCAACGAGAGCACCATGTCATGGAGGATTCGGCTGGAAGCGATGTCTCTGCCATGGAGGAGGTAGCCATCAGCGTACACGGTTCCATACGTCAGACCGAACGCTCCGAGAGCCACTAGCAAATGCACGTACCATCTCGGCTGTTTTATCCATTTCGCCTTCTCACCTCTGCGAACAAGGATAGTGACCAAAACGCCTAACACCGCGGCAGTAAACGCAAGCATAGCGTCAGCCCAACGAACCCCGTCGCTCGCTTCCATCCAAAACAAGAAGAGCAGTGCGCCGGTCATTATCAACGCAAAAATCGCGTAGTCCCAAAAGCCTCGGGGTTTGGGAAGAGCAATCATTGGCCCAAGTATAGCCCCGGTATTGTCGATGAAAGCACGACCCTATGTCCTGATTAACGACTTCCCGGGGGTTGACCCGAAATCGATGGGTCGGCCAGAGGGAGCGCGGTCCCCATGAATCTTTTTCGTTGGTCTCCCCGTATAGCTCAGTATCCAAGCCTCGGGGAGATTCCCCCCCTCATAATGGGAAAAGGAATCCCAGTACCTGGGCGCGGCAGAATCTGACCATGCGTATGCAGATGCGCCGGTTTACGAGGCTGACCAACGGCTTTTCCAAGAAGGTCGAAAACCTGCGCGCGGCTGTCTCGCTGCACTTCGCGCACTGCAATTTCGTGCGCCAGCACAAGAGCCTCCGCATCACCCCTGCCATGGCGGCGGCGGGCGTGTCTGATAGGCTGTGGACGCTTGAGGAATTGGTGGAGCAAACGTCGCGGTAGTGGCAGACGGGGAGGCGAAGCAATGAGCATCAACGATTTACCGGCGATTATGGGAACAGTTCTGATTGTTGCCGGCCTCGCCCTAGTGGGCGTTTCCACATGGTCCCGTGCCGAGGGGAGAGAAAAGACCACTCAGGCCGGGGCGCTCATCATTGTGGTCGGCGCATTCCTCTTGGGGCTGTCGATATTCGTGTCGCATGGAAAATAGGACTCAGGTCCGCGCGCCATTCAAATTAGGACACTACCGGCCTTTCTGGTCGGATGGTCGGCAATCCGGAGGTTATGGCAAGGTCCTGGTAAACGCCGAAACCGTCCAAGTGGGGTCCAGTACTGGACTTATCAGGAGTTACAAAGTCCGGCAGAAGAAACCGGTCTGATGACTTCAAGTCTTCACACACGAACGTCGAGAATTGGGGCTTCGCGAATCCAAGGACAGGCAAGCCGTACTGGCCGGGCCGAGTGCAGGAGAACTGGCTTATTCCCGCGGCAACGAAAGTGGGAATCGGTCGGATCGGCTGGCACACATCGACAGACGAGCTATAATGCAGCCGCATTAGCCCCGGGGGTAGCGTAATCGCGCGAAGATCGGCGCGCCGCGAAGCTGCGGAGTCACCTTTGAATACGAGGGATTGATGACATGAGAAGACAATATCGCTCGTTCCTTTTTGCATTGCTCGTTCCAACATTCTTCCTCGTCAGCGCATTCGACGTCGTTGCGGCGGCTCAGGAACAAGGATCGCACGCGGTCGAGCAGGAGCTCTGGTCCAATCCTGCCACCTGGCCAGACGGGAAGGTGCCCCGCGCAGGGGACACGGTCACCATTGAAAGAGGCAAGGATGTGCTCCTCGACGTCAGTCCGCCGTCGCTGGGCGGTTTGCGAATCGAAGGCAAACTCAGCTTCTCGGACAAAGCCGACATCGAGCTGACCACCGAGTCGATCATCGTGTACGGGGAACTGGAAATCGGCACCGAAACCAGACCCCACAC
>Ga0209007_1000409_pt1 | contig 17877 bp, 20 predicted proteins | sample JacPinW_OM1H0_O2_FD_187961 | JGI IMG/M metagenome (GOLD analysis project Ga0209007, IMG submission 187961) | Forest soil microbial communities from Algoma, Ontario, Canada - Jack Pine, Ontario site 1_JW_OM1H0_O2 (SPAdes) (version 2) | ecosystem: Environmental > Terrestrial > Soil > Boreal... | reverse complement strand
GGCCGGCCGGCGCGCGGGCGAATGCCACCGAACTCTTCACCGTCTCGGACGTGCATCAGCTGCGCGTATTCGTTGCCGTCCCCCAGAACTACGCCGATCAGCTCGGTGACGATGTGCCCGTGACCATCCATCTTCCCTCCCAGCCCGGAAAATCAATTCAGGCGAAATTTTTAACCACCGCCCGAGCGTTCAACGACAATTCGCGCACGGCGGTGACGGAATTGACGGTCGATCCGAAGAATGGCGCGCTCTGGCCCGGAACTTTCGTGGACGTGGTCTTTCAGCTGCCGGCGGACACAGCGCTCCTGACGATGCCGGAACAGGCGCTGATCTTTCGCGCGCCCGGTCCGCAGGTGGCCCTCGTCGATGCGCAGAACCGGGTTCATCTGCAAAATGTGACATTGGGGAACAATCTGGGGCAAATCGTTCAGGTGGTGAACGGTCTGGCAGAAGGTGACCGCTTTATCAACAATCCGCCGGCGGGTCTCCTGGAAGGTCAGCTCGTGCAGCCGGTGAAACCGGCGCCAGGCTATGCCGGCTCCGCGGAAGCTGTGCCTTCGCCGGCGCCATCCGCACCTTCGACGGCGAATCAGCCCGCGGCACGCTGATGATTCGGCCTGCCCGGTGGGTTGTCTCGATGAGCCTAGCGATGCTCGCGGGCTGTGATCTCGCGCCGGTTTACGATCCGCCGCACTTCGTCGTGCCCGACTCCTACCAGGGCAGTGGCGCGTTCCATGTCGCCAGGCCCGATGACGGTCTGTCGCGAGGCGATTGGTGGCTGCTGTTCAATGATCCGCAGTTAAATGCATTGGAGCAGCAATTGATGAGTGCGAATCCCACCTTGCAAGCCGCCGCCGAAACCTACACTCAGGCGCGCGCGCTCGCGGCCGAAGCGCAGTCCGGTCTCTATCCGCAAGTCGCGGCGCAAGCCCAGAGCTCGTACAACCGCGAATCGGCCCATCGACTCTTCGGGACAAGTACGGTGGCCGAGGAGGCCTCCTCGAATCAAATCGGCGCGGCGGCAACCTGGGAACCGGATTTTTGGGATGCGATCCGTAACTCCGCGCATGCGCAGAAACGGCTTGCGCAAGCAAGCGCGGCCGATTTGGCCACCGCACGCTTGAGTCTCCAAGCGGAACTCGCCAATGACTACATCGCGGTGCGCGGATTGGACGCAGAGCTCGAGGTCTTACGCGAGACCATCGAGACGTACCAAAAGGCGGTAGACGTGGCGCGTCTTCGCACTGAAGGGCAGATCGCGTCCGGTCTCGATCTCGCGCGCTCATTGAGTGAACTCAAGGTGGCGCAAGCGCAGGAGACCGAGACGGCGCTCCAGCGCGATCTCATGCAACATGCCGTGGCTGTTTTGATCGGCGCGATATCCAGCAGTTTTACCATTCAAGCGGCAAAAGAATTCGAGCTGAAGCCGCCACCGCTTCCGCCGGAAATACCTTCGGAGCTATTGCAGCGCCGGCCGGACATCGCGAGCGCCGAGCGGCAAATGGCTGCCGCCAATGCATCGATCGGCGTGGCCCGCGCGGCGTTCTATCCCCATATCGTGTTTGGAGGCAACGCGGGCTTCGAGGATACGGCGTTGCGGTTGCTGAGCTTGCCGAACAGCTTGTGGTCGATCGGCGCGGACGCGACCCTGCCGCTGTTCGAAGGCGGCTTGCGTCGAGCGCAACTCCTGCACGCGCAGTCTCAATATGCGCAAACGCGCGATAACTATCGGGCGACGGTGCTCGCCGCGTTTCAAGACGTTGAGGATGGGCTCAGTCTGTCACAACGACTCGCCACGGAAGTGGCGCAACAGCAGGAGGCGAGCGACCAGGCGACCGAGGCGTTGTCTATCTCAACGATGCTCTACAACGATGGGCTCGACGATTACTTGAATGTCGCCGTCGCGCAAGAACAGGCGCTGACCGTTCGAACCAGTGAAGTGCAACTGCAAATTCGAGAGCTGCAGGCCTCGGTATCCCTGATCCGCGCCCTGGGCGGCGGATGGTCTGTGCAGGCGCTGCCTAACGAACGCCAGACACTCCCCTTTGGGCCGCTGGATTACAGAGATCGGGCAACGCCATGACGCACTATTTGCCACGGCTTTATGCGCTGCGGTCTAATGGCGGCAAAGTGGGCGTGCCGCTCACGTCAGACCGACACGAATCTGGAAGGAGAATGTCCCCATGGTCACGCGCGCTTTCGGCCGGATGATTTTCACGCTAGCCTGTCTGTCATTGAGTATTCCTGCCGCATTGGGCGGGGACGGCTTGATGATCACGATTTACAACGACGGCACCGACAACCTTTTCGTCACGGTTTATGATCGAAGCTCCTCCCCGCCACAGAAAGTGCTTTCCCACTCAACACTCTATGGCAACGCATCGATATCGGTGTCAATTGCCGCGGATCGCTCCGGGCATGGCCATTTGTCATGGACGGCAATGACCGTTGATCATGACATGCGCAGGTGTGGCCACAAAGAAAAGTCTCGTCTGAACGATGGCGATACCGTAAACGTCCATGCGGACGGTGAATGCGCAAAGTGACGCTCCCGGACGCACGGTCATCCTCCTCGCTGTGCCAGCCCGGTGGTTATCTCTTCGCGCCGCTCCACTCAAGATAGGATTTCCATTCTGCCTGTCCAGGCATACGTATCTGAAACCTTCCCGACATCACCGCATTGTTCAGCTCGTAAATCAACCGAAACTGTGGCGCGGACGTGGATGCTTCAGAGATGAAAATCGCCGTGGTGGGATTCGGGGTTGAGACATCGTAGTGAATAACATGACCTTCGTTGTCGAAATAAATAGCCTTTAGCGGTTGGTTTTCGGCTTCCTGGTAGACGTAAAGCACATCGCTGTGTTTACAGTCGAAGCTCGCCGGTCCCTTGCAAGCAGCGTAGGCCTCACTGCTGCGAACCAGTACGTGACGCTTGAGTTCCGGCTTAAACGTGTACTTGCCGTCACTCTGGGCTCCAGCTGCGCCTGCTTGCGCATGCGCATCCCAAGTACCTTCCAGAAAGGCCAACGCCTTCCATGGGCTCGCGGAGGCGGAAAGGGCCCGATCACTCTGCATCAGCGCGAGTGCGATCAGAGCCGCAACGGTAACCGAGGTTTTCATCGGCGCTAGGGTACCAAAACCACGCGAAATCGGGCCTTGCCACTCATCATGCGCTGATACGCATCGGCCGCTTTCGCCAAGGGAAAGGTCTCGATCATCGGGCGCACGTTCGACTGAACGCTAAATTTCAGCGTGTCTTCGGAGTCCAGGGCGGTGCCTGACGGCCAACCGGTGATGGAACGCCGCCCGCCGATGAGCAACAAGGGCGGCACCTCGATCGGCTCACCGCTCGCACCGACCACCAGGAGTTTGCCGTCGATGCCCAATCCCGCGAGCACTGAGCTCATGCTCTTGGCGTCGGTGACGGTTGCCAGAATTACTTTGGCGCCGCCGAGTTTGGTTAGTTCTTCGGCCGCATTTTGCGCGGTACTGTCTATATAGATCAGGGCGCCGAGCTTCTTCGCGAAAGGTCCCTTGTCGGCGCCGCGTGCAATCGCAACGGTTTTAAATCCCATCTTGGCCGCGAACTGCACGCCCAAGTGACCCAGGCCGCCGACGCCGAGAACCGCGACAAGATCGCCGGGGCCGGCGCCGCTGTGGCGCAGCACATTGAAAGTGGTGATGCCGGCACAGAGCAGCGGCGCCGCATCGCCGGATTTAAGATCGTCAGGTATCGACGCGAGCGCCTCGAACGGTGCAATCATGTACTCGGCATAACCGCCGTCATAGGAGATGCCGGGAATCTGCCCATAAATGCAGGTGATGAAATCGCCGCGACGACAGGAGTGGCAATGTCCGCAATGGCCGCCATGCCAGCCCACCCCAACCCGCATGCCTATCTTCCAGTCGGGTACATCGGATCCCATGGCATCGATGATTCCCACCACCTCGTGCCCGGGCACGCGCGGATACTGAATGCCCGGGAAGGCACCCGTGACGGTGAACATGTCGCTGTGGCATACACCGCAGGCTTGCACTTTGATGCGCACCTGTCGCTGCTTTGGTTCTGGTATGTCGCGCTCGACGACCTCAAGATTGGCGTTGGGCTTGGCGACCTGGACGACTTTCATTCGCGGCATAAAGGATTTCCTCTTAAATGTGCTTGGCTGATCTTGGCTTCGGGCAACGAGCTCATGGTCCCTGATCGGAGCCGCTAGCCCTGCGCACGCTTTGCCGCGAGATCTCCTTGCGCCTCCAGCGACACGCTGTTCCATTTCTCCCACATCTCAATGCGGCGCGCATACTCGGCGCGCGTCATCGCCAAGCCGCTGGATCCGAAGAATATTCTCAGCGGCGGCTCGTGTGCGTCAACGACTTTCAAGATGGCCGGCCCAGTCGCATCCGGGTCGCCAGGCACATTGCGGCTGCGAACAGCGGCGATCTTCGCGCGGGCATCATCGTAGGCAGAGAGCTGCCGGGCGTGCTGCGCAGATGCGCCGCCCCAAGCGGTGGCGAAGCCACCTGGCTCGATCAAGGTTACTTTGATGCCGAAGGGTGCGACTTCCGCGGCGAGGGATTGACTGAATCCTTCGAGCGCCCACTTGGAGGCGTGATAAAGACCAACAGTCGGGAATGCATTGACGCCGCCAATCGAGGACACCTGGATGATGTGGCCGGATCCTTGCGCCCGCATGAAGGGTAGCGCCGCCTGTGTCACCCACAACGCGCCGAAGAGATTTGTTTCAATCTGGGCGCGCGCCTCTGTCTCACTAATTTCCTCAATAGCGCCGAATAGTCCATAGCCTGCGTTGTTGACCACCACGTCTAAGCGGCCAAAACGCGCAATGGCGGCGCTGATGGCCGCATCCACAGCACCTTTGTCGGTCACATCCAGCGCGAGTACCGCAACCTGATCGCCGAAGCGTTGCACCAATGGGTCCAGCGATTTGAGGTCGCGCGCTGTGGCGGCGACTTGATCGCCGCGCGCCAGCGCAGCTTCCGCCCATACGCGTCCAAAGCCCTTGGAGGTACCTGTTATGAACCAGACCTTGCCTTTCATCTCGTCGCTCCTTTCACTATTGGGGGGCAATCAATTACACATCAACTTTAGCTGTCCCCACCAGATGCCGAACCAATCGGCGCGCGTGTGCTGGCAGGGCGTCCAGTCGACGTACACAGACAATGATTTGTCGCGTAGCCCATGCATCGGTGAGCCGCAGCGTACTGAGTGACATGGTTCGCCGACAGCGCCTAGCGACCGTTTCCGGCACGATAGCAATTCCCACACCCGCCTGCACCATGCCGCAAACGGCGTCCGTTCGGCGAAGCTGAATCCGCAGCTTCGGCGAGCGGCCAAGCCGCGCAGCCTGCCAAGCGATGTGCTCGGCAAGCGTGTTCCCGGCCTCCAGGCCGACAAACTCCTCATCCAGCACTTCGACAAATGTGGCGTCGCGCCGGGCCGCCAATTTATGACCGCGTGGTACTACCACCACCAGCCTGTCGATGCGGAAGGGGTAAGTCTCGAGTCCCTCGACGCCGCCCAAATCGGCCAGCACGCCGATGTCGGTGTGGGCTTGCGCCACAGCCGGACCTATCTCGTGACTGAGTCGCTCCTCCAGCGCGATGTCGACGCCGTGATTCGTGGCGAGCCAGCCAGAAAGAACTTCCGGAAGGTATTCTTCCAGTGCAGTCGCATTTGACATCAATCTGATATGTCCCCGCACGCCGCCGCGCGCATGTTCGCGCAGATCGCCGCGCAATCGCTCCATTTGCGCCAAAACCAGTTGAGCGTGGTGAGACAGGGCACGCCCTGCGGGGGTCGGCCGCACGCCTCGGCGATGTCGCTCGAGCAAATCCGTTCCAAGCATTTCCTCCATCCCTTTCAGGCGTGCGCTCGCGGACGGCAGAGAAAGGCTCGCACGCGAAGCGCCCGCGGTAATGCTGCCTTCCTCGACGACGGCCGCGAACAGCCCCAAATCGGTCAAATCAAAATGCATTCCACACCCTCGGATGACCTGCCTATGGTATAGCCGAAGGCAGCCTTACGGAATGCCGCATTGTGCCGCTTGGAATTCGACCTGACACTGGCGTCGTGTCCACTCCAATCATCCAATTCGCTTACGGCGCCGTCGCATTTTTTTTCGCTGGATTGGCAAAGGGAGTCAGCGGCCTCGGGCTGCCTACGGTCGGAATCGGTTTGCTCAGTATTGCAATGCCTCCCGCCCGAGCAGCGGTCCTCATGGTAGTGCCCGCGCTGATCACGAATATTTGGCAGATGCTAATCGGACCGGGACTTTGGCAGCTCGTCCGACGACTTTGGCTGATGCAGGTCGGAGTGTGTCTTGGGGTGTGGGCCGGTGCTGGTTTTATGACCGGCCCGAAAAGCGAATTTGCGTCGGTTGCCCTAGGCATCGCACTGATAGTCTACGCGGCGACTGGTTTAATGAAAGCGCACGTGCCGCGTGTACCAGCGAAGACGGAATGGTGGTTGGGAACCCTTGTCGGTGGCGCAACGGGGCTCATTACGGCGGCAACCGGCGTGTTCGTGATTCCGGCTGTGCCATACCTGCAGGCGCTACGCTTACCGCGCGAAGCGTTTGGAAAGGCGCTCGGGCTCTCATTCACCGTCTCGACCATCGCCCTTGCTTTCTCTCTGGGGGCATCCGGCACGCTAGATCGCAGCTCCGCCGCGTATTCCCTTCTTGCCCTCATTCCGGCTCTGGTCGGAATGGCCGCAGGTCAACGCCTAATACGCTTGATGCGTCCCGAGACGTTTCAGCGATGGTTTTTTTTGGGACTGTTGCTCCTCGGCGCGCATTTGGCGATCAGGGGCATTTGGGGCATTGGATGAGTTCACCGGTTGATCCGGCGAGGATTTTCTTATGGCACTAAGGGATCTTATCGTCCATCTCGATCAAGGCGAGTCTGCAGGTGAGCGCATGCGTCTGGCAGCCAATCTCGCGCAGCGACACGGCTGCCGCCTGACTGCCGTTTATGTGAGACAACAGAATGAGGCGCAAAGCGACTTACAGCGTACGGCGGAACTGGCTCGGGCTTCGTGCAAGGACTTCGACCGTATCCGTAAGCATGTTGGGCTCTGCATTGACAATGCCGCCACTAGACTGCAATCAGAGCTAGTGGCATTACAACGCGAGCGGGCCATCGAGGTCCAGTGGCGCTCCTTGGACGGCATCGCATCGAAAGTAGTGCCTCAACAGGCGCGTTTTGCCGACTTGTGTATTGTGCCTCATCGCGCGCATTCCACTGATAAGCTCTCTGAGAAACTCCTGTTCCTGACCGGACGACCAGTGGTGTTTGTCCCGCCAGACGCCCGGACCGAGGTGCTTGGAAGTAATGTCGTCGTGGCTTGGAACTCGAGCCGTGCGGCCGCCCGCTCGCTCGCTGACGCCCTGCCGATCTTGGAGCGCGCGAGGCGGGTGACTGTGGTCGCGATCAATCCGACGAACTTTGTCAACCAGTACGAGAGCCTTCCGCCCGAGCGAATCATTGAGCATCTGCGGCGACACAACGCTTCGGTCGAAGGGATTTGGCTCAACGATATTCCGACTCCCTCAACCGGCGACGCACTCCAGACGGAAACACAGAAGTTGGGGGCGGATCTGCTCGTTGCCGGGGCCTTCGGTCACCCCAAGCTCTGGGAAGACGTCATGGGCGGTGTTACGCGCGACTTGCTGTCACGAATGAGAGTCCCGACCTTGATGTCATATTGAGGCCGCCCTAGGCGTCGAACTGGATTCACGGAGTTTAAATAAGATTAATAAAATGTCCTAATATATGGATTTTACTCATTTTAAATAGTCGCCGTAAGAACGGTAATCCTGCGGAAAAGACCGGCAATCGCTGCCCGCAAAAGCGATCAAAAAAATCGCAAGCATCGTATAGACGCGCGCCGCGCCGCATGCGTAATCTCGTGCATCGCGAAATGGAACCGAAGCCATGACCGCGTCCGCCTAAGGCTGTACTTCAAGTCGGGGAGAAGGGCACAGTGATCACGATCGAGGTCAACGGAACATCCCGGCAAATCGACATCGAACCCGATACGCCGCTTCTCTGGGTGCTTCGCGACGTGATCGGCTTGACCGGCACAAAATTTGGCTGCGGTATCGCGCAGTGCGGCGCATGCACGGTGCATATCAACGGAACCGCGATGCGGTCCTGCTCGGTGCCAATCGGCAGTCTTGATGGCGCCAAGATCGTCACGATTGAGGGTCTTTCGCCCGACAACAATCACCCCGTGCAGCGCGCGTGGATTGAACTGGGTGTTCCGCAATGCGGCTACTGCCAGTCGGGGCAGATCATGGCCGTGGTTTCGTTCTTAGAGAAATATTCCAAGCCCACAGATGCCGAGATCGACGCGAATATTACCAATATTTGCCGTTGCGGTACGTATGAACCCCTGCGTCGCGCCATCCATCGCGCCGCGGACATGATGAAGACCTGATGAGGTCGCGATGCGCAAAATCGACATAACTTCGACCGTGAACCGGCGCGATTTCATTCTCACCGCCGTCTCCGTCGCCGGCGGCTTGATGATCGGCATCGGCGCAGCTCCCCGCAGCGCCGATGCCGCGGCAATTTCAATGCAACCCTGGAGTGACAACGACCATGCGCCGCACGAAATCGATGCCTGGATCGCCATCGATCCGGATGATTCGATCTTAATTCGCTATCAACGTTCGGAGATGGGGCAGGGCAGCATGACGGCATTGCCAATGATGATTACCGAGGAGTTGCAATGTGACTGGTCGAAGGTGCGGATCGAGTACGCCTCGTCGAACCGCAGCGTTCGAGAGAAGAGGGTCTACGGCAACATGTACTCGCACGGCAGCATGTCTGTTCGGGAATCACAAAAGATGGTGCAACAGGTGGGCGCCAGCGCCCGTGAGCGCATCATTGCCGCGGCGGCGGCGCGCTGGCATGTTCCGGCGTCGGAATGCGCGGCGGCGCAGAGCGTGGTGAGTCATCGGCCTTCAGGCCGCACGTTGCGTTACGGGGAACTCGCCGCCGAGGCCGCGAAGGTCAAGCTTGCCAAAGAGCCGGTAATCAAGACACCCGCTCAGTTCACTTTTCTTCCCCGCCGAATTCCGCGCGCCGACCTCGCGCACAAGATCAACGGATCGGCTAAGTTCGGAATCGATGCACAGGTCCCAGGTATGGTTTTTGCCTCCATCAACGCCTGTCCCGTGCGCGGGGGCAAACTCAAGGGTGTCGACGAGTCCGTGCTTGCCGGCGTGCCGGGCATTGTGGGCGTGGTCAAACTTGAGGACGCAGTGGCGGTCATCGCGACCGATAGCTTTTGGCGCGCCAAACGGGCGTTGTCGCGTCTTCAGCCGGAATGGGATGTCGGCGCTGCAGGAAGTGTCAATAGCGAGCAACTTTCGAAGGAATTTCGCGCGGCATTGACAGATCGCATGGTGTTAGCGCGCAACGATGGCGACGTCGATAAGGCGATGTCGGGCACAGCCAACATTTTCGAGGCCATCTATGAGACACCTTATCTGTCGCACTCGCCAATGGAGCCGATGAATGCGACCGTGAATCTGCAGCCTGACCGGCTCGATGTCTGGGTGGGAACGCAGGACGCAGAGTTGGCGCTCACCGCGGCTGCCAAGGCATCTGGCCTTAAGCCCGAGCAAGTCTATATTCACAACGCGTTCCTCGGGGGAGGCTTCGGCCGTCGCGATGCAAACGATGAAATCCTGCAGGCCATCGCCATCGCGAAGGTCGTCAAACGTCCAGTCAAGCTGATCTGGACGCGGGAGGAAGACACCCGCCACGACAGGTTTCGTCCGCACGCGGTGGTCGCCTTCAAGGCCGTGACCGGCTCCGACGGCATGCCGACCGCGTGGTTGATGCGTGTCGTAACCTCGTCGATCTTCAAGTCGGTTGGCATACCGTTTCCGCCCGACAAAGCTGAGCCGCCAGCCGTCGACGGCCTGGTGAGTAGCGGCTACAACGTGCCGAACACGCGCGTGGAATTGCACCTCAGGAATACGCATCTGCCGGTGTGGTTCTATCGCGCGCCCGGCGCCAATCAGCATACTTTCGCCATCGAAAGCTTCCTCGACGAGCTCGCGTCGGCGAGCCGTCTCGATCCCTATCAGATGCGCCGCAAGCTTTTGGAGGGTAAGGCGGACTGGCTCAAAGTGCTGGATACCGCCGCCGAGAAGGGCGACTGGGGCAAGCCGCTGCCAAAAGGCAGCGGGCGCGGCATCGCCATTTGCAAGTTTACAGACAGCCTGTGCGCGCAGGTCGCCGAAGTTACGGTGAAGCCGAACGGTGAGGTGAAGGTCAATCGCGTGACCGTCGCGCTCGATACCCGGCACATGGTTAATCCGCAAACCGTCACCGAGCAGGCTGAGGGCTCGGTGATCTTTGCTTTGAGTGCCGCATTGTACGGCAAGATCACGATCAAGGATGGCGCCGCGGTACAAGGCAATTTCGACAATTATCGCATGGTGCGTCTGGCGGAAGCGCCGAGGATCGAGGTGCATCTGGTACCGAGCGGGGGAGATGTCTGGGGCGGTGCGGGCGAACCTGCCGTACCGGCGCTCGCCCCCGCTGTGACGAATGCGATCTTCGCCGCAACGGGCAAGCGCATTCGCACGTTGCCGATTGTGGATACCGATCTCAGGAGCTGAAAGACTTGAGGGTAGTTTCAAAGGCGGTCCTTTTAGGCGGGGTGGCTGTGCTGTGCGCAGGCGGGATATTCACCTGCCTCGTCCTGGCGTCAGGGCACAAGTCCAGTCTGCGGGACCCCGGAAGCGTCAGTCCCCCTGGTAGTGGCGACGAATATTTGGCGCGGGCCGCCGATTGCGTCGCTTGCCACTCGATTCCCGGCGGCAAGGGATTCGCCGGCGGCCTCAAAATGGGAACGCCCCTCGGCGCCATTTACTCAACCAACATCACACCGGATCCCGAGACCGGCATCGGTCGATACAGTCTTGCCGATTTTGACCTCGCAGTGCGGTATGGCATTGCCAAGGACGGCCGCCACCTCTATCCGGCGATGCCTTATCCATCCTACGTCAAACTTGCCGATGCGGACGTCGTGGCGCTTTACCGTTTTTTCATGAAGCAAGTTCCACCTGTCCATCAAGCGAATTTGAAGAGTGAGATCCCAGCACTGCTGAGCTTCCGCTGGCCGCTCGCGTTCTGGAACTTCTTCTTCTCGCCGAGCGCCAGCTATGTCGCAAAGCCGGAGCACGACGCGGTCTGGAATCGCGGCGCTTATCTGGTCCAGGGCCCTGGGCATTGCGGCGCCTGTCACACGCCGCGCGGCATCGGCATGCAGGAAAAGGCGCTGGATGACAGCAGCGCGAACTTTCTCGCCGGCGCGGAGCTCGACGCGTGGTATGCGCCGAGTCTTCGCGGCGACCTGCGGACCGGCCTCGGTACCTGGTCGACGAAGGACATCGGCGAGTTTCTCGCGCAGGGCCACAACCGAGTCGGTTCGGCGTTCGGATCGATGACCGATGTTATCAACAACTCCACGTCTTACTTTTCGGATAGCGATATCCAGGCCATCGCAATCTATTTGACATCGTTGTCGTCGACATCCGCGCAACAGGCAGTCGTCTATGACAATGCGACAACAGACAAGTTACGCAACAGTCCCGCAACCCAACCTGGTGCCGCCATCTATGCGAGCGATTGCGCGAGCTGTCATGGTTTCGACGCCAAGGGCTTCACCTCGTATATGCCGGCTCTCGCCGGCAATCCGGTCGTGCTGGACGAGAATCCGTCTTCGCTCATCAATGTGGTGCTGAACGGTTCGGTACCCCTCGTCGCCAAAGGTACGCCTGACGCCTACCGCATGCCGCAATTCCGGCAGCAATTGTCAGACCAGGATGCCGCCGACGTTATCACCTTCATGCGCAATCGCTGGGGCAATCAAGCGCCGGCAGTCGCCGCCGCGCAGGTTGCAAAACTGCGCGAGACGACCAATCCAAGCAGCGATCAGGTCATCATCTTGAAAATGCGTTAGCGGCTATTGCGCGCTTTGAAGGTCAACAGTGCCAGGTCTAGAATCGCTGGCATGATCCAGCGGAGGGCTTATGTGGGATCTGATGAGGGACATGGTCAGCATCGCCTGGGGCACGATCATTGAAGACGGTATTCGCTATGTGGTGTTCTCGCTGGCGGCTTGGGGGATCGTGTGCGTCGCGCTGAAAGGCGTATTGGCCGGGCGAAAAATCCGACCAGATAGCCCCAAGCCGCGACAAATGATGATCGAGTTCCTCGTGTCCCTGCGCTCCATCTTCGTCTACAGCTTGATTGGAATCGCCATCGAGTACATGGCGCGGGCGGGATTCTATCCCCTGTCGGCGCTTTCGGCGGGCTGGGGCCCCGTGTGGTTTGTCATCAGCCTACTGCTGATGATCGTGGGCCACGACGCCTATTTCTACTGGGTCCACAGACTCATACATCACCCAAAGCGATTTCGGAAATACCACCTCCGCCACCATCTCAGCCACAATCCGTCGCCATTCACCGCGTACAGCTTCAATTTGCGCGAAGCGGCCCTCATGGGTCTATTCGCTGCCGTCTGGCCGCTCATCGTACCCACTCCCTGGGCAGTGATACCCGTGTGGCTGCTGCACCAGCTCGTGCGCAACACGATCGGTCACAGCGGCTACGAGCTGATGCCGGCCGGCCGAGAGGGGCGCCCGCTGTTCGACTGGGTCACGAGCGTTACTCACCACGACCTGCATCATGCCTATTCGAAATATAACTTTGGCTTGTATTTCACATGGTGGGATCGGTGGATGGGAACGGAACACCCCGAATACCACGCTCGTTTTGCGCGTGCGATACGCCGCGAGCTACTGCCGCAGAGGCCACCCGTGTTGCAACCGAGCGACGGACCTTTGCAGGGCGCGAACAAGGCGTCGGCCGGACGAGAGAATCTCGTGTCATGATCTCAACAACGCGAGCAGCTCTCTGGAGTTTGTTGCTTTTTGCCGCGATCGCGCCGATAGCGGGCCGATCGGCTGAATTGGCGTCCCCGATAGGGCTCTGGAAGACCTTTGATGATGCGACGGGCAGCCCCAAAGCACTCGTGCGCATTTACGAGAAGGGCGGGAAGCTGTTCGGGCAGATTGAGAAAGTCTTTGAAGCAGAAGCCGAAAAACATGTGTGCGACGCTTGCAGAGATGACCGCAAGAATCAGCCAATCATCGGTCTCATCATCATTCGCGACATCAAGCAGGAGGGCGATGCATACGGGGGAGGGGACATTCTGGATCCGGTTTCGGGGTCGGTGTATCGCTGCAAGATGCACTTGGATCAAGCCGGTAATCGTCTGATACTGCGAGGCTATATTGGCTTGTCCTTTATCGGGCGGTCTCAAACGTGGCAGCGACAGACCTAGCCGGGCGAGCTTCAAAGCGGCCTCAAAATCGCGCGCGATTTCGCGCTGGTAGCCATTGTTCGCGAAGAGACACGTTCTGCATATCATTGGTCAGTACGACGAGACCAACGGCGAATTCGTGCATCCACTGAGGGTTGTCAGTCGCCCCGGCTGGTTGCGCGGTGCTCAGTACCAATTCATGGGCGTCGAGCAGCTCGTCTACCCACCGGTCGGGTGCTCTGTGAGCTCGAACCCCACAGGAGAGTTGAGGTCCCTTTAGAAAGTCGCCAGCAAGCACGCGGCCGGTGCCGCCCAGCATGCGCACTCGATCCATAAGCACATCAACCAGGCGAAGCTGTTCCTTGTAGTGGCCCTCGAATAGCAGATGCATTCGACAGAGTTCACCGTTGCAGGTCTGCCAGCGCGCGATTTTATAAAGGTTACGCAGCAGAATTGATTGCGCAAGCAATTCCTCCAATATGCCAACGGTTTCGGCCGAGCAATTACTGCTCACGACGAGACGTTCTTTCTCGGGTGCGTGAGTCCAAGCGTCGTTTGCCGAAAACTTTCCTTATCGTGACTTGAAGGAACCTCACAGATACTTCTCGACAGCAGCTCGAGTGCTACGCGCAAGAATCCCAGGATCAACAAGACGACCAGCGCGATTACAACCATCACCGTCGCGATTAGGGACATTTTGGACACCTCCATTTCCAACACCCAGCAAACTCTAAGACCATCCTGGATGGAGTTCTTGCACACTCGTGCCATTAGTTGACGGAAATGATTATGAGTTCATTCCAGGCGCAGGCCCGATGCGATCGATGGAGATCGCGTCGACCCGATCCGGGCGTTCCTTTGCGCTCTTTCCCTGAGGGCGTTAACCTAACCAACCCGGTCTCGGACAAGGCGTATGCCGAGGGAGCGTGGTTGCAATGTTTATCCTTGTTACGAGTGCATCAGGCATCAATGGGAATGGATATGGCGCAGTTCTGGCGTTCAATCGCGACGGCACGCTGATCGGTCCCTTTAGCGATGACAGCCGAATTGTTGATCCCCGGGGACTGGTCGTGGATCAAAAGGAGGGCTACCTGTTTCTCAACAGCGGCAGTGATCGGGTATTGGCACTCGGTCCAAACGGGACTGTCGTTCGCGACACGGGCACGATCGCGGGATTGAACCCAGGTGGTGGCGTTTTCGGTCCGGATGAACGCTACTACGTCGGGCTTCGAAGCGCGCGCACGATTATGGCGTTTCCGGTGTTACTCGATGCGACCGGAGAGCATTTCGTACCGCCGGGAATCGTTCCATTTCCTCGCGGCTTTGCCTTTGGTCACGATGGAAGGCTGTTTCTCGCATCGGGGATAGGGCCGAATGGCGAGGGCGACAACACGATTGTTGCGATCACGCCCGGCGAGCGTACCCGGCCCTTTCGCCTCGTGAGCGATCCAGACCTCAGCCCTTTGGATCTCACGATTGCGCCCAACGGTAACGTCGTGGTGGCAAGTGAGCACCCGTTCGGTGCGGCAGATGCCGTGACGAGCGTGCGCGAATACGACGCCACGGATGGACACCTTGTGCGGGTCTTCTCTCCCACGAAATTGGCCGAGTTTCGGAAGCCGCGCGGTCTACGGTTTGGTCCTGACGGGCATCTTTACTGCGTCGCTCAGGACGAGGTCGTCGCTTTCGATTTTACGACGGGCGCGTGCCTGGGTACCACAGTGCAATTGCAGCGGTTGAATGGACAAGCGATAGCGTTCTTCCCGTGACGCGGTTGGGTCCAGTCTCAGGAGTTGGATCTCTCAGCGTCAACCCGCGACCCGTTGCGACGTTCCTTAAAGTGATGATCAAAAAGACAATCTTAGTTGTCATATTATCTGTCTGCGCCACCCTCGCAATGGCGCAGAACTTTCCTCTATGGGAGCGGATTCTAAAGCACTACAGCGGCCAATCAGACGAGACGCCGGTGCCATCAATGAAGTCGGGGCACATGCAGATGTCGCTGAAAGGAGATCCCAAGCCCGGTGACGAGGCACGAGCGACGGAAATTCTTCGAGCGGCCGCCGCCGTACTGTCCCAATACCGCGACGTAAAAACAGCGGTAAACGACGGCTACAAGCCTTTCTTCCCAACCGGGCGAATCGGCGAAGAAATCCACTACACCAACTATCATCGTCGGCGACTCGAACAGCAGCACATCGACTACAGCCGGCCGGGTTCGATTCTTTACAAGCGAACCGCTGACGGGTTGGCAGCGATCGGCGTGATGTACACCGCGCCCACCGACGCTACTCCCGAACAACTGAACGCGATCGCCCCCTTAAGCATCGCGACCTGGCATCGCCACGTGGATTTTTGCGGCGGCCCGAAAACCTTGCCGAAAAGCGAACAGTTCGGGCCCAACGCGCGCTTTGGGCCGCAGGGCAGCATCCACACCGAGGAAGCCTGCACCGCCGCGCAGGGCTTATGGATTCCCGTGGTCTTGGAGTGGATGACCCACGTCTATCCGAACGAGCCGCAAGAGTGGGGCGGAATGGATATGGAAGCGGGCGGCTAATTCGTCTGGCGGGTCACTTGTGTCGCAATCGGTTAGACCACCTACCGCCGTGACTCCGCCGAAGTCGATCATGTCCCGCGTTGCCGATGGCGCGCGGCGGCCGACGGTAAGCTGCGCATGCAATGGTTGAATACCCCGACCCCCTGAGCGTACCGAATCAGAGTCGGTGTGCCCAAAGCGGACTGGTGTAGAATCGCGATTCTTGGCTCGAGCGAGTGGGAGCATGGTATTTGCGATTAAGGCTGAGATCGTCGATTCGCGGGCCAGGACCTTCACATTCAGCGCGTATAAGACGATGTACGGTGGCAAGCTGATCGCCAAGGGCGACACGATCTTCGTCTTTGCGAGCGAGAACGAGAGAGGCCACGGGCTGATCGCGCGCGGCATCGTGACTTACGCCGAAGCAATCCCAAAGAAGCGCGGCATTGCCAGGCAAACGCCGCGAGTGAGCATTGCCGTCAAACGCTCGGCGCTATCGAAGCGTCCGCTAGGGCGCAAGGAGCTCAAACATCTCACCAACTGGAAGGACGGCCGACCGGGGACGGAGCTCAATTTCAAATTCTATCGGCAAGCAACGAACAAGATCGTCGGGATTTCGGATCAAGCGGCAGCGTTTCTCAGCGAATTCTTCTGACTCAACGGTCAAAGCTGAAACCCGCCGCTGGCATCGGACAGCGTTGGATCCAGTCCACAAAGGCATAGCTCGCTCGGGCATCCGGCGTGTAACGTGTGGTTAAGAGTCACCGAAACTTTCCCGTTTCACTCCCGGGAACCACTCATGCGGATTAGAGAATATCGACCAAGCGACGCGGCGGACCTAGCGACGATCTTCTATCGCTCCGTGCGTGAGGTTGCTTGTCGCTTCTACAACAAAGCGCAGATAGAGGCATGGGCGCCGGAAATTGGCGACCCCGGCGGCTGGAACAGGCGCGCGACAGACGGTCGTATAACGATTGTCGCTGTAAACGATGCGGACAAGCCGATTGCTTTTGGAGATATGGAGAGGAACGGTCACGTCGACCTTCTTTACTCCAGCCCTGAGGCATTGGGAACGGGAGCAGCATCAGCGATTTACAACAAGCTCGAGTTGGAGGCTATGCATCTAGGGCTCACTCGACTGTACGTCGAGGCTAGCGAATGTGCTTTTCCCTTCTTCGAGCGTAAGAGATTCGTCAAGGTTCGGAGAAATGATTTCGAGATACGGGGAGTACCGATCCACAACTACACAATGGAAAAGTTTCTTCAGGGCTGACATTCCCAATACCTGGCACCCTAGGTCGTGATGGCCATCAAACTAGAACAGCCCGACGATGCGACCTTTTTCGTCGATATCGATGTGGTCCGACGAGGGCACTTTAGGCAGGCCGGGCATGGTCATAATGTCGCCGCACACCATGACGATAAACTCGGCGCCCGCCGCGAGCCGAACCTCGCGTATGTTGACGGAGTGGCCGGAGGGCGCGCCCCGCAGCTGCGCGTCGGTCGAGAACGAGTACTGGGTCTTGGCGACGCACACCGGGTAGTGTCCGTAACCGCCCTCCTGCAGCTGCTTGATCTCTTTGCGCACCTTGTTATCTGCGGTGATCTCGGCGGCGCCGTAAATTTTTGTCGCGATCGCCTTCATCTTCTCCCAGAGCGGCAGAGCGTCGTCGTAGACAAAACGAGACTCCGCTTTCCGCTCGGCGAGTTCGACCACCGCGCGCGCCACTGATTCGGCTCCGGCGCCGCCCTCGGCCCAGTGCCGGGCCGAGATCACCGGCACCTTCAGGTGCGAAAGCTTGGACTTAAGCAGCGTGAACTCGGCCTCGGTGTCGAAGGTGAAATGATTGACCGACACGACGCAGGGGAGGCCGTAGTGCTGCTGCACATTGTTCACATGCCGCTCCAGGTTGGCGATGCCCTGCTCGAGCGCCGCCAGGTTCTCTTTGTTGACCTCCTTGAGATCGCA
>Ga0209007_1000407_pt1 | contig 17913 bp, 13 predicted proteins | sample JacPinW_OM1H0_O2_FD_187961 | JGI IMG/M metagenome (GOLD analysis project Ga0209007, IMG submission 187961) | Forest soil microbial communities from Algoma, Ontario, Canada - Jack Pine, Ontario site 1_JW_OM1H0_O2 (SPAdes) (version 2) | ecosystem: Environmental > Terrestrial > Soil > Boreal... | reverse complement strand
AAACACGAAAATGGTAGACTCAAACCTGTAACCCAACGCACCCGTTGCGTGAGGTTCCGCCCCGGTGCCCCAGAATGGACGAAGGTCGAAAGAGAGTTTTGCTGATCGCTGCGTCGATTTTGGCAGCACGGAAGCTGGCGCAGTACGACGGCGGGAAGAGGGTTCCTGCGACCGTGGCCGCCATCGCCGATGCGGTGCGGTGGGCTGAGGAGCTTATGAACGAGATTGATGAGCGTTGGCCGACTGCACGAGATAGAGGGAGCAACTGAATATTGGAGACTTCGAGGAGAAACTGGGGAGGGGGTTATCCTGAGGCATGGCTTCGACGATTCAACAGGCCGGGTCGCTCTTCAGCATCGCCCTGCGATCAGCCGACAGCATCGCGGTCGATGAGCGCAACGGACACCAACGGGCTGCGCTCGTCAGTCTCGTCTTCGCTGTCATATCCCTCGAAGCATTCTTTAACGAGACGGTCGAGTTGGCAAACATGGCGCTCATTTCCGAGCGTGCTTTCGTAGCTAACGGCGTCAATCCAAAATCCCCGGAGCCGGAGGTCGTCTATGCTTTCGTCCAGTTGATGACGGATGCGGAGAAGGCCCGTTCGTCTCTTGAATCGAAGTTTCTCCTCGCGAACTGGCTGCTGACCGGGAAAAGTCTCGACCGGGGCGCCCAGCCATATCAAGACCTCACTCTCTTGCTCAAAGTCCGCAATCAACTCGTCCACTTCCGACCGAATGACATCTTCACGGAGCCGGAGGTCACGCCGGAGATTTTGTCGCACAGCCAGAATCCAGCTATCGTGCAGCTACGGTCGAAAAACGTTCTCGCTACTGACATCGTCGGGCTGAGTGGCTGGACGGCATGGATTGAAACGAAAGCGATGGCGAAGTGGGCCTGTGATGTCGCCTCTCGCATGGTCCTCGATTTCGTCAGCAAGACTCCGGTAGAGGGCCAGTGGGGGCATTTCCTACGATTCAGCCAGCGTTCGTTCACGCCGGAAGTGACTGCGGCTGCGGTCAAGTCTCTGTCTGCTCCCGTCGCCTCTCCCGAGTCCGACGCTGGGGACAAGTGACGAGTAGCACTCTGGTGGTATTCTTCCTCCTCCCCTCGTCCGCGCAGACTATTCTTTACCCTCGGTGAGTACATGACGAAACGTCGAGAGTGGACTGCCTATTCCGTCGGCGAACCATCCACGACACGGAAGTGGACGAACTCGGACTGCCAACCGTTCGACACGGTCTACCACATCACCCACGTCAAAGACGCCTTCAGATATTTAGAAGACGGCACCGCCAAGTCTTCCCTCGTCTGGGACGAAAGCCGATTGAAAGACACGCGTGCTTGCGTCTCGTGGCTCTCCTCGAATCTTTGGGCGAGCGGCTCCCTCTACGGGAACATCAGATTCGACTTCGATTGGACCCAACTGGTCGAAGGCAGGAAGTTTTATTGGGTTGAGGCGATGAAGAGCTACAGCCCGACCGCGTATCGAATTCTGATTGCCAAGAAAGAGCCAAGCATTGAACTCGAAGAATATCCGGTCGAAAAAGGCGACGGGCCGCTGTGGTATGACAAGACGAATGATGTCTGGTATCGCAACGGGAGATTGACAGGCGAGTTCATGGTTGACAGCGACCTGTCTTTGCTCGACTGCAAAGCGGTCGGCTTCGAGCACCATCACAAAGTCTTATGCAGAAAAGACGGCTCCCGTTGCGTTGACCTAGGTGAGCAAGGCCCACTTGCCGGAGCCAACTTACTAGCTCGTCTCATCGCGCAAAAGACGTTGTACGATAACAAGCCGCTACGCCCCTTGTTTCTTGACGGCAACACATTCAACAGGAGCGTAGGCTATGCTTGGAATGAGATTCTGCGGTCATTCGACAAAGTAAAGACGACAGGTCAGATGAAGCACAGTGACTCGGTTGCTGGGCCTATCGTACTTGCGATGCTCGACCGATTCGCCGCTGGCCGAAGTCTCAAGGAGTTGGGCGCTCTTTTCCGAAGCAATGAAGAACTAGAATTAGCTCTCAGACATCGGGCGGTAGCTGCACTCGGGATTCCTCTGGGGAAAGTGGCCGGGTCGGAAGACAAGTGAGTCTTAACCCGTCAGGAGTCAGAATACCGGTCTCTACAGTTGCCGACGCATTCAGGGAAGTAAAGTGGGCCGGTCACATCTCAGGATGACTGCAACACAAAGAGCCGAACATTGACGGTGCCGTCCTTTGTCTTTCTCTCGCCCTCCAAGTCTTTCTTTAAACCCTCGGCGTTCGTTACAAGGTGGTTGGTGTCGTAGACGATACACCAGAGCGAGTCGCACTCTGGATGTCGTCGATAATGTTCGATGTCGATGATTAGCTCATTACCAATCTTTGTAGCGTGATTCGCATCGCGCACGAATTTCAGTTCGAGCACGAGCTTATGTGCGGGAAGAAGGAAATCCATGCGGGTGCTGGAGCCTGCGTAGCTTGGTGTGAACTCCTCGGGCCTGATGTCAGCGACCCACGGACGGAGAAGCGCATGCAGCAAGTCTTGAACATCGTATTCCGTGGAGAAGGAAAGTGTCGTTGCTCCCTTACGCCTGTGCGTGAGCGGGTGCATTGCTCTCCGCAAGTTCTTCACGAGAACCAGCAAGAGTTCTTCAACATCTCCGGGTTTCCTTGGTCCGCCAACTGCGGGCGCAAAGACGGACGGAAAAACCTCTTCGGGCGGTAGTCCACTCGGCAGCACCCTTCCACCGCGATAGTAGCGAAACCCATTATCCTCTAAGACCTTGACTACGCGTGCCCGGTCATTCTTCCACTGGCTGACAGGGTAGGCCACGTCGTTCTGCGGTTCGATGTCCATGAACTCTTCGAGAACGTTGCCCAGAACCGCGAGGCTGTCAACGGCAGGGTCACTCCCCGCACGAAAAAGCCACTCTTTCCACTTGGTCTCGTGAGAAAGTTTTGGGGATTCACCGGGCGCGCCCGATGAAACAAACAAAGCATCGAGATTAGTGTGGGAGCCACGCAGGACGGCGGCGGCAGCGGCGCACACGGCTCTCGGCAATCGAACGTTGGTCATCTACCAGCCGCCCATCAACTCGACTCGCAACATGATGTGGAAATTGCTCAACATATCTGCTGCTTTCCACGCAGCGTCTTCAGTTTCGCGGTTGGTCGAGTTATCGTGCTTGAAAGCCCGGACAACATTTCCATCTTGGTCTTCGACTATCATCGCATGTACTTTCTCCTCGCTTGCCTCACTCTGGAAGAGTGAGTCTAGAGCCACTTCCTTAAAGGACGATTTCGCTTTGTCCGCATTTTCATTCTTCGTAACGGGGTATCGAAAATAGTCGCTACTAGGGTCAACCGCTCCGACGACAACAATCCACCCGTCAAGTTCGGCGGGAACGGTCAAATCGCTCCCGTGCTCCGCTAGTGCGGCCAGCCGCTCGATGTTTTCGGTCAGGAGCTTCTTCCAGTACCGATAAATCGCCAGAATGTCATGCGTCTTGAGCAAGGGTTTCCATGACCCCGCAGAAGTAAGCAGCATGGGCTTCTTGGTCTTGTATCCCTCAGCATCGTAGGGAAGTTTCAGCCTTCGGTGCATGATGATAATGCCGGATTTTAAAAACAATTCAATGGCATGTCGGAGCAAGAAAATGATGGGCAGTTCACTCCAAAACATTCGTTGCGAATCATCGGCCTTCACAAGTTTGTCGGCGGCTGCTTTAAATGCTTCTCCGACAGCGCCAAAGCCGTCATCTGAATGTCGTTCGAGTGGGGCTAACGTATACAGCAACGAGCACGCTCCGTTTTATTTTTTCTTCTCCGGGTCGCCGCCGAGGACTCGTTGCTCGGCTGATATGAGAGTTCGTTCGCTGAATCCGAACAGAATAGCGACAGCCAAGAGAATCAGAAGTTTTGGGACGGTGCAAGGTTCGGCACCATTAGCCACGCTGCACGAACTCACAACATCAGAAAAGGTCTGTCCTTGCAGGGCGATAGGCAGTATGCCCCAACTCAGCAACGCACATCCCACAAGACTTGCAACGGTGCCAGTAGCGACTCGACTCCAGATTCTTCGACCGTAGGCTTCGAGTTCACTGGACAAGCTCACATCAAAGAGGGGCATCTTCTGCATGACGCTCACACAACTTCCAGCAGCACCAGCGCACAAAATGACAGCGAGCAAAATCACTGATGACGCCTTTAGGCGAAAGCAGATTCCAACTCCAGTCACTATCAGCAAACCAACTGTCACGCAGACCAGCCAAACCGTGTACCCCCTCATTGTGTCTTCGTAGTCGTCGGTATATTCCGACCATGAATTCTTCTCGTCAAAAATCGCTCTCAAAGCACCCCGAGCAGACGTGGTGTCCGCGTCCTTGAGTTTTCGGTCAACGATACTTCGTAGAGTCTCAATCTTGGTTTTGGGAATGCCCCACTCCGCCATCACGTCGATTGCTAGAGTACCTTCGTTCACTATTTCCTTAGTCGGGCAGAGGTATGCTCTCAGGGTCCCTTGACCTTCTGCTTTTTCCATTAAGTCATCGAACTCATCAATCGTTTTTGCAGCGACAGCTTGTTGTTCAAGTTGGGAGAACTGCTCAGCAGCCCTAGTCGTAATGCCACTGTCTACAGTTTCACCGTTTGCTCCAGCCCGTTGTTGCATCAGGTCAAATTGCCAACGTTCATAGCGAATGACATCGAGAACCTCTTGACGCCGCTCTTCGAGCTTCTTACGTCTACGAGTTTGCGACCAAAACATGTGTTCCACCTGAGAGCGAGATTTTACGACCCACGAGCATATAATTCCAGCATGATTCCTACGCAAGTTGCGTGCTGTCTAATCTCATCTCGGTCCGGTGTCGTTAACAGCGTTGCAGGCTTGCACGAGCACCTCGACCAAAGAGTTAAGTGCAGTGAATGCGATGCGGAGTATTCAGTAGATTATGACCCTAATGAACTTGGAAGAGTGGAGAACTACGCGGACAGGTTACTCGCCGTCGCAAAGCAAAGAATCAAGGAGAGTCATTCGCCAGTTCGACATCCACCTATCATCGGCCTTTGGGGAATCTAGCAGAAAAGAAAAAGTCCCGGCCAGAGAGGGTCGAGCCTAGCTATGACGCCGCGCTTGTCTCTTGCGCCTTCAGCCACGCGATGACGGAAGACCGACGAAACCGCAGGCCCATCGGGAGCCGGATGACGGGGATCGGATTGTCATATCTTGCCCGACCGCGAAGGCGAGTCAGGTTGTAAACCGACGACGGCTTACATTTGAGCAGTTCGGCGACTTCCGCAACGGTCAAGATGTCGTGCTCGGCTGGTGCCGCTTGCAGAATTGCTGTCCCCGCGTGTGATACCGTGACTACGAATGACGCTGGTACTTCAACGCCTTTTGTCTGCTTCATAGCCTCTCCTCTGATGCTCGGAAGAGAAAGGTAACACAGGCGAGCCGACACTCTAATCGCAACAATTGAGACCCGATGACCTTGGACGATTTTCGTCAATCACTCACCGCAGCCGAGCCGCCAGTCGGAGTCACACCACAGGAGCCCGTTGTTGACGATCGGATGTTCGATGAGTTTCGAGAGATTCGTAGAAAGGTCTGGTTCGAGGCTACCCTTGGCTTGCCAGCAAACCAACGTAATCTGCGGGAAATGGTTATCGAGCTTACGGACAAGGCGAGCCTAACCCTTTGGCGGAGCATCGAACTCAAGGTGCGAGTTGAACTGTGGGAACAGTTCATTGCCAAGATTTTCTACGCTGGCTTTGAAGCGGCAACCGTTAACGCCGCGCTGCCTGACATCTTCCACACCTTTCGCGATTACAAAGTACTATGCAGTCCTGACTGGGATGTCCGGCTAAATGGCAGGCGATTGGCGCAGGATTCTGGGCGGCTTGTTCGCTCGTACTTTGAGGATGACTCTCAAAAGAAAATTCTCCATCCAATGAAGATCAGAAAAATCGTAAAAACTGGCAGATTGTTCAGCGAGTATTTTGGAAACAGTCCCGAAGCTACGGCGCTAAGCATCCTCTTGCAACCAAAGGAATCTGACGACGTCTGGGTAGTCTCGCAAAATCTTACGCAGATAGGGTTCTCCGGCGAGTTAACCCAGTTACACCTAATGATGGACCTTGGCTTCGATTGTATTAAGCCTGACATCGTGATGTCCCGTCTGGTGTTAGCTAAGGGCTGGCTTGCCCATTTTCCCAATCAATTGCCCGCAGACCTTCAGGAAGCGGACTTGAGAGGGAAAGGCAAATATAAAAATAGGTTCCACTACACGAATCATGTCGTCATCGAGCCCGTAGTAAATCTTGCTAGAGCATTCGCGGCTAAAATGCGCCAACAACGCGAAACATTAGAAAGGGACATTGGTTGGGTAAGCAGCAATTTAATTCGTGAGTTTGATATCTTCATGGTTTCGTATGGGCAGCGCCCCGACCCCAGTGCGGGGATCGTAATACAATTGGGCTGAGACTATTGCGTGCAGTCCGCCAAGTTTAAACGTTAAGGCTCCTACTGCTCCGATGCCCGGACGATTCCGTGACCTTCCGAAGATTAAACCGTTAGAGCCATCTCCAAATAGCGACAAAATGCGTTGGCAAGCTCCATCTGGCGTGGAGTCCGGCACTGCACGTTGAATAAAGCAGGGCTGGCGACAATTACGGCCACACATCGAGCACGTGAGACCGCCACGTTTAGGCGGTTTAAGCTGTACAGGAATTCCATCCCCCTCGGTGCGTCCTCTGGGGTGGATGTTGCCATCGAGTAGAAAACAACAGCAGCCTGCTGCCCTTGAAATTTGTCTACCGTTCCAACCCGCGCTCCTTTGGGGAGCCTTTCGGCCAGCGCCGAGACCTGCGCATTATAAGGGGCCACAATCAGGATGTCCTCAAGTCCGAGAGCTTCGGTTTTACCTTCTTTGTCCGTCCAAGTCGCCCCGGTTCGCAACAGACCATCAACCATGGAGGCAACCCGCTCGACCTCTTCCTGCGACTCGTTTTGGTTTCCCGCGTGCTCGACCGGGGCAAAGCGCAGGCCCGTGCCGCCAAGCGGATCGCCAGCGTTGAGCCGCTGGTTCGCGTTTTCGGGACGTGACGTAAGCCGCCCTTCGTAGAAAAGCTCCGAAGTGAATGCGCAGACATCCGGGTGCAGGCGGCGGGTTTCGGTCAGGAACACCCCTTGGTCGGCGGCTATCGTGGCGTGACCATTCAACAGGTGACCAAGAGCCGAAACTTCCGCACCCAGCGGATGTAGTCCCCTCTGTGGCTGGTCGAGTTGCTGCGGATCGCCCAGCAGGACAATGCTGGTCGCGGCTGGGGATAGCGCCAGCACATTTGCCAGAGACATTTGACCGGCCTCGTCCACGAAGAGCACATCCACGGAGTCAGCCATGTCCTCTCGTGCCCACATCCATGCCGAACCTGCGGCTACCTGTGCGGTCCCCGTGCTCAAGGCATCGCGAACACCTTCGTTGTCCTCTGCTATCACCGCAGCATGCTCACAGTGGCTTCCGTCACTCGCTTTCTGAACCGCTTTGAGCGGAGTACCATTTTTCGCAGCGGTGCGGCACACTTCATGGAGCAGATTGCCAATAACCTTGTGGCTAACCGCGGTTATTCCCACTCTGCGCCCCTGTTTCACAAGCTCGACGATCATGCGAGCCCCGGTAAAAGTCTTGCCGGAGCCCGGCGGCCCTTGGATCGGAAGCACTGAGGCTTCATGGGCAAGTGATCCCACGAGACGGTTTGCGTCCTGAGTTAATTGCTCGTCCTCGCCGATCAATTTGCCTACGGCATCCCGTAGTACGGACGGGCGTTCACGCAGGAGGAGTTCCCGTGCCGACCGGAACTGCCCCGATCCTGTGAGTCCGTGATCTGCCACCCAAGTCGCCATGCGAAGGATGCTGTCGCTCAGCACCGTGGAGTCCACAGTGTCATAGGGGATGAGTGCGGTCGGGTGCGGAACGGCAGATGAATCGCCTCGCTTGAGATCAATCGTCCGATTGCGTTCATCGAAGGCAACCCGCTCCCCGGCACTTTTTCCAGTCCTCGGATCGCGGACTTCCAGCGCCCGGTCAATGGCGTGATCTTGTGGCGGAAAGGCGTATCGATAGACTATTGACCGCTTGATGCGACCGACCTTTCTTACGAATTCAAGGCCGCCCAGTGCACTTTTGTCCTCTTCGAGTTCATCGTCGGATAGTGCACAAAGGCGAAAATATTCCCACCAAGCCGACTTTTCTTCTCGCCGATGCCATTCCAACATCTGCCCAAGGAGCCAAAGAGCGCGGTGTTCATCCTTCCACTCGGTCTCGTCTTTTGGGAGCAGGGAGACAAGGCGAGCCGTGATTGCGCGTACCTCTTGGATGCGTGCACTCAGTTTCTCCGGGGGCTCGCCAGACTGGAGTGTTGGCCGTAACAATTTACGGCCGCATTTGATTTCCAGTTCTTTGCGGCGATCTTCAAGCCAATCTCGCAGTCGCAGGGCCGACAGACAATCGTCTCGGTTGTAGCCCTCGATAGTCTTGAGCAAATCACCGATTTCTCCCAGATCATGCCCGAGCGCCATGGCCGCCTCATAAGACTGGAGTGCGAAATTCGCGTCTTTGAGTGGTACGGCGCGGGAAAATCCATACAGCGGTTCCAACCGCTTGATGGAATAGCTCTCGACCGAAGCTCGAATGCCTTGCCGAACGGCGCGGTACAGGTCAATGAAGACTCCCGCCCGCAGGAGTTCATCCACTTCATCAACGCAGGTTCCGTGCCTTCCGACCAATCGTTTGATGGCGGTCGGCTCATATGGAGCGTAATGGTAGATGTGCATCTCCGGGTTCCGACCCCAACGCTCCATCACTCTTGCGATGAAGGTCTCAAATGCCTTCTTCTCTTCCGAGCGGGTAAACGACCAAAGGGTTTCGTAGACTGGTTCCCCGCCCGAATCCACGGGCGGCGTCACGATGCCAATGAGATATTCCAAGCCTTGGTCAAGCACATAGGGATTAGATTCGAGATCGAGAAATAAGTCAGCGGAAGAAGGGACAGGCAAAGCAGCAAGCCCGTTACCGTCATCGACGCCATCAAGCAACTCGTAAATGAGCCGCCCCTCATCCCGACCTTGCACCTGAAGGCGTGCTTGCTCCCGGATGCGGAGGAGTGCAGCGTTTCCGATCCTTTCAATCTTCGGTTTTGGGGGAAGAGTAAAGCTTGCGAGATCAGCAACGGTGCTGACCGCACGCTCGGCTAGAGCCTTCCGTTGGTTCCGCGAGATTCCCGCGACCAGCGAGGTGTGATCGTCCGCTCTGCGACGGGTGTCACATATCGAGAACCATGAGCAAACTTCGCAGTGCTCCACGGGCTCGGGGTAGGTGTCCGTTTCGGTCTTCCACGCTGTTTCGTACTCCCCCCTGACCTTACGGAAATAAGCGATGTAGCGTTGGACTTGGAATCGTTCGGGAGCAGTCGTCCCGCCTAATACAACGTGCATCCAGTGGGGCTCTGTGCCTTGAATCCGAGCAAGCAAGTCGGAATAAAAGCAAAGCTGAACCAACGCGGTCGCCTTGGTGGAGCGGGCGAGCTTGGTTTCTACGACTTCGTAAGACCAAGACCCGAGGCCACTGGGGGTGTTGACCCGAACGAGAAAGTCGGAGCGACCGCCCCACTGCGCATCCAGAAAAGTTCCCTGATAGACAGCATCGACTCCTTGGTGCAGTGCTTTCACTGTCTCGGCAACCGCAGCTTTCCAACTGCCGCTGGTTGCGATCTGCGCAATCGACAGACCTCCCTTTTCGGCTAGTTCCCGCAGGTACCGCTGCTCGTGTTCAATCCCCAGCGTTCGCAGTAAGTCGATAGTCTGGTTCTTGAAAAATGGTTTCGTGATTTCGTTCTTCGACTCGGCGCGAGCGAGGGTCGCCGTGTGTCGGCAAGCAAGAAAGCTCGCTATGTCAGTTGCGGAAAACATGCTGTTGAATGATTCTATTCCGCAACTTGGCGACTTCTCCTAAATGAAACATGACGACCCCAGCGTCCTGACGCCAGTGCTGGCTAGGGCAACAGTTCGTAAAGCTGCTGCATGAACTTCGCAGCGTTCTTCAGGGCGTCTAGCTGCTTCAACGTCATTGGATCGGGATCAAAGTGCATAACGTCATTACGAATCTGACGTACCTCTTCCAGTTGCACTGTCAAAGAAGCTTGATCAATGTTCAACGATAGTCTCGTCCACACTTGCGGTCGTTGAAGTAACCTGATGTATCCCCCGAAGCTGAGATCGGAAATCGATTGCGGTTTTGGAGCGGTGGTGTCCGCTGATGCGAGCCAGTCAAGGTCTTCGGGCGAGACCTTATCCTGAAGCAGTTGCCGGATGTGAAGTTCAATTTCTCTGAGCAATAGAAAAGGCTCTGCTAGTTGCTGGAATTGCAGGCTGAGATCGCTCGCAGTAACGACTCCCGTAATTCTGCGGTCTTGCGGATCACGCACCAGCACATAGCCATGCTTCACGATGGTGGGTATTGCGTCGAAAAGTGTGCCATTACCGTCAACCACCTGCGCATCTTCGCGGCAGTGCTGCACCTTGCAGCACTCGCCTCCGAGAGAATACCTAGACGCAATCGATTTCCATGAGATCATGCCCTTGACTTCGCGCTCTCCGTGCATGATTGGAAGCTGCGAGTAGTCGAACTGCAACATTTTCGTGACAGCCTTCTTCAACGAGTCGTCTTGTCCGACTGTCGTCAGAGGCTTATTGGCGGCAGGAAGGCTTCCAATCCTGAAGGTCGGGTCCGGGGGCTCGCTAAGCACGGTCTCAACAACTCCTTCGGATGCCACTAGGATCGCAGGTTGCGGCTCCTCCGCTGAGCCAAGTTGCGGCGAAAATGATTCCTCCTGCTCCCCCGAAGCCGTCCCTTGTTCCTCGTCTAGCTCGTCTTCATCGTCGGCCTCGTCTCCGGCAAGAATCGCCGCTGTGACGAGATTGCTCGCGTCCTTCAGCCGTATCCGAATTTTGCCGTCGATCCATACGGATTCAAAATCCGGGTCAGTCACCAGACCTAAGCTCTCCAAGGCGGCTCGGATGTCATGGACCTTGTTAAGGCCACGACGCTCGGCTTTGAACATCCGCAGAAGATCACGAACGGTAATTCGATTGATACGACGCCCATCTTTGAGGCGAGTGGACAACCGATCAATCTCCTTAGGAATCCACATCACTCATTCTCCGGTTGTCTAACCAGTACGTTTTTGCCGCTCGGCTCCAGAGCCATCGTCGTTCCTCCTCTGAACAAACGGGTAAAGTCTATCGGAATGAGAAATTAGTGGGACTTCACTTCATTGGCCGACGCAGCAGTTATGATCCCGCTCACTTCCGTGGTTTTTTTTGCGATTCGGTATGTCCAACGGCCGAAACTGCCTTCTGCATTTACAGCCGCAACCCACCGCTCGGCGGCCGCTCGTTTCACATCCTCAAGTGGGTCGTAACCTTTCGTCTCCAAGATCACATGAAAGGAAGAGTCGCCTTTGAGACGGATGATGAAGTCGGGCATGTAGTCATGCATTTGCCCGTTGTACAAGTACGGGACGGCGAATCCTAGCCCGGCGTTCTTCACGAGTGAATGCACAGCATTGTGCTTGTCGATGTAGTAGGCCGCAGACTGTTCCCATCGCTTCGTGTCTGGTACGACGTAATTGACGTGGCTTCTCACGATTTCCACGGCCTCTCGGCTAGTCCAGTAATCAACGTCAGCCGTGGAGCCGGGACCACGTGTCGATTCGTAGCGAGGGACTTCTGGTGCTTCACCCTCCGATGTATCAGGACGTAGGGCTTCTAGCAGAATTTCAACAAGCCACCCGTAGTACGGAGCCAAGAACAAATCCTTCAAGTCCGCTGGCTCGTGAACTTTGACTTTCTCACTCAGATAACGCGAAACGATCTGAACAAGCTGAGGGAAGAGAACGTGACTCGGTACGGTACACTTCGGTTGCGCCAAGCAATCCCGAGTGAACGATTTCGCTAAATCGAAAACCAGTTCTTGGAGTCGCCGCCCTTGACGAAACTCTTTCAGGGACACATCACTGGCACGCCCCGGCCCGGTGAGGGATAGGCGACCCATGTTGTTCACATTCAGTCCCTTCATCTCGACCTCGGGTGGAATGCGGTCGGGTTGCAGTTCCAACGAAGGCACGCTCGTCCAATCGACCGTGATCTTGTTTCGGATCGCCTGTGTGTATCCCTCGACGCGAGGGAATCGGATTTCGTACTCCGCTCGATTCGGTAAGGCGTGGACATGGTAGCGTTTGATTCTGGGTGCGGACGCCCCCGCTTTGCTAGCCTTGAATGGAATGACCTCGAACGGAACGCCGAACACTTGAGCGATCTCTTCCGTGAACTTTCCGTCATCATTCAATTCGTAGCTGGCACGCCGCAGACCGCGACCAACGACCTGCTCACAGAGCAACTGCGACATGAACGGGCGTAGTCCGACAATGTGGGTCACCGTATTGCAGTCCCAGCCCTCCGTAAGCATCCCCACGCTCACGATGCATCGGACATCGCGGCCCGGAGGGTGTAAGGGTCTCTCCAGTTTCTTCGCTAGTTCCTCAAATCCTTCGGGGAAGATCGGCCTACCCTGTCGGTCGCTGGGCCATTCCGTTTTTCCCACAGTGTCTAGGGTCATTCGCATCCATCGGGATTCGTCGCTCTTCGCTTCTCCTGTATCGGTCTCATGTACCACTTTGGAGTCAACGCGGATGGTGTTTATCTTTCCGTCTCGATTACGGAAGCCTTCGATCTTTGCTGGAGGAATGCCGATGGGAGCCACGTCATTCGCAAACCAGTCGTAGAATACCTTCGCAATCGTGGTGTTCTTGCAGACGAGAATAAAGACTGGCGGACGCGGATCGCTACCGATCTTCTGCCATTCCTCTCTCAATGCTTCCCATCTCGCACCCAAAATTGCGATGGGGTGATGTGCATACTTGAGAATGGCTTCAGGCTTTGGGCTGCCTTTCTTGCCGCCACGTTCGGCAGGCGTCAACTGCGGCAAAATCCACTGCCAAATGTTGAAGTAGCCCGGTATCTCGGCTCCTGTGGTATCTCGGACCGCCAACTGCGGAATCTTCACCAAGCCTGCTTCAATCGCGTCAATCAGTCCGAAATCGCTGACTACCCACGGGAAGGGCTTGTTGGTTTCCAGCCCGACTCTGCCTAAGAAATAAGGTGTGGCTGAAAGATCAATACAGATGTTGATCCCGCGTAGCTTCTGCACTTTGTCCAGACCATCAATCCAGATGGTCGCCTCCTGAAAGAACTCGTCAGCTTCTTCCGCCTCTCCGAACTCGTCCTCTTCGCCGAGTTCCGGCTCGTCACGTCTAATCCGATATGCGTGGTGGGCTTCGTCATTAAATACCAGAATGTTTTGCTTTCCACCGACTTCGCGTCCCAGAACACGGTTGAGGATGGAAGTGTCGCTTTCGTAGTAGCGGGTGGATTCGACTTTGACTTTGTTAAGATTGCCCTGCTTGTCGCGCTCTTCTTCAAGCACAACCAAGATTCCAGCGGCTAATTGGTGCTCGTAGTCCTTAAGAGTCAGGTATCGGCTGCCGCGTGCGGTTGTGGTTTTGCTGCCTATATTGATCGTCTCTTTCACCCGAACTGGGACGCCAGCCTTGATGACCTTAGCGCCGACACCACCTGATTGCATTGACTGTGGCTCGAACACGTGCCAGTTATTGACGAGAACTTTACCTTGTGTCATCAACGGCATGAGATGAGGGGGCACAAGATCACGGGTGCGGTAGATGCTTGCTTCGCCGTTCTCGGGGTTTAGCTCGGCGAGCCGCTGCCGAATCGTCACGTTCGGGCAGACCACTAGCACCGCGTCAGAAAATCTGGCGTCACCACGGTTGTTGACTTTGTTGAGAATGCTCCAAGAAGCCAGCATCCCCATGACCGTAGTCTTCCCGCCACCCGTCGCCATTTTGCAGGCGTACCGCAGAAATCCCGTGTAGCCTTCCGCTTTTCGGTCATCGCTGGGGTCGTCGCGTGGTATTTCGATGCCTTGCAGGAAGTCGGCTCTCGCCTCAGTGAGAAAAATGATGGCCAATGCAGCTTCGATCTGGGCGAAGAACAGCCGCTTCTCTCTGCCATCTCGCATCCACCATTGGATCAGTTCCACAGTCGTGCGGCTGACGCCGGGATAGCCCTGAGAACTCCACGCTTCAACCCGCTCCCGCATTAGGTTCACAAGAACTAGCTCGTACCCTGATGGATATTCCTTGGAGGACCGAAGAAGTTTTTCGTCCGTCTTCCATAGCTCCTTTTGGTCGCGGGGAGGAAACACAAAAGACGGACGCCGACCGTCAGCCAAGATAGGGGCTTCGCCCTCCTTGATGTACCAGTAGCGACTGGGCTTCTCAAATGGGCTGTTTAGGATTGGCTCGTTGACTTCGGAAACGGTGAAGCCGCTCATTTCTTTGCCTCTTTGACGGACTTCACAATCAGGAGTTCGTTGCCCCGATCATCAATCACCTTTATTGCAACCTGCCCATTCTCGCCCATCTCGAAGGGAGCACTGACTGTGCCTGCCAAGTGATCCCAAACTGTTTCTTCGTAGTCGCCCCGAAGTGCTTTCTTAAGGCTGTCCCATGCTCCGGTGCGTGGGAAAAAGACCTGTGACGCATTGAAACACAGTCCGTTGTAGTCCGTATCCAAGAGCCAAGCTGGAACGTCGTCTCCTTTCCGATGGTTAACCTCAAGAGTTGTGGGGTCAAAAACATCCATGCCAAGAAGTTCCACTTCGTATTTTGTGGGGCCGTCTTTCTCCTTCGTCTTCACCTGTCGCAATTCGGCTTCGGGCATTCCGCAAACACTGAAGACTTGGCTGGAGCGGGTGTTTTTCAAAAGATCGCTCATTATCAAGTCTGCCGTTGCCTGAACGTAGGTGGCAGGAATATTCACCACGCTGTCACACTTCTCAATCAACTCCCGAGCATTGGGTTGAACTGCAAACCCGATGACATAGAGATGGGTATAGTTCTTGGCTCGTGCTTCACGGGCTGCTTCGTACACTAGTTTTTCGCTGACAGCACCGTTTTCCGGCCCGAAGACAAATGCGACGGGCTTTTCGGCTCCATTCGCTATGACGGCCTCGGCGGACAATGAAAGGCTTTTCGCGGGCGGCCGAACGCCCTTCAGAGTGACGGTACGGTTGCCTTCGAGCCGAAGCACGGGCGTCTTTCGCAGAATCTCAATCATGCGATCAACAAAGGAATTGTCTGCCGCAGACGTACTCGAATCTGAAGAAGTGCTGACCTCTTCCCAGTCTCGGGGAGTCGGTATTGTAGCCTCTACGCAGAAGGGCCCCGATACGCGAGTGATCTTGGAGTCCGCCTCAGGTCGGTCAACTAATACCTCTTCCTCAGGCGGCTCGTTGTTCACGATAGACTTGAGCGTAAGGTGAGGCAGAATACCACCGGTTTCTTCTCCTTTTTTGTTCTGCCGTCGTGCGTATACGAAGCCCCCAATGGGGCCGCGAGACTCTTCGTTGAGTTCGTACCAAGGAAAGGTCGCAGAGAGAATCCGCTGTCGCGCCAATGCTAGGGGCACACGGCTCGTATCAATCGTTATCCATCGCCGGCCTAACTCTTCTGCGACATACGCAGTTGTACCGCTCCCACAAGTCGCGTCAAGAACTAGGTCTCCCGGACTTGTCGTCATGTGCAGACAACGCTCGACAACCTTTGTGGCAGTCTGCACAACGTAGGCTTTCGCAGTCAACTCCATCGTGTCATCCCACACATGAGTAATCTCGCTGTAAGGGAAGTCGGTGAATCGAGCAATAAATTTGAGCGTGTTCTCGCTGGCGTAGATTCGGTGATCTGCGGCTAGTCGATCCATTCCGTCAGGAGTTGTTTTCCAGCAACGGTTTTTGCCGCAGTAGTATTCTCTCCCTTCGAACTTGTAGGTGTAGTTGGTATTCGGCGAATACGATGACACCAGAGGCCTGAGGGCCACCAGAACCGCACCCTTCGGCAGTTCGTCGAACTCTTTCAAGTCGCAAATCCTGCCGTCAGTTAACTGAACCTTGTCAAAGTAAGTATCTGTGCCTTGAGCCTTTGGACTATAAAGACGAGTAAACTTCGTCCGTTCTGCATCCCTGCTGTACCAAAGCAGGTAGTCACTTGTGGTCTTGATGTAGCGTGGTACAAACCCACTGCCTGTCTTGAATGTGATGAGACCGACGTAGCAGTCGGCACCAAATATCTCATCGAGAAGTTCCTTCAGATGATGAAGATTCTGGTCGCTAATCTGGACAAACACGCTGCCCGTGGGACTGAGCAGTTCGCGAGCGATCAACAGACGGTCTCTGAGGTATGTGAGATAAGAATGGAGACCCAGTTCCCATGTGTCGCGGTAGGCCTGAACCATTTCGGGCTCACGAGTCATGTCTTCGTCGTCGTTGTGCCCAACGTCTCGCCTTCGCACAAACGGCTGGAAGTTCGAACCGAACTTCACGCCGTAAGGCGGGTCGATGTAGATCATCTGCACCTGCCCACCCATATTTTCATAGTGCAGCAAAGAGTTCATCACAACCAGCGAGTCACCGAGGATCATTCGGTTGACCCACTTGTCCTTGTGCTCATAAGCCCGCAGCACTTGGTCCGTGATCGAGTGCTGTGGATCGCCGAACAGATCGAACATGTCCGTTTGCTTGTCCCGCTTGTGGCCTTTTAGCGTTTCGAGAATTGCTTTCGTAGACAAACGTTCGTGGATGAACAGTGGAAGCGTGGGTACATCGAATGACAGGCGTTCCGCCTTCCCTGACCAGTTCAGAAATGGCTTGCTCATCGCCTTGAGGTCGCTTACCGCTTTTTGAGCCGCGATTACGTGAGCAGCAGCAGCCTTCGTTTCGGGTTTGCCGTTGAGTTTCTTACGTGCCTCTGAAAGTTCGGATTCAGCCTTGGCGATGCGGGCTTCGCCTCGCTCACGGGCTGCATTCTGCCCATCCCACTCAAGGACTGGCGAGAGTGAATCATCGTAGCGGTACTTCTTTGGCGGCAATCTCTTCTTGAACTCGGATTGCGTGCCCACCTCGGGCCGCATCGGGCTCTCGGACTCAGGATGCTTGTAGCTTTTTGCGATCTTGGTTTTGGGCGCGACTGTGGCGTTGCGGGGACGAGCCATTCGACAGAACTCCAAGCAAGATGTTGGGAAAGAGAACAGAGTAGATTACACCACCGGAGTGCAGGGTGGCCCTTCACGGACGATGTAACTTGCTCCACCTTGCACATTCACTCTCGCCACGGGTTTCTCAGCTGAGCGTCGAACCCCCCTCAAGTGGATTAGGAGCTTGACCATCGCCAGCGTGTCCTGCGAGCAGTAATCGAGCAGCGTCTTCCGAGCTATTCGCGCTCAGCTTGGTCAATCGCACGCCGATGAACGGCTTTCCCATTCCGATCAAAGCGGCAACACGGGTTGCCGCAGCAGTTGCTCGATCCTGAACGGCTTCCGCAACGCCGGGAGCTAGCCGTACTCAAGGCCAAGAGAGTGCGTAGCGTCGGAATGATGAAGACAGCAAGGGTGCTATCCCACCGCATGTGGACAGGCACGTCTGGACGTGGTAAGAACGAGGCAATCGGTGTGAGTTGTCAGAGCTTTCGAACGTTGGAAGGTCATGTGAGCAACCCCATTTCGCTGGGTTCACTGGGGTGCTCTGAGCGGAGGTCGGTTGCCGAGAACACTGATTGGCGAGGGGAATGCGATTGATCGTCCGAATTGCACCTTCCCGTGTGCAGGTATTCCACAAGATAATGCGCTGTTCCACAGGGATTGCACAGGCTTTATCGCCACTTTCGCCTTTTGTTTGTGTGGCGGGAGGAGTAGGCTTGAAGGAGGTGAATCGAGGAAGCAATGCCGTCTTCACAACAGGGAACA
>Ga0209007_1000406_pt1 | contig 17971 bp, 11 predicted proteins | sample JacPinW_OM1H0_O2_FD_187961 | JGI IMG/M metagenome (GOLD analysis project Ga0209007, IMG submission 187961) | Forest soil microbial communities from Algoma, Ontario, Canada - Jack Pine, Ontario site 1_JW_OM1H0_O2 (SPAdes) (version 2) | ecosystem: Environmental > Terrestrial > Soil > Boreal... | reverse complement strand
GCCAAGAACTTAGCGTGGCCCTGCCGCTGGCGGCGCACGGCTAGAGCGATCAGCCGACCTGGCGTAATTCCGCGTTGACCGCCGCGAGCTTCTCCGAAAGGTCGCTCACCAACGCACCGATCGCCGGCAACGCATTCTCGCGAACCGCGTTCTCGAGGCTGGAGGCCGCTTGACTGAGTTCCCGCGCATGAATGTTGGCGCTCGCGCCTTTTAGCGAGTGCGCACGTTTGCGCACGGTATCAAAGTCGCTGGCTTTGAGTGCCGCGATAATCTCCGCGAGGCATTGATCGCCGCTGCTGACGAAAGTCTGCGCGAGTTCCCGCTCGAATTCCGCATCGCCGCCGGTGAGTTCCTTCAGCGCGCCGCGATCGATCGCCGGTGCGCTCGCCGGCGCCTTCAAGAAGCGGCTCAAGGCCTCGATTACTTGTGCCGGCTCGATCGGTTTGCCGAGGTGCGCATCCATGCCGGCGAGCAGGCATTTTTCGCGATCTTCACTCATGACATTCGCGGTAAGCGCAATGATGGGCAGGCGTTTGGCGCCGCGGCTCAATTCCATTGCGCGAATCCGCCGCGTCGCGGTGAAGCCGTCCATCACCGGCATCTGACAGTCCATCAACACGGCATCAAAGTTCGATTCGGCAATGCGTTCCAAGGCTTCAGCGCCGTTGTTCGCAATGGTCACTTCCGCGGCCAGATTCTGCAGCGTTCGCTGCGCCACGCGCTGATTGACCGGATTGTCCTCGACCAAGAGAATCTTGTTGCCGCGAAAGGTCGGCAGGGCCTGCGGCGAGGTTTTGATGTCGGGCGCGTGCGGCGTCTTGCCGGTCAACACCTGGTCCACCAGATTGGCCAGGAGTGCGGCGCGCATGGGCTTTAGGCCGATGGCATTCGGGCGGTATTCGCGCTCCGCCGTGTCATGTTCAGCGCCGAAGAGGGACAACAAAATAAAAGGCAGGCGAGCATAGCGTGCGTCGGTGCGCAGCGCCTTGAGAAGATCCAGGCCGCCGCGCATGGGCATCAATTCATCGGCCAGCACTAAATCGAAGGAATCCTGTGCCAGGCGTTGCAGCGCTTCATCCACGCTGCCGACGAGGACGGTGGTGTAGTGGTAGAGGTTGAGTTTCGAGGCCAGGCTGTCGCGGGCGGCCGGGATGTCGTCCACGATCAAAATCTTCCGACCCAAACCGAGCGGCTGGCGCGCCGGTTGTTCCTTCACGACGTCGACCTCGACGCGCACCCAAAAGGTCGAGCCCTTGCCCACTTCGCTGCGCACACCGACTTCGCCGCCCATCAGTTCCGCCAAGCGCTTGACGATGGACAACCCTAAACCCGTGCCGCCGTAATGGCGCGTGGTCGAGGAGTCGACCTGAGAGAAGGACTTGAACAAGCGGTCGATGCGATCCGCTGGGATGCCGATCCCCGTGTCGGTCACTTCGATGGTCAAGGAGGCACGCTCGTTCGAGGCGGCGCGATTGGCGACTCGAACACTGATGTGACCTTCATGCGTGAATTTGACCGCATTGCCCAACAGGTTCAGCACGACTTGACGCAAGCGCACCGGATCGGCACGCACCATCACCGGCACCTCCGCCTCGAGGGTGACGATCAGTTCGATGCCCTTGCCCGCCGTTTGCAGTGCGGTCGCGGCGACCGTTTCGTAAATCATGCGGACGAGGTCGAACTCGAGATTTTCGAGTTCCAGCCGGTCGGCTTCGATTTTCGACAGGTCCAGCACGCCGTTAATCAAGGAGAGCAATGCCTTGGCGCTGCCGCGGATGATGTCCAGGTACTCGCGCTGCGTACTGTCGAGCGAGGTCTCCGCCAGGATTTGCGACATGCCCAGAACGCCGTTCATGGGCGTGCGGATTTCGTGGCTCAAGTTCGCCAGAAAGCTGCTCTTCGCCCGATTGGCGGCCTCCGCCGCGAGCTTGGCGTCGAGCGAGGCCTGTTCGGCGAGTTTACGGTCGGTGACCAGCTGCATTGCGCCGGCCAAGCGCAACGGCGTGCCGTCCGCGGCGCGTTCGGCTTGGCCGCGCGCCCGCATCCATTCATAGTGCCCCGCCTTGTGCCGCACGCGAAATTCCAAGTCGTAAACGGCACGATGTTCGAGGTGATTGTCGAGCGCGAGGGCAACGCGTTCGCGGTCCTCCGGGTGAATCAAGGTTGCGAACTGCTCGTGCGAGGAACCCAGCTCCTCGACGCTGTAGCCTAAGATCTCGCCGAAGCGCAGCCCGTACCAGGAGACGTTGGTCAGCAGATCGATTTCCCACAAACCATCCTGCGTGCCGCGCAGGGCCCGTTCCAGGCGAATTTCCACCGAGCCCAACGCCGCCTTGGTGCGCTTCAAGTCGCTGATGTCAATCACGGCGCCGGTGATGCGCTCAACCTCTCCCGAGAATCCGCGTGAGACCTTGGCCTTTTCGCCGATCCAGCGCTCCGCACCGCTGTCGAGCAGCACGCGGTATTCGCACCGATAGTAAGGATCGGCCGGCGTGGTTTCCAATGGCGCGCTGCGCACGCGCGCAAAATCGTCCGGGTGAACGCGCGACAAGGTCCGATTCAGATCCTCGAGCGAGGTGGCCGGCGGGATCCCCATGAGCTCGCGGAAGTTGTCGGAGCAAATCCGGGTATTGCGGCGAAAGTCGAAATCAAAGGTGGCGATGCCCGCCGCGGTCTGCGCGATGTTCAGCGACTCGGTGGCATAGTGAAGTTGGTCTTCCAACTCTTTACGGTCGGTGATGTCGGTGATGGTGCCGATCGCGCGTGAATCGTAGCCCTCGCCCCCCAGCAGCACCTGGCCGCGGCCGGCGAGCCAACGGACCTCGCCGCCGGCGGAGAGCGTGCGGTATTCGGTTTCATAGCCGCTACCGGTGGCCACCGCATCGCTCAAGGCGTGCACGACACCCTCCAGGTCTTGCGGATGGATGGAGGCCAGCCACTCCTCGCGGCTCAAGGACATGTCGCGGCATTCCAGGCCAATGAGTTCGAAGAAGAGCGAGGTACCCTTGATGATCCCCGTCACCAAATTCAATTCGAAGACGCCAAAGCCGCCCGCGGACTGCGCAAATTCCAAAAACTCAGCCGAACGGCGCGCCGGCGAGTCCGCCTCCACCGATGCCTCGCGCACGAGCTCGCTCGCCGGATTTGAGGGCTCCTGCCTGTCGGTGCGTCGGCGCAATTTGTTGAGTAATTTATTCTGAGTCGACCAGCTTGGCATGCGGTTTCCGTACCCGGGTGGGCGCTTCGCCCATCATCTTAAGGGTATCGGCGGGCAGGGTCAGCGCTTGAGCTATGATCGACTTCTCAATCCCGAGTGAAAGGCATGCGAAACCTGAGGTTATTAGGTGTTTTGGCGGGGGGAGTCGTTGCGCTGCTCTGCGCCGTGCTGCTCGGCGTTTGGCTGTTCGTCAATCCGAACGCCTACAAGGGCAAGATCGCCGCGGCCGTCAAAGAGTCCACCGGACGAGAGCTGAAGCTGCCCGGCGATATCAAGTTATCGGTGATCCCCTGGGTGGCGCTGGAATTGGGACCCGCAAGTCTCGGCAATCCCCCGGGCTTCAGCGATGAACCCTTCTTATCCTTCACGAATGCCAGCGTGCGGGTCAGGCTGCTGCCGCTGCTGCGGCAACGCCTCGAGGTGGCTCGCGTGCAGGTCGAGGGACTGGATTTGCGCCTGCGCAAGAATGCAGCAGGCCGCGGCAATTGGCAGGGGGTCGAATCGGCGCAACCGGAGGCAAAATCAGACCTGGATCACGCTGATGCAGCCCGCGCCTTGGAGTCGCTCGCGAATATCCGCATCGACAACGGCCGCGTGACCTACGCAGGTCTGACCGTCGAGAAGTTCAATATGGAAACCGGTTCGCTGGCCGCCGATCGCCATATCCCCGTCAACCTGACCTTGGATGCCAGCCGCGCGCCCAGCGCCGAGCAGCTGTCGCTGACGGCCAAGTTTGACTTGAGCCAAGATGCGGCGCAGAAGGCGTTGCAATTCGGCGCCGTCAATGTGAGCGGTACGCTCGCCCGTCCGCGTGATGGTCGGCCGGCGCATTGGGACCTGTCTGCGCCGGCGATTGAGGTCAATGTGACGCAGCAAAGCGTGGCCGCGCCGGCATTCACCTTCAGTTACTCGGGCGCGCACGTCACTGGCAGCGCGCAGGCCACGAAAATGATCGACGATTTGAGCGTCAATGGCTCGGTGACCTTGGCGCCTCTGGTGCTGCGGGAGATGGAACCTCGGCTGGGATTCTCTTTGCCAAAGACGCGTGATCCGAAGGCGCTGTCGCAGCTGTCCGCGACGACGGATTTCGCCTTCGACTCTCAGGGCTTGGCGCTCACGCACTTACAGCTGCGCTTGGACGACACACAGATTCAGGGAAATCTTAAATTAATCGCGGGCGACACGGCGGCTTTGCAATTCGATCTGACGGCCGATCAGATGGACCTCGATCGTTATCGCGCGCCGCCCGGTGGGCGGGTTGCGGAGCAGTCTGCGCCCGCCGCATCGGCCAGTCCTGAGAAGGCTTGGGATGCGAGCGGTACCCTGGCCATCCAGTCCGCAAAGTTTGCGCGGCTGGATTTATCCAACGTACGCGTCACCATCGCCGCCAAGGACAAGGTCTTGCATCTGTTTCCTGTCGAAGCGCAGCTTGAGGGCGGCCGCTCATCCGGCGATATCACGTGGGATAGCCGCGGCGCGACGCCCACGTTGAGCATCGATGAGCAGTTGATGGGGATCGACATGGCGCGATTGTTGGCGAACACCGCGGGGAAAGGGCGATTGTCCGGGCGAGCCACGCTGAGTCTCAAAGCCACGGCACGGGGTGCGAGTGTCGAGGCCCTGCTCAAGACGCTGACTGGGCACCTGGATGCGAACCTTGCGGACGGGGCGCTGGAAGGCATTGATGTGGGGCATGAAATCGGCGTCGCCCAAGCGTTGATCGATAAGTCCCCCGCACCCGCGCAAGGCAGCACCGGCCATACGCCGTTTCAGGCATTCAAGCTGTCCTCGCAGATCACCAACGGCGTCGCTGAAACGCACGATCTGACCATCGCGTCGCAGGCACTCACAGTAACCGGGCAGGGGAGCGCCAACCTGGCGACCAAGGGCATTGATTTTAAGCTGCTGGCAAGCATCGTGACCGCACCGGCCCGAAATACCGATATCCCGCTTAAAGTCAGCGGCACCTATGCGAATCCCACGGTGCGGCCGGACATCGAGGGGCTCGCGAAGGATCAGCTCAAACAAAAGCTTCAGGACATTCTAAAAAAGAATGGTCTGCAAGGACTGTTCACAAAATGAGTTGGGAGAGTGAACAATTCGCGCCGCGGCTGCTGGAGTGGTTCAGCGTGCAGGGTCGGCACACGTTGCCGTGGCAGGTCAATCCCACACCTTATCGGGTGTGGGTCTCCGAGGTGATGCTGCAGCAGACGCAGGTGGCGACCGTGATTCCCTACTACGCGCGCTTCATGGCGCGATTTCCGGGGATCGACGCGCTGGCCGCGGCGCCGCTCGATGAGGTGCTGCATCTTTGGACCGGATTGGGTTATTACGCACGCGCGCGCAACCTGCAGGCATGCGCGAAAGTATTGGCCGCGCAATATGGCGGGGATTTTCCGAACACGTTGGAAGCCGTGATGGCGCTGCCCGGCATCGGCCGTTCGACGGCGGGCGCCATTCTTGCGCTGTCGCGCGGGATGCGCCATCCCATTCTCGACGGTAACGCCAAGCGCGTGTTGGCGCGCGTATTTGGGATTGCGGGAGATCCCAGTTCGAAGCCGGTTCTGGAGGCGCTGTGGCAGCAGGCCGATGCGTGTACCCCCCGTCGGGAAGTGGCTGCATACACTCAAGGCATCATGGATCTCGGCGCGACCGTGTGCACTCGCGCTCGACCGGCCTGTACGCTCTGTCCCATGAATACCGCCTGCGTCGCCGCGCTCGAAGGACGCCAGATGGAATTGCCGGGCCGAAAATTGCGGCGTGATCGCCCGTCGCGCGAGGCAACGTTGTTGATTGCGCAAATCGGCAGCCATGGTTCCAGCGCGGTGTTGCTGGAACGGCGACCGATGTCGGGTCTCTGGGGAGGTCTGTGGTCACCGCCGCAATTTGCGACCGAGTGTGAGGCGTTGGCGTGGTGCGCCAGAGAATTCGGCGTGGCAAACCAATCGCAAACGCTGGCGCCGATCGATCATGCCTTCACGCACTTTGATTTGCGGCTGAAACCCTTACTGGTGCGAGGCAATCAGAACACCGAAGTGCTCGACGGCGACGATCGTCTTTGGTATCGACTCGATGCGCCGCCTCGCGTTGGGCTGCCTCAGCCCATCCTGCACCTGTTCGAGCGTCTGCGCACGGGAACCGCTTAGGTTAAGATTGGTGTTATGGCGCGCAAGATCCAATGTTTGCTTTTAAAGCGCGAGGCAGAAGGCCTCGACTATATGCCGTACCCGGGTGAACTTGGCAAAAGAATCTATAACAGCATTTCCAAGGAAGCCTGGGCGCAATGGGTCGCGCATCAAACCATGCTGATCAACGAGAATCGCCTGACACCCATAGAGCCCAAGGCGCGGGCATTCTTGGTGGCGGAAATGGAGAAGTTTCTATTCGGCAGTGGCTCGGAGAAGCCGAAGGACTTCGTGCCGAAGTAAGCTCGCGGCACGGATCAGGCTATGCGACCGCAACGCTCACGGTCAATGCGGTCTCATCCGGACACGGCGGCGGCGCGGGATGAATTGACAGACGCTTGAGTTAGCGTGAAAGGCCGGGCACTGCCTCGGCCTTTCTTGGTGGTGCGCCCGGTCGAGCGAGTGGTATCGACGTGGGGGGTTTTAGCGGCCACCACCCGCAACGCAACAATGGCAGTACTTTAAGATTATCGGTCTGCCTGGCGAGCAAATCCTGCGAAAAATCGACGGGCGTCAGGTTGTTATAGGCGCGGACGAGCTCGAGCGCGATGTGGTCAGACCGCAGCGCCGCGCGAAGATCCGCAATGGCGGCGTCAAATCTCGGGCGAAATAGCCGTACCAATGAGGCAAGACTGCCGCCGAATATAAAGGTATTCCACAGGCCGCCGGCGCTGATCAGCTTGCGCGCTCGGTGCACGTCCGGTCTTTCGACAAATTCGTAAACACCGATCGGCGTTAACAAGACATCGTGCCAGGGAACAATGTAGCCCAACTGATCATGCGGACCTTGCGGTACGGCACCCAGCAGATAGACCGGCTCGGGATCGTCGACGATCCACTCGGCCATGCTCGCAAGAGAGTTCGTCATCACGACTTCATCGCTGACGACACAGTCGGCGGGAAGAAATAACACCGGCGTCGACGCAGAGATACGGTTTTCAAGCAGCAGCAACGCGAGCAACACTTCGTACGCCGTTCCTTGGTGCTTGGGCTGAACGAAGAGGTTGCGAATACCCAGCTCTCTCAATGAGCCTTCGCGGCAATCGTCGACAGGGGCTGCGATGACCGCTGCAATCTGGTCGAGTGACGTCACCGCCGTGGCACGGTGCATTGCCGTCGCCAAAGGATCGTGATTATTCAGCGCGGGCCGTTGAGCGGTGCTGTGTCCTGGCACCGCCATCCGGGGCCGCTTAGGGTCTTCTCGACTTGCCAATAGGACACACCAAGGCTCAGTCACTGATTACTTCTCCCCGAAACTGTAACGGCGGATGCGAAACGCGAGGCTACCCTTGATCGATGTCAGGTGCATGACGCGCCCGCAATCGTCCCGTTCCGGCGTGGAACGCCGCCTCCAGTGCATGCTAGCATCCTTGATGCGCTCACTTTCTATCCTCGCCGTGTTATTTGCCGTTCCCCTACCGGCGCTGGCCGCGGCGGGGCTCCATGAATTCAAGAGCGTGGCCATCGCGCCGGACGGTCGCCACATCGCTTCGATCGAGACGTCGGATGACGGCAGCGACAGCGATGCCCCGGCTTCGCTCCTGATCCGGGATCTGGTCGGCGGGGCGGTGGCCGTACCGCTGCCGTGCACTGCCGGACCCAACTGCAAGGTGGATTCGCCCGCCTGGAGCGCGAACGGCCAGCTCGCTTTCCTGGTGTCGCGACCCAAGGACGGAGTGGCGGAGATCGACACGGTGGATGCCAAGGGCGGCGCGGTGCACCAAGTGCTCAGTTTCGATGGAACCCTGGATCAATTGCGTTACGGGCCGGGGAACCGGCTGGCCGTGCTGGCGACGGCGCAGGCGCACAAGTTGGTGGGCCGCACGGAGGCGGGCGCGCCCTTGGTGGGCGACATTGGCAGCGACGCCGATGAACAGCGCATCGCAGTGCTCGACGGCGCGGCGCTCAAATTTGTTTCCCCCGCGGATCTGTATGTCTATGAATTCGATTTCCTGCCCAACGGCGGGTTCGTGGGCACGGCGGCACGCGGGGATGGCGATAGTCAGTGGTGGGTGGCCAAGTTGTACGCGTTCGAGCAGTCACAAGCTCGCGTGCTGTTTGCACCGGCACCGCGCGAACAGCTGGCCGCACCGGCGGTGTCGCCCGATGGGAAAAGTGTGGCGTTCATCGGCGGTTGGATGAGCGATTTTGGGTCCACGGGCGGCGATGCCTACGTGCTGCGTCTCGATCAACCGGGGGCGAAGCCGGATAACCTGACCGCTGGATCGCGTGCGACCGTGACGGCGCTCGATTGGCGCTGCGGGCAGGGACTCACGGGCATGATGCTGGCCGGCGACACGGTCGCGGTCGCAAGACTCGATATCCCCGGAGCGAAGCCCGTCTGGTCGGGACAGGAGTCGCTCGGCGGCGGAACGGGGAACGGACTTTCCTGCGGACCGCATGGCGTCGCGGCAGTGAGCTCGAGCTTCGGGACGCCGCCGGAGATCGTGGCGGGACCGCTGGGTCATTGGCATCCGATCACGCACGAGAATGCGGCGCTCGGCACAGCTTCATTCAGCGCGCGATCGGTGACCTGGCGCAATGAAGGATTCGATGTGCAGGGCTGGCTGTTGCAGCCGGCGGGCCGTGAACCCGGAGTGAAACGGCCGATGGTGGTGTTGGTGCACGGTGGGCCCGAAGCGGCCTCCACCAACAAGTTCCTGCCGGCTTTGAGCCAAGCGCGCGTGTTGTTGGAAGCGGGATGGGATGTGTTCGAACCGAATTACCGGGGCAGTTTCGGTCAAGGCGAGGCGTTTGCCGCCGCCAGCATCCAGGACCTGGGCGGCGGCGATTGGCGCGACGTGCTGACCGGCGTGGACGCTGCGGAGCGGGAGGCGCCGATCGACGATACCCGGTTGGGGATCATGGGCGGCTCTTATGGGGGCTACATGGCGATGTGGGGCATCACGCAGACGCACCGGTTTCGCGCTGCCGTCTCGCACGCGGGGGTTTCGGACTGGCTATCCCTGGAGGGCGAGGCGCCGCAGGCGGGATCGGATGAAGTGAACTTTGGCGGATCCGTCTACGATGATCCAACGGCGTATCTTAAGGCGTCGCCGATCATGCACATGCGAGGCGTCAGCACGCCCACGCTGATCACGGTGGGCGAGCGCGATCTCGAATGCCCGATGCCGCAGAGCGAAGAGTTCTACACCGCGCTCGAGGCGCTTGGCGTGCCGGTCGAGTTTCACGTCTATCCGGGGGAAGGCCATCGCCTGCAAAAGGCGGCGGACCGCGCGGATTTCCGGAAGCGGACGGTGGACTGGTTTCAGCACTGGTTCTCGGCTGCGGCGGTAGCGGCGAAGTGATCGGGCGCTTGCAGATGAGGCGATGTCTTTGCGCGGGAGTTCTCTTTCTAGGGACCGGGCTGGCGAGCGCTCAGCAAATGGCGGTTACCTTTGACGATCTTCCGGTGCATGGGGCGATGCCGCCGGGGATGACGCGGTTGGAGATTGCACACTCGATCCTCAAGACGCTGCAGCGGGAAAAGTTGCCGGCCGTCTATGGGTTCATCAATGGCGGGCGAGGTGCAGATGATCCAAGTTCGCTTTCCGTCTTACAGGCATGGCGGGAGGCGGGGCAGCCGTTGGGGAACCATACCTGGGCGCATTTGGATTTGAACCAGGAGACTTCAGACGAGTTTGGGGCAGAGGTGTTGAGGAACGAGCCCTTGCTTCAAAGTTTGATGGGAAACGGGGACTGGCATTGGCTGCGCTATCCGTTCTTGCACGAGGGCGATACGGTTGAGAAGCGCCGAGCGGTACGATCTTGGTTGGCTGCCCACGGGTACAAGATTGCCGAAGTAAGCATGGATTTTGAGGACTATCTTTGGAATGAGCCCTACGCGCGCTGCGTGGCGATGCACGATGAGGCGTCGATCGCCAAGCTCCACGACACTTATTTGGCAGTGGCGGATCAGTATTACGGCGTTTTCCGCGAGCTCTCGCGCTTGGTCTATGGGCGAGATGTGAAATACGTGCTGCTGATGCACGTCGGAGCGTTCGATGCGCGAATGTTGCCGGAGCTTCTGAAGCTCTATCGTGCGAAAGGCGTGAAATTCATCACTCTGGCGGATGCCCTGGCAGATCCAGCATACCGGGATGATCCGGACATCGGTGAGCCGTCCGGCGGGGCGTTCTTGGAATTGATGATGCAAAAGAACAAGCTCAAGTTCCCGGCGAACACCAAGCCATATAAGGAGTTGGAGGCGATGTGCCGTTAAGTCGGCCGCCTTGCGCACCCATGAACACGAAGTTTCTGAATCGCGGTATGTTCGCGCTCTGCGCTACGTTTCTTTCCCTGCATACGAGTGCTGCGCCGGTTCATTCGGCTGCCTTTACCATTGAGCAGATCCTGAGCGCGCCGTTTCCCTCGGATTTGGTGGCCTCTTCCGAGGGAGATCATTTTGCGTGGGTGAGCAACGCAGCCGGTCGGCGCAATGTGTGGCTTGCCTCACATCGCGGCACGGGCGACGGTTATGAGGTGCGACCCCTCACCGCCTATACCGACGATGACGGCCAGGACATAGCGGATCTTGCCTTCGTGCCGCGGCATGAAGGCGTGTTATTCGTTCGCGGCGGTGATTTCGAGGATCCTGACAAGTCCGCTCCGAATCCGGCCCAGCTGACCGCGGGCGTGGAGCAGGACATCTACTGGGTCAAGTTTCAGGGCGGTCCTGCCGTGAAACTGGCCGAAGGACACGCACCTGTTGCTGCACCGGATGGTGAGCGCGTGCTGTTCCTCCGCAAGGGCGAAATATGGACAGTCGGCCTGCAGGCTGACGCCAAACCGTCGCAACTCTTCAAGGCGCGCGGCAGCCTCGATTCGCTGCGTTTCTCGCCGGATGGAAGTCTCCTGGCATTCGTCAGTAATCGGGGCGATCACAGCTTCGTCGGCGTTTACTCGTTCAAGTCGCAGACCTTGCGTTGGATCGACCCCAGTGCCGCCCAGGATTTGGAACCGCGCTGGTCGCCCGATGGTTCACGACTCGCATTTCTGCGACTGCCGTGGAGCCATGACGAAGTGGGTATCGGTCCGCATCGTACGGGACAACCTTGGTCTATCCGTGTCGCTGCCATTGCGGCAGATTCGTCCGCGCGAGAGGTGTATCGGGCTCCCCGGGGCGAGGGCAGCGTATTTCACCCCTTGAGTTCCGACACACAATTATTTTGGACGTTGGGTGACCGCCTGGTGTTTCCGGCCGAGAACGACGGGTGGCTGCACCTGTACGCTGTACCGGCCAGCGGCGGTACGCCGCAACTCCTGACACCCGGAAATTTCGAGATCGAGTACGCCGCGGCGGCGCCCAATGGCAGCGCCATCACTTACGCCGGCAACGCCGGCGACATCGACCGCCGGCATCTCTGGCGACTGACGTTCCCGAGCGGCGCACTGGCGGCTTTGACCAGCGGCACAGGCATCGAGACCATGCCCGCCGTAGCGGCCGATGAAGTGTCAATCGGCTTCTTGCACTCGGACGCGAAGCTGCCCATGCGGGTAGCGGTGCTCGACGCGGGAAAGACGGGCGTCGACTTGGATCGCAACGAGCTGCCGAAGGATTTCCCAGCCTCATTGGTGACGCCGGAGTCGGTGCTGCTGCCGCTGCGCGCCGGTGTCGCTGCGCATGCCCAGTTATTCCTGCCGCCCGGCGGGCGTGCTGGAACGCGACATCCAGCGGTGGTGTTCATGCACGGCGGTCCCATCAGGCAGATGCTGGCCGGCTGGCACTACATGGATTACTACAGCAATGCCTATGCGCTCAATCAATATCTGGCGAGCAAGGGTTACGTCGTATTGGCGCTGAATTATCGATCCGGGATCGGCTATGGTCTCGACTATCGGGAAGCGGAACACACCGGCGCCACCGGCGCGAGTGAGTACAACGATTTGCTGTCGGCGGCGGCGTACCTGCGCGCGAGACCGGATGTGGACGCCGCGCGGGTTGGTCTATGGGGCGGTAGCTACGGTGGCTACATGACGGCATTGGGGCTCGCGCGCAATTCAGATCTGTTCGCCGCCGGCGTCGACTTGCACGGCGTACATGATTGGCATAATTGGAGTCTCGGGGAGCGGGGCGGGCGGGACTTTTACGCTCTTGACGCCACCGCCGACGATTTGGCGACGGCGCTCGCCGCCTCGCCCATCAGTGCCGTGTCGACGTGGCGCTCGCCCGTGCTGCTGATTCACGGTGACGACGATCGCAACGTGGCCTTCTCGGAAACCATGCGGCTGGTCGAGGCGCTGAACCGGCAGGGAGTCGACTACCAGGAACTCATCTTTCCCGACGAAATACACGGGTTTCTGCGCCACGAGAGTTGGCTGCGCGCCTACCACACAATCGCAGAATTTCTCGACGCAAAATTATTGGCTCACTAAACGTGCGCTTGCCAGAACTTCCAAACGAGAGGATTTAAGCCATGGCTAAAGCCTATTGGATTGCATTTTATCGCGAAATTTTGGATCCCAATAAGCTGGCTGCCTACGCGAAGCTCGCCGGTCCAGCAATCGAAAAGGGCGGCGGCCGTTTTTTGGCACGCGCACTACCTGCCCACGTGTATGACGAGGGCCAACTCGAGCGAACCGTAGTCATAGAATTTGATTCCGTGGCGAAAGCTGTCGCCACGCATGCCAGCCCCGGCTATCAAGAGGCGTTGACCGCGCTAAAGGGCGGAGTCGTGCGAGACTTGCGGATCGTGGAAGGGGTATGAGCCTACTTCGGCGATGGGGTTCACGCTCAGCTTGCGCCCGGCTCTAGAGAGCTGACTCTGTAGCTGCGTCGTCTTGCAAAGTATATGAGTTAGGGATTCAAACGCTGGCGACGGCGAAAGTCAGCCACCTTGGCCTTATTGCCGCAGCCCGCCATGGAACACCAGCGTCTATCGCCCGAGCGCGATGTATCGAGAAACAGTAACGCGCAAGTTTCGCCTTCACATTGGCGTATCCGCTCACCCGATTCGCTACCGAACAGGACTAAAGCGTCACGCGCAAGACTGATGAGGAAGGCTCGCGATTTTCCTAAGTAGTGGATCCGGCTGTTCTTGGCAAGTTGTGGAATCGCAGATGCCTCTGCGGCGATTCGGTTTAGCCGGCGGCGCGCTTCATCGGGTAATTCTTCTCCATGAATGCGTGCCAGAGCCAAATCGTAGATGCTTTCGCGCAAGGTTCTCGCGAGCGAGAGATCGGACTGCGTCACCTCGGGCATTGCGTCGGTCATTCCGGCCGCACGCAACCACCGGCCTAAATCGCTCGGATGAGCCAAGAGCTCCAGCGGTAAGGGCTTGAGTCGTGCCGCCATCGTGGCGGCAAAATCCAGTGCCACATGCCCGGCGCGAAACTTAAATCCATCTCGGATCTCTGACTTCTCATTTTTCATGTCGGCTCACCCACATAGGCCAACCACCCTTGATTGATAGCAAATTGGTAACTCACTTGACAGGTTACATAGACAGGCTATGATCCGTAACCTGTTGAATAGGTTTCAGCACTCTAACACGGAGAAAGAACATGTCGTTCCAATTGCGCAACTTCAAGCGTTCGATCGGCATCGTCGCCGCCTCATTGATGATTGGAGCATCTGCTGTCGCGATCGAACCACAACGACTTTCGCTGGAAGGCACTTGGATCATGGCTTCCGCTTACGAGATCCTCGCGGATGGTACGCGCACCACGAACTACGGTGAACATCCCAACGGTCTGATGATGGTGGACAAGGCGGGACGCTATTCAATACAGATTTTCCACCCCAACCGGCCTAAATTTACCTCGGGTGACAAGAGGCGGGGTACGCCTGAAGAATATCGCGAGGCCGTCTTGGGTGCGAGCACCAACACCGGCCGCGTTATCGTTGATCCGGTCAACGGCAAGTTGATATTCAAGATCGAAACCGCCGTTTATCCCAATTGGGAGGGGACTGAGCAGGTTCGCGACTTCACGTTCAAAGACGGCACACTGACCTATTCGGTGCCCGCGAGTGCATCGGGCAATGGCACGGTTGCATATTCCATTTGGCAGCGCGTGCCGCAATGATACTTTTAAAAAGCGCCGTTTCTCGAATTTCCATCGCGTCCATGACATACGGTGGGATACCGCGGGGTCGTACCAAGGCTGGCTACAACCTTGATCCCAACTTCTCTCGCTGAATCCAGACGCTCAAGCCTCGCTCGGCCGCGGCAACCGAACCCCAGTGGGATGCGCCGATGGCGCAATGGGCTTCGCCATTGGCTGATAGCAGGATTTCGTTACGCCGCTCAGGCAGCGGCAATGCGTGAGGGCCACGTGTGGGACATCACGGCGCGTGTCGCGTGGTCGCTGTCCCATCCGCCCAGAAGAAATTCCGCCCGGCCTGACATGAAAACTTGAGTTTTTGCGCCTCTCTCTAATAAGGGCCGTCTTCGCGGTTCCACAACTATGGTTAGGGAGAGAGTCGATGAAAGACATCACGGGGCGTGAGGGGATCATTGGATCGAAAGGCCGCACGGTCGGTCTGGCCGTGCTGGCGGCGTTGCTCGCACTGGGTGCGCACGACTCCAACGCGGCGCCGGGCGGCGGCGCGACACTTCAGACGGCGCAGGCGAGGGTCGCCGGATTGCCGCTGAATTTCGAAGCGAATGTCGGTCAAGCGCAAAGCGCAGCCCAGTTCCTCGCACACGGTCCCGCCTACAGCGTTTCGCTGAACTCCCACGGTGCCACGCTCGCCAGCGATGGCAGTGCGTTGCGGCTGCACGTGGTGGGATCCCGCGACAGCGTGGCTCCCGTGGCCGAGCAACCCTTGTCCGGCGTGGTCAATTACTACGTGGGCAATGACCCCAAGAACTGGCTCAGCGGTATCAAGACCTATGGCAGGGTCCGCTACGCAGGCGTCTACCCCGGAGTGGATCTCGTGTACTACGGCACGCAGGGGCGGTTGGAGTACGACATTGCGGTGGCGCCCGGCGCGAGCGCGAAGCCCATCCGTATTGCCATCGAAGGAGCCGAGCGTGTGCACCTCGATCAGAGCGGGCGGCTCAGAGTGCAAGCGAAGCTCCATGAGGTGGCGTTCGAGCACCCGGTTGCCTACCAAGTCAACGCGGGGCGGCGCGTGCCGGTGGCCGCGCGTTACAGGTTGGCGGGAAACACCGTGCGCTTCGAGTTGGGCGCCTACGATCACGCCAAGCAACTGATCATCGATCCGGTGCTTTCCTACTTCAGCTACCTGGGCGGCAGCAACAATGACGTCATCGGCACCGGCAGTCCCTCCGGCAGCACGCCCAACGGGAATGTGACCTCACAAGCAGCGGCCCTCGATGCCGCCGGCGAGCTCTATGTCGTCGGCTATACTCAGTCCAGCAATTTCCCCACGAAAGCTGCCTCCCAACAGGATCAGGCTGCGGGCACGAACCCAACCGGGTTCGTGACGAAGTTCGCCGCCGATGGCAAGTCGCTGATCTTCTCCACGTACTTGGGCGGCACCAACGGCTTTGATTTCGCCTATGCCGTGGCGGTGGATGCGAGCGGCAACGCCTTCGTCGTGGGTTCCGCCGCGTCGAATGATTTTCCAACCACGGCGGGCGCCTACCAAACCGTCTGTTCGCCCATCTTCCCCAACGGCGCCGAAATTCCCAATTGCACCGACGGCAGCAACAACGGTACGCCTAACGCGTTCGTCAGCAAGTTCAGTCCCTCAGGTTCTCTGCTGGCGTCGACTTTCCTCGGTGGTGGCGGCACGAGCGGTGCCTATGCGGTGGCGGTGGACAGCGCCGGCCGCCCCTATGTGGCGGGCGCCACCGTCCCGGGCGTTTTTACACCGGCCGCACCCTTTCAGCCTCAGACGGTTGGATTTCCGACCACCACGGGCTCGGTGGTCCAAGCCTATACGTTTTGCCAAGGATGCAATATCAACGGCAGCCTGCAGTACGATGCGTTCCTGAGCGTGTTCAATCCCACGCTGACCACCCTGGTGTATTCCACACTGTATGGCAACGATGCGCCCTACACCGGTGGCAACCTCGGTAATACCTGGGGGACCGCCGTCACCGTCGATGGCTCCGGCAACTTTTATCTGGCCGGATACACCGCTGATGCCTTTCTGCCGGTAACCAGCGGCGTTGTCCAGCCAATGATCACCAGCTGCGGGCAATACTTCCCGAATGAAAACGTGGTCAACGGCAATTGCGGCTTCGTCGCGAAGTTCTCTGCGGTGGGCGGCAGCGGTGCTCCGACCCAGATCTACGGCACCTACCTCGGTCACTTGCCGGGCTGCTGCAGCTCAAATTATATCTCAGGTATAGCGGCCGATGCCGCGGGCGACGCGTACGTCGTGGGTTATGCGAGTGTCGCCACTTTTCCGACCACTGCGGGTGCATATCAAACCACCTGCGATCAATACCCCACCGTCAACGACACCAATTGCGGTGCGGCGTTCATCGCGAAACTCAATCCGACCGGCACCACGCTGCTCGCGAGTACTTATTTCGGCGGCATGTTTGCCGGCGCCAACGGCATCTCGGACAACGTCGCGAGTGTGGGGGGCATCGCGCTCGATAAGTCGGATAACGTGTACATCGTCGGCACCGCCTCCAGCGGCTTGCCGCAGGTCAACGGGTTCAGCATTACGGCCGGTTCCATTTTTCCATTCGTCGCGGAACTCAATTCCTCGTTAAGCTCCCTGTTGTTCTCCACCTTGATCAATGACGGCGCCGTAGGCCAGGTGAACGTCGATGGCCTGGCCCTCGATACCAGCGGCGATATCTACATCGCGGGCAGCATCATTCCGGGCACTTCGGTAGCCACCAGCGGCGCCTTCCAGGCGGCCAATGGCGGCGGTTCCGACGGCTTCGTCGCGAAGATCTCGGTGGTGACGGCGACTACGACCACTCTGAAGGTGTCGCCCACCACGGCGACAGTCGGCACCGCCATCAATTTCACGGCGACGGTGGCGGAGTCCGGCGGAAGCAGCGTGCCGACGGGCACCGTGACCTTCAAGGACGGCGGCACGACACTCGGCTCCATGACTTTGAACGGTACCGGGGTCGCGGTCTTCAGCACGAGCACGCTCGCAGCGGGCGCCCACTCGATTACCGCCGCATATGGTGGCGACGCTGCCAATTCGGCGTCCCTTTCTACCGCCGCCAGCGTCACGGTGAACGCGCTGCCGGCACCCACGGTGACCATTGCCGTGGCCCCCACCAGCATCGTGCTGGGCAAGGGCGCCACGCTCACCTGGTCTTCGACTAACGCCACCGCCTGTACCGCATCGAATGGCTGGACCGGCAGCGAAGCCGTCAGCGGCACGCAGACTGTGACACCGACTGTGGCGGGCTCCGTCAGCTACGTGCTGACCTGCACCGGCAGCGGCGGTTCGGCCAATGCGACGGCCATGCTGACCGTAACGAGTCCCGCACCGACAGTCACCATCTCGGTGGCGCCCACGTCGATCTCCGTGGGTCAAAGTGCAACCTTGACGTGGTCATCCACGAACGCCACGTCCTGTACCGCAAGCGGAGCTTGGAGCGGCAGCGAAGTGACCAGCGGCACCATGAGCGTTTCACCGACCACCGCTGCGACGGATAGCTATGTCTTGGCCTGCACCGGC
>Ga0209007_1000405_pt1 | contig 18024 bp, 15 predicted proteins | sample JacPinW_OM1H0_O2_FD_187961 | JGI IMG/M metagenome (GOLD analysis project Ga0209007, IMG submission 187961) | Forest soil microbial communities from Algoma, Ontario, Canada - Jack Pine, Ontario site 1_JW_OM1H0_O2 (SPAdes) (version 2) | ecosystem: Environmental > Terrestrial > Soil > Boreal... | reverse complement strand
ACTTCCTGAAGCGCCTGCAGTTCGACGTGATTTACACGTTCTAAGCGGATCGAATGAGAGGAATGCCCCCCGTGACAGCCAAGAAGTTGTTCCTCACCCCCCGAAGGACGGTGGTGGCACTCTACGTCGCCACCGTTCTTTTGTTGTCCTCCGTCCCGCCGGTCTACGCACAGGGCTCGGTGACATTACTAAACGTTTCCTACGATCCCACGCGAGAGCTCTACCAGGATTACAACTCCGCGTTTGCGAAGTATTGGAAAGCAAAGACCGGACAGGCCGTCACGATTCAGCAGTCGCACGGCGGCTCGGGAGCCCAAGCGCGTTCGGTGATCGACGGCCTGCAGGCGGACGTGGTAACACTGGCATTGGCGTACGACATCGACGCGATTTCCGAAAAGGCGAAACTGCTGCCCGCCAATTGGCAATCGCGGCTACCCAATAACAGCACACCGTACACATCCACGATTGTTTTTCTGGTGCGTAAGGGCAATCCGAAAAACATCAAGGACTGGGATGACGTAGTTCGACCGGGAGTGTCGGTGATCACGCCGAATCCGAAGACGTCTGGTGGCGCACGCTGGGCCTATCTCGCGGCCTGGGGCTACGCGTACCTGAAAAACGGCAAGAGCGACGCGGCGGCGAAAGACTTCGTCACGAAGCTGTACAAGAACGTTCCGGTGCTCGATTCCGGTGCGCGCGGCGCGACAAACACATTCGTCGAACGCGGCATCGGCGACGTCCTTCTGGCCTGGGAGAACGAAGCGCTTCTGTCGGTAAAAGAGCTCGGCCCCGACAAATTCGAGGTCGTGGTTCCGTCGGTAAGCATTCTGGCCGAGCCGCCGGTTTCGGTGGTGGACCAGGTCGTAGACCGGAAAGGAACCCGCGCCGTGGCGGAAGCTTACCTGCAGTACCTCTACACGCCAGAGGGGCAGGAGATTGCTGCGAGGAATTTTTACCGGCCGCGGCTCGATTCCGTGGCGAAAAAATACGCTTCGACGTTTCCGAAGGTGAAGCTGTTTACGCTGGCGGACGTAGTGGGCGATTGGCACAAAACACAGACAGTCCACTTCGCCGATGGCGGCGTGTTCGATCAGATTTATCAGCCAGTGCAATAACCCCACCCACCCCACAAAGGGAGGCCGAGCGATGAAATTTGTGCTGAAGCGACGGAGCATCTTGCCGGGTTTCGGACTATCGCTCGGCTTCACGGTTTTTTACTTGTGCCTGATCGTGCTTATTCCGCTGTCCGCCGTGTTCATCAAGACTGCCACGCTCACGTGGCACGAGTTCTGGCACGTCGTGCTTTCGCCGCGCGCGCTGGCTTCCTACCGCTTGAGTTTTGGCGCGTCGTTAATCGCCGCCTCGATCAACATGGTTTTTGGCGTGCTGGTCGCCTGGGTGTTGGTGCGCTATGACTTTCCGCTGAAGCGGCTTTTTGATTCGGTGATCGATTTGCCGTTTGCGCTGCCCACGGCCGTCGCCGGCATCGCCCTTACCACGATTTACGCGCCGAATGGCTGGCTCGGCCGCCCGCTCGCGGCGCTCGGAATCAAGGCGGCATACACGGCTCTCGGCGTCACGATCGCCCTTACATTTATCGGGCTCCCGTTTGTCGTCCGAACCGTGCAGCCGGTGCTTGAGGATCTCGATAAGGAACTCGAAGAAGCAGCCGCAAGCCTCGGCGCACGCCGCTGGCAGACCTTCATCCGTGTCCTGCTGCCGACGATTTTGCCGGCGGCGCTCACGGGCTTTGCCATGGCGTTCGCGCGCGCCGTGGGCGAGTATGGCTCCGTGATATTCATCGCCGGAAACATGCCGATGCGCACAGAAATCACGCCGCTACTAATCATCACCAAGCTCCAGGAATACGATTACGCCGGCGCCACGGCCATCGCCGTAGCCATGCTCGTTGTTTCGTTCGCGCTGCTGTTGCCGATCAACCTTCTGCAGCGCTGGAGCGGCAGCCGGACTGAGCGAGAGCCTGATCCGCTAGAGGCTCCCTGAGAATCGCCATGGCGTCAATCGCCCAAACCCAGTTCCGAGCAGCCTCGGCACCACACAGCAGTGCGGCAGGGGTGGCCACGTCCGAACCCGCGGTCGTGCGGTGGGTGCTGATCGGAATCGCCGTTGCGTTTCTGGCGATTTTCCTTTTTCTGCCGCTGGCTGTCGTCTTTGGCACCGCTTTTCAGAAGGGAATCGAAGTCTATTTTCAGGTCTTTCGCGATCCCGACACGCAAGCGGCCATCCGATTGACCCTGCTTGCCGCCGGAATCGCGGTGCCGCTAAACGTCGTGTTCGGAGTGTCGGCCGCTTGGCTGATCGGCAAGTTCGAATTCTTCGGCAAAAGCCTGCTGATCACGCTGATTGATCTTCCGTTCTCGGTATCGCCCGTCGTAGCCGGATTAATCTACGTGTTGCTCTTCGGCCTGCAGGGATTGCTAGGTCCGTGGCTGATCGCGCACGGCATCCGGATCGTCTTTGCCGTGCCGGGAATCGTGCTCGCGACGATCTTCGTCACGTTTCCGTTCGTGGCGCGCGAATTGCTGCCGATGATTCAGTCGCAGGGCAACGATGAGGAAGAAGCGGCGCTGACGCTCGGCGCCAGCGGCTGGCAGACGTTCTTTCGCGTCACGCTGCCCAATGTGAAGTGGGCGCTGATCTACGGTGTGATCCTGTGCAACGCGCGCGCCATGGGCGAATTCGGCGCGGTGTCGGTCGTCTCGGGCCACATTCGCGGCCTGACCGACACCATGCCGCTGCACATCGAAATTCTCTACAACGATTACCAGTTCGTCGCCGCGTTTGCGGTCGCGTCATTGCTCGCGCTGCTGGCCCTTGCGACGCTCGTGGTGAAAAGCATCGCCGAATGGAAAGCGGTACAACAATCCGCGGCCCAGTCCGCTGCTGACACGGAAAGGGCCCAATGAGCATCAGCGTTCGCGGCATTCGCAAGAACTTCGGTCAATTTCAGGCGCTCGATGACGTCGACCTGGAAATTCCGGATGGTCAGCTCGTGGCGCTGCTCGGCCCATCGGGGTCGGGCAAGACCACGCTGCTGCGCATCATCGCCGGACTCGAATTCGCCGATTGCGGTACCGTGCAGTTCGACGGCAAGGATATCTCCGATCAATCGGCGCGCGATCGGCACGTTGGTTTCGTGTTCCAGCACTACGCGCTCTTCCGCCACATGACCGTGTTTGAAAATATCGCGTTCGGCTTGCGCGTCCGCCCGCGGCTCTTGCGGCCGCCGGAACATGAAATCCGCGACAAAGTGAACGAGCTGCTTTCGCTCATCCAACTCAAGAACCAGGCGCGGCGTTATCCATCGCAATTATCCGGCGGGCAGCGGCAGCGGGTGGCTCTGGCACGGGCGCTGGCCGTCGAGCCGGCCGTGCTGTTGCTCGACGAGCCGTTTGGTTCGCTGGATGCGAAAGTGCGGCAGGAATTGCGCCACTGGCTGCGGCAGCTGCACGACAAAGTTCACATCACCAGCGTGTTCGTCACGCACGATCAGGAGGAAGCCCTCGAAGTAGCCGACCTCGTCGCGGTGATGAACGAAGGCCACATCGAACAGGTCGGCAGTCCCGAAGAAGTTTACAATCGGCCGGTCACGCCGTTCGTTTACAATTTTCTGGGCAACGTGAACATCTTTCACGGCCGCGTCGACGACGGAAAAGCCTACATCCAGGAAACAGACACCGGAAATCTTGCGTTTGTCCGGCCGCACCTGCTCGAGATCGCGCGCCAGCCCAACGGCACCAACCATTTCCGAGCCACGACCACGCACATCAATTCGGCGGGCCCGGTGGTGAAAGTCGACGCGATCACGGAATGGGGCGCTCCCGTGCATGTCGAAATGTCACAAGAAAGATTTCAGGCGCTGCGGCTGGCAAAAAACGAATTGGTTTTCGTGACAGCCCGGGATATCGCCGTATTCGGCAAGGAACGAGTCAGCTGAGAACGGTTGTTGTCAACACAACCGTCCAGGTCACAAAACTCATGAGGAGGTGTGCAGACGGTTGAACAGAGTAGAGACTTCGCTTTGTGGACAAAACCACAATATCTACATGATTCCTGAAGGAGGAACCCCAATTGTCCCTTGTGCTTATCAACCGCAACAGCCGGAGCCCCAACATTGCGGGGGAATAAAGTGAGAACGCCCTGGAGCCAAACGATACTTGCTGTTTGCATCCTGGCGATTGAACCCTGCGCTGTTCCGCTGAGTATCGCCGGCCAAACCGACCCTGCGACTTCTCAGTCTCCCACGGACGTGATCAAGGAATATTGGAAGATGGAGACAAACGGCGGACGATTGACGCCGGACGGATGGTACCGGGCAACTGCTTTCTTCATTCGGTCCAACATTCCTCCGGCAACTTTGCTCCTTCACGTGGTCCGGGACAGTACTTTGGACACCTTCGAGGTTACCGCGAGAACAGATGATTGGGCCGAAGTGACCGTGAACACCGACGAAATCGGACAGCTAGATCGTAGTCTGCGGCTAAAAATCTCGCCGCGAGTCGGGCCACACGGCGTCGAAATTCTTCGAGGCCCCTATATTCCGTTCCATGTCGTACTTACCAGTAAGCACTGGGAGTTCAGACCGGACGGAACGCTCGCGCCCGAAATTAAAGGTCCTGCGCAATGGCGCATCGACTGCACGGAAAACGAGCTCTGGGTGAATGAGGCCACAGCCGTCCGCTATGTGACTGATGCCCGAGACAAGACAACCGATCCGGTAGTCAAGAAAAACGCCGATGACACGCTAGCAAAACTGAGGAAATCGCACTAGTTTTCTCCGAAGTTAGGCGCAAACAGGGTCCTATGATCGGCAGCAACTCAGGGAACAAGGCGCTTCAAAACAGTCGAACAGTTTCCGGCACACGCATGCAACGTTGCTCGGCGAAGTAGGGGAGTCGTTGCGAACGGCGCAGGCGATCCTCGGGCACTCGGATCTGAAGACGACACTCAACGTCTACACGCACGCGATTCCCGAATCACAAAAGCGTGCGGTAGGGAAAGTGGCCGGCTTATTGTTCCCCTTAGCGTTCCCTAGTCCAGTGGCTACAGAAATTGGAAAGGGGAATTGATTGAAACAAAGTAGGTTAAGAAAATTCTGGAGCCGAGGCCCGGACTTGAACCGGGGACCTGCCGATTACGAATCGGCTGCTCTACCAACTGAGCTACCTCGGCAGCAATGCGACTTTAGCATCCCAACCGAAAACGCGTCAAACCGCGAATCCTATACGCGATATCCAAAAGTATGCCCGTGAGTCCGGCTTTCGGGACATTCCTGCTTTGCCTTTCATCGGCACACGCGATTTCAATTTACTTCGCTCAAAACCGTCATTTCAATACGTTTCAACCGCCACACCCTGCATTTTCACGTATTAGAATGCCGCTTCGATCTTGACTCGCCTACATCGAAGGCGTAGCGTGAACTGAAAAGAAAAATGCGGATAAGTGCAGCGATTTGTTCGCGATCAGCCGCCGACAACACGCGGCTGCAAGCTAAATTCTGAGGAGGCTTCTTCGTGGCGACTCATTTCATCCTCAACGGAAAACCCACAACGGTCGACGTCAATCCCGACATGCCCCTGCTCTGGGTTCTTCGCGACGCGCTCAATATGACCGGCACCAAATTCGGATGCGGCATGGCGCTCTGCGGCGCGTGTACCGTGCACGTTGAGGGCGACGCAATTCGCAGCTGCATCACCCCAATTTCGGCGATGGCCGGAAAGCACGTCACAACGATCGAAGGCCTTTCCGCTACCAGCAGTCATCCCGTCCAGCGCGCCTGGGTCGAAATCGACGTTCCGCAGTGCGGCTATTGCCAGTCGGGACAGATCATGACGGCGGCTGCGCTGCTCGCCAAGACACCCAAGCCCACCGACGCCCAGATTGACGACGCCATGACCGGCAACATCTGTCGCTGCGGGACCTACCCGCGAATTCGCCAGGCGATCCATCACGCCGCCGCGCTGCAGGCCGCTACAACTAAGCCTGCCTCCGGGACCAGCCCGAGTGCGTATGCCGAGCCAGCTCCCGATTCAGAAGAAATTCTTGTGGGAGGTGCGGAATGAGCGCCATTACGAATCCCGTCAACCGCCGCAGCTTCCTCAAAACCGGAGTCGCCGGCGTAACCGGTCTCATCGTCGGTTTCTATCTGCCGGGCCGCAGCGAGGTTCTCGCTGCCGCGTCGCCGTCTGAGCCGCGTGTTTTCAACGCGTTCATCCAGATCGCCCCGAACGATACAGTCACCATCCTGATCAACAAATCCGAGATGGGCCAGGGCGTCGAAACTTCCATCGCCATGCTGGCCGCCGAAGAGCTGGGCTGCGATTGGAAACGCATCCGCACCGAATTCGCTCCCGCCGCGCAGGTTTACTTCGATCCCGCGTTCGGCATGCAGGGCACCGGCGGCAGCCAAAGCATTCACTCCGCCTGGGACCCCATGCGCAAGGCCGGCGCCACGGCACGCGAGATGCTCATCGCCGCCGCCGCGCAACAATGGTCCGTTGACGCGTCCGAGTGCCACGTCGAACACGGCAGCGTGGTGCACGCAGCGACCAAACGTAGCGCAACCTTCGGTAGCCTCGCCGAGGCCGCCTCGCAGCTTCCGGCGCCCAAGGAAGTTAAGCTCAAGGACCCCAGCCAGTGGACCATTGTCGGCAAGCCCACCAAGCGCGTGGACGCAGCGAAAAAAGTGAACGGCACTGCCGAGTTCGGCGTCGATGTTCGCCTGCCCGGCATGCTGCACGCATCGGTTGAACATTGTCCCGTTTTTGCCGGCACCGTCGCCAGCTTCGACGCCACGAAGGCCAAAGCGATGCCTGGCGTGAAGGACGTCGTGCCGATCATGACTGTCCGCGATCCCAAGAAGCCCCCCGTGATGACGGGCGTAGGCGTCATCGCCGACAACACCTGGACTGCATTCCAAGGCCGCAAAGCTCTCGACATCAAGTGGGACGAAGGCCCGGGCGCGGACGCCTCGACGGAAAGCATCCGCAAATCGTTCGAGGACGTGATGGACAAGCCCGGCGTCACGTCGCGCAAGGAGGGCGACACGGCCGCCGGTTTCAAGAGCGCCGCATCGACTGTCGAAGCCGTCTATTGGGCGCCCTATCAAGCCCACTCCACCATGGAGCCGATGAACGGCACTGCGGACGTCCGTCCCGATGGCGTCGATCTGTGGGTGCCCACGCAATTTCAGACACCTTCGCAGCTCACCGGCATGGGCATCTCCGGCCTGAAGGCTGAACAGGTGAAAGTCCACACCACGTACCTCGGCGGAGGCTTTGGTCGCCGCGGCTGGTCCGATTTCGTAGCCGAATCCGCGCAGCTCTCCAAAGCAATCGGCAAGCCCGTGCAGGTCACCTGGACACGCGAGGACGATACCCAGCACGACTACTATCGACCCGCTTCGCTGATTAAAATGTCCGCCGGCCTGGACTCCAGCGGCAACCCTACGGCGTTCACTGCGCGCGTCGCCTGCGATTCGATCATGAGCTGGTTTTTCCCCGGCTCGATTACCAACGGCCTGGATAGCTCCAGCGTCGAGGGTGTCTCCGACATTGCCTACGACATTCCCAACATCCTCGTCGATTACCACCTGATGACCGGGCCGGTTCCGATGGGTTTCTGGCGATCCGTGGGCGCATCGCAGAATGGATTTTTCAGTGAAAGCTTTGTCGACGAGTTGGCGCACGCGGCGAAGAAAGATCCCTATCAATACCGTCGCGACCTACTCTCGAAAAAGGCACGCCACCTCGGCGTCCTGAATCTCGCCGCGGAAAAAGCCGGATGGGGCACTCCGTTGCCGAAAGGCCACTATCGCGGCATTGCCTGTCTCGAGGCCTTCTCGACTTATGCTGCCGAAGTTGTCGAAATCTCGCTCGACAAGGACAATGGCGTGAAGGTGCATCGCGTCGTAGCCGCCGTCGATTGCGGCCGCCTCATCAACCCCATGACCGCCGAGGTGCAGGTCTCGGGCGCCATCGTGTACGGCATCACCGCTGCCCTTAACACTGAAATCACCATCGACAAGGGCCGTGTGGTGCAAACCAATTTCGACACCGTTCCGCCGCTCCGCATGAACGAATGTCCGAAAATTGAAGTCCACTTCGTGCCAAGCGACGAAACCCCGACGGGCCTCGGTGAACCGGCCGTGCCGCCGGTGGCTCCCGCCATCGCTAACGCGATCTTCGCCGCCACAGGCAAGCGCATCCGCAAGCTGCCGATCAAGCCCGAAGATTTGGCGTAAGCCTCAGCATGGCCATACGAGAAAGGGCGTTCGCCGCGGCGAACGCCCGTTTTCCCTTCCAAAGTTTTCTCGGCGTCACCGCGTCTTTGTTGGCAATCCGTCTTCAGCGGGAAAACGGATACATCAACCAGGCAATGCCCACCCCGATCGCCAAAAATAAAACCAGCGAAAGCAGCGCATACTTGAACCGGGCCGGGACCGTTCCCCGCGCCAGCGCAGCAAGCGCCACCGAAACGCACGCCGCAAACGCGGCCATCGCCGCAAAATGGCTCACATGAAATCCACCGCTCATCATCAGCGCTTCCGCCCCAGCGCGATTCCGCAGGCGTCCAGCACCCCCAGCAAATTCACCACACCGGCGGCGGCAAGAAATCGCGTCCCATAATCCCCAGCAGCTCGCGAAACGTCCGGCCCCGCCCAGTGCATCACTCGCGGCAAAAAGTAAAACGCCCCCGAGCAGGCATCCGCAAAGAATCCCAGCGCCCCGAAGGGATCGCCCGATTCCCGCGCAAAAAGCTCCCCGCGCATGGCAAACCCGACGAGCGCCAGTCCGCCCACCGCCAGCAAGAGAAAAACCGCTCGGCCCCATCGCCCGAGCAGCAGATGCCCGAGCCCCGGCACGATCCATCCGGCAATGGCCACGATCGAAGTGGTAGCCGCAATCGCGTCCGGACGTTTTTGAACTGCAGGAGTATCGCTCGCCATCGGAGGTCAGCCAAGCAGCGGCAGGATTTCTTCCTGAATCGCACCCGTCACGCGCGCCTCACGCTCGCCCACGTACACATTCACCTCGCTGCGCATGCCGAATTCCGGCATATAAATACCGGGCTCCACTGAAAAACAGGTGCGCGGAACGATCCGCCGGTCGTCGCGAGTCTCCAGGCTGTCCATGTTCGCGCCATTGCCGTGGACTTCCTGTCCGATGCTATGTCCGGTCCGGTGAACGAAATTTTTCGCGTAGCCGGCCTTGCGGATTACCTCGCGGGCCGCCCGATCCACTTCCCATCCGTGAATCGTTTTCCCACGCGCCACGCTATCGCGCACGAAGTCGATCGCGCGGTCCCTGGCCTCGCGCACGATCTTGAAGATTGTCGCGTAGGCTTCTGGCACCCGCGCGCCAAGATACCCCATCCACGTGATGTCGTAATACACGCTCCCCGGCCGATCGCATTTCGCCCACATGTCGAGCAGCAGCAGGTCGCCCGCGCGAATCGGCCGGGAATGCGGATCTTGCGGTTCGTAATGCGGATTCCCGTTGTTGGGCTGCACCGCCGCAATCGGCGCTTCCGCAGTCGTTAGCCCGTTCGCGCGAAATTGTTCGAGTATCCATTGTTGGAGCTCGTGTTCCGTCTGCGGACGCCCGTCGCGGACGAATGCCGCCGCGCGTTCGAACGCGGCACGGGCCACGCGATCCACGATCGCGCCGGCCTCTAGATGAGACTGCAGCTGTTCTGGCGTCCACGCGGCCTCGAATTTCTGCACCAGGTCGGCCGAAGTCACCACTTTCTTCTTCAGCTTGCGCACCAGCTCCACAGTCCCGGCGTCCACCAGCCCGATGTACGGAATGTTGTTGTCCGGCGAATACTGCATCGCGATTTTCCGCGAACCCGAAAGCAGCTTTTGCAGCTGTTTGCGGAGCTCTTCCCAACCGGCATAGGCCCGCGTGCGGCCCGGAAGGGAATCGAGCTGCTTCTGCTCGATCTTGTGCACGAGTTTTCGCGGCTCGCCGCGCGACGGAATGAAATAGAACCATCGGCGCGTCGCCATCCCGTTGTTGCCGAGGCCGAGAATACGCCCGGCAATCGGATCGCGATGATGGTGATCGTAAAAAAGCCAGCCGTCGATTTTGCCGGCCTTCAATTCGGCTTGTATCGCTTTGATGTCGGGCATCTCGGTATCTGCGCGGGTCGACCGTGGCCGCGTGCGCGCGCGCTTAGCCGGGCTGCAGCTCGAAAGCGTTGGCGACATGTTCGCGCGTCACGCCCGCGATCGAAACCCTTTTTGTGCGGCTCTTCTCGCCTGCGACGATTCTAACAGCCGATACGGGCACCTTCAAACGTTTGGCCAGCAATCGTCGCAGCGCCTCGTTTGCACGATCGTCGACGGGCGGCGCAGTCAGCTGTATCTTTATCGCGCCCTGATATTCGCCTGCGATGCCATTGCGGCTCGCTCGGGGCGAAACCCGTACGGCAAATACAATCTCGCCTCCGCGTTTCTGAATTTCAATCAAGCGGCTCTCGCTCCGATGCCGCACGTTACCACCACCATGTTCGATGTGTGTGTTTTCTCTGCGGCCTCTCCCGCCTCTGCAGTGAGAGTCCTTGAATTGTACCCAGACTAGCGCTTGCGAACGCCGCACCCGCTTCGTACAATACTTCGCTTCCAAAAAACAATCTCATGGCCCCATCCGCGAAAACGTCGCTGACGAAGAACCAGGTGCGCGGTTTCTGGGCCTCCTGGGCCGGTTGGGCGCTCGACGGCATGGACTCGTTCATCTACGCGCTCGTTCTGGTGCCGGCGATGCGCGAGCTGCTTCCGAAATCCGGCATCCCCGCCACAGCCGCGAACACTGGCTTTTACGGTGGCCTGTTGTTCGCGCTTTTTCTCGTCGGCTGGGGCCTTGCGCTCATCTGGGGACCTGTCGCGGACCGTTTCGGCCGCGTCCGCACTCTCGCGTTCACCATCCTGTGCTACTCGCTTTTCACTTTCCTCGCCGCGTTCGGCCAGAACATCTGGGAAGTTGCCATCTGCCGACTGCTCGCCGGCGTCGGCATCGGCGGCGAATGGGCCATGGGCGGCACGTTCGTCGCCGAAGAGTGGCCCGAAGATCGACGAAGAATGGGCGCCGGCTACATGCACACCGGCTACTATTTCGGATTCTTTCTTGCCGCGCTCGCGAATCACTTCGTCGGCGAAAGCCACGGCTGGCGGCCCATGTTCATGATCGGTGGCGCACCCGCGATCCTGATCGGTTTGATTCTCTACAGCGTTCACGAGCCGGAGCGCTGGAAGGCTCGCGTGGCGAAAGTCGCGAGCCCCTTCGTCGCCATCTTCAACTCGCAATACCTGCGGCGCACGCTGCTGAATTCTGCGTACGTACTCATTTCGATCATCGGTCTGTGGGCCGGCACGGTCTACGTTCCCACGGGCGTCAACGAGATCGCCGCCCGCATGCATCTGGCCGCCGGACTCGGCCCGAAGCTGGCCACCTACGCCACAATGGTGATTTCTCTTGGCACGATCCTCGGCTGCCTGCCCCTTCCGTTGATCGCCGAGCGATTCGGCCGCCGCAAGACGCTGGCCATGTATTTCGTCGTGATGGCGGTTGCGATCAGCGCCAGCTTCGGCTGGGCGTTTTATCTGCCACAGGACGCCATGATGTGGTTTTTCATCGGCATGTTTTTCCTGGGTGTCGGCGGAGCGAACTTCGCCATGTACACGCTGTGGCTGCCCGAGCAATATCCCACTACCTGCCGCGGCAGCGCCTTCGCCTTTGCCACCTCGGTAGGCCGGTTCGTAGGCGCGGGCTTCTCGTTCATGGTCGGCGCCGGGGTCGCACATTTCCACACCATCGGCATTCCAGTCGCGCTGACGGCAATCCCGTTCGTGCTCGGACTTTTCCTGCTACCATTCGGCCTCGAAACCACGGGCCAGCGCCTTCCCGACTAGCCCCTGGGTCTCTCAGCTGTTCGCCGACCTTTGATTTGACATTTTTGGCGACCCGCGTGAAATAATCGGCCCGGCAGTCACGTAGTTAGCAGCAGCCCAACGCTCACTCAGAGGGAATTCGTGGACGCGCTCTCGCTCGAAAACGTCACCAAGACCTACGACTCCATTACCGCCGTAAACGCGGTAAACCTGCGCGTGCGGCAGGGCGCCGTGCTGGGCCTGCTCGGTCCCAACGGCGCCGGCAAGACCACCACCATCCGCATGGTGATGAATATCCTGGTGCCTGACGAAGGCTCGATCCGCGTGCTCGACAAGCCCGTAAGCGACGAATCGCGCAACTCGATTGGCTACCTGCCTGAAGAGCGCGGCCTCTACCCGCGAATGAAAGTCCGCGCGCTGATCATTTTTCTTGCTGCTCTACACGGCCTCACAGAGCAGGAGGCTGACAAGCGCGCCCGCGAATGGCTCGCGCGATTTGACTTAAGCGACTGGTCAGAAAAGAAAATCGTCGACCTTTCGAAAGGGATGCAGCAGAAGGTGCAATTCATCACCGCCGTAATTCACAAGCCCCCCCTCGTGATCCTGGACGAGCCATTCTCCGGTCTCGACCCGGTGAACGCCGCGACGATCAAGGACGTGATGCTCGAAATGCGCGATCAAGGCTCGACCGTCATCCTTTCCACGCACCGCATGGAGCAGGTCGAGAAAATGTGCGACTCGATCTGTCTGATCAACCATGGCCAGAACGTTTTGGACGGCGATCTGCGCGCCATCAAGCATTCCTACGGCAAGAATACGGCTCACATTGAATTTACCGGATCGGACGCGTTCCTGAATCATCCTTCGATCGCCGCGATCAACCGCTTCGGCTCGGGAGTGGAAGCGAAACTGAAACCCGGAGCCGATCCGCAGGAGCTGCTCCGTGCCGCTGTTCAGTCCGGCGTCGAAATCAGCCGGTTCGAGCTGCTCGAGCCTTCGCTCAACGACATCTTCATCGAGAAAACCACACATGCATAAACTCTGGCTGATCATCAAGCGTGAGTACATCACCCGCGTAAAGACAAAAGGCTTCGTGATCGGCACGCTGATCGTGCCGCTGGTCGGCATCGGATTCACACTGTTCATCGTGTACCTGGTCGGACATCAGTCGTCCAAGGCGATGCGCATCTCGATTGTGGACAACGGCGGCGGCATCGCGCCTGTGGTCGCCTCCGACCTGCAATTCCGGCAGTCGAACGGAAAGCCGCAATTTACGGTGGAGCAGTTGATCGAACGGCCGACCGATGCCAACGCCGTCCAAAAAGACCTGCGCGCAAAGATCAACGCCGGAACCCTCGACGGCTATCTCGTCATTCCCGCCGACTTGAGCCAGTCGGTCGAGCTGCATACGAAGAATTCCGGCAATTTCTCGCTGCTGGGGCCGGTTTCTTCCGCCGTGAACGAAGGCGTGGTCGAAGCGCGATTGAATGCTCGCGGCGTCCACGTGGAGAACGTACGCGATCTTGTGAAAGGTCCTGATTTGCAGGTCATCAAAGTGACGAAAGAGGGCGAGTCCGTCGAGAAAGGCCAGACGATCGGCATCGCCATTGCGCTGGTCATACTGTTGTACATGTCGCTGCTGATGTACGGCATCATCACCATGCGGTCGGTGCTCGAGGAAAAGACAACGCGGACGATGGAGGTATTGATCTCAGCCGTCACGCCCTCGCAGCTTCTGGCCGGGAAAATCCTCGGCGTCGCTGGAGTCGCCGTCACGCAATTTCTGATCTGGGGCGCGACGATCGTGCTGCTTGGCTCCTACGGCGTCGCTATGGCGGCCATGGGCGGGGCGGGCTCGCTACTTTCCGGCATCCACGTGCCAGCGTCGCTGATGATCTGCGCGGTGATCTATTTCTTCTGCGGATATTTCCTGTACGCGTCGATGTTTGCCGCGGTGGGCGCGGCGTGCTCCAGCGAACAGGACGCCCAGCAACTCCAGTGGATTGCCATGGCGCCGCTGGTCTTCACCATGTTGATTTACAGCGTGGTGCTCAACGATTCTTCGTCGCGGCTCTCCGTGATTCTCTCCGAGGTTCCATTTTTCGGGCCGGTACTGATGCCGCTGCGCGTGTCGTTGCAGACACCTCCGCTGTGGCAGATCGCACTGTCCATCGCCATCCTGCTGCTCTCGATCGCCATCGTCATTTTCGGCTCCGCGAAAATCTACCGCGTGGGCATCCTGATGTACGGCAAGCGCCCCACGCTGCCGGAACTCGTCCGCTGGCTGCGATACTCCTAGCCGAGCGTTTGTGCGGCCACTCCTGTCTGCTCCTACGAAGGCAAAGTGACCCCCTTCACCCTCATGTTCGGGCCGTGCCCGACCGATATACGCGAGGACGAAATTCCATTGTCGAGCGCCCGGAGGAGGACTACGATGCGCGGCAGCGAAGCATCGAGTTCGGCAGGAGGCACCATACCTGTTGGGGGCAGGCGACCGTTATGAAGAATCCGTTACGACCATTCGTGGCGATAGCATTTTTGGCAGCTTCGATCGTTGCAATCGCGCCGCCGGGATTATCGGCGCAGCAGGAGCCATCTCCAAAGCCGCTGCCGCGCGACGGATTCCCGGTCGGGCCGTCGGCGAAGGTTTTGAGCTTTACGGCGAGCGCGATGTCGATCAATGCCGGCCAGCCGGTCACGCTATCGTGGGAAGTGGTGAACGCGGATCGCATCGAGCTCGATCAGGGAATTGGAATCGTGGCCACGCGGGACAGCCGCGCGGTGACACCGACCCTAACGACAACGTACACTCTGCTCGCGCGAGGAGCCAATGGAACCGGCAGCGACACGCGCACGGTGACCGTGACGGTTACCGGCTCATCCGCCGCCGCGCCGAGCGCACCAGAGCCAGCCGCTCGACCCGGCAGGCCCGTCGTCAGCGAAGCGACCATGCGCGGGCCCGCGCCGCGCATGCCGGACGGCAAGCCCGACCTTAACGGGCTTTACATTGCGCCGTATCATTCGATCAAGGCGATCGACGAGATCCAGCTGAAGCCGGGCGCGGAGAAATACAAGGTCGGGCCGGAATACACGTTCTCACTGGGCGAAGTCTGCCTGCCGCGCGGCGTGCCAGACACGATCGGCGAGCCGTATCCGATTCAGATCGTGCAGACGCCGAAGCAGGTGGTCATCTTGTATGAAGCGGGCGGATATTTTCGCGTGATCCCCACGGACGGGCGCGATCATTCGAAGGACCTCGATCCCACGTGGATGGGAAATTCCGTGGGGCATTGGGAAGGCGACACTTTGGTAGTCGACGTGATCGGCGTGAACGACAAGGTGGGCGTCGGCGACTACCGGCATACGACGGCATATCATCTGGTCGAGCGATTCGAGCGTACGAGGTTCGACACGCTGAAATATTCGGCGACCATCGACGACCCCAATGTGTTCGCGGCGCCCTGGACGGAGGTCGGGACGTTCACGCTGCATCCGGAATGGGATATTCAGGAATACATCTGCGAAGAAAACAACCACGATTATAAGAAGCTTTTCGAACAGTACAAAAAGTAGGCTAGGTGAATAGCCAGCCAGCCCGTTTGCGGCGGCTCGTCAAATTCGCAATCGCAAGTAATCAGCTGTCCGTGGCAAACGGGGCATTCTTCGATATCGCAGGAAGGAACGTGCAATTCACCCTTCAGCACGCGGCAATCGCGGCTCGCCGGTCCGCGCCCAGTTACTTTGCTCATTGCCGTAGCGGACGCGCGCGACGGACTTACCTTGAAGTAGCGCCGACGGGATCCCCTGCGCCTCGATAATCTTTTCCGGCCAGCCCTCGATCATCGGAACGCCGCGATAAACGTCCTGCTTCCGTTGATCCATAGGCGGGCTTCCTACGGCGTTTTCGCGACAGCGGGGCTTTCGAGATTTCCCGCGCCGGCGGGCCGCGCCCGATTTTCGCTGAGAAGGTTTTCCTTCGCCGGGGACAGGCTGTTGAGGGTGTCAAGATACGCGGCGATTCCGCGGTAGAGACCTTCAGCGACGCGTTGTCGCTGCGCGCTTTCCAACAGCAGGCTCTCGTCGCTCGCGTTGCTGACAAAAGAAATCTCGGAAAGGATCGCGGGCATCGTGGCGCCGGTGAGGACGACGAAGGGCGCCTGCTTGACTCCGCGGTTCGTTTCGCCGCGACTGACGATCTGGAGGCGGGCGGAAAGCGCATCCTGAATTTCAGCGGCAAGCTGCTTCGATTCGGTGGTCTTCACGTTACGCTCGATCTTCTGCAGCAGCGTCGGAAGATCATGCAGAGAAGTTTCCGCAAGAGCATTTTCCCGCGTCGCCAGCCGCATCGATTCAGGCGAAGCGGAAAGATTCAGGTAGTAGGTTTCCACGCCGCGCGCGTCCTGCACGTCGCTCGAATTCGCGTGAATCGAAACGAAAAGATCGGCATTCGCGCGGTTAGCGATGGTGGTGCGCTCCTCGAGCGGCACGTAGCGGTCGTCCTTGCGGGTGTAAATCACCTCGGCGCCGGAGAGATTCTTTTCGATTAGCTGCCCCAGGCGCAGGGCGACATCGAGGCAGAGATTTTTTTCCACCAAGCCGTGCGGGCCCATCGCGCCCGTATCGGAACCGCCATGGCCGGGGTCTATGGCGATGCGGCTAATTTTCAGCCCGAGCGCACGCGTAAGCGAGGGACGATCAACCGTGGCCGGGCCGGCGGCGGACGACGCAAGCAAAGCATTCGATTTTTGCGGCGGGTTAGAATTCGACGCAGTCATCGCATTCGCCGTCGCCTGGGCGTTCAAGTCGATCACCAGCCGGTAGGGATTGCTCAGAAGCTGCGAGGAATAGCCTTTTGCACCGTCCGCGTCCAGCACCAGCCGCACGACATCGTCGGTATTCTGCGCGGCGCGGACCCATTTCAGCAGCCCGTCTTCGGGCGGAGCCATACGCTGGCCGACGGAGGGGCTCAGGCGCGCGTTGTGCAGGTCGAAATAGATGCGATCGGGAGAGCTGATGCGCGCCGAATCGTAGCGAACGGCGTCGTCCAGCAGGACCGTGACGCGCGCGTCATCCGGGCCGCTGGAAACCTGAATGGAGTTGACGTTGAGCATCCCGCCGGCAGCCGGACGCGCGTCCGCGACGGGGTCGATTTCAGGCGCGTCAGACACTCCGTGGGTCTGAATGCGGTCGTCCGCTTCCTGGCTGTGCGCGAGGCCCGCAAGCGTCAAGCGGCCGGAATCACTGGCATGAACCGCGAGGGCGGAGAAGGCCGGTGCCACCTTCGCACGGACGGCGCGGAACATGTCGCTCGGATGCTTGTGCAGCGCAATGGCGGCAACAGCTCCGGCAGCACCCGCAAGCAGCAACGCCGCAACCGCGCCGCCCTGCCACCAGTTGCGGCCGCGCGGGCGAAGGCCGGAAAGCGGCTTGTAGGTCAGCGGCGTCGGTCCTTGCGCGGACGCGGCGGCTGCCTTCGCGGAATCGCCGCTGGTGAAACCGGAGTCGGGCCCGGGCGCGACCGACGGCGGCGCCGCAGCGATCAGGAGATCGTGCTGACGGTTCGCCTGCGCGACGATTTCCGGCGTTACGGTGCGAGCGCCCTGCGCATGCGCTTCCAGCAGGGAGTTGTAACAGATCCGGTTGATGCTTCGCGGTACGCCGCCGCTCAGGGCGGCGATCGCGGCAAGGGCGTTCTGGTCGAAAATTTCGTCCTCGGAATTGCCGCCGATCTTGAGCCGGTGGCGAACGTATCCGGCGCTTTCCTCAGGCGTAAGGGCCTCGAGGTGCTGCACCACCGTGAGCCGCTGCAGCAATTGCGCCAGACGCGGGTGATTCAGCTTTTCGGCCAGCTGCGGTTGACCGGCCAGCACAATTTGCAGCAGCTTGGTGTTGGAAGTCTCAAAATTCGAAAGCAGGCGGATGGTTTCAAGCACGCCGTCGTCAAGGTTCTGCGCTTCATCGACGATCAGGACAAAACGCCGCCCCGCGAGCATTTCCGCGAACAGCATTTCGTTGAGCTTGTTGTGCATGGCCACGAGGCCCATGCCGTTGGCATCGACGCCCAACTCGCTCAGCAGATATTCGAAGAATTCGCGGGATGTGCACTGCGTCTG
>Ga0209007_1000404_pt1 | contig 18111 bp, 16 predicted proteins | sample JacPinW_OM1H0_O2_FD_187961 | JGI IMG/M metagenome (GOLD analysis project Ga0209007, IMG submission 187961) | Forest soil microbial communities from Algoma, Ontario, Canada - Jack Pine, Ontario site 1_JW_OM1H0_O2 (SPAdes) (version 2) | ecosystem: Environmental > Terrestrial > Soil > Boreal... | reverse complement strand
CGTCGCGGCGTCGTTCCCAGGTCGCCACCAGGAACGTTTCGGGGTCGGCGGGATGCAGGCGCACGTCGATCACGCCGGTGTTCTCGTCGACGTACAGGATCTTTTCCCAGGTGGCGCCGCCGTCGCTGGTCTTGAACAGGCCGCGTTCGGGATTGGGGCCATAGAGTCGGCCCAGGGCACCAACGTAGACGACGTCGGGGTTGGTTGGATGAATAAGGATTTTGCCGATCTGAAATGTCTTTTTGAGCCCCATGTTCTTCCAGGTCACCCCGGCGTCGGTGGACTTGTAGATCCCGTTGCCCATGACATCGATGTCGCGGATGGCCCAGGCTTCGCCGGTGCCCGCCCACACCGTGCCCGGCTCGGACGGCGCGACTGCCAGGGCGCCGATGGCCGCGACATTCTCCTTGTCGAAGATCGGCTTCCAGCGGTTGCCGCCATCGATCGACTTCCACACCCCGCCGGAAGCCGCCCCGGCGTAGTACACGCTTGGATCGCCCGGGATTGCGGCGACCGCGGCGATACGGTTGCCGACCTCCGGCCCCACGAAGCGGAACCTGAAAGCGCTTTCTTTCTCGGAGTCCGCCGCCGCCGCGGCGAGGGCGATCATGCTGCCGAGAACCGCGAATACGATCAGCGAGTTCCGGGGAGGTGTTCTGCTGCGCATCGGCTTTCACCTTGAGGAAAGGGCGCCACCTTACCGCAGTTCCTTTCCATCGAGCACCTTCCACTGGGGGTTGGAGGACTCGATATAGTGTTCGCGATCAAGGAGCACCAGACTCGCTGCCCCGATGGTCATGGAGCCTAGCGCATATGGTTGGTAGTACGCCGACGATAAGATTGCTGCATCAGCCGCGGCAGGCGGTGCTTTGTGCCCTGCTGCTCCTGATACCCCTGGGGCACACGACGAGCGCCATGGCGACGACAGCTGCAGCGCCCGCTGGTCCAAGAATCCAGACCGAGGACGTCTACCGCTTCTATAAACTTTACGACGCTACGGGCGGACATCCGACGGCCGATCAGCTTCAGCACGACTATCTCGACCCGGGTTCCGACGGGCTGCACAACCTCGCCAAGGCGCGCAACGTTACCGGAGCGAGGATCGCCGACAACATCGCCAAGCACCCCGAGATGTATACGGGTGCCCGGCGGTGCATGGCCCCTCTGCCGCGCGTGCGTCAGCGAGTGGAGGTGGCGTTGAGAAAATTAGGCCGTCTCTATCCGCAAGCACGCTTTCCGCCGGTGACCATCGTCGTGGGCCGCGGGAAGCCCGTGGCCATTGGAAGCGCCGCCACCGGACTGCAGATCGGGCTCGAGGGGTTGTGCGCAGGGAAATTTGACAATCTAAGTGTCGAGGAGCGGTTCGTGCGCGTGATCGCCCACGAATATATCCACGTCCAGCAGTTCGCGGCTCTCGATGATGACGAGCATCCCACCTTGCTCGAGAGGTCGCTCATCGAGGGCGGCGCGGAATTCGGCGCTGAGTTGATTGCGGGCCATCCCGCTGAAGTTGGCAGCCCTCCATTCAGGGCCGAGACCCTGGGACATGAAAAGGAAATTGAGAGCGCCTTCGTAGCCGATGAGGACAGCACCGATCTTTCCAAGTGGCTCGACAACTCAACCTTCGACAAACCGGGCGACCTCGGCTACTGGGTTGGATATCGCATCGTCAAGTCCTACTACCAACACGCGCCCGACAAACGCCAGGCTCTGCGCGACATCATAGAGCTGACCGACCCGAAGATGTTTCTGGCCAAGAGCGGCTGGTATCCAGGAACTGTGCTGCAATAGTCATCGTGATGCGTGAGGGCGTTGACAGGTCTCGAGCATCAGCGGAGCTCATCGCGCCGGTGCGTTCAAAGGGATGACTCGAAATAGCCCGGCCGGCTGATGTCGGCGATCAGGCCGATCTGGGTGGGCTTCCATCCCAGCCATTGCCGCGTGAGCGCGCTGGAAGCAGCGCCATCCCTGCCGACAAACGGCGCCATCATCCCGAAATGCTCAGTGGCTTTCTCCGGCGCGATCGAAGCTACCGGCAGCTCCAGCTGACGACCCACAATCTCGGCAATGTCGCGCACCGTGACGCCTTCGTCGGCGACGGCGTGATAGCTCTTGCCAGCCACGCCTTTCTCCAGCGCCAGTCGATAAAGACGCGCCACATCCAGCCGGTGCGCCCCGGACCAGCGGTTGCCGCCATCGCCGACATAGGCGGAAACGCCTTTTTCCCGCGCGATATTTAAAACCCAGTTGACCAGGCCACATCTACCCTCACCGCCGTGCACCTGCGGCAACCGTACCGCCATGGCACGCACACCGCGCGCCGCAAAGGCCAGTCCGGCGGTTTCGGACACGCGGGGCAAGCCGGGCATCACCGGGTCCTCTTCGGTGGCGATCCGCCCCGGCGTCACAAACAGCGTACCGGACGTGACGATGAATGGCTTGTGCGATCCCGCCAGCGCCTCGCCCATGGCTTCGATGGCGTGCTTATCGATCTGCCCGTTCTCCGCGAATTTCGAGAAATCGTGGATAAAGGCCAAATGGATGGTGCCATCGGTCTTCTTGGCGCCTTTGCGCAGACTGTCGAGATCCTCGAGAGCGCCGCGATGGACTTCGGCGCCCAGGTTTTCCAGCGCTCTCGCGTTATCGTCGGAGCGGGCAAGGCCCACCACCTGGTGGCCGTTCGCGATCAGTTCCCTGGTTGTGGCAGTCCCGATAAAGCCGGCTGCGCCCGTGATGAAGACACGCATTGAGATAACTCCGTGTTTGAACGCACGGATATTGGTACGCTACGCGTACATGCTGGTAAAGTAGTGAGATTATCCGGGTATAATCGCTAACGGGATAACGGACTTGAACTCATTTGGAGATTACCTGAAGGATCGACGCGCCAGGCTCGATCCTGCGGCCTTCGGCTTTTCGCTGACGCGGCGCCGCACGCCCGGACTTCGGCGGGAAGAAGTGGCGCAGCGCGCCAACGTGAGCGCCACCTGGTACACGTGGCTGGAACAAGGGCGCGGCGGCGCACCTTCCGCCGATGTGCTGGAGCGCATCGCCCGCGGCATGATGCTGACGGATGTAGAGCGCGAGCATTTATTTCTGCTCGGATTGGGCAGGCCGCCGGAAGCCCGCTACCACGCACCCGAGGGCATCACGCCGCGGTTGCAGCGCTTGCTGGACACCCTGGATCACAGCCCGGCTTTTATCCGGACCGCGACCTGGGACGTGATCGCCTGGAACAAGGCCGCCGCGGCAGTACTGACCGACTGGAGCACGGTGCCCGAGGGGCAACGCAACGTGCTGCGCATGATGTTCCGCGACTCCCGCGTCCGCGCGGCGCAGTCCGACTGGCAAAGTGTTGCACGATATGTGGTGGCATCGTTCCGCGCGGATGTGGCGCGCGCGGGCGCGGCACGCGACGTCCAATCGCTCGTCGATGAGTTGTGTGCGACCAGCCCCGAATTCGCGGCAATGTGGCGCGACAATGACGTGCAAGGCCACGGCGACGGCCGCAAAGTCCTGCACCATCCTGTCGCCGGCAAGCTGTCGCTGGAGTTTTCGGGGTTCGCGGTCGATGGCCGGCCCGATCTCACCTTGGTGATTTACAATCCGGCGACACCCGAAGATGCGCAGAAGATCCGCGCGCTCCTCAAACCCGCGCCGAAGCGGGCGCGTCAGGTGCGGGCACGCTAGCGTTACTGTGCGTCGCCGGCGACGCCGGTCAGCGGCCGGTAGCGCGGGCACTAGCGGGTGCCAGGTGCCCCAGTTTCGTTCGCTTGGCATGCAGATACTGCCCGTTGTGCGAGGTGCGAACGGACGCGATCGGGATTCGGGTCACCGCAAGCCCGCAGCTGCGCAGCGCGGCGATCTTTTGCGGGTTGTTAGTCATCAATCGCACGTTGGAGACGCCCAGGTACTTGAGCATGGGCCCACAGATGGCGTAGCTGCGCTCGTCCGCGGCATAGCCTAGCGCCTGATTGGCGGCTACCGTATCGAGGCCGGCTTCCTGCAATGCGTAAGCCTTGATCTTGCCGTCGAGCCCGATACCGCGACCCTCCTGACGCAGATAAAGCAGGACGCCGCGGCCTTCGGCGGCGATCGCCTGCAGGGCCTCGCGAAGTTGCGTGCCGCAATCGCAGCGCAGACTGAATAAGGTGTCGCCTGTGAGGCACTCGGAATGGATGCGCACGAGAACAGACGCGCGCCTGGGCAGAGTTCCCATCGTCAGTGCCACATGTTCCTTGCGCTGCGGCATCTGCGAACACGCGCAGCTGAAACGTCCCCCATAACGTCGGCAGCGTGCAAGCGGGAACGCCCACTGTGTAACTGTCGCCCAACATGGCACCGACCCGGAGTCAACGGGACTGCAGGTAAGTGGTGCGAAACACGGCATCGGTTCAAGCCGCCACATTCCCCTTCCCGAGCGGAGGTTTCTCCCGCCGCGGCTGAACCGCGTCCGACGTTCGCTCCACTTACGGGGAGGTCGGCTCGCTCTGCTCGGCAGGTGAGCTGCGTCGGCGAACCGCACGGAGCGCCAGCAGCAGATGCTTTCGATCCTGGTCGGACACTCGTACTTCCTGCGCTTCGATCGCAAGCAGCGCGAGCGGGCAAAGCCCTATCCCCCGCTCGCCACGCTCCAGGTGGCCGGCCTGCTGCGGCGGGCAGGGCATTCCGTGGCGCTGTTTGACGCGATGCTCGCGGACGACATCCGCGGCTACCGGCGCGAGCTGCAGGCGGCGAGGCCGCAGTTGGTGGTGCTGTATGAGGATAACTTCAACTTCCTGAGCAAGATGTGTCTCGGCAAAATGCGGCGCGCGGCGTGCGAGATGATCGCAACCGCGCGCCGCAGCGGCGCCCGGGTGATCGCGGCGGGCGCCGACGTCAGCGACGCACCGCAGCTGTATCTGCGCGCCGGGGCGGATCTGGTGCTCCTCGGTGAGGGGCTCTCGGCCCTGGAGAGTCTGCTGCCGAGACTGGACGCCTGCCCGCAAGCGCACAGCCACGATCTGGCGCACGGAGTGTCCGGCGTTGCCTGGCTCGCGGGCGACGAGCTCCGCACCAACCGAGGTGGGCACGCTCCGCCGGCATCGCGCAGCGATGAGCTGCCCGCTTGGGATCTGGTGGACATGGATCGCTACCGTGGCGAGTGGCTCAAGGCTCACGGTTACTTCAGTCTGAACATGGCCGCCTCGCGCGGCTGCCCGTTCCGCTGCACCTGGTGCGCCAAGCCCATCTGGGGCAACCGCTATCTGCAGCGTGAGCCCGCAGCGGTCGCCAGCGAAATGGCGCATCTCAAGCGCACCTTCCGCGCAGACCATGTCTGGTTTGCCGACGACATCTTCGGGTTACGCGTCGACTGGATCAACGAGTTTGCCCGGGCAGTTCACGCCCAGGCCGGTGCGATTCCCTTCACGATTCAGACGCGTGCGGATCTCGTCAGCGAGCGCATGGCCCCGGCGCTGCGCGAGGCAGGCTGCCGGGAAGCGTGGCTCGGAGCGGAAAGCGGCAGTCAGCGCGTGCTCGACGCCATGCGCAAGGGCACCCAGGTCGCCGAGATCCTGCGCGCACGGGAACGGCTGAAAGCCGCGGGAATCCGCGTCGGATTCTTCATCCAGTTGGGCTACCTCGGTGAGCAGCTGCCCGACATTCTCGCGACGCGTGAGCTACTCGAAGCTGCGCTCCCCGACGACGTCGGCGTGAGCGTGTCATATCCCTTGCCGGGCACGAAGTTCTACGAGCTGGTCAAAGCCCAGCTCGGCAGCAAGACCCACTGGCAGGAGAGCGACGATCTGGACATGATGTTTCACGGCACATACACCTCGGAGTTCTATCGCACCATCAGGAATCTGCTGCACGAGCGCGTCGCTCTCGAGACCTTCAATGCGCCGGCGCACGCCGGGCGCTACCGCCGCGGCCGCCGCACGTTGGAACGGCGTTGGCAAGCGCTGCTGACCTGTGAGCAGCAGTACCGCAGCGCACCGGCGAACTGACGCACGCGGCGCAGGCAAGCGATGAACGGTCCGGGCAGCACTGTTGCGGCCGACACCTCGCCCAACGCGGATGCGCGGGGCCTGGTAGCGCAGTCGGCGGCCGATCGCCTCAGTCAGCGCTCGCTGCGCAGGCTGCACCTGGCCTTACAGAGAATCACCGAGTCGCTGGCTGGCGAGCTCGCCAGGCCAAGCGTGGTGCGCCCTGACTGGTTGGCGAGCGAGTGGGCCGTGGCACGGGCGGTTGCAGCCATCCACGGGATTTCATCCTTGCTTGCCGATGCGCTTCGCTGGCAAGGGCCGCCGGGTTGGACGCGATTCCTCGCTGAGCAGAAGGCACATACTGCGCAGCGCTTCCAGCGAATTCAGCAACTCCTGCGGCTCATCGACAGCGGCGCGCGCAGCCAGGGCATCGCACTCACCGGGCTGAAGGGAGCTGCGCTGCACGCAGCCGGAATCTACGTGGCGGGCGAGCGACCGATGGCCGACGTCGACCTGTTGGTGCGCGAAGCGCAGCTGGCGCGTGCGGCACAGTTACTCGCCGGACTCGGATATCGCCACAGATATCAGACCTGGAAGCATCAGGTATTCGAGCGCGATGACCCGGATGCACCGGCGGCATTGGGTGAGCATGCCGGCAACGGCATCAAGATCGAGTTGCACTGTCACGTGCGTGAAGCCCTGCCGTTGCGCGCGGTCGACATCTCGCGCGTCGTGTTTCCTCCGCGACCGATCGCAGGACTCAACCCTTATCCGTCGAAAGCGGCGCTGCTGCTGCACCTGCTGCTGCACGCTGCCGGCTCGCTGACCTATCGGCAGTTGCGACTCCTGCAGCTGCACGATGTCGCCCGCCTCGCGGGCACGATGACGGACGAGGACTGGGAGCAGGTGCGCGGCGATGCGGCGGGCACGGCCGAGGCGGACTGGTGGTGGGCGTTTCCGGCTTTGGCGCTCGCCGATCGCTACTACGGCTGCGTGCCGCGGCGGGTTCTGGCCGCGGCGGCACGCGGCGCTCCCTGGGTGCTGCGGCAGGTCTACCGTCGCCGCACGCTCGCGGGCGCTTCGCTCTCGCACCTGTGGATCAGTGCGCTTCCGGGCATCGAGTGGTCGCACTCATCGCTCGCTATGCTGCAGTACGCCGCAGCGCGCCTGCTGCCGAGCTCCGAAACCCTGCGGCAACGCAAGGCTCTCGGGATCCTGCAGCCGCATGTATCGGGCGGAACGTGGACACAGCTGTCTCAGGGGCGGCGCATTCTGCGTTGGCTCGGCTCGCGACAGCCGCGCCACGAAACGCTGCAACCGGTCATCGCCTCGCTGCGCGCTGTCTATTGATCATGGCGCCGGCGCCACGACCTGCCCTGGGTGACCGTCGCGTAGATCGACTGGAAGCAGCGCGCGGTATGGTCAGCGTCCTCGAGCAGCGCCCTTTGCAACGCCTCATGTGCGATAGCCAGGCGCAGCTCCTCGTCACCGAGCAGCCTGGTGATTGCGGCGGCCAGCGCACCAGGGTCACCGATCGGCACAGCGGCCGCCGCGTGCGGCGCCCACTCCGCGATATGTCCCACCGAGGTGCCTACCGTGGGCACGCCCACCGCCGCGGCCTCGAGGGCAACCAGCGGGCCGGTCTCGTGCCGGGACGAGACGACGAGGAGATGGGCGGCCTCGACGAGCGGTCGCAGCAGTCGCTGCGGCAGGAAGCCGCGGAAGTTAACTCGCGCGGAAAGCCCCAACTCGCGAGTGAGGCACTGGATCTCCCCGCCCAGTGTGTCATCCCCGACGATATCCATCTCGACGTCGACGCCGGCGCGCACCAGCTGCGCCAGAGCGCGCAGCAGCGTGGCCTGGTCCTTGACGCGGTTGAGGCTCGCAACGTGAATCAGCTTTGCGGTCCGGCGGGAGTCACGCCGCCGAGGCTCACGCGGCGACCACACGTTGAGGTCGACACCGAGCGGCACTCGTTGCGCGGTCACGCCGAGGGCCGCGATAGCCTGCACAACCGGGGTGCTGGCCGCGGAAACGGCCGATGCCGTGCGCAGCGTGAGGCGCTCACGCAGTCGCCCCCGCCAGGTCAGCAGCCCGCCGTAGCCGATCTCGGGCAGAGCGACGAGCTCGCCACCGGCGACGTGCACGAGACTCGGGATGCGCAGCAACCCGGCGGCGGCGACCGCCACGAGACCGCAGGACCCCGACCATATGGACTGCAGGAGATCGAAGCGGGCCGCGCGGTGCAGCGCGAGAACGGTGCGTACGGCCCGCATGCGGGTGCGGTGCAAGCCGATGTTGTGAACACGGGCTCCGGCAAGGGACCACTCACCGGGGTCTTGCTCCTGTGCGAGTGCGATGACCTGGACGTCGTGCGCACGCGCCAGGCGACCGATGAGCGCCAGCAGCGCCGGGATGACGCGGTACTCTCCGGAAGCGTCGACGCCTCCCGGGACCACCAGAGCGACACGCATGGTACCTGAATCTCTTCAAACACCCGCTAAGGTGGTGTCGCAACTGCAGCAGACGCGCAGCGCCTTCGACAGCGTCGCCGCGGACTACGATGATGATCGCGGCAACAATGCCGCAATTCAAGACATGCGCGCGGAAATGTGGCGCTGGCTGGATGAGACGTTTGCGCCGCACAGCCGCCTGCTCGACCTCGGGTGCGGGACGGGGCTCGATGCCGCGCGCATGGCCCGCCTGGGTCATCGCGTTATCGCGGTCGACTGGTCGCCGGCAATGATCCGACGAACCCGTGACCGCGCACACCAGGAGCGACTGACCGAGCGCGTGCTGCCGCTGACCCTCGGCGCGCACCAGCTGCATCGCCTCGCCGATGCGGGCTCATACGACGGCGCCTATTCGAATCTGGGAGCCGTGAACTGTCTGCCGGAGCTCGACGGCATGGCGAGCGAGTGCGCACGCCTCCTCAAACCCGGCGCGTCGTTGGTCTTTGCGGTGATCGGCCGCATCTGCCCGTGGGAGGTCGGCTACTACCTGCTGCGCGGACGCTGGGCGCGAGCCAGCGTGCGCTACGCGCGCGGCGTGGTGCCCGTCAGGATGAATCGGCACACAGTCTGGACGCGCTATTACACACCGCGCGAGTTCTATCGGCCATTCAGCCGCAACTTCCAGCTCATCCACTTTCGTGGGGTATGCATTTTCGCGCCTCCTCCCTACCTGCTGTGGATCCGCCAGCGGCACTTGCGCTGGCATCAGCGGTTGTGGCGTCTCGACCGCTGCGCCGCCGGCTGGCCCGTGCTGCGCGGCATGGGCGATCACTTCCTGATGGTGATGCGCAAGCGCTAGGCAACAATTTACGGAATCGATCGCAATGCTGCTCAACACGCAGCGGCTCTTCACACGCCTCCTGCCGCGAATGCGGGTCAGCGCCATTTGTGATGTCGGCTCGATGAACGGCGCGGACGCTGCGACCTTCAGCGCCGCGGTTCCGCAGGCGAGCATCTACGCGTTCGAGCCCAATCCACACAATTTCCGCCTGATGCAGGCGCGGGACCAGTTCTTTCAGGGGCGAAATATCAGCGTGGTCCCGTTGGCGGCAACCAACTATGACGGCGTCGCCGACCTATTTGTTGTCGCGGCGGAGTATTCGCACGGCGATCCGCGCCGCGGCATGAGCTCGCTGCATCGGCGCTGCGGTGAGTGGGCGCCGCAGAGCATCGAACCGGTGGAGACCACGCGGCTGGACAGCTTCCTTGACGCCCGATGTCCGCGCGATGCGCGGCTGGCGGTATGGATCGATGCGGAGGGCACAGCCTACGAGGTGATCGAGGGTCTCGGCGCACGGGCCGAGCACGTTCAGCTGGTGCACGTCGAGGTCGAGACCGCGCCCTGCATCGGAGCGAATCAGAAGCTCTACCCCCAGGTGAAAGCACTGCTGCAGCGCCTCGGCTTCACGGAGCTCGGCACCGATCAGCCCGTCAGCGAGCTGCAGTTCAACGCACTGTTCGTGAAAGCCGGTCTCCCCCGGCGGCTCGGTCTTCAGGTCCGGGCGTCCCTCGCGGTGGTGTATCTGCGCTCCTCGCTGGTGCGCGCCGCCTGCCGCCTGTGCCCGGCCTGCGTGCGTCGCTACGCGAGCCTGCGCCGCAGGAGCAGCTCATGATGCGCAACCCGGCGGGACTGCTGGACGACACGGTCACGCGCGACTACGCACGCAAACTTCGGCTGTTCAACGCCTTCGCCGAACCGGAGCTTCGCCAGGCCATCGCCAGTCTCGGTATCGAGCGGGGTATGCGGGTCCTCGATGCAGGCTGCGGGACCGGTGCTGCACTCGGGTGGCTCGCGGGCGAAGTCGGGCCGCAGGGCCTCGCCCTAGGGCTCGAGCTCGCCACGGCGCACATTGCCGCCGCGCGCACCGCGATGCCCGCAGGTACGGTGCTGCAGGCAGATATCCACAGGCCACCGCTGGCGCGACGCAGCTTCGATCTGATCTGGGCGGTCAACACCGTCAACCACCTGCGTGATCCATCGGCGGTGGTGGACAGGCTCACAGAGTTGTTGCGCGCCGGGGGTCGCATCGCCCTCGGTCAGAGTTCGCTGCTGCCGGACATGTACTTCGCCTGGGACAGCCGCCTCGAGCGTGTGACCAACGAGGCCGTGCGCCGCTACTATCGGGATCGCTACCGTATCGGTGAGCGCGAGCTGACGGGAGTGCGCGCGACCGTCGGCCTGCTGCGCCGGTCCAGCCTGCATGCCGTCACGGTCCGCACGCTGCCCATCGAGCGCATCACACCGCTGCGGCCGGCGGACGAAGCGTACCTGCTGGAGGCGATCTTCCGCGGCACCTGGGGGGAACGGCTGCGCCCATACCTCGCGGTCGAGGACTACGCGGAGCTGACCCGGCTGTGTGATCCGGAGGATGGGGAGTACGCGCTGAGACGCACCGATTTTCACTTCCTGCAGACTTTGACACTGGCCGTTGGCCGGATCTGATCGCTCGATGTCCCGGGCGTCCGAACCAGCCGCACGCCGCATCGTCACCGGCGCGGAGTACGTCGCCCAGCTCACCGCGCGGCGCTCCGATCGCCAGGCGCGCTCGGCCTTCCGCGACCTGGTCCTGAAGCTCGCCCAACCCGGTGCGACGTTGTTCGACTTCGGATGCGGGACCGGGATGGATGCGCGCTTCTATGCCGAGAGCGGCTTCACAGTTCGCGGCTATGACATCGATGAGGCAATGTGCGATTTTTTCGTGGCGCACTGCCAGGACCTGATGAGCCACGGGCGCGTCACGCTCGAGCGCGCCCGGTACCGGGACTTTATCGAGGGCCGCGACCGGACGCTCCCTTTGGCGGATCTCATCACCGCGAACTTTGCGCCGCTCAATCTGGTCGGCAATCTGCCGGAGCTGTTTGCGAAGTTTCATGCACTGACCGCGCCCTCCGGCAGAGTGCTCGCCAGTGTGCTGAGTCCCTATTACCTCGGCGACCTGCGCTACCGCTGGTGGTGGCACAACCTCCCGGGCCTGGTGCGCACCGGTCGTTTCCCCGTCCCGGGCGCGCAGGCACCGATCGTGCGGCGGCGATTGGCGGATTTTGCGGCGCAGTGCGTTCCCTACTTCACCTTGCAGAGCGTCTTCCGCGGCTTGCCGCCGCGGCGCGCTGCCGAGCAGCGCGCCGCACGCGGGATCGAGCTCCGTGGTGGCCGAGCCGCGTGGCCACACGTCACCACATGCCGTTACATGTTTCTGCTCTTTGCCCGGCGGACGGTCGAGGATGCGGGTCACTGACCCGGTGGCTCGAGCACTGTCCGGTCGAGGAACCCCGCGCGCTCGCGCGCGTAGGCGGCGCGCAGGTGGTTCGAGTCGATGTAAAGCGACGTGCCGTCGGCTGCGACCGCCGGGCAGCGCATGTCGGCGCACAGCGTGGAGCGCGGATCGAGAACCTGGGCGCCGGTATGTGTGGCGATATCACGCAGACGATTCATCAGTGGCGCCACGAACGCCTCGAACGCTGTCACGTCGACCATGCGAAGGTCGGCCCGGAAGTGGAGCGGCAAGCGCGGTGAGAATCTGACCCGGACGGGGACCAGCCAGCGTGGATCGAACTGCGGCGACGTCGGATTCGACAGCACGATGAACACGCGCCGGCCGCTCGCCACCAGTGCGGCGACCAGCTGCTCGAACTCCGCGAGCGCGACCTGCGTGTCGTGCGAGTCGAGCCCGAGCCGGCCGCGCAGGGGGTCCTGCGGACTGTAGACACCCTGGTGATCGCCCAGGGAGTACTCCCCCAGCAGGTAGAGCTCCCAGAAGGCCCCGAACACCACGGTATCGACGCGCGGTTGCAGCGCCTGCCGGGCGGCGGCGGCGAAAAATGCATCGCAGCGGCGTGGCTGCCGCAGGCTGTTCATCGACGGCAGGATGGGGCAGCCCGCATAGGCCGCAAACAGTACGGAGCGCGCGCCGTCAGGGTGTGCCGCGACTACTGCCGTGATGCGTGGCCAATACTGCTGCATGTGCGAGTCGCCGATGAACAATACGGTGGCCGCACGCCGCGTATGAAGCGCAGGAATATCGAGCGAGGCTTGCCCGTCCACCATGCTCTCACGGGGAATCTGCCAGTCGGTGACCGCGGCGTCCCAGGCCGTGAATGCCGGGCCCGAAAGACGGCAGGCCAGCTGGCGGTGGCTCACGGCAGCCCCGAGCGCGGTGAATCCGAGCAGCGCGGCGAGTAGTGCCGGCACCGCCCAGCGTCCGCCGCCGCCACCTCGCAGCGGCACTTCCACCCAGTGGTAGCTGATGAGCGCGGCCGCAAAGGTCGCCGCGATGAGGCCGCCAATCAGGGTGGCCGGCAGCTCCGGGCCGCAGAACGCGCGAGCAAAGGCAAACATCGGCCAGTGCCACAGATAGAGCGAATAGCTCAGCCGTCCGACGAACACCAGCGGCGCGCTGCCGAGCAGCGCGCGATTCACCATGGGATAGGGCCCGGCGCCGATGAGCAGGGCTGCGCCGGCGACGGGAATTGCACCCCAGGCGCCCGGAAAGAAAAGGTCGCCGTTCAAGAGTCCTGCCCCGGCGGCAATCACCGCTGCCCCAGTGAGCGAAGCATGCTGCGCGGCGGCGGACCGGCCGCGGGCGGGCGCAGGGCGTACCGCTCGCGTATCCCCTCGGGCGAGCTGCCATGCGGCAAGCATGGCTCCGACGGCGAGCTCCCACGCCCGCGCGCCCGGCAGGAAGAAGTGCGCGACGGGCGCATGGCGTGCGCCCCAGACGCTGATCGCGAGCGAAGTTGCGATCACGGCACCGAGTACCGGTATCGTCACGCGGTGTCTGACCGCGAGCACCAGGAGGACCGGCCACAGCAGATAGAACTGCTCCTCGACGCCGAGCGACCACAGATGCAGCAGCAGGTTGTAGTCGGCGCCGGGATCGAAGTAGCCGATGGCGTGCGCGAAGAACACGTTGGCCAGGAATGGTGCACACCACAGGATCGAAGTCCCGAACCAGCGAAATTCGTTGGGGAGCAGCGTGAGCCAGCCGAGCGCGAAGGAGGCGCCGAGCACCACCAGCAGCGCCGGAACGATGCGCCGGACGCGACGCGCATAGAACTCGGCGAGGCTGAAGGCGCTGCGCTGCATGCCGCTCAGAATCAGCTCTGTGATCAGGTAGCCGGAGATCACGAAGAAGATGTCGACACCGATGAAGCCCCCCGGCAACAGCCGGGGAGCCACGTGATAGGCGATGACCATGGTGACGGCGACGGCACGCAGTCCATCGATGTCGGGCCGGTATACCAGCGCGGTGCGCGTGGCCGGGGTGTCGATCGAGGCACCCGGTGCCCTGCCCGAAACCGACAGCAGTGCCGGCGCGTACCAGGCGGCACGCCCGGACCCAAGCGAGGCGCTCTTACCTGGCCAGAAGCTCACGGACCGTCTCGACCGCGGCCAGTGGGTGGCTACCCCTGCGCAGCTCGTATCCGGGCAGGCGCGCGACCCGTGCCTGGAAGCTTTGCCAGCCGGGCTGACGCGCGGCGTAGCGCTGGGTGGCGGCAAGACGCTCGAGCACCGCCGAAGTGCGCAGCGGCGCCAGGAGCGAGCGGCCGCCGGCGCTGCGACGCGAAATGAACACCACGGCGCGGATCCGCAGCGGCGCTGACGCCAGGCGATAACCACGACGGCGCACATCGATCTCGAGCTTTTCCACACCACTGCGTCGGCGGATGGTCGCGGAGCCGCGCAGCAGGGCAGTGCGGTCGTCGCGCCCGAGGAAGCGGAGCGAGTCGCGACGCAGGTGCAGGAAGTTCGCGACTCCGGTGGCCTTGAGCGATGCGGGTTCCACCAGCACGCTGTCCTCCGCGACGAACTCCAGGCCAGCGCGAAGAGCGTGCAGGACCAGCGTCGATTTGCCCGAGCCGCTCGGTCCGATAAGCAGGACCCCTTCGTGATTCTCTCCCAGGCAGGCGGCGTGCAGCGGCACCAGTGCCTGCGCCCGTGCCGCCAGCACATACACCGCGAACTCGAGCAGCTCGTAGCGGAGGTGATACGGATGGCGCAGCATGTCGGTGGCCACCACGATCAATGCCGCATGCTGTTGCGGAGTCAGCGCCACGAAGTTGGCGTGCGCCATGGCGCCACAGAGAATTCCTGCCCCTGCAAGCGGTTTGACGGGCGGCGGCTCGCCGGGCGAACGCGCTGGTGCGCGGCGCCCGGTGCCCGTGAGCACCAGCCGCACCCGGAAGTGAGGCAAGGTGTCGCCGAGTCGATGCGCGGGCAATCGGGCATAGGCGGCCTGCACGAGCCGCAATAGCCGCACGCTGTCGGTCTCGAAGTCGAAGCGACCGCCGAGCAGCTGCAGCCGCTCGCGCCAGAGCGTGCGGCGGTGCTCGCCGAACGGGTCTGGCGGTGGCGCGGCGAGTGTCGTACGGCGGTTGCGGGGCATCGAGCCTCAGGCGCCTGGTGCCCGGCGAGCGCGACGCCGGCGCACGACATGGGCGTGCAGCGGCGCTGGGGCGAATGCCCGCAGAAGCGTTCGCGCCGCGCCGGCCCACCACAGGCGATATCGCCACGAGTAAGGCGTGCTCGCTGCGAGCGTGCCGAGAGCGGCGAGGCGCCGGGCACCCTCCGCCTGGCTGCGGGCAAGCCCTGCCGCCATCTCAGCCCGCAGCCTGCGCAGAACGGTGCGGAGCTGCCTGTCGGTGCTCGTCCGCAGGGCCTTCCCGAACACCCGCCGACGGTCCCGCCAGGCGGTCGCATCGTCCCCGGAGTGCTGCGCATGGCGACGGACCAATGTGAGGGGCTCTTCAATGCCATCGATCTCGCTGTGCGCTGCCAACCGCAGCCACAAGTCGTCGTCCTCGCACATGACCAGTTCTTCGTCGAATGCGCCGACCCGCATGAGGAGCTCCCGCGCCACGACCACACTCGGCAGAGCGATGAGAGCCGCGCCCGTCAGCAACTTTTCCAGGAGCCAGCCGGACTCGGCCTGCCGGCCGTGCCCAGCGAGAGCGAGCCGGGGGTTCCCGGCCGCGTCCACGACTGCGAACGCGGTGTAGCTCCATTTGCGGTGCGGATGATGCTCGAGCGAGGTGATCTGCCGCTGCAGCTTTTGCGGCAGCCACAAGTCGTCCGAGTCGAGGAACGCGACATACTCGCCGCGGGCCGCGCGCAGCGCGGCGTTGCGCACGACGGAGGGTTTGCCGGAGTGCCGCAGCCAGATGACTTTCACCTGCGGTAATGCCTGCAGCGTCTCCAGGTACGCCCGGGTGTCGGGGCCCGAGCCGTCATCGGCGACAATCAGCTCCCAGTGCGCAAGCGTCTGTGCGAACAGCGACTCGACGGCCGCCGGCAGGAATTCCAGCCGGTTGAAGGTTGGCATCACGACCGAAACGAGCGGTGCCACGGCGGCGAGTCAGTGCGTCGCTGCCGCGCCCGGCTGCAGCACGGCCCCGCCGCGGCGGCGGGGCCGGGGTAGCAGCAGCACGTCGTGGTAGAGCGCCGCCAGCTTTCTGCCGAGCGCACCGAAGGACAATTCCCGCTCGAAATGTGCGCGCACCGCCGCCTGCAGGCCATTGCCGCGAGAGGCGGCAACCTCCTCGAGCGCCCTGCTGAGGGCCTGCCAGTCGCCACACGGCCACAATCTGCCGACCGCCGCCTCGCCCGTCAGTGCGCGGAATGAGGGAATGTCAGTGACCACCGGGGGCAGCCCGCAGGCGAGCGCCTCGATCAGCGAATAGCCGCTGCCTTCGCGGTGGCTGCCGAGCACGAACAGGTCGGCTGCACGCATCAGCTGCTCGATGTGGGAATGCGCTACTCGGCCCAACAGCTGCACCCTGCCGCGCAGGCGTGCATCACGGGCGATGCGCTCCGAGACCGGGCGCAGTAGCGGTGCGACACCAAAGCAGCACCACAGTCGCAATTCCGGCAGGACGCGCGCCGCGGTGCTGATGCCCTCGAGAACGGTCAGCGGGTCCTTGTTGGCATCGAGATGCCCGACCCAGAGAATCGCCGGGTCGCCGCATATGCCCGTCTCGCGGCGCGCTGCCGCGCGATCGCCGGGTACGAAGCGACTGCTGGACTCCGGCACGCCGTAAACCCGTGTGTGCGCGGACAGCAGCCCCGCCGCGGCGAATGGCTTCGCCTGCTCCGCAGCGCAAAACGCCACGCCGGCGGCAGCCGCCAGACCACGGCGCCACGCGGGCCGTCGCCAGATTCGTGGCGGTCGACTCGCATGGTCCTGCAGCACCAGCGGAATGTCGGGGACGACTGCGGTCAGCGACCGCACCAATCGAGGGAAATCGAGGCCATGCACATGCAGGACGTTTGGCGCGAGGTCGCGCAGCAGCTCCCCGACCGAGGCCAGGCGCGCGCGGCCCCGCGTCGCCCCGAACGGCAGGAAATAATAGTGCACGCCGTTTCTCTCGAGCCGCTCGGCGTGCGAACACGCCTGCACGACCGACACGCGCACGCCCGAGCTGGCGGCCGCTTCCGCGGTATCGACCAGGGTCGGCCACGCCTGCAGCAGCTGCTCGGGCGCACGTTCCTCGGGGTCGTTGAAAAAGCCGATCTGTGCGACGTGCAGCGAATCGCGCCACGGGCTGTTCATAGGCTCAGCGCACGTGGGTCCCACTGGCGGATCAGCTTCCTCGAAACGCGCAGCTCCCAGGGATTCTCGTAACGCCGGTAGCGGTAGCGCCACCCCGCCAGCCCGCGCAGCGCCGCTTTGCCCCATGCCGAGGCGCGGATGTCCATGATGGTCGGGAATCTGCAGCCCAGCACCGTCGTGAAATCGACGATTCGCCGCCGCAGGGCCGGTGACAGCCACGGTGCGTCCCGGTGGCACCAGTAACCGAGCCACTCTGGCTGCGCCCACTCGTCCGCGGTCGGTGGAAAGACGACTGGCCGGCCGCTGCTATCGCGCAGCGTGTCCGCCATGCGCGCCACAGAGGCGTTGGTGTTGTCGCTGCGCATGGGGAGCGGCGTGTAGATATAGATCATGACCTCGGTGTTGGGATACTTGCGCTTGATCAGGCGGATGAACTCGAACGTCCGCTCGGTTTCGCCCACCGGGTCCTGGGGCGGCGCCAGCATGAAGGACAATTCGGGTACCACGCCGTGGCTGCGGCACTGCTCGATGGCGGCGAAAGTCTGGTCACAACGTGTGCCCTTGCGGATGTCGTGCAGCAGCCAGTCGCTGGGAGATTCCGCGCCGATGTAGGCCATGCGCAGCCGACTTTTCCTGACCAGCCTCCAGGAGCTCTCGGAGAGGTTCGCGAGCGCGTCCGAGCGCGCAAAGCACCACCACGGCATCTCGAACTTCGCCATGACCTCCAGCAGCGGCACCATGTCGACTTCGCGATCGAAGAAATTGTGGTCATAGAACTGGATCGCGTCCACGCCGAGTCCTTCGCGCAGGAATCGCAGGTCCTGCTCCAGACGCGCGGCGACCGGCAGGGCCATGCGGCCGCGATACATGGCGGCGACTCCGCAGAAGGTGCAGCGAAAACGGCAGCCGAGAGCCGCCTGATAGCCGGCGGTGCGAGCGCCCAGATAGGTTCGGGTCAGATACTGGCGTGGATCTGCGAGCCTCTCATACGGCAGCCTGCGATCCAGGCTGGCAGCGGCGAACGGCCGCTCGCCGTTGTGCACGACGCCGCCGTCTCCCCGCCAGCTGAGGCCGCGGATCGCTGCC
>Ga0209007_1000403_pt1 | contig 18115 bp, 18 predicted proteins | sample JacPinW_OM1H0_O2_FD_187961 | JGI IMG/M metagenome (GOLD analysis project Ga0209007, IMG submission 187961) | Forest soil microbial communities from Algoma, Ontario, Canada - Jack Pine, Ontario site 1_JW_OM1H0_O2 (SPAdes) (version 2) | ecosystem: Environmental > Terrestrial > Soil > Boreal... | reverse complement strand
TGCTAGTGGAGACGGGCCTGCTCGGCTTTGGACTGATGGTGTGGTTTCTCGTGCGCCTGTATCAACACGGATTACCGACCTCTCGCCGCTGGGAATTCAAATGGGATGGGGCGGTCTCTCTCGCCGCTTTGCTGGGATGTACTGCTATCCTGTTCCATAGCTTCGTGGATTTCAATTTGCAGATCCCAGCGAATGCGGCGCTGTTCTACGTGCTTTGCGGGTTGGCCGCTTCCCCTTTGACTAAATCGTCCAGGTCTGGGCGGTCTCGGTCCCCCGGGGATGAAGAAAGTGGAGATCGCATACGGTCTGACAATGACAACTCTCTGGCGCGGTCGATATAATCCTTCATCAACGTAAAGAGGAAATCGGTATTCTATAATTCAACGGCGCACCCGTAGCGAGAACTAAACACTCGGAGAGCTGGAGCCGGCTAATTCTGGCAGAACCCTTGCTGGCACCGATCGAAAGGTAGGAGGAGAAATGTCGCTGAAACACCTCATCATCGGTACTGTGCTGGCAGTTTGTAGTTTTGCGGCGCAGGCCGCGGCGCAAAGAAATGAATTGACAGGAATAATTGGACGGACTTTCATCGCCAATCAGGGCATCGTCGGTGCTCCATCGTATGATCCGTATTTGCGCTTCGGCAAAGGATTAACCTTCGAAATAAACTATACTCGACGTCTCATTGGCGCGCCCTTCTGGTCTGTCAACGTTGAAGTCCCCTTCGTAGACGACCCCGACGAGCATATCCACGCCGCGCAGAACCTGATCCCTGGAAAATACTCGTCTATTTTCATAACGCCGGCAGCGCGGTTCAATCTGTTTCCTGAACAGGGGGTGTCCCCTTGGGTAAGTTTTGGTGGAGGATTTGGCCATTTCGGCGAAAGTTCCACGCTTGAGTTTGGAGGACCGAATCCGGGCAAAACCGGAACTACCGCAGGCGTGCTCCAGGCAGGCATCGGACTCGATGTCAAGATTATCGGTCGATTCAGTCTACGGGGCGAGGCTCGGGACTTCTGGTCGGGCGTCCCACAGCTGAACGTGGACACCGGAAAAACCCGTCAACACAATATCTTTGTCGGCGGCGGCATTGTTTTCCACTTTTGAGCCGACACTTATTTGGGCTTCCGCAGCATCATCGCATTGCCCGTGGACCGCAATCCTTAAATCGCCACGCAACAAATCGCCACGCAACTCCAATGCGCAGCTGGCTGCGCAGCTGGTGGCTCCTCTCGCTATAATTTTCCGGTATTGGAAACCCCGCTGAGTCAGAATGGGGCACGACTCACGCTAAGGATTCATGGGGCCGCTGGACTTACTGGGGTGCCGCCTTGGACGACAGCCCACACTACCCCGCCTGCCACAAGGCCCGCGCCGATTCCGATTACCCAAGGAGAATCGAAAACCGCTCCCGTGGCTGGAACATACGCACCTGCCACACGCTTCTCCTTCTTCTTTTTCTGTTTCTCGGTCTGCTGAGAATCATCTCGTGTGGTTTCCTGGCCTTGTGCCAGCGTAGAGGTCCCAGCGTCGTCGCTGACGCTTAGGTCGCCCTTTCGCGCCGCGATCTGCACGCGCCCGTCCACATCTCTGACTTCAAATTCGGTCCAGACACCAGAGACCGGGGAAACAGTCACGCTGCCAACTCGCGTCGCCAGCAGTTTCGAGGTCGAAATGCTTACCCCGCCGTGCTCCAACTTCAGATCACTGCCTTCATACTGGACTAGCGAGTCATTCAGAACCAGAACACTTGACCCGGTCGCATTGATGTTGACGACGGAATCCGCATTCGTCTGCACCAAGTCCCCAGAAAACAGGGCCGAGGAGCGTGCGATGCTATTGCCATTGAGCAGTGCGGTTCCATGACTGTAGAGCATGGCAGCCGGTTGGTCCGCAGCAAATAAAGCAGCCGATAAAATTACGACTGTCGTGCAGCTCAGCATCTTCAAGTATAAGGACCTCATCATCATCGCGAACATTACCGTCCTCGGGCACCACAGACACTATTAAACAACGTGGTACCTCGTTCGTCGGATCCTACCCTCCTATGTGCTGTAAAGTCAACGCCTTTTGTACTGTAGATACGGTGGTCACCGTTTTTCTGTGGAAAACGACGGGCTACCTGCCAGATCGTCTATTTGGCAAACGACCTTTTCTACATCGCTATCGATCGCTTTCCATCTATTCGAGAAGCAGCACAGGGCGAAGTGCAGCAGAGCAAAGACTGCTCGGCGATGGGCGTAGTCGTTTGGACCGGTTCCAATTTTCCGCATCCAGGGTGGCACGACTCTGCCCACGTCCTCCAACTATCGTGTCAACGCCATCGGTCGACGCCAATCCACCACACCAGTCGAAGCCATTCGTCGAGGCATGTTTTGGCCCACTGCCGGTTGGTCCACCAGCGCGCGCCAAATTGTATGTCGTCGCGAGCCGCAGCGACCGAGAAAGACTTTCCCTGGACCTCGTGCCGGAAGATGCTGAGAGCGCGGCGCGTGTGAAAATCCGATGTGACGATCAGGACTCGGGTGCCGTCTTCGCCAACCAGGCATTTCTCCGCGTCGTGCGACTCTTCTCGGGTCGAGAGTCCCGTAATCGGACAGATTCGCACCGATGCACGCTGTGGAAGACTTCGCAAGTATTGCTGGGCCAACTCCACCTCTGTGAATTGATAGACCCTCATAGCAGCCGGAACGTCGATCACCACCCGGCGTCCGTACCCCTGATCGAGGAGCTGCAGCGCGCGCGCGGGACGGTGATCGGTCTCGCCTGCCAGGACCAAAATCACGTCCGACGGCACTGGGGCATCCACCACCAGCAGCCTGCCGGCATTCATGCCGAACCCCACAAACATCATGACCAGTACAATTGCGAGAACCCAGATATGCCCTGTGCCGCTCGTCTTTTTCGTCTTCGTCAATGGCCTGTCCCCTTAAAGAGCTGCCGGAGTGGCTTTTCGCACTATGGCGATCACACTCCCGGCGAAGGCTGTTCAATCCTGTCCGCGAAAATTGAAGCGCTTTCATGCTTCTCGTCTTCGATTCGTCCCGGAAAAATTCATGACGACCTACCGTACCGCAGATACCTCTGTCGATCAGCTTAAAACCAGAATTCAGTCAACGCCAGGCCCGCGTGGGCAGCACCATGCTTGGCGTATGTCAGTCTTCCGCTGTCTTGCTTGTACAGTGAGCAGAGATTCCATACTTCTTGGTGATACTCGTGCGATAAGTTTTTTGTTTTTTTTCAACGTTATGACTATGGTATAATGACCATGATCGAAATGGATGTTTTTTATGAAACAGATGGCGGCTGGTGCATTCAAAGTCCATTGTTTGGCAGTGATGAACGAAGTTCAGTCGAAACGGGAATCCGTGCTGATCACCAAACGCGGCAAGCCGGTGGCGAAGCTTGTCCCCGTCGAAAGAAATCCTGACGACATCTTCAATTTTATGAAGGGGAAGGGTTCCATCGTTGGCGATGTAGTCTCTCCCGCGTTCAGCCCAGAAGAATGGGGAAATCTGTTTTGATCTTGCTCGACACGCACATCGTCCTATGGTTGGCGTTTGACGCGACTCGTTTGTCTAAGAAAGCCAAAACCACCGTCGAAGAAGCGCGGCAGTCCGGCGAAGGCGTTGCGATTTCCGACATTACGCTGCTTGAGTTGGCTATGCTGGCCCGCAAGAAACGCATTCTTCTGGGCCTTAGCCTGGGATCTTTCTTATCGGAAGTAGAACGCCGATTCGTAGTCCTGCCAATGAACGGGCACATTTGCGTACGCGCCTTCGCGCTCCCATCGACGTACCCCAAAGACCCGGCGGACCGCGTGATTGCAGCCACCGCTTTGGTACAGGGTCTTCCATTGATTACGGCCGACCGCGAAATCGTTCGATCGCATGCCGTTCCCACAATCTGGTGAGAGCAGGCAATTTTCGCCCACTCCCTCGGATTTAGAGTGCCTGATCTTCCTGTTTCCCCGCGAATCTGTTTAAATTGTGGGCAGGGCGGCGTTACTGCGGTAGGCTTGGCTTCCAACAATCGTGGTCGACATTCACTCTCACATCCTTCCAGAAGTAGATGACGGCCCTAAATCGTGGGACGTCTCAGTCGCCATGTGCCGCGCCGCGGCGGCCGACGGCATCACACACATGGTTGCCACGCCCCACGCCAACGACCGCTATCACTACGATCGCGAATATCTGCGGGGACTTGTCGCCCATCTGCAACAACTCATCGGCGACTTGCCGAAGCTCAGCCTGGGCTGCGACTTTCACCTTTCTTACGACAATCTGCAGGACGCGCTGGCGCATCCCAAGCGTTACGTCATCGAAGGTACGCGCTACCTGCTGGTTGAGTTCAGCAACTACAGTGTTCCGCTGCAGACTACGGATTCCTTTCTTAAGTTGGCAGAGCGTGGAATGACGCCGGTCATCACCCACCCCGAGCGTAATCCAATTCTGAGCGAGAGCCCACAGCGACTCGTGGAGTGGGCCGAGCAGGGCTGCGTAATTCAGATTACGGGCTCCGCGCTGACTGGATTCTGGGGCGAACGCCCACGCCGCGCCGCGCTCTGGCTGCTCGAACACCAGGCCGTACACGTGCTCGCCACCGATGCGCACGACATGGAGAAACGTGTCCCGATTCTTTCGACGGCGCGCGATGCCGCTGCCGACATCTGTGGCGAAGAAATTGCCGAAGCCCTGGTCGAAGGAAATCCGGCCGCCATCGTCACCAACCAGCCGTTGCCGTACTTCCCTCGCCCCGTCATTCCGAGCTACCGGAAGAACTAGCGAAGCACGCAGCATTCAGCACTTGCAATGCAGCCAGAAAGGAGTCTTCTCCGTACAAGAGGAAAAGAGCGTGGCTAGCAGCTAGTGAGGCCAGCCAATACATCACTGAAAGCACTCAACGGCCTCGCCAAGCCGGCCGCAGGGCATGCGCAGAGTCTTGCAGACAATCAGCAAAGCCTTTGTACGCAGCCCTAGAGACGGCATCTAAGCCATTTGTTTTCTGCAGCCTGAAGTGGTACGTAAATTGCATACATCTCTACGAATTTGTGTACGAGGCTCTTGAACCGGTTCCGATCCGGAACCTGACAAACTGGGAGATCTCAAATGCGGATATCGCGTAAAGTTTTCGCTGCATTCCCTGTTCTTTTTCTTGTGCTAGCGGGCGCCCAGAATCTCTATGCGGACTCAGTAACGTTTGATTTTTCATTTAGCGGAACCGGCATCACCGCGAGCGGCAGTCTTACGGCTACTCTCGTGTCGGGGAATGAATTTCTCGTTACCTCGATAAGCGGCATGCAAAACGGTTCGGCGATGACACTCCTCGCCCCTCTGGCGTACGCGGGTAACAATAACGACGTGTTTACGACGGGCCCATTTCTGAATCTGGGTGGTTTGGGTTTCGTTCTGTCCGACGGGACCACGGACTACAATGTCTATTACAACGCGGGCACGAACACCTATCTCGAATGTAATAGTAGTATGAATCCCACTTGCGGCGCCGGGGACGGCACGACCATAAAGGGGAAGGTAACAGAAGTAGGCACAGTACCTGAGCCGGGCACATTGGTGTTACTGGGCTCTGGCCTAGTCGGCTTAGCTGGAGTGGCGCGCCGCAAGCTATTAGGTTAAGAAACATCCGACCGGCCTGTGCGTGCCTTGACGCGCGGGCATCCCCAACTCGCAGAAGTTTCGGAGTGCCCTTTCGGGGGTGCCCGAACAGGACACTGCCGGACAAAATCTATTCGTCCGCATGACGCCTTCGTAGCCATGACAAAGGCGATTTCACGGCCAATGACGTTTTCCTTAATAGCGCTTTCTATCGGTTAAAAAGTGCTAGACTCCGGAGCTGTTCTCCAATTGTGTAGCCAGCGCGCAACCGAGCTGAACCAGAAGGTCGAGCGCTCGGCATCCGGCTCCTTCTCCCCGAGCATCTTTCCTTGAACGCGGCGCGAAACTGGCCTTCGGTCGAGTGGTAAGAACTGCGAAACTGCGAATGGTGAACCTGAAGATGTTGGAGTTGCTCCACAGCCCTGACACCCTCCAATCGTCCGGAGCGAAAATCTCCAGCACAGTCGTGGTGAGCCCCGGCCTCTAGCTGTAGCGAGCGAAGGGATGGTATTGGCTGAGGGCTGGCAGCTACTGCGGGTGAGACGAATCAGTCTGGGTCGGACTGGGGGCGGCAACCGGCGCGGAGTCGGTGGTCGGCGGGGCGCTGTGCGACGTCGTAGCCATGGGCTCGGCTCGCGGTGCGTCTGGCACGGTGGTCATAGCGCTGTCGGGATTCAGCAGATGGTCCTTGCTCGGGCCCAAGCCGAGCTTGATCAGCGCCCGCGAGTCAGGCACAGTCTTGCTCTGCCAACCGTTATCGGCCTGATAGCGGCGCATGGCCTCTTCGCTGGACTGATTCCAGGTACCCGTGGCTTCTCCGCTCAGGTAATGCTCGCGGATCAGCGCTTCCTGAATCGCATGAGCCCTCTCGGAGTCGATTTTTTGCTGGCCGCGCACTCGCGCTGATTTTTTCCGCGACGAGCGTTTTCCCACCGACGCCGGGTGAGTCTTGCCCGTGGACTGCTGGGCGCCGGCCGACGAAGAAGGCTTGCCAGAGGCTGTGGAAGGGCTCTGGGCATTGGAAGTGGTGGTTGTAGGCTTCGTCGCCGCAACGTCGCCGCTTGAACTCTGGCGAGCGGCCGCCAGAGAGCAGGCATACATCGCGACCACCGCGACCACGGTGAGGAATCGCGCCCTCGGGATTTCAGTCCAAACCGTCAATGCGAAACCTTCACGTTAGCAGAAGCTTTACGGGCCCAAAACCCTACAAAAGAAAAAGCCCAACCGGATCCTGACTCTGTCATCATCCTCGATCGGAGGCTGCAGTGCCAGTTCCGCTTGAGCCTTCTCAGTTACTGAAGTGTACCGGCCAAAAAGATCGTCCCATCCTGGCTCGAGGAACCCCGAGCCCGCACCAGGAAGACAACGTCCTGTCCGCTCTTCAGGTTGGCCTCGATCCGGGCGAATTCTTCTTCGCTATTGACCGCTTGTTTGTTCACTTCCAGGATGATGTCGCCGCGCCCCAGGTTTACGTCTTCGGCGAACGAACCCGGCTTTACGTCCTGCACGATCACGCCTTTCCCTGCAGCTATGTCAAGGCGGTCGGCCATTTCCGGCGTCACTTTGCGAACGGTAACGCCGAGCTTGCTCTGCTTGGGAGCGCTCTCGTCGTCGTTCGCCTGCTCATCTCCCAGCCGCGCGGCAAACAGCTTGGCGCGATCGGCGATGGTTACGGTTGTGTCTTGCGTTTTGCCATTGCGCAGGAAGCCGAGATTCACCTTCGCGCCCGGCTTGCGCGAAGCGATATCGCCCACCAACTCGGAGCCCTTGCTCACCTTCTTGCCATCGACGGTGGTGATGGTGTCGCCTACTTTCAATCCTGCCTGGTCGGCCGGGCTTCCCGCCACCACGTTAGAGACCGTGACTCCGCTGCCCGACCCGTAGACGCGGGCAATCGCCGGGTTTTCAACCGCATCAAACATAATGCCAATCGAACCGCGCGAAACCTTGTGCTCCGGCCCGGTCAACTGGTTGTAGACTTCAACCACGGTTTTCGACGGCAACGCGAAGCCCACTCCCGCATAGGCATTGGTCTCGCTGAGAATTGCGGTATTGATGCCGATCACTTCGCCGTTCATATTCACCAGCGGCCCGCCCGAGTTCCCCGGATTGATCGCTGCATCGGTTTGAATGAAGGTCTGGAACTGACGGCCAGGCACGATGTCTCGCCCTTTGGCGGAAACGATTCCCGCCGTTACGGTCTCTGACAAACCAAATGGGCTGCCCACGGCCAAAACCCAGTCCCCTACTTGCATGCTATCGGAGTTGCCCATTTTCGCGGAGGGCAGTGCACGGTCAAGGTCAACCTTGATCACCGCAAGATCGGTTTCCTGATCGGTTCCGATAACCTTGGCATCGTGCTGCACGCCTGGAGGATCGTCCTCGAAACGGACTCGGATGCGATCCGCCTTTTCGACTACGTGCCGATTGGTCACGATGTAACCCTTGGGGTCGACGATTACGCCGGAACCCAGGGACCGCTCGCGAATCGAGCCGTCGCCGGAACCACCCTGGCCCTGGCCGCCAGGCCCCGCCTGACCGCCGGGACCACCGAAGAAATGGTTAAAAAAGTCGTCCATCCCGCCGCTGCCGTCGCTGTCATCGTCGTCGGGATTCTGTCCCCGGCGCCGGTGCACGTTCTTAATGGTCGATTCCGTGTTGATATTGACTACGCTCGGTTCCAACTGTTTCGCGATCTGCGAAAAAGTGTTCGACATCTGCTGTGGCGAGGGGAGGGCGAGCGGTGTTGCATCGCTCTTTTGCCCTTCTTTTCCTTTCACGCCGTAGGAGATAACGGTCCCGATCAGAATGCCGACGGAAAGAGTCGCCAGAATACTCAGGGTATAGGCCCAGCGATGAGCCTTCATGCGCATCCACATCGCGCCCGAATCCATAAGCCTACCTGCCTCCGAAAATTGTTTAAACCCTTATAGTATACCCATTTACATTATGCAGCCGGGCTGCGTCTCTCCGGGCGATGCGGTACCACCGTTGAGGGTTTCCCTTATTAGACGCATAAACCGGCGTAACCGTTTCATGCTTCGGGAATTGAGATATTGACTGCGGATCTCGGAGACGAAATTGAACCTACTTCGCCTCGTAGACAGTCTTTCCGCCCACCACCGTGCGTAGCACCTTGGTGGCCAGTATCTTTTCTGGCGAAGCCGCGGTCACGTCTCTATCGAGAACCACAAAATCCGCTAGCATTCCCGGCACTAGCCTGCCTTTTTCTTTCTCCGCAAACTCAGCGTATGCCGAGCCCGCGGTATAGGCGGCAATCGCCTGATCCAAAGTGAGCCGTTGCGCTGGGAAATACTCCTGCTTGCCATCCTCGCTCCGGCGCGTGACCGCCGCGTAAAGGCCGCGGAATGGCGTGACTGGCTCCACCGGATAATCCGTACCAAAAGCCAGGGGCACGCCTTTATTCAGAAAGGCCAGCCAGGCATAGGAAGTTGCCGCCCGCTTCGGGCCCAGCCGATCTTGGGCCCAGCGCATATCCGTCAGCAGATGACTGGGTTGCATCGAAGCAATCACCTTCAGCGCCTTGAACTGGGCAATCTGCTCCGGAGTTGTCACCTGCGCATGCTCGATGCGCAGACGGAATTCACTGCTTCCATCGGGAGCTCTTACATGCGCCTCTCGCGCCGCCTTCTCGGCACCGGCAAAGGCGTCGAGCGCCATCTGCACGCCTTTGTCTCCAATCGCGTGAAAGCCAATCTGGAAGCCCGCCAGCACTCGGTCCTTCGTCATCTCATTCAACTTCGCCGCGTCGTATCGCGGCAAGCCGGAGTTGTTTGGATCGTCCGCATAGGGCGCCAGCAGGGCGGCCGTATGCGATCCCAGGGAGCCATCCATGAAGCCCTTCAGCATCCCGGTGTGCAGCATTAAATCCGACTGCGGATGCGAATCCCGCTTTCGGCTCAACTCCTCCACCGGATCGTCAAAGGGCAGCCATTCCGAGATGCGCGCCGTCAGCTTGCCTTCCTTTTCCAATTCTTCGTAAATCTGAAAATCTTCCCAGACCGGGGAGTAATCTTGCGCTGAAGTTACTCCATGTTCGGCGAGATCGGCCAGCGCCAGCTCAAGACCTTCCCGGCGAAGTCGATGGGTCGGTTTCGGAATCACTTCTAGAACTGCTGCCTGCGCCGTTTCCCGCAGGATTCCACTGGGCTCGCCATTCTCGTTGCGGTCAATCTGCCCGCCCTGCGGATTGCGGCTGGCCAGCGTGATGCTTCCCAACTGCAGCGCGCGGGTATTGGCCACGGCGATGTGCCCGTCGATTCGTACCAGAAATACCGGATGCCCGTTCGACACCTCGTCCAGGTCCCAACGCGTCGGCGGCACTTTTACGGGCCACAACGTTTCGTCCCAGCCTGATCCAAGAATCCAATCTCCGGCCTTAGCCTCTCCAACCTTCTTATCGACTCTGGAGCGCAGTTCCTCCAGAGACTTCACCCCAGTCAGATTGACGCTCAGCTTCGTCATGCCCGCGTCGCTCAGATGGAGGTGAGCGTCGTTGAATCCAGGCATCACAAAATGTCCGCCGAGGTCGACCACCTGAGTCTGCGGCCCTTTCAGCTTTTCCATGTTGATCTTCTTGCCGACAGCGAGGACGCGATCGCCGCGCACCGCAATCGCCTCCTCGCGCACAATCGAACTGAACTGCACGTTGGCGGGCACGCCGGTATAGACATTGGCATGCTCAAAAATGATGTCCGCCTTCGGCTTGTTTTCTTCCGCAGCCGGAACTTGCGCCATGGATTGCGCACCCATCAGGACAACTGAGCATACGAGAATGACCAGGCTCCAGCCGCAAAGCAGCGGCACGGAAAAGCCCGGCAAGGAAGTGCCGGGTGCTGGCAGTAAACACGAACCAGTCCCGAAGGGACGGCACATATTCTCACCCTCACGGTCTCGCTGCTGAGGTCTTTCACCAACCCGCCGAATCACCATTACGAAGCCCCCCTGACCTCAGACTCATTTCCTACTCCCGCCAGCGCCAGCATGGTAAGCAGAATCCTCTTCAACCCCAACTCGCGCCCGTTGGAATCGAACCACTCCTGCAAGGTGTGCGCCCCGCCGCCCGACCCTCCGCCGCCAATGGCAATGGCTTCCTGCCCCAGCGACAGCGGCACATTTGCGTCGGTGGACGCCCGCTGCACCTGCGCCCCATTCGAGAGCTGCGCATCCACTGCGCGCATGACCTGCAAAATCCTCGCCCCCGGGCGCAACTCCCCCGCCGGACGGTTTCCGATCACGACCACTTCGCAGCTCACTCCCGCCGGCCGCTTCTGCACGCTTGAGCGCATCTCGGCGGCCACGGTTTCGTCTTCCACCGCGCGATTCAGGGCCAGGCGCAGCGACTGTTCTAACCGCTCCATCTCCGTCATTGAGGTCGAGCGAATATCCACTTTCATACTGGCCGACTCGGGAATCGAATTCACCGAAGTTCCGCCGCGAATCACTCCAATGTTGAACGTCGTCTTGGGCGCCGTTGGAACCAGGGTCGCGCTGAAAGCTTCGATCGCCTTGGCCAGAATCACAATCGGATTGGGCGCGCCAAAATCGCTCCACGAGTGCCCGCCCGGCCCGCGCACGATCACTTCAAACCGCCGGCTACCCAGCGCTTCGGCCACGATCGTGTCGGCTCCCGCACCGTCAAGCACCAGGCTGTAGGCAATCGAATCTTTCCAGCGGGGTGTCGAAAAAATGTGCCGCATGCCGCGCAGATCGCCTTCACCCTCTTCGCCTACATTCCCAACAAAGACGAATGGCAGCGCATGCCGGATTCGAACCGTCCTCAGCAGCGCCGCAATGCCCAGCATGGCCGCCACGCCCGCGCCATTGTCGGACACTCCCGGCCCGTAAATCCGGCTTCCCTGCTGCCGAATATTTAGCGGCGTATTGGCGGGAAAGACGGTATCAATGTGGGCGCTGAGCAAAACGTACCGCCGCCCGAATCCAGGATGGGTCCCGAACACGTTACCCACATCGTCGATGCGAACATCGTCCAACCCGATTTCGCGAAAGCGCTCCGCCAGCCAGGCTCCGCGCGCCGACTCCCCAAACGGAGGCGAGGGAATCCGCGCCATTTCCATCTGCCAGTGCGCCAGTTGTGGCTCCTGGGTGCGAAACCAGTTGAAGGCCGACCGAACCTCCGTGGACGCCGCCAGACGTGCCACTTCCTGCCGCACTTCTTGTCCAACAGCAGAAACGAGGTCCGGCAAATCCGGGCGCGGGGGCAGGAAGCTCATGGTAAGTATCTTATGAGTTTACATTGCCCCGATCAGAATGGGGATTGGCAAGCAGGGAAACGTCCGATTAGGGAGCATACAGACGTAACTTTAGTCACGCCGCGCGCTGTAAGTCATGCCTCGGTAGTTGTAGAACAAAATCAGAGCCGTCGTTCCACCGCCGCCACCAATTTCTTCGTCGCTGGCACTTCGATCCCGTGCCGCCGAGCGCCGCGCAGAATGGGTCCCGCGATCGCGTCGAGTTCCGGCGGATTGCCGCGCTCAACATCTTTCTGCATCGAGCTGCGCATATTCGCGGGCGTTGTCTTCACCCAGGCGAGGATCGATTCCGCATCTACTTTGGCGCCCTCAGCCACGGCCACGGCACACGCCTCCCGCACGCAAGCCTCGCCCTGAGCCCACCACTCGGGATCGGACAGAATCTCGCCGACAGTCTTATTCGCAGCGGTCGTACTCAGAGCAAACGGCGCCAGGAACACCAACTTGCCCCACAACAGAGTGGGCTCATCGTCGATGAAGCCGCAGGTAAAGCCCATTTGCTGAAGTTGATCGAGCGTGCTGCCGAGCAGAGCGCGTCCCGCGGAAGACATGTTCAGCCGCGCAAAAGGCGAGCGATGCACGATGTGTCCGGGACTGACCCGCTCGGCTTCAACCGCAATCGTCGCCGGAATCACGCGGTCAGCGCCGTATCTGGCGCGAAGCAGCGCTACGTGGTCAATGCCATTGAGCAGCGGGACGATGGCTGTGACCGCAGACGGATTTGTGATTGCACTCAGCGCCGGCTCCAACTGAGTGGCTTTCACCGTAAGCCAGAGCACATCGACGGCGGGCACCTCGGCAGCAACAGCAACATCGACAACGAAATTGCCGAACCCGCTTTCCAAACGAAGTTGTTTTGGATAGCTGGGAAGCGCCTCGCGTCGGACCACCAGCGTAACCGAAGCTGCCGTGTGCGCCAGGCAGGCGCCCACCAGACCGCCAATTCCACCCGCGCCGAGAATCGCATGTCGCAGCCCAGGCATACGCGTCACTCCTTCTCGGCCGAGGCTGCCGGCACGCACTCGAGAATTTCCGCCTCGCTCAGCGTGTGATCGCTCTGCTTGGCGCGCTGATAAATACGGTCGACGACATTGTCACTCGCCGGAATACCACGCCGCTCCAGCCACCACAGCACGTTCGACTTCCCGCTCATCGGCCCAATGTCGATGATCTGTTCCATTCCGAACACATGCGAGGGCACGCCCGAATACACACTGTTCGCCAGCACCACATCATCCTTGTGATACGCCTTGATGATCGCGGAGGCATGCACACCCGTCGCCGTGCGAAACGCATCGTCACCCACCACGGGATAATTTGCCGGAATCGGTACGCCCGTCGCCCGCGACACCGCCTGGCAATACTGCTTCAACTTGCTCAGGTCCTGCTTATCCCAGGGCGCAATGCCCATTAGTTTTAAATTGACCAGCATCTGATCGACCTGCGTATTGCCGACGCGCTCTCCCAGGCCAATCGCACATCCGTGAACGCAGTTCGCTCCGGCAATGATCGCCGCCATCGAATTCGCAATCGCCAGGCCGCGGTCACTGTGCCCGTGCCAGTCCACTCGAATCTTCTCTCCCGAAGGCTTGACCACTTCCTCCACCACAAATCGAACCAGGGCCAGTGCGCCCATGGGCGTGGCATGCCCGGCCGTATCGCAAATGCAAATAGCGCGCGCGCCACAATTGATCGCGGTCGCGTACAGCCGCTTCACGGTCTCCGGATCGCAGCGGGTGGTATCTTCGGTCACGTACATCACGTCGAGGCCGAGTGAAACCGCATACCGCACAGCTTTCTCCGTCGTTTGCAAAAGAAAGTCGTCGGTCCATCCTTCGGTAAATCTTCGAATCGGACTGGAGCCAATAAAGGTTGCTGCCTCGATGCGCAGCCCCGTTTTCTGCACAATCTCGGCAATCGGCCGAATGTCATTTTCATGAGTGCGCGCCGCGCAGTTGGCGCGAATCTTCATCTTGTGCGCCGCGATCTCGCGGGCTAACGCGATCACCGCCTCCACCACGCGCGGTCCCGCTCCTGGCAGTCCGAGCGCCAGCGAATGAATTCCCAGCGCCTCCATCCAATGAAGAATCTCAATCTTCTCCGCAATGGAAGGATCGCGCACCGATGGCGACTGCAGACCATCGCGCAAGGTCTCGTCATTGATCAACACCGGCCCGGCTGGCTTCAGCCCCGGCGGATAGTTCTGGTTCCAGTCGTAAACGAGATCCGGAGTATGCATGCGAAAACGACCCTTGGCTATTGGCTCTTGGCTTGAAGAATAATGGGAGACGACGGAGGCCCGAATCGATCGCATTCTCAACACGCGAAGAATCGATTCCATCTAAAAGCTAAGAGCCAAGAGCTGAATCACTTCTCCTTCGGCGGCAGCGTCAGCCCGAACACCGAAATCATCCCCTGCCCCGCCACATTCACCTTCGCTTCCCCGGGATTGGGGAGGTAGAGCGTCTTGCAGTGCTCGCAACGATAGACCTCAGCGTTCGGACCCCAGGCCTTTTCCGCGTCCCCGCAAGCCTGTTCCAGGACGTCGGTGGTATAGAACCAGCGCTTCAAATGGCCGCCACAGAATTTTCCCTTCTCATTTTTCTCGTTGCAGGCGCGCTGCCCCGCCTTCTTGATCTTGACCTTGTGCTTGGGAAGCTGCGGAACATTCTGCGAGCCAGAAGCGGTCACTTCGCCAGTCGCCAAAGGACGTACCCTCGTTGGAGCGGCCCAAACGCCGCCAGATTCAGCCTTACGCGGTCATTGTAACCGAAACCGTACAGCGAAACATGGGTGCGCAGGCTGAACCGAATTGACATCGCGGATCAGAACTCGTGCTTCGGCCTGGCCTGCTCGACTCCCACCCGCCCTGCCACCACCTCAGCCGCATAATAGTTCTCGCCCTTCACCGGCACGTGTGCCAGGCGCCGCAGCACGGCAATCTGCCCCACATGGGACAGGGCATCGGCGATCGGACCTTGCAACAACTTTTCCAGCGGAACTTGCACCGGCTCGCTCGAAGCCAAATAGTCGTCAAGCTTCTTTAGCGCCAAGAAGAACCTTGCAACTTCCTGCTCCCAGGGCAAAGATTTCGAGTCCTGCCATTTCTGCTGGCCCACGGCAATGGATAACGCCCACTCCAACAGATCTCCCAGATGCGCCAGGATCTGCCCTGGCGTGCGCACTCCCTCGCCGGCCTGAAAATCACCGAAACCTTCGGGCGCTTGCCGAACGACCTTCCCGCCTCGATAGGCCAGCGTGGCCAACGCGTGTCGAAATAGTTCGCGCTTAGCCTCAACCGGATCGAAATGAGTGAGATTGCTCATGGCAACAAGATTACACTGGTTGCTGGGAGACGAAAAACATGGCGAAGGAAATCCATTCTGGTTCCGGCCAAAGCAGTCCGCCCCGGGCAGGCTCGGTGCACGCATCTTCTTCTTCGGCCACAGCTTCTTCGGCCGCAGCCAACTCGGTGAGCCGCGATAATGCCGAGCACTATCGCTGGGGGGATGATTGTGATGGCTGGCATCTCGTGAAAGACAGGCAACTGAGCGTGATTGAAGAGTTCATGCCCCCGGGCGCGGCCGAGATTCGCCACCACCACGAGCGCTCCCAGCAATTCTTCTACATCCTGACCGGCGAAGTTCTGATGGAAATCAACGGCGAGAACATGCTGATCGCCGCAGGCAGTGGCGTTCGAATCCTGCCCGGAACGCGTCACCAGATCCGCAATCCGTCCTCCGGTCCGGTGCGCTTCCTAGTCGTCTCGCAGCCCCCAAGCCACAGCGACCGCGTCGACGAGTAAGCGACCCAGCCAGCGCCACGCACGCCTCGACCCGCCGCCTTCATGGTCCGGCCTGGGCGCAGCCCGGCCGCGTTCAAATTCACTACTGTTTCCGCAGCTTCATTTCTTTTCGGACGGCTTCAGGAGCAGGTCTTGATAGTCGAAGCTGAAATCCGCCAGCGGCGACACTGCGGCCATTTTTGCATTCTCGATGCTGCCGTCAGGGTTCAGGGCGAAGGTGAGGAAGGCGTCTTCGATGGTGCGGTCTCGCCAGTGTGCTTTGAAGGTGTCGTGCTGCCAGGGTTGGAGGTCGCCAATCATAGCCGGGGTATGGTCGAAGGTGATGACCAGGGAGGCGTTTCCATTTTCTGTGCGGATGGTGATGGGGCCGTACCAGGCGTCGTTGTAGACGCCGGCATATTTTTCCAAAGGCAGGGAAGGCTTGGAGTCGGCGGCGCGGGCGGCTTCGGCCTTCTTCATGGTTTCTGCAGCTTCTCTTTCGTCGGTATCTTTTACCGACTTGTAGGCTGCGATCCAGTCGGTGGGCGGCAGGTGAAAGTAAGAATCCAGCACGTGATAGAGGATGGCATCGAAGGCGCCGCCCTCTTCGGCGTTGGTGAGAATGACGACGCCGAGATTTTCTTCGGGCACGAGCATGACGCGAGAGACAAATCCACCGACCCCGCCGGTGTGGCCGACGAGCTTGCGGCCGTGATAATCGCGCAATCCCCAGCCCAGGGCGTAGTCGGCGAACTTTGCTTTTAGTCCAGCGAGAACGGGCGCAGGATTCCCGATGGGCAGGATGGTCTGCGGCGACCACATTTCTCGGGACCGTTGCTCGCTGAACAGGCGGCCGTCACGGTCCGGGAACTTGCCTTGGTTCAACTGCAGCTGTATCCACTTGGCCATGTCGGCCGCACAGGAATTGATGGCGCCGGCGGGGCCGGCATTGTCGAGCACTTCAAAAGGGATGACTTGCAGTTTGTTTTCCATGCGGGAATGCGGGAAGGCCACATTATCCGTGGGCTTAATGTTGGCGTTGCTGACATTGGAGTGGGTCATGCCGAGCGGGATGAAGATGCGCTGGCGAATGTAGTCATCCCACGAAGTGCCGGTCACCGCTGGGATGATTTGCCCGGCGGTCATGTAGAGAAGATTGTCGTAGGCGTAATGGCTGCGAAAACTGGACGCGGGTTTCATGAAGCGCAGCTTGTAGATAATTTCGTCGCGATTGTAGGTAGTGTGGGGCCAGAAGAGCAGATCGCCCTCGCCGAGCCCCATGCCGCTTCGATGCGTGAGCAGGTCGCGGATGGTCATTTCGTGCGAGACGTAGGGATCGTACATGACGAAACCGGGGAGGCGCTGATAGACGGGATCGTCCCAGGAAAGCTTGCCTTCGTCGACCAGGGTGGCGAGGGCGGCGGTGGTGAAGGCTTTGGTGTTGGAGCCGATGCCGAACAGGGTGAATTCATCGACGAGCGTGCCATCCCCCAGTTTGCGGACTCCGTAGCCTTTGGCGACCAGGATCTTACCGTCTTTTACGATGGCGACGGCCATGCCGGGAACGTCAAAGGTCTTCATGGAAGAGGCGACGTAGGTGTCGAGATCGGGGGGCGTGGACTGTGCCCTCATAAGCGCCACAGGGATTAGAGAAATAATGAAGATGATCGCGAATCGTCTCAGGCAAGTGATTAGCATGCATCTCTCCGGACAGGGATTACGTGCGAGAATTACGACGCGGAGATTAGAACACAGAAGCGAGGGATTCTCCGAGAGAGCACGGAAGAAATGCGGACTTACATTCTGGAGCGCGAACAGTGGCTGCCCAAAGCCGTGGATGAGGTGTTTTCCTTTTTTTCCCGGCCCGAAAACTTGCCGGCGATCACCCCGTCGTGGTTGGACTTTCGCATGGTGGAAGCGCCCGTTGCTCTGGCTGTGGAATCGTTGATCCGTTACCGGCTGCGCTGGCATGGAGTGCCGATTCGATGGACGACCGAAATCAGTGAGTGGAATCCTCCGCACCGATTTGTGGACCGCTCCGTGTCGGGTCCATACGCACTGTGGAATCACGAGCACTGGTTTGCGGTGCGGGGCGGAGGGACGACGATGCGCGATCGGCTCACGTACGCGCTGCCTTTGGGTTGGGCCGGCAGTGTGGCTCACTGGATGCTGGTGAAGCGCGACATGGAGGAGCTTTTTGATTTTCGGGCGCAGGCGATGCGGCGTCTGTTTCCAGAGTGAAGGGCGTCATTGGCTGCTCGACATGTAAGCTGAGAGGGAGTGCCCTGGCGCTGGGCAAGGAAAATCATGATTTCGCAGGATTTTATATTTTGGGAAGTGGATGCGCAGGTTGATTTTATGTTGCCGGGGGGGAAGCTGTATGTGCCGGGGGCGGAGAAGTTGCTGCCGAATATCCGGCGGCTGAC
>Ga0209007_1000402_pt1 | contig 18177 bp, 14 predicted proteins | sample JacPinW_OM1H0_O2_FD_187961 | JGI IMG/M metagenome (GOLD analysis project Ga0209007, IMG submission 187961) | Forest soil microbial communities from Algoma, Ontario, Canada - Jack Pine, Ontario site 1_JW_OM1H0_O2 (SPAdes) (version 2) | ecosystem: Environmental > Terrestrial > Soil > Boreal... | reverse complement strand
CATACCGCGATGGCCTGCCGGCCTACGTGCGGATCAAGGGTGTGGCGGTCAAACGCAAACTGAAGACCGAATTCAAGCTGTGAATCCGCGCGGGCGCGTTGCCGCCGCGCGGCTACGACCAAAGGCGGCTGCCGTTGTGGGAAGGCCCTGTGGTATATTTCGCGGCCCTTTTTAGCCGAGCGTCGGCGCCGATCTGGCGCAAGAAGACTCAACGGCAATCGCAGACACTTTCGTAAGGAGTCGGAATGCAAGCCGTCAATTGGCTGTGGGTGGCAATCGCTGCCGGCGTGGTCGCCGTGCTCTACGGCGTGGTCTCGGTATTCTCGATACTTGCGCTGCCGGCCGGCAGTGCGCGCATGCAGGAGATCGCCGCCGCCATCCAGGCGGGCGCCAAGGCCTATCTGAACCGGCAGTACAAGACCATTGCCATCGTCGGTGTCATTCTGTTCGTCGTGCTCGGCCTGGCGCTCAACTGGGCCACCGCCGGCGGCTTTGCCGTCGGCTCGCTGCTGTCGGGTCTGGCGGGTTATATCGGCATGAACATTTCGGTGCGCGCCAATGTGCGCACCGCCGAGGCGGCGAGCAAGGGCCTGAACGCCGCGCTCAAGGTGGCGTTTCGCGGCGGCGCCATCACCGGCATGCTGGTGGTGGGCCTGGGCCTGTTGGGTGTCACCGGCTATTTCGCCCTGCTGCGCGGGCCGCTCGGCGATGACGGGGCGCTGCACGCACTGGTCGGGCTCGCCTTCGGCGGCTCCCTGATTTCCATCTTTGCGCGTCTGGGCGGCGGCATCTTTACCAAGGGCGCCGACGTCGGCGCCGACCTGGTGGGCAAGGTCGAGGCCGGCATCCCCGAAGACGATCCGCGCAACCCCGCCGTGATCGCCGACAACGTCGGCGACAACGTTGGGGACTGCGCCGGCATGGCCGCGGATCTGTTCGAGACCTACGCGGTCACCATCGTTGCCACGATGCTGCTCGGCGGCCTGCTGCTCAAGGACGCGGGGCCGGCCGCGCTGGTCTACCCGCTGGCCCTGGGCGCGGCCTCGATCGTCTCGTCGATCATCGGGACTTTTTTCGTCAAGGTCGGCGCCAGCGGCAAGATCATGTCCGCGCTGTACAAGGGTGTGATCGTCTCCGGGCTGATCTCCGCGGTGCTGTTCTGGTTCATCACCAGCTCGCTGTTGCCCGGACTGTTCAACGCATTGTTCGGCTGCACTTTGATCGGCCTGGCGCTCACGGCGGCGATGATCGTCATCACCGAGTATTACACTGCCACCGAATATGCTCCGGTACGCGGGGTCGCGGCCGCCTCCCAGACCGGGCACGCCACCAATATCATCGCCGGGCTCGGCGTCAGCATGAAATCCACCGCCCTGCCGGTCATCGCGGTATGCCTGGCCATCTGGGGCGCGTCCGCTCTGGCCGGCATCTACGGCATTGCGGTGGCGGCCACGGCCATGCTGTCGATGACCGGCATGATCGTCGCGCTCGATGCCTATGGCCCGATTACCGACAACGCCGGTGGCATCGCCGAGATGGCCGACCTGCCGAAGGCGATCCGCAATATCACCGATCCGCTCGATGCCGTCGGCAACACCACCAAAGCAGTCACCAAGGGCTACGCGATCGGCTCGGCGGGTCTGGCGGCGCTGGTGCTGTTCGCCGACTACACGCACAACCTCGAGGCGGCCGGCAAGCCTGCCACCTTCTCGCTGTCTGATCCGGCGGTCATCATCGGGCTGTTCATCGGCGGGCTGGTGCCGTACCTGTTCGCTGCCATGGCCATGGAGGCCGTCGGCCGCGCCGCGGGCGCGGTCGTGAACGAGGTACGCCGCCAGTTCCGCGAGATCAAGGGGATCATGACCGGCGCCGATAAGCCCGACTACTCGCGCGCCGTCGACCTGCTGACGCGCGCGGCGATCCGCGAGATGATCGTGCCGTCGCTGCTGCCGATCCTGGTGCCGATCGTGCTGGTGTTCGTCATGAATGCGCTCATGGGGCCGGGAGCCGGCGTGCGCGCGCTCGGCGGACTGCTGATCGGCACCATCGTCACGGGCCTGTTCGTCGCCATCTCCATGACCACCGGCGGCGGCGCCTGGGACAACGCCAAGAAGTACATCGAGGAGGGTAATTTCGGCGGCAAGGGCTCGGAGACCCACAAGGCTGCCATCACCGGCGACACGGTCGGCGACCCCTACAAGGACACCGCTGGCCCTGCGATCAATCCGCTGATCAAGATCATCAATATCGTGGCGCTGCTGCTGGTGCCACTGTTGTAGTTAGATTGGCCGAAATCGCCTGCGGCGATTTCGGCGGACATCAGCTTCGTTTCCGCAAAGGAGGCGCACATGGCCGCAAAGGATGACTACCCGGTACGGAAGTCCGCGGATGAATGGCGGCGCGAGCTGAGTCCTGAGGCCTACCACGTGCTGCGCGAGCACGGCACCGAGCGCGCCGGCGCCAGCCCGCTCAACTACGAGCACCGCGACGGCGTGTTCCGCTGCGCCGCGTGCGGCGTTCCGCTGTTCACCGCCGATACCAAGTTCGAGAGCGGCTCGGGCTGGCCGAGCTTCTTCAGGCCCATACCCGGTGCGGTCGCCACCAGCGAGGACGCCAGTCACTCAATGCGGCGCACCGAGGTGCATTGCGCCAACTGCGGCGGTCACCTCGGGCATCTGTTTCCGGACGGCCCGCAGCCGACCGGGGAGCGCTACTGCATGAACGGGGTGGCGCTGCGCTTCGAGCCCGCGAAGCGCTGATCCCCGGCGCGCGCTCCATGTCGAACGGGTCGTCCAGGGGGCTGCTGATCGCCGTTCTGGTGGTCGCGGTGGCGAACCTGCTGGTCGCCGGACTCGCGATTGCGATCCTGCTGCGGCAGCCGCCGCACTCCGCTGCGGCATCGGCACCACAGGCCGCCGCCCTGCCGGCGGAGTACACCGACGCTGTGCTGGCGCAGACTGCCGAGCGCGTCACCGGACCTTACGACCGCGGCGACGTGGACGGGCTGTACGATGCGCTGGACGATTACGCGAAGAACCAGGTCACGCGGGACAAGGTCGCGCAGACGGTCTCGCAGCTCAAGCAGCTGGTCGGCAACGTCGATTCGGCCGCGTACGCCGGCTTCCAGGGGCTTCCCAGCGAGGGTGGCGCTCAGCTCTACCAGCTCAACTACGACGTGAAACTCTCCGGGGGAAAGATGGCCTCCGGGTCGATGCAGATCAATGTGCTCGACCGCGGCGGACAGCCCGGCATAGTCGGCTTCTTCATTTACGGCCGCACGCAGTAGCGGCAGCCTGCCGTCAAGCCGCTAGTAGCAGCGGCTGCGGCCGCCCGACCGCGTACCCCTGCAGATAATCGACCCCCATGCGGCGCGCCGCGTCCAGGGCGGAGCTGTCCTCGACCTGCTCGGCGATGACCTTGAAGTTGAGCGTGCGCGCCAGCTTGATCATGGCGGCCACCATGGCCTGGTTGACCGTGTCGCGCGCCAGGTTACGCATGAAGGAGCCGTCGATCTTCAGGTAGTCGAGCGGCAGGTTCCTCAGGTTCGAGAACGAGCCGACGCCCGAGCCGAAATCATCGAGCGCGAACTGGCAGCCCATGCCGTGCAGCACGCCGATGAAGCGCCGCGCCTGCTCGAGGTTGGCGACCACGGCGCTCTCGCTGATCTCGAAGCACACCTGTCCGGGCGCCACTCCCGTGCTGTCGAGGCACTCGACCACGAACTCGAGGAACTGCAGGTCGCCGAGCGTCTGGCCCGAGACATTGATGGCGACGCTGTGGTTGGCGGTCAGCGCAATCGCGCCGCGGCCGAGCGCCGCGAGCGTGGTCCGCACCACCCAGCGGTCCACCAGTCCCATCAGCCGGTAGCGCTCGGCGGCGCGCATGAACTCCGCGGGCGCCAGAGTCTGACCGCTCTCGTCCTCGAGGCGCACCAGCACCTCCATCGCCGGCCCCGTGTCATCGCCGTGCGCCGGCACGATCGCCTGATGGTAGAGGTGGAAGCGGTTTTCCTTGAGCGCGCTCTGCAGGCGCTGCAGCCATTGGATCTCACCGGTGTGACGCGCCAACGCCTCATCGCGCGCCGAGTACACGGCCACCCGGCCGCTGCCCTGCTTCTTGGCGACGTAGCAGGCGGTGTCGGCTGCGGCCAGCAGCTCCTCCAGCGTGCCGCTCTCGCGCGAGATCTCGACCAGCCCGAGCGACACGCCGATGTTGAAGATGCGGTCCCGCCACACGAAGCGGTAGTCGCCGACCGAGCGGCAGACGTCGTCGGCGATCTGCCGCGCCTTGTCGAGCGGACAGCCGATCAGCAGCATGCCGAACTCATCGCCCCCCAGCCGCGCCACCGTGTCGCTGTCGCGCACTGCGTCGCGCAGCAGCTTGGCAACTTCGCGCAGCATGCTGTCCCCGGCGAGATGGCCGCTGGTGTCGTTGACCAGCTTGAAGCGGTCCAGATCGAGGTAGCACAGCACGTGCTGGCCGTCGCCGCGGTGGCCGCTCTCGATCGCTTCCTCGAGCCGCAGCTCGAACTCGCGCCGGTTGACGAGCCCGGTGAGCGCATCGTGGGTGGCCTGGTACGACATCTGGCGCGCCAGCCCGCGCAACTCGGTCACGTCGTGCAGCCAGACCGCAGCCCCCACCAGCTCCTTGGCTTCGTTGCGGATCGGCGAGGCCGACAGCTCGATCGAGCGCTCGCTGCCATTGGCGCGCGACAGCAGCAGCGCGCGCCGGCTCAGGGTGACCGGCGCGCCGCTCGAGAGCGCCTGATGCACCGGGTCGGCGAGCAGTCGCCGGTCGGTCTCGTCGACGAGACTGACGATCGCCTCGAGCGTCTTGCCGGAAGCCTGCACCGCATCGCTGCCGGTCAGCTGCTCGGCGGCTGTGTTCATGAAGGTGATGCCACCCTTCTCGTCGGTGGCGATGATCGCCTCGGGGAGCGAATTGAGTGCCAGCAGCTGCGGCGAAGCGGCGCCGCCTGCGGCGCCGGCCCCGAGCCGCAGCGCCGGAGTCGTCATGGTCGGGATGATCTCGACGCCGGTGATCAGGAGCGCGTTGCCCTTGTCGTAATCGACCACCGAGGAGGAAATCTCGAGGCGGCTCACCTGGCCCTGCACGCCCACCATGTCGATCTCGTAGCGCTCGGCGGCCGGCTCGCCCGCCAGCCGGCGGGTGATGTTGTCGTTCACCAGCTCGGAATACTCCGGCGGCACGAGGTCGCCGAGCCGCCGCCCGGGGAGCTCGACCCGATCGACGCCCACGAAGCTGGCGAACTGCCGGTTGGCGTAAAGGATGACGTCGCGGTGCACCAGCACCGCCTCGTGGATGCGATCACCGAGGTCGGCGAACAGCTTCGGCGCAGTGACCGCCTCGGCAGCGTCGCCGGGCGCGGCGCGCGTCAGCAGGTGATTGACCGCCGTGACGAGCGCTGCGACCTCCGGCTTGCTGCTCGGCAGCTCGATGCGGCCCTCGAGCCGGCCGCCGATGGCGATGCGCTGCAGCTGCTGGGACAGCTCGCGGAGCGCCCGCAGCTCACGGCGCTGAAATCCGTAGAGGCCGCCGAACAACAGGGCTGCGACCAGCGCGAACAGGAGGCACAACAGCCCGGCAATAGGCAGCATCTGGTTCTTCTCGAGGTCCTTCCGCCTGGAATCCTTAAGCGCCCGTGCGGCGCTCTGGTTTGACTTCTAGCGCCGGCGGACGCAGACCCAGGCAAGCATAGCGCGGCCAGCCTTCGCCCCGTCGGCATTTCACCATATCTCGTCGCAAGCCGGCTTGGCACGGTGGCGGAAAACCCTTAACTTTCTGCGGCCTTTTCAAACCTTCCGCAATAAGTCAGATCGAAGGGTGAGATATGCAGACGGCCGACGCCCGCGAACAGATGGTCGAACAACAGGTGCGCGCCTGGGACGTCCTGGACGTGCGCGTGCTCTCGATCCTGCGCCAGGTGCCGCGGGAGCTGTTCGTGCCCGCGGGGCAGTCCTTCGCGGCCTTCGCCGATGCCCAGGTGCCGCTGCCGTGCGGGCAGCACATGCTGCGGCCGAGCGTCGTGGGGCGGCTACTGCAGGCGCTGCAGCTTACCCCCGGTGAGCGTGTGCTCGAGGTTGGCGCGGGCTCCGGATTCATCAGCGCCTGTCTGCGCGCCGCCGGCACGCGAGTGCGCACGCTCGAGATCTTCCCGGAGCTCGCGGCGCTTGCCAGCACCAATCTCGCCGCCCTCGGCATGAGCGACGTCGAGGTCGCGACCGCCGATGCGCTCGCCGCGGCGGGCGGACTGCGCTTTGCGGCGATCGCCGTGACCGGATCGCTGCCGCTCTACCAGCCGTGCTTCGAGCGGCAGCTGGAGATTGGCGGCCGGCTGTTCGTGGCGGTGGGCGAGCCGCCGGTGATGGACGCGCGCCTCATCCGGCGCGTCAGCGAAGGCGCCTGGACTACCGAGAGCCTCTTTGAGACGGTCATCGATCCGCTGGTGAACGCGCCGCGGACTCCGGCGTTCGTCTTCTAGCATGGGGCGTATCTTCACCCTGGGAGTGGCGCTGCTCGCACCGCTGACTCTGGCGGGCACGGCGTGGGGGAAAGACCTGGTCGGGGTCTTCCAGGACGCGCTGCAGGCCGACCCCGTCATCCGCCAGGCGAACGCCAACCGCCTCGCCTCGCGCGAAGCGCGTCCGCAGGCCTGGTCGGCGGTGCTGCCGCAGGTCAACGGCACCGCGAGCCAGACGCGCGACCACAGCGAAGGCTACCAGGACCAGATCGTTCAGCTCACGCCCTCGAGCCCGGTGACCGTGGTCCCCTATGAGAACGTGGCCGGCACCATCACCAACCAGTGGGCGCTCAACCTGAAGCAGAACGTCTTCTCGTGGGCCAACTGGGTGGCGCTCAAACAGGCGAACAGCGAGGTCGCGCAGGCGGAAGCGACCTATGCGGCAGCGGAGCAGGACCTGATCCTGCGGGTGTCACAGGCGTACTTCAACGTGCTCGCGGCCGAGGACGTCGTCGAGGCCAACGCAGCCTCGCTCGAAGCGATCTCGCACCAGCTCGATCAGGCCAACACGCGCTTCGCGGTGGGGCTGATCGCGGTCACCGACGTGGAGGAGGCGAAGGCCGCGCACGACCAGGCCGCGGCGGCGGTGATCGCCGCCAAGCGCACGCTCGCGACGGCCGAATACCAGCTGCAGGAGATCACCGGGCAGCAGTACGACGCGCTCGAGAAGCCCGGCAGCAACATGCCGCTTGCGAGCCCCGAACCCGCCGACGAGAGCCGCTGGGTGGAGATCTCCCTCGACCAGAATCTGTCGCTGATTGCGAGCCGCCTGGCCGCGGACATCGCCCGCGACAATGTGCGCATCGCCTTCGGCGGGCACCTGCCGACCATCGATCTGCTGGCCGGCCGCTCCTACAACAAATCCGACGCCAACGAGACCCTCGACGGCTTCAACTTCCCCGACGTCGCCAGCAAGGACAACGACCGCCAGATCACGCTGCAGCTCACGGTGCCACTGTTCAGCGGCGGCTACGCCCAGTCCAAAGTGCGCGAGGCCCAGTACCGCTGGATCGCCGCCAAGGAGGGCGTGGTGCAGAGCTCGCGGGCCGCCGAGCGGCAGGCGCGCGATGCCTATCTCGGCGTCATCAGCGGCATCGCGCACGTCCAGGCGCTGCGCCAGGCGTTGGACTCCGACCAGACGGCATTGCAGGCGACCGAGGCGGGATACGAGGTCGGCACGCGTGTCGCGGTCGACGTACTCAACGCCCGCAAGACGCTGGTCCAGGGACAAACCGACTACGCCGCCGCCCGCTACGACTACATCGTGAGCATCCTGCAGTTGCGGCTTGCGGCCGGGAACCTCGACCGCGCACAGCTCGCCGAGATCAACGGCTGGCTCACCGTCAGGGCGCCGACTTCGCCTCCAGCAGCGGCTCAATGAGGGTGAGCAGCCGCGCCAGCGCCCCGCGGTTGCTGTCCACCGAGGCGCGCGCCAGCGTGCCGATGCGCTCGCGCGCGGCAGGGTCGGCGAGCAGCGCATTCACTTGGGCACCGAGCTCGCGCGCGTCGTGCACGATGAGTGCGGCGCCGCGCACGGTGAGCAGGCGCACCACTTCCGCGCTGTTGAAGTTGTGCGGGCCGGTCAGGATCGGGACGCCGAGAGCTGCGGGCTCGAGCAGGTTGTGGCCGCCGACCGGCACCAGGCTCCCGCCGACGAAGGCCAGGTCCGACGCCGCATAGAAGTCGAGCAGCTCCCCGAGCGAATCGAGCAGCAGCACCGCGATCCCGGGGGCCGCGGCGGCCGCGGTCTGCGAGCGGCGCGCCCAGGGCATACCGCACACAGCCAGCTCACGGGCTACCTCGGCGAAGCGCGCCGGATGGCGCGGCGCCAGCACCAGCAGCGCTCCCGGGTTGCGCTCACGCACGCGCCGGTGCGCCTCGAGCGCGGCTGTTTCCTCGCCGGCGTGCGTGCTGCCGGCGACCCACAGCGGCGCCTGCGGCGCGTACTGCGCGCGCAGCCGCGCGCCGCTCGCCGCGATGTGCGGCGGCAGCTCGAAATCGAATTTCAGATTGCCGGTCACGTGAGTGCTGCCGGGATCGGCGCCCAGGGCGCGAAAACGCTCGGCATCGCCCTCGCCCTGGGCCGCGACCACCGCCGCGTGTGACAGCGCACCGCTGAAGAGCGCCCCCAGGCGTCGGTAACGTCCGGCCGAGCGCGCCGAGACGCGCGCGCTCGCCAGCACCAGCGGCACGCGGCGGCGGCCGCATTCGCGATAGAGGTTCGGCCACAACTCGGTCTCGAAGATCACGGCGAGCCGCGGTCGCACGCGCCGCAAGAAGCGCCGCACCGCGCCCGGCAGGTCGTACGGCAGGTACCTGACCTGCGCCAGGTTGCCGAACAGCGCGCGGGCGCGCGCCGCGCCCGTCGGCGTGAGCGTCGTGACCGTGAGGGGTACGCCCGGATGGTCCCGGTAGAGCGCGCTCACCAGCGGCGCGCACGCCTGCACTTCCCCGACCGAGGCGGCGTGCAGCCACACCCCGTCGGGCGACCTCGGCGGCCCGAATCCGAAACGCTCGGGGAAGTTGCGCAAGTAGGCGTGGTCGCGGATGCCGCGCCACAGGAAGACGGCCGAGACGATCGGGGCGGCGAGGTAGGCGGCGAGGTTGTAAAGCAGCCTGTAGAGCAGCGGCAAGCGGGCGCCCCGGCGTCAGCCCGCCGGGCGCAGTTCCGTGCGCCCTTCGGACTGACGGTAGCCGTCGAGGAGCGCGTGCCAGTCCGATTCCCCGAAGCGGTCGGCTGGCAGGCTCCAGGTCAGCTTCTCGAGCGAGCGGCGCAGCCGCACCAGGTTGCCGTCGCGCCACAACCCGCCGCCGCGCAGCTGGCAGCGGTCGAAATCGATCAGATACACCGCCTCCTCGCTCAGCAGGATGTTGTGGGCGTTGAGGTCGGCGTGACAGACACCCAGGTCGTGAAACCTGCGTACGCAGCGGCCGATGGAGACCCAGGTGGCGATCGACAGCGCGCCACTGCGCAGACACTCGTACAGCGAGCCCACCGTCGCCAGCCGCTCGGTGATGAGATCGCCGGTGTAGCTCAGGCCCCGGCGCGTGTAGCGGGCCGCGATCGGTGCCGGCACCGGCAGGCCCGCGCGGTGCAGCCGGTAGGTGAGCTGCCACTCCGCGAACGGCCGGGTGGCCTCCTCGCCCCCCCAGGGATAGTGGTCGGCAGACAGCCGCGCCATCCAGCCGCCGCGGCGGTAATGGCGCAGCGCGTAGCGCTGCCCTTCGGCGCGGATGTAGCAGGTGGCGCCGCGTCCCTGCGCCGTGCCTTCGAGCTCGCCGCGCGCGCGCCAGTGCTCCGGGTCGAACCAACTGGCGTTGAGGTTGCTCGCCCGCGAGCTGTCGTACAGCATGACGCCGCCGGCGACGGCGCTGCGCTTCACCTCGGAGCCGAGGACCCCCCAGCGCCCGCTCACCGAGCGCGAATCCGCAGCTGCGCCGCCTTGCGCCGCACCGCCGGCACGCTGCAGGTCCTCCGGCGGTCGGCGATCAGGGATATCTGTCATGGGAGCGCTCGAGTTTATCACCATCAGGCGCGCCGACGCCGGGGAGGTCGCGGCGAGGTGCTGCCTGTTGTTAGGATCGCGTCCATGAACGACGTTCTGATACCCGTCTCCCCGGGCGAGCTGCTCGACAAGATCACGATCCTGAGGATCAAGGCGGCGCGCATCCTCGACGCTGCGAAGCTCGCCAACGTGAAGCTGGAACTCACGCTCCTGGAGCAGGCCTGGAGCAATGCGGGAGGCGGTGCCCACGACGTCAGTCAGCACGAGCACGCCCTGCAGCACGTCAACGAGCAGCTGTGGGACATCGAGGACCGCATCCGCGACAAGGAAGCAAAGCAGATCTTCGACCGCGAGTTCATCGAGCTGGCGCGTGCCGTTTACGTCTCGAACGACGAGCGCGCGGCCATCAAGAAGCGCATCAACGAGCTGCTCGGCTCGCGCATCGTCGAGGAGAAGTCGTACCGGCAGTACCGCTAGAGGGCGCCGCGCTGGGGTAAGATTGCGGCCCAACCTCTTCTCGCGGGCGGGGTGCTCGATTGATCTATTTTCTGGCGCTGCTCCCGGCGACGGCGCTGACGATCGCCGGCTACTTCGTCCTGTACTTCTCCGGCCGAGCCGAAGGCGGCCTGCGCACCTTCGGGAGATACCTGGGGTTCTGGGCCTTCACGCTGGCCGGCCTGGTGATACTCGGGGCGATATTCGCCGCCGCCCATCGCGGTCACCGCATGCGCGCCATGCACGATGGGATGCGCGGCGGCATGCATTGCCCATGGATGGGCCCGCGCCCGGAAGACGGCGGCTCGCCGCCTGCACCTTCCCCGGTAAGCCCGATTCCCGGCGCCACGCCGCCCGCGCAGCACTGAGCTGGCGGCGATGCGCACAAACCCGCTGCTGCCGGCGCTGGCCTGCGCCGGCCTCACCTGGGTCGCAGTCGCGGGGCCGGCGCAGCGCCCGGCCGGCGAGGCCTATGACGGTCTTGCCTGGCGGATGACGGGTCCGTTCCGCGGCGGCCGCACGCGCGCGGTCGCGGGCGTGCCGCTGCAGCCGAATGTGTTCTACATCGGGGCAGTCGACGGCGGCGTCTGGAAGACGGACGACGCGGGACGCACCTGGCAGCCGATCTTCGACGCCCAGCCGACGCAGTCGATCGGCGCGATCGCGGTCGCACCGTCCAACCCCGACATCGTGTACGCGGCGAGCGGCGAAGGGCTGCTGCGGCCGGACCTGTCGGTGGGCGACGGGATGTACCGCTCCAGTGACGGCGGACGCACCTGGTCGCACCGCGGGCTCGCCCAGGGCCAACAGATCCCGGAGCTCGCGGTCGACCCGCGCAATCCCGATCGATTGTTCGCCGCGGTGCTCGGGCACCCGTACGGACCGAACGCCATGCGCGGCATCTACCGCTCGCTGGACGGCGGCCTCAGCTGGCAGCGCGTGCTCTACAAGGACGACGACACCGGCGGCTCGGCGGTGGCGCTCGATCCGAGCCATCCCGAGATCGTGTACGCGGGGCTGTGGCAGGCGCGCCTGGGTCCCTGGGAAGACAAGAACGAGTTCAACGGTACCGGTGGCGGACTCTTCAAGTCGACCGACGGCGGCACGACCTGGCGGCAGCTGAAGATGGGCCTGCCGGCGGACCTGACTCAGATCAACATCGCGATTGCGCCGAGCATGCCCTCGCGGCTCTATGCGGCTGTGGGCACGACCGAGCCGGGGGACTACTCCTCCGGCGCCGGGCTCGGCGTGTTCCGCTCCGACGACGGCGGCGAGAGCTGGCGGCGCATCACCGACGATCCGCGCCCGGCGCTGCGTATCGGCGGTGGCGACCTGATGATCATCCGCGTCGATCCAACCAACGCCGACGTCGTCTACTGCACCGGCATCGTCACCATGAAGTCGGTCGATGGCGGGCGCAGCTGGGAACCGTTGCGCGGCGCGCCGGGGGGCGATGATTACCAGAACCTGTGGATCAACCCGGTTGACTCGCACATCATGGCGCTGGTCAGCGACCAGGGCGCGGTCATCACCGTGAACGGCGGCACCAGCTGGAGCTCGTGGTTCACGCAGCCGACGGCGCAGCTCTACCACGTGAGCGTCGCGCCCACCTTCCCGTACCGGGTGTGCGCCGCGCAGCAGGAGAGCGGCTCGGTGTGCATCGCCAGCCGCGGCAACGACGGTGAGATCACCGAGCGCGAGTGGCATCCGGTCGGAGTCATCGAGTACGGCTACGTCGCTCCGGATCCGCTCGACCCCGATATCATTTACGGTGCCGGGCGAAGCGAAGTCTCCAAGTATCACTGGTCGACCGGTCAGGTGCAGAACGTGACCCCGATCCCGGTGCGAAGCCCCGACGTGCGCGTCGACCGCACCGAGCCGCTGATGTTCTCGCCGCTCGATCCACACACGCTCTACTACGGCGCCAACCGCCTGTACCGCACGCGCGACGGCGGCGTGAGCTGGCAGACCATCAGTCCGGACCTGGCACGCGAGGCCGGCAACGTGCCCGCGAGCGTCGGCGCGCTGCACCCACGGGGCGCCGAGAAGCAGCGCGGTGTGATTTATTCGCTCGGACCCTCTCCCCTCAACCTCGACGTGCTCTGGGCCGGGACCGACGACGGCTTCGTATGGCTGACTGCCGACGGCGGCTCGCACTGGTCGAACGTCACGCCGCCGGCGCTCACGCCGTGGAGCAAGGTCACGCAGATCGACCCTTCCCACTTCGATGCCGACACCGCCTACGTCTCGGTGAGCCGCATGCGCATCGACGACCTGCAGCCCTACATCTACCGTACGCGCGACCGCGGCCGCACCTGGGAGACGATCGTCGACGGGCTCCCGGCGGACGGCCCGGTGAATAGCGTGCGCGAGGACCCGGCGCGCCGCGGGCTGCTGTTCGCCGCCACGGAAACCGGTGTGTGGGTCTCCTACGACGACGGCGGGCGCTGGCAGTCGCTGCAGCTCAACCTCCCGCACACCTCGGTGCGCGACTTGGTGGTCCATGAGGCCGATCTCATCGCCGCCACCCACGGGCGCTCGATCTGGATCCTCGATGACATCTCGCGGTTGCGGCAGCTCGAGGACGGTGTGCCGCCGCGCGCCACGGCGCTGTACCGCCCCGCGGCCGCCTATCGCATGCACCGCAGCACCTGGACCGACACTCCGATACCGCCGGATGAGCCCACGGCCGCGAACCCGCCGGCGGGCGCCATCATCGACTACTTCCTGCCGCGCGATGCCACACACCCGGTCGTGCTCGAGGTGCTCGACAGTCACGGCGCGCTGGTGCGCCGCTACCGCAGCGACGATGCGCCCGTGCCAAGCCCCGAGGAGCTCGCCCGTGAGCTCATCCCGCGCTACTGGATTGCCCCCGCGCGCGTGCTGCCGGGGCGCGCCGGCATGCACCGCTGGGTGTGGGACCTGCGCTACGCCCCACCCGTCGCGACGACCCACGGCTACCCGATCTCCGCCGTGCCGCACGCGACCCCCGAGCAGCCGCTGGGTCCGATCGCGCTGCCCGGCAGCTACCTCGTGCGGCTTACCGTCGACGGACGGCACTACGAGGCGCCGCTCGACGTGCAGCCTGATCCGCGCGTGCCCGCCTCCGCGGGCGCGCTCGAGGGGCAGCTGACTCTCGCGAGGGAGCTATCGGATCTCCTCACCGAGAGCTCGCGGGCGGTGCTTTCGGCCCGTTCGATCGAGGCACAGCTCAAGGCCCTGAAGCCCGCCGGCGCCACAGCGGAGGCGGTCCACGCCTATCAGCGGCGCCTCGCGGACCTGCTGGGAACCGGGGAAAAGCCGGCGGACGAGGCACGGCCGACCGGCACTGCGCCCCGCGTCCCGCTACCTGATGTGCAGGAACGCATTTACGGTCTCTATACAGAGGTAACGCGCGCCGACGCCGCGCCCACTGTCTCCCAGCAAAGCGCCGCGGACGCGGCCCAGAAAGAGCTCGCGGTATTGCTCGCCGACTGGCGCGGGCTCGCGGCCGATCTGGGCGCGCTCAACAGGCAACTGAAAGCCGCCAAGCTCGCGATGGTACGACCGGAGCTCGCGCCGCCGCGCGATGTGAACTTCGCCGACGAGGATTGAAGCCGCGACGCGCGGTCAGATCATGGCCGCAGCGTGTACTCGGCGCCGCAGTACGGACACTTCGCCCAGCCGGTCTCGGCGATGGGCAAGTACACGCGCGGATGCGAATTCCACAGGTACATCTCCGGCATTGGGCAGGAGAGCGGCAGGTCCGCCTCGGTTACTTCGTACTGATTCTGCGCATTGGGCTGCAGCAGCGGTTTGACGGACGCGACCATGGCGGGCGGATTATACCCGCGCCGCCGTGGACAGGCCCTAGCGCATCGTGTCATTCCAGATGCGGGTCACGTCCCGAGGCAGATCCGGGAACTCCTCCGCCGGCACGATTGTTTCGGTCCCGGCGAGCGATAGCCGATGCGCCCTGCCCCGATAGGCGCGGTAGGCGCCGGTCAGCGTGTCGACCAGCGCCTGCGGAACGAGTGCGGCGGAAGCCACCGATTCCAGCTGCCGGATCGTGTCGGCGAACATGACCACCGGCGGGTAGCGCTGCGCCCACTCGAGCGCCCAGTACTGGGCGAGGAACTCGATATCGGCGATCCCGCCCGGATCCTGTTTGATGTCGAAGCGCCCGGGGCCGCCCCTGGAGAGCTCGCGGCGCATGCGTTCGCGCATGTTGCGCACCTCCGCCTGCAGCGTGTCGCGCCGCACGTGGTTACAGAGCACGTCGAGCCGCACGCGCTCGAACTCGGCGCGCAGCTGCGGTGAGCCGGCGACGCTGCGCGCGTGCAGCAGCGCCTGGTGCTCCCACGTCCAGGCTTCGCGCCGCTGGTAGTCGGCGAACGCCCCGATGTTGGTGACCAGCATGCCGCCCTTGCCGCTCGGGCGCAGCCGCACGTCGACCTCGTAGAGGCGGCCGGCGGCGGAGTGCATGGTGAGCAGGTGCACGATGCGCTGCGCGAGGCGCACGAAGAACAGCTGGTTGTCGATCGGGCGGGCAGCGCCGCTGGTCTCCTGGCGCTCGCCGTGCGAATCGTGCAGGAACACCAGGTCGAGATCGGACGAGTAGCCGAGCTCCATGCCGCCGAGCTTGCCGTAGCCGAGCGCACAGATGTTCACCGGGCGCGTGCCGCCGCCCGACGCGCACATCGGCACGCCGAACTGCGCGGTGATCTGCCGCCAGCCGAGCTGCATGGCGCGCTCGAGAATCAGCTCCGCGACATCGGTGAGCCGGTCGCTGACCTGCATCAGCGGCAGCACGCCGGTCAGGTCCGCGACCGCGATGCGGAACATGGCGGCGCTCTGGAAATGTCGCAGCACCTCCACCTGGCGCTCGGGATCCTCCTCACCCGAGAGCTGCTGCATGCGCTGCTCGAGCTCGGCGGCGAGGCTGGTGCGGTCCGGGTGCTGCGACAGCAGCCGCTCGTCGATGAGCTCATCGAGCAGCAGCGGCTGGGATGCGATCTGCTCGGCCAGGAACTCACCGTGGGCGCACAGCTCGACCAGTCGCGCGCGCGCCGGGCCGTTCTCGCGCAGCAGCGCGAAGTACGCCGAGCGCTTGCCGGTCGCCTCGATGATCCTGAGTATCCGACGCAGCACCGGCAGCTGCGTGCGGCTGCGGGCGATGTCCTCGAGCAACGCCGGCAGTAGCGCCTGCAGACGCCTGCGCCCGGGCTCATCCAGCTTGCGCACCAGCGCGGAAGCGCGCAGCTCGAGCAGCAGCCGTGCGGCTTCGGCGCTCTCGGTGAAGCCGGCGCGGCCGAGCGACTCCGCGAGCAGCGCGGTCTCGGCCTCGCTGTCCCAGAAGCGCCCGAGGTCGATGCGCACGGCGTGGCTGTCGGCGGCGGCGGCGCCGCCGAGGATCACCTGGCGGAAGTGGACGCTGACACGCTCGCGGTGCGCGTTGAGCTCGGCGAGCAGCGCATCCCAGTCACCACGCGCACCCTGCGCCAGTGCCACCCGCTCGCGCGCCAGCGGCTCCGCCGGCAGCGCGTGGACCTGCGCGTCGGCGAGCATCTGCAGGCGGTTCTCGAGGCGGCGCAGGTATCGGTAGGCCTGCGTGAGCTCGGTCACCGCGGCGGCGGGCAGCACGCGCGCCGCGCCGAGCCGCGACAGCGCCGCGAGCAGCGACGGCGTCTGCAAGTGGCGGTCGCGGCCGCCGCGCGTCAGCTGCAGCGCCTGCGCGATGAACTCGATCTCGCGGATGCCGCCCGGACCGAGCTTGATATCGTCGGCCAGCTCGCGCCGCTCGACCTCGCGGCCGATGAGAGTCTTCATCTCCCGCAAGCTCTCGAACACGCCGTAGTCGAGGTAGCGCCGGTACACGAACGGCCGCACGGCGGCCGCCTCGAGCTCGACGTAACGCGCCGCGGCGGTGATCGGACGCGCCTTGACGTACGCGTAGCGCTCCCAGTCGCGCCCATGGCGCAGCAGGTAGTCCTCGAAGGAGGCGAAGCTCGCCACCAGCGGCCCGGAGCCGCCGAACGGACGCAGCCTGAGATCCACCCGCAGCACGAAGCCCTCGGCCGTGGGCGACTCGAGCAGCCGCACCAGCGACTGGCCCAGACGCGTGAAGAACTCCTCGTTGGCAATCGGGCGTACGCCATCGGTCTCGCCGTGCTCGGGGAACAGCAGCACCAGGTCGACGTCGGAGGAGAAGTTGAGCTCGCCCCCGCCGAGCTTGCCCATCCCGAGCACCACGAGCGGTTGCGCTTCTCCGGCGACGGAGCGCGGCTCGCCGTAGCGCGCGGTGAGCGCACGGCGTGCGCACTCGACGGCAAACCCGATGGCGGCATCGGCGAACGCCGTGAGCTCGCTCAAGGTCTCGGGGAGTTCAGCCCAGCCCGCCAGATCGCGCCAGGCGATGCGCGCGAACTCGCGCCGCCGCCAGCGGCGCAGCGCCTGCTGTACCTGCGGCTCGGCTGCGTCAGCGGGCAGCGCCGGCACTCGCGCGCCCAGCTCGCCTGCCGCGAGCGGCCGCTCGAGGTCACCGCCCGACAGAAGACTTACCAGGAGCCGCGGGTCGCGTGCGCAGGACTGCGCGAGGAAACCGCTGCAGGCGAACACCCGCGGCAGGGATTCGCGGACCGCGGCGGAGGCGGCGGCGAGCGCCGCCTGGGCGCCGGCATCAGCGGCCAGCGCCTCGAGCGCCTGCTCCACCAGGCTCTCGAGATCGGCGCTGCCGAGGCTGCCCGGGGCGAACGCGCGCCTGAAGGGACTCAGGCGATCAGTCCCAGACATTGCCCCCGAGATCGTGCACCGCCGCGGTATCGAGCTGGCGGCTCATGCCGTGAAAGCGCGAAGACTCGGCGTAGATCTGGCCGCCGTGCTGGGCGTCGAGCGAAGCCGCGTCGCCCTCGATCAGGCTGTTGTCGATATGCACGTTGGCATTGCTGACGGAAATGCCGGTGCCGGTCGCGGTGATGTGACTGTTGGTGATGTACAGCTCGCAGCCGTTCTCGGCGCTGACCGCATCGCCGTCGAACTCGAGATTGCGGTTATCGATATGCAGCATGCGCGAGCCCTGGCAGACAATCGGCTCGTGGCGCCGCTCGAGCGGCGCGCTGGTCACGCTGGCATCGCCGCTGCGGATGTTGCTCACCGGGATCACCGCCCGGGCCCCGGCCTCGATACTGTATCCGGGACCCGACTCCAACACTTGCCCCGAGGGGGAGGCGTTAGCGCCGCGCGGCGCCATGGCGGAGGGCGGCGCGGCTGGCGCAGCCGGCGTCTCGGGTACGGCGGGCTCGACGCCGGGGCCCGCAGGTGCGGCGGCCGTGGCCGGCGCGGCGGTGTTGGGGAAGGCCTCCTCGGGCGGCGCGACCGCGGCGGCGTTGGCGCCGGAGGAACCGGCCGCAGTGGACGCCGGTTGAGTCGCACCGCCAGCCGTTGTCGAAGCTGCGGGCGCCGGAGCGCCCATCACGTCGTCGGCCTTGATCATGCGCAGCTCGCCGGAATCCTTCATGCGCACGGTGAAAGTGCGGCTCTGGGGATCGACGGCTACGATTTGGAGCCTGTCGTTGCGCGACAGCGCCGCCTTCGCCCAGCTCATCGTGTCGTCCTGACGAGCGCAACCTGCCAGCACGAGCAGCGCGATACCGGCGG
>Ga0209007_1000401_pt1 | contig 18274 bp, 14 predicted proteins | sample JacPinW_OM1H0_O2_FD_187961 | JGI IMG/M metagenome (GOLD analysis project Ga0209007, IMG submission 187961) | Forest soil microbial communities from Algoma, Ontario, Canada - Jack Pine, Ontario site 1_JW_OM1H0_O2 (SPAdes) (version 2) | ecosystem: Environmental > Terrestrial > Soil > Boreal... | reverse complement strand
TGCCGAGTCCGTCGGTCAATTGCCCGTCCTCGAACACCTGCAACAGGATGTTGTAAACGTCCGGATGGGCCTTTTCGATTTCATCCAGCAGGATGATCGAATACGGCGTGCGCCGCACGCGCTCGGTCAGCTGCCCGCCCTCTTCATAGCCCACGTATCCGGGAGGCGCACCGATCAGCTTCGACACGGAGTGTTTTTCCATGTATTCGGACATGTCGAAACGGATCAGCGATTTCTCGCTGCCGAACAAAAACTCTCCCAGCCGTCGCGCCACTTCCGTCTTGCCAACGCCCGTGGGTCCGAGGAACAGGAAGCAACCCACCGGCCGGCCCGGAGCCTTCAGGCCCGCACGGCTGCGGCGGATGGCTCGAGCCAGCGACGTAATCGCCTTGTCCTGGCTGATGACCCGCCGATGCAGCTCTTCCTCGATGCGCAGCAGTTTCTGTTGTTCGTCTTCCTTGATCGCCGTCACGGTCACGCCGGTCCAGCGCGCCACGACTTCTTCGATATCCTCACGCGTCACCACGCCGGTCGAGGAATCGTCGATCTTCAGCTTTTCGCGCAGCACGCGAAGATGTTCCTTTTCCTTGCGCTCTTCTTCGGAATAGAACCGCGCCTTTTCGAATTCGTGGTTGGCGATCGCGGTTTCCATCCGGTGCGTAATGAACTTCACGCGCTTCTGCACTTCGGAAACTTCGTCCGGCAGCATGGCCTGGCGCAGCTTCACGCGCGCGCCCGCCTCGTCCAAGAGATCGATGGCCTTGTCCGGCAGAAAACGGTCTGGGATGTAGCGGTTCGAGAGATACACGGCGTATCGAATGGCTTCCTCCGTGTAACTCACCGCGTGGAACTTCTCGTAGCGGTCCCGCACGCCCTGCAGCACGCGGATCGTTTCGTCCTCATTCGGCGCCGAAACCTTCACGGCCTGGAACCGCCGCTCAAGCGAACGATCCTTCTCGACCGATTTGCGATATTCTCCCGGAGTTGTCGCGCCGATGCACTGGATTTCACCCCGGCTCAGCGCGGGCTTCAATATATTGGCGGCATCCAGCGATCCTTCCGCCGATCCCGCGCCCACCAGCGTGTGCAGTTCGTCGATGAACACGATCGCGTTCTGACTCTCCATCAATTCTTTCATGATGGTCTTCAGCCGTTCTTCGAACTGCCCGCGATATTTCGTGCCCGCCACGATCAGGGACAAATCGAGCGAGAGGATTCTCTTGTCCGCCAGGAACGGCGGCACGTCGCCGTCGGCAATCCTCTGTGCGAGCCCTTCGACGATCGCCGTCTTGCCCACGCCCGGCTCGCCGATCAGCACCGGATTGTTTTTCGTCCGCCGGCACAGAATCTGGATCGCGCGTTCCAGCTCGCGATCCCGTCCCACGAGCGGATCGAGCTGGCCTTCCATCGCCGCCTGGGTCAAATCGCGGCTGAATTCAGCAAGCAAAGACGCTTCTTTAGGCCGGTTCACAGGCACCTTCTCTCCCGCGCTACGAGCCATTTCCTCGCGCACGGTGGAAAGCCTCAATCCCCGTTCCAGCAGGATTTCGGCACCAAAGGATTTTTCTTCCCGCAACACCCCAAGCAGCAAGTGTTCCGTTCCGACGTGTTTGTGACCGAGCCGTTCAGCTTCTTCCGCGGCGTAGTTGAGGATGCGCTTGCATTCCTGGCTGAGGGGAACTTCCACCGAAGTGGAAATGCGCTCGCGCACGGTGATGCGCGACTCGATTTCCTTTCGGATGGACTCGATCGAGCCGTGGGTCCTGAGAAATCGGTTGGCCAGCGCCTTATCTTCGCGCAGCAAGCCGAGCAGCAGGTGCTCCGTCTCGATGTACGGGCTTCCGTACTGGCTCGCCTCGTACCGTGCGAAAAAGATCACTCGACGTGCTTTCTCTGTGTATCGCTCAAACAAGGGTTACCCACGCTCTCCCGGGGTCCGTACCCCAATGCCTGCCGATCGCGCCGCATGACCCGCGGCATCTGCAAGCACTTCTGCGCTCGGAGCCAGTTTCCCGTGCTCCAGGGCAAGAACACGGTCCGTGCGCTTTGCCAAATTCAAATTGTGCGTAGCCAGAATCGACGTCAGGTGGTGGGTCCGGTGCAGGCGCTGGATGAGTTCGAAAATGGCTTCTGCGCTCCGTTCGTCCAGATCCCCGGTCGGTTCGTCGGCGAGAAGAATCTCGGGCCCGTTCACGAGCGCCCGTGCGATGGCCACGCGCTGCTGTTCGCCGCCTGAAAGCTCTCCCGCACGCTGCCCCGCGCGACCGGCCAATCCGACCTCGGCCAGCCAGCCTCCCGCCACACGGAGCGCCGTACCCAGAGCCTGGCCTTGAACCAGCATCGGCATCGCCACGTTTTCGGCCGCGGTAAAATCCGGCAGCAGATGGTGCCGCTGCCACACGAAACCTACAGCACGATTGCGATACTCGGCCAGTTCCACCTCTGCAAGCGAACGGAGTAATTTCGAGCCGAAGTATACTTCACCGTTTGTTGGGGTGTCCAGCGCGGCCAGCAAGTGCAACAGAGTGCTCTTGCCCGCTCCCGATGCTCCGACGATCGCGATCATCTCTCCGCGCTCAATCGAAAGATCGATTCCATCCAGCGGTACGATTTCCTGATTTCCTGAAGTGAAGACTTTGCGAAGACCTCCGGCGCGCAGAACCTGCCCGGAGTTGTGGCCAGCTCCGATTTGGGAGTCATCCAGGGCAACACCCGTGGCTGATTGGCTGCTCATGCCCACCCTACCCCTCACACGTTAGATGCCGAATTCGGCGCTCGGTATGTCCTTATCTTTGAACCGCCTAGTTCCCCTAGATCGGGGGTTTTAGCCCACCGACTTCCACACTTATCCCGCCATGTTCCGTCCGCGTCTGGTACGAGTGCCAAAAATTGACTACATCTTTGCTTCGCCTCTTCATTTTAGCATGCGAGTCACTCCAGATACGAACCCAAACACCTCTTAAATTTTGAATCGAATTGATTCGTGGCGCAGAATTTTCCCCAGCGTCGGCAATCTCCCGATCGTTTTTTTGCGGGCTGACGGAATTAGGGGCGCGACGCTGCAAATGCGTTCTCGACGAGGCCGCCCGCCATCCGTTGTCCAGAGTTCAGATCTTCAGAAAGAATGCGGGTCGCGCCGCTTTTCAACGCCGAAGCAACGATAAGAGCATCCCAGAAATTGATTCCAGATTCGTCTTCTATGCGAAATGAGGTTACGATTTCGCAGGCGTGGTCTCGGGGCTCTGTCGCCCTTCTCACCTGAATCCACATCGTGCTCACAGAGCAGCCCATATGTGTCAACGAACGTTTTATCGCTCATGCAATTCGTCGCGACTGATCTTGAAGTTGCCACTCAACCGGAACCCCTGATCCAGCATGGCTGTGGCGTGGCGTCTTGCGCGCTCGTAGGCCTCATCTTCATCCACCAGACTCGCGATTTGCTGCGCCCATACACCGCTGATCGAAGACGAACGCCGAGCAGCGATGATCTTGGCCTCGTGAGTGGTTTCCCGATCCAGGTTGACCGTCACGTCCTGCCTAGAAGCTTTCTTGGCGCCCATGGAGTAATCCTCACGTATTTACCGTGTAGAACGTATCTCACGTGTGGCCAAGGATGCGGTGCCTATTCAAAGCGCAGAATTTCTACCGGCAGGATGCGGGCTGCGGAACGTGCTGGCACGATTGTCGCGGCGATGCTTATCGCGAGCGCCATGGCGGCGATCCAGATGGCGTCAAGGCCGTTGCCGTGGAAGGGAACGTAGGGAATCGCGTAGATCTCGGGATTCAGCGGGATCAACCGCCAGCGGTTTGCGACCCACGAAAAACCGTAGCCCGCGGCTAAGCCTACTGCGGTTCCGGTGATGCTGACAACCAGCCCCTGCAGCACGAACAGCCGCCGGATCTGCGCGCGGCGCGAGCCGAGCGCCATCAGCACCGCGATGTCACGAGCCCGTTCGGTGACCGTCATCGTGAGCACCACCAGAATATTCAGTCCCGCGACGAATGTGATCAGCCCAATGAACAGCGCCGTCACCAATTTTTCCAGGCTAAGCGCTCGGAACAGCGCGCGGTTCTCATCCATCCACGTCGTGGCCATGTAGCCCGGCCCTGCGCGCCGCAACAGCTCGCCTTCGACCTCACTCGCATCGTCAAGCTTGTCCACGCGAACCTCGAGCAGGCTGACGACGTCGCCCACGCCCGCTAGGCGCTGTCCCGAGTCAATCGTGACGAACGCCCAGTTCGCGTCGTAATCGTAGAATCCCGAGTTGTAAATTCCCGTCACGTGAAACTGCCGCGAGCGCGGCAGCATCCCGAACGGCGTCAGATTTCCCTGCGGGCTCGTCAGCGTGACATAATCGCCGACCGAAATTTTCTTTTCCTCGGCCAGGATATGGCCAATAAGCAGCGCCGGTATTCCATCCGCGTCAGGGGCAAAGCTCGCCGATCCGGCTACGATATTTTTCAGTGCGCCGCTGGCCTTGCGTTCCAGTTCAGGATCCACACCTTTGAGCACGACGCCCGCCGCGCGTCCCCCGCACGACAACAAAACTGTGTTGTAAATCGCGGGATCGATTGAGCGCACGCCGGGCACGCTGCTCAACTGCGCGATCAGCTCTCGATAGTCGTGAATTCCGTCAGGCCCAAGCGGTTTCAAATTGACGTGCGCGGTGACGCTCAGCAGCCGGTCGCGAATCGCTTGCCGGAAGCCCGTGTTCATCGACAGCGCGATCACCAGCGTGCCCACGCCCGCCGCGACGCCGATCACCGCCAGCAACGTCACCAGCCGCAATACCGCCGGCCGGTTCGGTGCACGCAGATAGCGCAGCGCCACCAGCCATTCGAACGTCATTTTGTTCCTTCAGCAACTTCGCCCGCAGGATTTCCTTCGGCGCTTTCCACTTCCCCACCACCCCGCAGAAGCGGAAACAAAATCACCTCTCGGATCGCGTGCGAATCCGTCAACAGCATTACCAGACGGTCGATGCCGACGCCCTCTCCCGCCGTCGGAGGCAGACCGTGGCTGAGCGCGCGGATATAATCAATGTCCACTTCCTTGGGCATCTCCTGGCCGCCTTTTTCCACCTGCGCGCGGAAACGCCGCTCCTGATCGTCGGGGTCGTTGAGCTCCGAGAAGCCGTTTGCGATCTCCATTCCCGCGATGAAAAGCTCGAATCGTTCGGCGAGCGCCGGATCGTCCGCCTTGCGTTTTGAAAGCGGCGAAATCTCCGTCGGAAAATCGTAGATGAACGTCGGCTGGGTCAGATGCCCTTCGGCGATTGTTTCGAAAAGCCCTCCGGTCAGCTCGCCATCGGAAAGTTGGGCGATCGCGGCGATTGGTTCGGCGCTGGATGCATGCGCGTACGCGTTGTAGCGCGTCGCCACCGCGCGCGGGCCGCCCTTGTGCGCCAAATCAGAAGCCGACGGCGGGGCGCCCGCTGCGGCCGGCCAGAATTTGCAGATCGCCTCGCGCATCGAAAACCGCTCGAAGCGATCGAAATCGATCTCCCTCTCACCGTATTTGACCTTCGCCGTGCCGCAAACTCTCTCCGCGATGCTGCGCAGCAGCTCCTCGGTCAAATCCATCAACTCGTTCCCGTTGCTGTACGCCTGGTAGAACTCGAGCATGGTGAATTCCGGCTGATGAATCGCGTCGATACCTTCGTTGCGAAAATTGCGGTTGATCTCATAGACGCGATCCAAACCGCCGACGACCAGCCGCTTCAAGTAAAGCTCCGGCGCGATGCGCAAATACAGGTCCATGTCGAACGTATTGTGGTGCGTGACGAACGGCCGCGCCGTGGCACCCCCCAAAATCGGATGCATCATCGGCGTTTCCACTTCGGTGTAACCGCGCTCGTCGAAATAGCGGCGGAACTCGCGGATGATTTGCGCGCGCTTCAAGAAAATCTCGCGCGTCCGGTCGTTGACGATCAAATCGAGATAGCGGCGGCGGTAGCGCGTCTCGATATCCGCCAGGCCGTGCCATTTTTCCGGCAGCGGCAGCAGCGCTTTGCTCAACAGCTCGAGTTTTTCCACGCGGATCGTCAGCTCGGCGGTTTTCGTGCGGAAAAGCTCGCCCGAGACGCCGATGATGTCGCCCAGATCCAGCAACCGGAATAGCTTGTAAGCTTCCTCGCCGACCGTATCGAGCCGGACGTAAATCTGAAGCCTGCCGCCGTCGCCCGCAATATGCGCGAACGCGGCTTTGCCCTGTGAACGCAGCGCCACGATCCGCCCCGCCACGCGCATACGCGCCGGTTCGGCGGCGAGTTCTTCCGCTGTGCGACTGGCGAATTGTTCGGCCACCTGCCTCGCCGTGTGCGTGAAGTCGAACCGGTGGGGATAGGGCGCGTGGCCCAAAGCCTCAATTTCGCCCAGTTTTTTGCGGCGTTGCTGATACTGGTCCAGCGGTTCAAATTCCAACGGAACAGTCCTTTCGCGCGAGGCACGGCTGCGGAGTCCGCGAAAGTATATACCAGGACTCCGCGGAAAATCCCTGCCGGGGAAATGGGTGTATACTGCACAGGCTATTTTCGGCAGGTCGGATTTGGGGGTACGTGTGTTTCCTAGGCGCACTACGAGTCTTCCCGAACGAAGTAAAGTCTTGGACGATTGGGTGGCCACGCTGCCACGCGAGAAGGACGATCTCTATCAGGTCGTCGTTCGACGGTGGGAGTGTTCCTACGCCATGATGAGCGTGGCGCTGGATGAGGCGTTTTCACTGCGCGCGGCAGGGGAACTGGTCTGCGCGCGGCAGCAGGTGTCCATCGCCGCCGGTATGCTGTCGCGGCTCTCGCCGTCGCTGATTTCGCTGTGCGAGACGCTCTCCAAACGCGGGTTGCGCGTCGCAAGATTCCCTGTCGTCGAGCCGATGAATTCCGATTTTTTTCGCGGCGACACGGGCCAGAGCGCCGCGTCGTGGAACGGAATCCTGCATCACGTGCTGTTCAGCGCGCGCGCGCGTTTCTTTCACAAGCTGCGAATCCTTTCGCGCACGGTCACGGTGCTGGCCGAAGAGTTCGACGAAGCGGCCGGCGACATCTCAAAGAACCTGGCCACGCAACCGGCCGATAGCTGGCTCCGGCTCGACAATCTCCACTACGATTTCAACACCTGTCTGCGCGAAGCGGAGGTAGTGCTGAAGTCGTTCCTGCGCATCCTGCCGGAAACACACCTGCGGTCGCTCGCAAACGAACTCGATGCGCCGGCCCCGTCGCGCCCCGTGCGCGTGAAGGCTCGGCTTTCGGACGCGTCCGCATCGGCGTGATGCAGCTCGACGGGGCGCCGAGTGCGACGCTGAGAGCTTTTTAACGCGGCCTCCGAAGCTTCGCTGAACCATTAAAGAATCGCTCGGCCCGCCTCCTTCGCCACAGCGAACCCTCCAACAACGAAATTGCGTGTCACTTCGCGAGGGTCGCTTTCCTTTATTTTTAGAAGGTTAGACAGGAAATGACCGTGCATGGTGCCCCGCTTCGCGAGGCGCCCAGAGGCCGGTCGCGAGTGCTGCGTGGCTCCCGGTGAGAGACGAACAGAGTGAGCGTCGATTGCTGATTTATGACCCCAAATTCTTGTCACACCCGGTCTCCTTTCGTTCGTTATTGCCGCGCACACTCGTGAACCTGGGACGAGGGGAACTGCATTCCGCTGGACGAAAGTTCAAAAAGAATACAGGCGCAGCGAAGCTGGCCTTTTGCGCGCACGCGCCAAGCTCAGCGCGCGACAACCGGTGTCAAGCGGAAAATTCCCGTGCACTATGGCGGGCCGGCCGTCGACGTTTTGATTCGAATTTCTTGCACGGAAGGAAGTACAAATTGGTAGCGAAAGGCACCCGTCCAACCGGCGACTCGCTGGCTCGCCGCTATCTCCGGGATGAAAAGGGGAGAGCGCATCATTTAAACTTCGACTGCCGCCGGCGGCGGTATTGGTTTTCAAATCCTACGAGAATAGGCAAGTCCTGCCATAATGGCGGTGCATCGAATGAAAGCTTGCCGGCACCGCGTTCGTCCGCCGGCCCGGACAACGCCGCGTTGCGCGGCAGGAACGTGAAGTACAACTTCTAGTGCGGCCGACGCATCGCAGTGAAGGATGCGTCCCGACGGGTAGCGTGGCCCGAACGAGACGAATCGAAACTGGGGAAGTTCCGGAGTCGGAATCAATCCGGCGCGCCCAGCAAGGTGATGCGGCGGCGTTTGAGCGGCTATACCAGTTGCACAGCCGTCGCGTGTATTCGCTGTGCCTTCGAATGGTGGGGAATACGGCCGAAGCAGAAGACCTGACGCAGGAAGCGTTCCTGCAGCTCTTCCGCAAGATCGCCACGTTTCGGGGCGAATCGGCATTTTCCACCTGGCTGCACCGCCTTGCCGTGAACGTCGTTTTGATGAAGCTCCGCAAGAAATCGGGTAAGGAGACCTCGCTCGAACAGGTCACCGAGCCCGATGAGGAGTCCGGCACACCCCGGCGAGATTTTGGAGCGCCCGATCTGGCGCTGAGCGGATCGATCGACCGCGTGAACCTGCAGCGAGCGGTCGAGCAATTGCCGCCCGGATACAAGTCGGTGTTCGTGCTGCACGACGTGCAGGGGTACGAGCACAACGAGATTGCGGAAATGATGGGTTGTTCGATCGGGAACTCCAAATCGCAGCTGCACAAGGCGCGGATGCGGCTGCGGGATCTGTTGCAGGAGGAGTTGCGGGCAAAGGCGCGCGAGGATCGCCGGGCCGCGGGTGGCGGGTCGGGATCCGAGGATTGAACTCAATGGGTGCGATGGGTTGTAACGAGTTCCACAATCAACTCGAAGGGTGGATGGAAGACGAGCGCAGCCAGGCAGCTCGCGCGCACGTGGTGTCGTGCGTTCGCTGCCGGGCGCTGGTCGCGGATTTGGACGCGATCCAGCAGCGAGCGCAGGCGTGGGGAACGGACGAGGTTGCGCCTCCCGAGCGCGTGTGGGTCTCGCTGCGCGCGCAGCTTGAAGCGGAAGGAATTATTCGCGGCGATGCGGCCGGCGAAGTCGCGCTGGAAGCGGCGAAGCCCAAACGCGGCTGGTTCGCCGGAATTTTTGACGTCGTGCCGCGGCCGGTGCTGGCGGGCGCGTACCTGGCGGCGCTGATCGGCGCATCGATCGCGCTGACCGGACAGTCCACGAGACAACTGGACGAAGCGCGCTGGATGAACGGAACGCAGGATACGACGGGAGCGCTGAGCGCCGATCTGCAAAACGCGGAGCGGGACACGGTTTCGGCGATGAATCAGTCCGATCCGGTGGTGACGGCCTCGTTGCACGATAATTTGGCGATTGTTGACAACTACATCGCTTTGTGTGAAAAAAGCGTGCGAGAAGATCCCGAAAACGAAATCGCGCGCGACTATCTCTACGAGGCGTACGAGCAGAAGGCGGACCTGCTCGCGCAGATGACTGAACGGGGAGTCAGCGGCCGATGAGCACCCTAGCCTCTGTTCGGAATCCGTATCACTGGAAGGCCGCGGGCCTGCTGGTTCCAGGGCTATTGCTCTGCAGCGTCGCTTCGGGCGACCGCATCGAGCGACATTTCAAGGTAGACGCCCACCCCGTAGTCACCATCCACAATCCGAACGGCCTGGTAACCGTGCGCGCCTGGACTAAATCCGACGTGATGGTGGTAGCCAAGCGCGCGACCGCGCAGGTGGAAGTGGATGCCGAGCAAAACGGCAATCGCGTGGACGTGCTCACGCGGCAGGTGGCAGATACCGCTTCTCCGGACGATCTGCGCACCGATCTGGAAATCAGCGTTCCCCAGGATGCCGAGCTGCAAATTCACAACGACGCGGGCGGGGTGAACGTCTCCAACGTACTGGGAGACATGAACGTGGAAACGATCGCGGCAGGCGTTGATTTGGAAGACACGGCGGGCTACCTGACGGTGAAAACTGTCGGCGGCGCGTTCCAGTGCCTGCGATGCTCGGGGCGCCTGGAAGTCACCTCCATCAGCGGAAATTTCAAGCTGATCGACCTGAAGAGCGTCTACGTGCGCGCACAAACTTCCGAAGGCAACATCCTCTTTAACGGCTCGTTCATGCCCAACGCGACTTACGTTTTGAAGAACTACAGCGGGCAGATCGAAGTCCGCTTTTCGCCCGGCGATTCGTTCGATTTGAGCGCCACGTCGCTGAAGGGCAAGGTAAACAATCAGGCGAACCTGACGCCCTCCACGCACCACCACCTCGCCGCACGATTCGGCAACGCTCTGTTTGGAACTTTCAACTCCGGCCGGGCCCACGTCGAATTGAACTCCTTCGATGGTACAATCAACATCCTCAAGAAGGATTGATTGCGCGCGAGGGTAGCGCAAGACTCTTTGAACCCGGCGTTCAACAGAAAATGACCAGCGAAAATCGCATGCGAAGGCTCGTGTGCCTGACTGGATTCATGGGCAGCGGCAAGTCGACGACCGCGCGCGTGCTGGCCAGCCAGCTTGGATGGCTGAACACGGATCTCGACCGGTCGATCACCGAAGCCACGCATCTTTCGATCCCTGAGATTTTCGCCCGTATGGGGGAGCCGGAGTTCCGGCGCGTGGAGCACGAGCAGCTGGCGCGGATTGTGGCCGAAACCGTTGCGACGCAGAAACCGCGAATCGTATCGCTGGGCGGCGGAACGATCATGCAGCCGCAGAACCTGGCGCTGTTGCGCGAGGCGGGCGCGGCGCTGATCTTTCTACACTGTCCGATCGAGGACTTGCTGCATCGCTGCGCGCACATCACGGACCGACCGCTGTTCCGGGACGAGGCGAGTTTCCGCCAGCTCTACGAAGAGCGCCTGCCAACCTACGAAATGGCGGATTATCGAGTCGAAAGCCGCGGCGACGTCTTGCGCGTGGTGGAGCAGATTCTGACGCTGGGGATTTTCCCGGGAGTGACGGCTTGAAGCGGGCGACGGATGGGCTGATGGCCACGCTGGCGCTTGCTCTAGCCGCTGCAGCAATTCTGATCACAAACGGCCCGTTTGCCGGCCGCGCCGAGGCCTCCGGCGGATCCAAAGCGGCTTCGCTTTTCGCTCCCGACAAAGGCACCTTCAAGATTCTGGTGAGCGGACAGCAGATCGGTAAAGAGGAATTCGAAATCAGCCCCAGCGGCGGCAACTGGGTGGCGAAAGGCAGCTCGGAGCTCAACACTTCCGACGGTATGACGAAGGTCTCGGGTTCGCTCGAACTGCGCGAGGACGGAACGCCGGTGAGCTACGAATGGTCGACGCAAGGCGCAAAAAAAGCAGGCGCGACGATCAGTTTCAACGGCGCGACCGCGACAATCGATCTGCGGATCGAAGGACGGCGGCCGTTCACGCAGGAGTTCACATTTCAATCCCCCCAAATCGCTGTACTCGACAACAATCTTTACTATCAGTACGCCGTGCTAGCGCGCCTCTACGATCGCGACAAAAAAGGCGCGCAGACTTTTTCGGTGCTGGTGCCGCAGGAGCTCACGCCGGGAACGTTGACCGTCGAATCGCTGGGCGATCAGAACGCGGGCAACGGAAAAAAAATGGAAGAGCTCGTGGTGAAGACGGAAGACCTCGAAGTGGACCTGTTCCTCGACGGTGGCAAGCTCGTCCGCATCGTCGCGCCCAGCACCAACGCTGAAATCGACCGCCTGTAATTCCCTGCTGAATTGGCTCTTGCAACGGGCGAAGTATCCGTAGGATGCCCGACTGACGCAAAAACTACGTCGATGATACTGTCCCATCCAAGAAGCGCACCCCGTTGCCGCGTACCGATACGGCGGGAACAACCGGGGGTTCGAATGGATCTGGAATACGACATTTTTGAAGAGTTTCCGGATGGCTCGGCCATCTGGCGCGCCTTCGCGAGGGGTTTGGACGAAGCCCGGAACAAACTGGATGAGTTGAGCCAGCAATCCGCGAACGAGTTCTTTATTTTTCACGCGCCGACGAAACAGACGATTGCCCGCTCAAACGGTCGCTAATAAGCGCCGCCGCAGCTAGCCCAAATCTCCATCGTATTGCCTCACGACCTCGTAACACTCGCAGGCGAACTGCTCGAGTTTCTTGCGGTTGACGATTTTCACCGAGCCGCGCTTGTATTCCAGGATCTGCCGCGTCTGCAGCAGTCCGGCCGCCACGCTCACGCTCGGCCGGTCCGTGCCCAGCATCGTAGCCAGAAAATCGTGCGTGATTGGTACCACGCCCGCATCAATCCGATCCTGCGCGATCAGCAACCAGCGCGCCAGCCGCTCCTCCACTTTGTGCAGCCGGTTGCAGGCGGCGGTCTGCGCCACCTGCATTGCCAGCGACGCGGCGTAGCGGCTCAGCACGCTCTGCAGTTGCGGCGCGGACGGCAAGATCGAACGCAGCGTGTCGACCCGCACGCGAAATCCGTTGCCGGCGATTTGCACGACCTCCCGGAGCGCGCTGCGATCGAGGCCCAGCACGCCCGGCAATCCCGCCGCCCCTTCTCTTCCCAACAGCCCTGCCTCGACGCTTTTTCCGTCCTTCAATTCGACGACCAGCGAAATTAGCCCCTCGTTCGGGAAATGGGCGTAGCGCAGCGCCCGGTGTGGTTGGTGAAGGCTCATGTGGTGAGGCATGTCGATGTATTCCAGGTGCGGGCGAAGAACCAGAAATTCGTCGTCCGGTAACTTAAGCAGCACGCGGTTCAGGACCGCCTTCCCGCCTGGCGCGGTGCGCTCACCGGGGAGCGCTCCGCTAACGGTTTGTCTCGACATGCAAGGACCTCGGCCTTTGTACGGCAATTTATAGATGACAAACGACCTGCGCCTCTGTCGCACGCGCTACATTAGATGAATTAAATTAACCGGGCAGCAGTACTTGTGACTTCTCCGCCGGCTGAAGCCTGCCGGCTTCTCAAACCACGCATGAGCTTACTGCCTCTACGTTCCGGTTTGAAGGGCTTATCCGAGCCCTTTGGAAAATGACTTGAGCCGATACAGAATCTCTGGGCGCAACTAATCCGCATTGCCTGCAAACGTGTTCCCGATCGGAGAGAAGTTTGCGAACGGTTGCGCCACAAAGACAGGTTTGGCTCGTGCCAGACGGGCGGAGCTTTATCAGATGGCGCCCGGCGCTTTCAGCCTTGTACGCGATCTTATTGAAAAAGGACGCCCAACCGACATCATGTACGGATTTGGCGAGCATACCGCTCGACAAACCTTTCACATTAAGATCTTCGATTGCGATAGTTCCGAAGTTCTGAATCAACTTGAATGATAGCTTGTGCTGAAACTCGTTCCGAAGGCGCCAGATTTTCGCACGTATCTTTTGAAGTGACGCGACCGCTTTACGGCGACGATTCGATCTCTTCTTGCGCCGCGCTACTCGCGGTTGCGCCCGACGAAGTTTTGTTTCTGCTTCCCGACACCATCTCGGATTCAGGATCGTTTCTTCGTTGGAAAGCACCGCAAATGATTCAAGCCCAACGTCGATTCCAATTTCGTCGTCCCGAGGTGGAAGAGGCTTCGGCTGACATTCGACGGAGAAACATACGCACCATTGACTGCACTCCCGTTTTACCGTGACCGCCTTGATCGCTCCATCTACAGGACGATGCAGTTTGATCTTGATGTCGCCAACGCCCTGCACTCTAAGGTGTTTTTCAATAAGTTTGTTTCCATCACTGTGACTTGGAAATGTGATGGAGTCATATCTCCGAAAAGATTTGAACCCCGGGAATCCGGGTTTCTGTCGTGGTTTAATCCTGAGACAGAAGGCTTTGAACGCCTCGTCGATCCGTTTGAGAACGTCCTGAGCGCGAGGATAGTTCGGAAGCGCGAGATCACCGCGGTCTCGCATTTCTTTCGACTGACTCGCTTGCGTGTAGTAATTGAGTGATTCCCGATGCGTTCGATAGGTGTCTCGACGTTCTGGCAGGGCTGCATTGTATAGACGACAGGCTTCGCACAACTGCTCAAGGAGCATCGCTTCCTGTGCCTTCGTCGGATACAACCGATATTTGAACGTCTTTCGCATTACCGTCTTTTTTGACTCTCGATATATTTCTTGACCATTGATTCTGAAACGTGACCAACAGTTCCCCCGTAGTACGAGCGCGACCACAGGGGTGCAACCTCGACTTGAGAGGAAGAAATTCCTCTCTCAGAATTCAAGACGACACATCCTTGAGCCTGTTCACTATTTCTGCTACACACCGCGTCGGGTCTGCCGATACGAACAGGTGAACGTGATCTGGCATCACCTCCATCACTTCGATGAGCACTCCGTACTGTGCGCTTACGGCGAGCAGCACGTTTTTAAGCCTCGCTCCCACTTCACGACGAGAACCTTGCGCCTGTATTTCGGACAACACAGAATGTAAACCTTGAGGCTGAATACCGCCCCCACGTTGTGAGTGTACCGACTGGCTTTGCTCTCCAAGCCAATTAGATGGTCTGACAGATAACTACTCGTCTGTCAAATCACTTTGCGGGCTTACCTGCTGCCTACAGTCGGCAGTCCGCGCCCGCGTTCTTATCGGTCTTTTACGGCAGGAACCGTAGGCAGCAAGCGGTACGCGGAAATAGCTTCGTGAAGGCGTGAAAAGATGTGGTCGCGGCCGACCGCTGTGGTTATGTGGTGCCGGTCGAGGTCGGCTTGCAGCTCGGGATGCACGCGCGAGAAAACCAGCGCGACGCCGCGACGGGCGAGGCTTTCGCTTAACGCGCGGACCACGCGTGCGGCGGAATAATCGACATTGGTCATGGCCTCGGCGTCGACGATCACCCAGCGCAGCTTGGATTTGTTTTGATCCGCCAGCCGTAGAATTTCGTCCGAGAAGCGATTCGCGTTGGCATAAAAAAGCGGCGCGCCGAAGCGATACACCGCCAGCCCCGGCTCAGTCAGCGCGCCCGGTGCGGCTACCTCCGTGCGCCAGTCGCCTCGCTCGGTTTCTACCAGGACGCCGGTGTGCGGGTGGTAGCTGTGGTGCACGATGCGCAGCAGCGAGAGGACCATCGCCAGAACGATTCCCTGCTCCACCCCCACCGCCACGACCACGACTGCGGTGAGCACCGCGAGCCAGAATTCGCCAGGGCTCTCGCGCCGAATTTCCTGCAATCCTTTCAGATCGATCAAGCGCACCGCGATGACGAAAACCACCGCGGCCAACACGCAACGTGGCAGAAACTCAAACGCGCGCGTCAGAAAAAGCAGCACGCCGGTCACCGCCGCGCCCGTGACAAGCTGCGCGGTCTGGCTTCTGCCCCCGGCGCTTTCCACCATCGCCGTTTGCGTCGGACTGCCGTTGACCACGAACGTCCCGGTCAGCCCCGCGAAAAGATTTGCCGCCGAAAGTCCCTGCAGATCGGCGTTTTCATCCAGTCGCTGCTGGTGGCGCATGGCATAGGCGCGTGCGGTGGCCGCGCTTTGCGCCACGATCACCACCATACAAGAAACCGACACCGGTACGAGCGTCTGCACATCCTTCCACGCGAGCTGCGGGATGCCGAGATGCGGCAGCCCTCCCACGACAGGTCCCACGATGGCGACGCCGCGGCCGGCAAGATGGAGATACGCGCTAGCCGCGATGCCGACGACGACGGCCAGAATCGGCCCGGGAAATTTCGGCGCCACGCCATGCAGCAGAAAAATCACGGCCAGCACGGCCATCGAGATGTAAAGGGTGAGGGGATGAATTTCGCCAAGATGCCGAATGACTGCGGCCAACACGAACGGCGTGCGGCGCGAGGCAGGGTCCAGCCCCAGCATTCTGGGAAGCACGGTAATGCCAACCTGAAATCCGATCCCGGTGAGAAAACCCACGAGCACCGTGCGCGAAAGGAAATCCGCGATGAATCCGATGCTCAGCAAACGGGCGAGGAGGAGAAATACGGCGGTCATCAACGCGACGAGGCTGGCAAGCGCAATGTAACGTCCGTCGCCCCGAGCCGCGATCGGCGAAATGCCCCCCGCAAGAATCGCGGCGGTGGCGGAATCGGCGGCGACCACCAGAAAACGCGACGAACCGAACGCGGCGAAACCAACAACGGGGAGCAGCAGCGTGTAGAGGCCGGTAACGAACGGCATCCCGGCAATCTGCGCGTAACCCAGCACCTGCGGGATGTTCAGTGCGGCGAGCTGCAGTCCGGCGAGAGCGTCGCGCGCAATGGCGCCGCGACGCAGCGGCCGTATGCTGCAAAACAGTCCAGATTCGGGGACTGATTCAGGAGCGGCGTTCGCGTCCTGGCTCATGCGGCCGGCCGGTTCGGGAAAATCACGGCTGGCAAGAGCGGCGAAACTCGAAACATGCGCGTCAGGATATCACCATGTTGCCGAGAAAAATGGCGGCGATGTCAGATCGGCGAGCGAGTCCCGCTCAGCTGCGAATTATTCCGGCGCGAAGGCAAGCAGCACATTGCCCGGCATACCGTTTCCGGTGCCGACGTATCCCGATCCCACATACAACGTGCCGTCAACGACCACCGGGCCGGGAGCGCCAAGCGATCCGCCCTTCCCGGCCACGCCATTGACCGTAGCGAATTGATGCGCCGTGTTGTACTCCCACAGCGAGTGACCGTCGGCCGTCGAAAGCGCGTGCAACACGCCATCCCAGCCGCCGGAAAAAATCACGCCCGAAATTGCGGTCACCGCCGCATCTTCTCCACGACGCGGACGCCCGCCCGGGCCTGGATTGGCGGCCGAGGGTTCCAGCGGCGCGAGCCACGCTCTGGTGCCATCGGCCAATCGCAACGCCGCCACGCCGCCGGATTTCAGCGGGTAGTAAACATTGTCCGCATCGGCTGCTCCGCCCCACATGATCTGAATCGCCGCGCCGGCGTTCGGCTCCGCGAGATCTGCCTTCCAGACGAGAGTTCCGCCGCGATCCGGATCGACGGCCACAACCAGCCCGCCTTTGTGCGCCGCCACCAGAACACGCTTTCCTCCGCGCAGCATGCGCAAAATCGGCGAGTTCGCGAAGTCCCAATCCGGGCCCGGATTTTCCGGGCATTGCTCGCCTCTGGGACCGGGGCCATTGCAGCCTTGCGGCGAAGCATCGTTCGCGAGCGCCTGGTAAGTCCACAAAACCTTTCCCGTAGCGAGATCGAACGCCATAATCGCGTCCGACGTTGTGGCTGCAGGCCCCGTAAAAGCGTTGCCGGTGGTCACGTAAACCGCATGGCGCTTGGGATCAATCGTCGGCGCAGACCACAGCGAAGCGCCCGCTGGCGCCCAGAGCTGCGTGCCCAGGGAATTTTTCTTGGTCGGCTTCGGCTCAGCCGCGATCGTGTACGTCTTCCAGATAACCGTGCCGGTGTTCGCATCAAGCCCGGAAAGGCTCCCGCGGTACGTGCAGCACGGATAGTGCGGATCGCCGGAAACAATTTCTTCCGAGCCCGCCACGCCGGCATAAACACGTCCGCGATAGAGCACCGGCGCGCCGGTAATGTGCGCCAACAGGCGCGGCTCGAGGTTCTTGCGCCAGATCAACTCGCCTGTCTGCGCGTCCACGGCATAGATGTTGGCTTTTTTGTCGCCGAAGTATGCGGCGTTTCGGGCACGACCCTTGTCCTTGATCCGGCCGACGACCACCGCGGTCCGCACCTGCGCATCCGCTCGAAAAGACCAGTACACGCAGCCCGTCGCCGCATCGAGCGAGTACACAAAGCTGTTATCGTCGCCCAGAAAGATGCGGCCATGTATGACCGACGGCTGGCCCGACGCTTCAACGCCCGCCGGAAATGCGAATGCCCACTTTAACTTCAAGCGCGAAACCTGACCCGGCGACAGGCCCGCGCCGTTCGCGCCCTGAAAGCGCGTATTGCTTAGCCCATTGCCCCACCCATTCCACGAGGAGCCCGCGCCGGGATCGCCCATCGCGGAATTCGCGGTGCAATGGTTGGTCATATTTTTCGCGTCGCCGGCGTCGGCGCTGCCCAGCGCCCGGCCGCCGAAGAATTCCGCAATCATGCGCTTCTCGTCGTTGCTCAGCTTCTGCGCTTGCTCGACCATCACGCCCGCGGTCAACGCCGCATAAATCGCTTCGGGCGTCAGCTGCCCCAGCGTTTCGGTGCTCGGAGCCGCCTTCACGCGCGCGTCGTTGGCATCCGCGCTCGCTTTCACGTTCTGGTGGCAACCCGCGCAGTTGCGGTTAAACACAGCCTGCGCCGCAATTCTCGCCGCCGGCCCCACGAGCGGCGGGCGCGCCTGATCGGCCGGTTGCTCCTGCGCGCAGGTTGATTGCGCGGAGGCGGCCGAACACAGAGTAAGAATTGAAATTAGAAATACCCGTGGGTTCATCAGTGCGCCAGCGGATCGGGGCGATATTGGAAATGC